>Ga0247821_10001644_pt1 | contig 12479 bp, 11 predicted proteins | sample 13C_Glycerol_Day_FD_192481 | JGI IMG/M metagenome (GOLD analysis project Ga0247821, IMG submission 192481) | Soil microbial communities from agricultural site in Penn Yan, New York, United States - 13C_Glycerol_Day14 | ecosystem: Environmental > Terrestrial > Soil > Agricultural land | place... | reverse complement strand
AGTCGCCGAAGAGGTCGACCGCGAGGGCGATGCCGTGCTCTACCGCATCACGGCGTGCGACTGACGGCACGGCCCGCGACTGACGGCACGGCCCGCGACTGACGGCACGGCCCGCGACTGACGGCAGTGCGGTGCGGCCCGTCACACCTCACCGCAGGTGGGTTCGACTCAGCCGACCTGGCCCGCAGCGCCGTCGAGCTTGGGCGGGTCCACCCGAACGGTGCCCTCGATGCGTTCCGCCGCCTCTGGGCGCGCCGGCGCCTCGGGGCGCGCTGCCGAGTCGATCACGGCCGCGCGGCGAAGCGCGTCTTCGGCCTCGGCGCGGGCGAGCGTGATCTCACGCGCGAGGTGCGTGATGCGACGGTTGACCTGGACGTTGCGTCGATACGTCGTCGCGACCGAGATGAGGAACGCCAGCACGAGCGCGTACAGCAGCAGATCGGCTCCACGGCCCACGCCGATGAGGTTCGCGATGTAGCTCAGCCATTGCGGAAACAGGATCGACACGATCGCCACGATGACGAACCCGAACATGAACAGGCGCCGGATCGCGAGATGGCTGTCGCCGCCCGTGGGGCGGGCGAGGAACAGGCCGATGACGATCACGGCGACGACGAGGAGGATCTGGATCCACATGGGTCACCTCACCAACAGGTCGACGAGGATGTTGACCGAGTTGAGCACGGACTGGCCCTTCGATTTCGAGTAGTCGGTGTACAGCAGCTCGACGGGGAACTCGCGCCACGGGAGACCGGTTCGGCCGAGTTTCAGGACGATCTCGGTGGCGTGAGCCATGCGATCCTGTTCGAGGGTGATGCGGGCCGCCGCATCGGTTCGGATCACGCGGAGCCCGTTGTGCGCATCGGTGAGTTGGAGCCCGGTCGTGAGGTTGGTGACCCACACGGCGGTCTTCAGCACGACGTGCTTGACCCAGCCCGGGTTCGTGCGGTCGTCGAGGAAGCGCGAGCCGAAGACGATGGCCACGTCGTCGCGCTTCGCGAGATCGAGCATGAGCATCGCGTCTTCGATGCGGTGCTGGCCGTCGGCATCGAACGTGACGATGTAGCCGGCGCCCGGTTGCGTGCCGACGTAGTCGAAGCCGGTCTGCAGTGCGGCGCCCTGGCCGAGATTCACCGGATGCCGCAACACGCGCGCTCCCGCCGCCTCGGCCTCGGCGACGGAGTCGTCGGTGCTGCCGTCGTCGATGCACACGATGTGGTCGAAGTGCTCGCGGAGCTCTGCGACGACGCGGCCGATGACGGATTCTTCGTTGTACAGCGGGATCACGATCCAGGTGTCGCGAGAGTGGCGCCGCGGGTCTACCTGGGCGGAACTGTCCATCAGGCCATTCTTGCAGAACAGGATAGGCTGGGCGCGCACATGCGACCGCCGTTCCGGCATGAGGAGTCCCCACTTTGTCAACCACTTCGAGCTTTCGCGTCGCCGAATCGGCCGACGTCTCGGCTGACGCGTCCATCGGCGACGGCAGTTCCATCTGGCACCTCGCGCAGGTGCGCGAATCGGCCGTGCTCGGTGAGAACTGCGTGATCGGTCGCGGCGCGTACATCGGCACGGGCGTGCGGCTCGGCGACAACTGCAAGGTGCAGAACTACGCGCTCGTCTACGAGCCGGCCGTGCTGGGTGACGGGGTGTTCATCGGTCCGGCCGTCGTGCTCACGAATGACACCTACCCGCGTGCCGTGAATCCCGACGGCACGCTCAAGAGCGCCCACGACTGGGAGGCCGTAGGGGTGACCATCCGCGAGGGAGCATCGATCGGCGCGCGAGCGGTGTGCGTCGCGCCGGTTACCATCGGTGCGTGGGCGACGATCGCGGCAGGCGCCGTGGTCACCAAGGATGTGCCCGACCACGCCCTCATGGTGGGCGTTCCCGCCCGCCGCATCGGCTGGGTCGGAAAGGCCGGTCATCCGCTCGAGCCGGTCGGCGCCGAGTGGCGCTGCCCAGTGACGTCCACAAGATATGCAGAGGCTGATGGAGCCCTGAGAGAGGTAACGACGAATGACTGACGCGTTCATTCCCCCCGCGAAGCCGATCATCGGCGATGACGAGCGGGAGGCTGTCGATCGCGTACTGCGCTCCGGCATGGTCGCACAGGGTCCCGAAGTCGCCGCATTCGAGCAGGAGTTCGCCGACGTGCTCGTCCAGGGCCGCGCCTCGGTGGCCGTGAACTCGGGCACATCCGGCCTGCATCTCGGTCTGCTCGCCGCCGGGATCGGCCCGGGCGACGAGGTCATCGTGCCTTCGTTCACCTTCGCGGCGACAGCGAACTCGGTCGCGCTCACGGGTGCGACGCCGGTGTTCGCCGACATCGAGCCCGAGCAGTTCAGCCTCGATCCGGCTGCGGTCGAGGCGGCGATCACCGAGCGCACGGCCGCGATCATGCCCGTGCACCTCTACGGCCACCCGGCTCACATGACCGAACTCGGAGAACTGGCCGAGCGCCGCGGTCTCGCGCTCTTCGAAGACGCCGCGCAGGCGCACGGGGCGTCGCTGAACGGCCGCAACGTCGGCACATTCGGCCGATTCGCGATGTTCAGCCTCTACCCGACCAAGAACATGACGAGCGGTGAGGGCGGCATGGTGAGCTGCGATTCGCCCGAGCTCGTACGCGCGGTCAAGCTGCTGCGCAACCAGGGCATGGAGGCGCAGTACCAGAACGAGGTCGTCGGGTTCAACGCCCGCATGACCGACATCCACGCGGCCATCGGCCGGGTGCAGCTGACGAAGATCGGCGGATGGACCGCGACGCGACAGGCGAACGCCGCGACCCTCGACCGCGAGCTGCGCGGTGTCGTCGTGCCGCCGGTCGCCGACGGCGCGGTGCACGTCTACCACCAGTACACGATCCGGGTTCCCGATGACCGCGACGGGTTCGTCGCCGCCCTCAAGCAGGAGTACGGCGTCGGCAGCGGCGTGTACTACCCCGTTCCGAACCACCGGCTCGCATCGCTCGAGCACTTCGCGCCGGGGCTGCACCTCGAGCAGACCGAGCGCGCGGCCGCCGAGGTCGTCTCGCTGCCGGTGCATCCGTCGCTCAGTCAGCGCGACCTCGAGCGCATCGTCGAAGGCGTGAACGCGCTGGCCGGGGCGGGCGCCTGATGGCCGAGCTGCGCGCAGGGCTGCTCGGCGTCGGCATGATGGGGCGCCACCACGCCCGCGTGCTCCGCGAGCTCCCGGGCGTCGACCTCGTGGCCATCGCCGACCCCGGCGGCGACCCGCATGGCGTCGCCGGAGACCTCGCCATCCTTCCCGATGTCGATGCGATGATTGCCGTGGGCATCGACATCGCCGTCGTCGCGATCCCCACTCGCTTCCACTACGACGCGGCGTTGAAGCTCGCCGAGGCGGGCGTGCACACGCTCGTCGAGAAGCCGATCGCCCAGACCGTGGAGCAGGGGCGTGAGATGACCGACGCGTTCGCCGCGCGCGGGCTCGTCGGCGCGGTCGGCCACATCGAACGCTTCAACCCCGCGCTGCAAGAGCTTCGCCGTCGCATCGCGACCGGCGACCTGGGTGAGGTCTACCAGATCGCGACCCGGCGTCAGGGCCCGTTCCCGTCCCGCATCGCCGACGTCGGCGTGGTGAAGGACCTCGGGTCGCACGACGTCGATCTCACCGCGTGGGTCGCCCAGAGCGAATACGCGTCGATCGCCGCGCAGACGCTGCACAAGAGCGGCCGCGAGTTCGAGGACATGGTCCTCGCCACCGGTCGCCTGCAGAACGGCGTGCTCGTGAGTCACGTCGTCAACTGGCTGAGCCCCATGAAGGAGCGCGTCACCATCGTCACGGGCGAGTACGGTGCGTTCGTCGCCGACACCTCGACCGGCGACCTCACCTTCTTCCGCAACGGTACCGTCGCCACTGAGTGGGAGGCCGTCTCGGCGTTCCGCGGCGTGAGCGAAGGAGACATGACGAGGTTCGCCTTCGCGAAGCGCGAGCCGCTGCGAGTCGAGCACGAGGCGTTCCGCGACGCCGTCCTCGGCGTACGCAGCGATGTCGTGACCATGCTCGAGGGCCTGCGCACCCTGGTCGTCGTGGAGGGCGCGATCGAGTCCGCACGGTCGGGGCAGGCGATCGAGTTCTGAAGCCGATGCGCGTCACGATCGCCACACGCATCTACGCGCCCGAGCCGGCAGCCGCTGCGTTCCGGCTCGCCGCGCTGGGTGCGGCTCTCGTCGCCCGAGGCCACCGCGTGACGGTGCTGACCTCGGCGGTGCCGAAGGGTCTCACCGACCCGACGCCGACCGCGGGTGTGGCGATTCGACGCGCACCGGTGCTCCGCGATGCGCGGGGGCAGATCCGCGGATACCTCCAGTACCTGAGCTTCGACGTCCCTCTCGTGTTCCGCCTTCTGTTCGGCCGTCGGGCCGATGTGGTCGTCGTCGAGCCGCCACCCACCACCGGTGCGGTCGTGCGCCTCGTCTGTGCGCTTCGTCGCGCACCCTACGTGTACTACGCAGCCGACATCTGGTCGGATGCCGCAGCTTCAGGTGCAGCACCGTCCTGGGTGGTCAGCGGCGTCCGCGCCATGGAGCGCTGGGCGTACCGTGGCGCACGCGACGTGATCGCCGTGAGCCCAGGCGTCGCCGCGCGCGTGCGCGAACTCTCGGGCCATGATCGGGTCGTCGTGGTCACGAACGGTGTCGACACCGACGTGTTCAGGCCTGATGGGCCTCCGGCGTCGGCTGCGCCCAGCATCGTGTACGCCGGAACGACTTCGGAGTGGCAGGGCGCCGAGGTCTTCATCCGCGCCATGCCGATCGTGCTCGAGAGCGTGCCCGAGGCTCGTCTGGTCTACGTCGGGCAGGGAACCGCATGGAGCGCACTGCGAGAGCTGGCGTCCAGAACTGCTCCCGGCGCGATCGATTTCGTCGATGCCGTACCGGCGCCCGAAGCTGCGGATCACCTTCGCGCCGCGAGGATCGGCGCCGTCAGCCTGAGGCCCGGGCAGGGGTACGACTTCGCGGTTCCGACCAAGATCTTCGCCTCTCTGGCATGCGGAACACCAGTGCTGTTCGCCGGTTCGGGCGCTTCGGTCGATGTCATCACCACCGGACTCGGTCGGTCGGTCGACTGGGACGCGCGTGCGGTCGCCCGCGCGATCATAGAGATGCTCCATGAACCTGACGACCTCGACGATCGACAGGAGCGTGCACGCTGGGCGCGTGACAATGCGTCGATCGCTGCGACGGGGCGAGCCGCCGCCGCCGCTGTGGAGGCGGCAATGACGCGGAACCCAGGGCAGTCAACGACCCATATCGGAAGGACGTCCCGCTGATGAAGCAGGTGTTGTCATCGTTCAGGCGGTTGCTTCCGCTCCTGCCGACCGGAGCGCGGCGGTTCCTCTGGTTCTATGTGACCCTGTCGAGTGCGCTCGCGGTGCTCGACATCGTTGCGCTCATGCTGCTCGCGGTCGCGCTCACCGGAATGGTCCAGGGCGTGACGCTGACACTCCCGCTCATCGGCACGATCGAGCCCGAGTCGACGATCTGGGTCTTGGTGCTCGTGTGCTCGCTCATCGTCGTGAAGTCGATCCTTTCGGCCGGCCTTCAGTGGTTCGCCACCAGGAGATTCGCGGCATACGAGTTGCTGATCGGCGACCAGCTCTTCGACGCGTACATCAAGGCTCCATGGACTGAGCGGCTCCGACGCAACACGTCCCAGTTGGTCCGTCTCGCCGACGTCGGTATCGCGGCGATCGTCGGTGGATTCCTCATCCCGCTCATCACCCTGCCCGCGATGCTCGCGACCTTCCTCGCAGTCGTCGTCGTCCTCGTCGTGAGTCAGCCGCTGACCGCCGCGATCACGCTCGCCTACCTCGGCCTCATCGCCCTCCTGCTCTATGCGCTCGTGTCCCGCCGTGCGACCGTCGCGGGGCGGGTCAATCGCGACTACTCGTTCAAGGTCGCCGCACTGATGACCGACATGGTTTCGGCCCTCAAGGAGATCACGCTCCGGGGCAGCGTCGGCTCGGTGGCAGAGGTCGTCCATGAGAACCGCGTGCACACCACTCGTGCGCGGGCGAACCTCAGCTTCCTCGGTGCGGTTCCCCGGTTCGTGTTCGACGCAGCGCTCGTCGGAGGCTTCCTGCTGATCGGCGGACTCGCATGGGTGTTCAGCGGACCCGCCGACGCCTTCGCAGCGATCGCGCTGTTCGGCGTCGCCGGCTTCCGACTCGTTCCCTCGTTGACGGGGTTCCAGTCCGTGCTGACCCAGACGCAGGCGAGCGTTCCGATCGTTGGTGCCGTGATCAGGGACATCCACGATTCGGCTGGGTATGCGCTGTCAGCAGAGCACCTCGGCATGGAGAGGATCGGCGCAGATCCCCGCCGGCTCGAGCTTCGCGACGTTGCATTCACGTACCCCGGCGCGTCGGAGGCGGCGGTCATGGGCATCGACCTGAACGTTCCGCTCGGCAGCAGTCTCGGGCTCGTGGGAGCCTCCGGCGCCGGGAAGTCCACGCTCGTCGATGTACTGCTCGGACTGCTCGTGCCCTCGCAGGGGACGATCGCGATCGACGGTACTCCGCTTCAGGATGTGCTGGCGGATTGGCGTTCGCGCGTCGGATACGTACCGCAGGAGGTATCGCTCTTCGCCGGCTCGGTCGCGCAGAATGTCGCGCTCACGTGGTCGCAGGACTTCGACGAGGATCGCGTTCGGCGGGCCCTCGATCGTGCACAGTTGCTCGAGGTCGTCGATGCGCGCCAAGGCGGCATCCATGCGTCGATCGGGGATCGCGGCATGGCGCTTTCCGGGGGGCAGCGGCAGCGCCTCGGCATTGCTCGGGCCCTGTACAACGATCCGCTGGTGCTCGTGATGGACGAAGCGACGAGCGCCCTCGACACCAAGACCGAGTCCGAGGTCGCCCGGGCAATTCACGAACTGCACGGCTCGGTCACCGTCATCGCGATCGCACATCGCCTCTCGACGATCCGCGAGAGCGATCAGGTGTGCTTCATGCGGAACGGGACGATCGTCGCTGCAGGCACTTTCGAGGAGGTCGTGCAGGCGGAGCCCGACTTCGCCGAGCAGGCGGCGCTCGCCGGGCTTGCCGAGCAGCGCTGATGAGCTCGACGGTGGGGCGACCGCGACTGTCCAGCCGCGCGATGTCCGTCGCTGGAAGAGTCATCGAGCCGCGCCAGTGCTCGGCGCGTGGCGCATCGAACCGGTAGGAGCGGCATGCTGCCTCGAGGACTCGCCGCGGTTGCCGGGCGACTCACGCGTCTGGTTCCCGAGCGCCTGCTGGTGCGCGTTCTGCCGCGACGGCTGCGTTACGACCCGCGTTCGCTGGCCGTGGCATCGCCGCCACACACGCCGACCCGCCTCTTCATCGGCCCCGTCAACTTCGCCGGTCAGGGTTGGCAGTGGGCCCGCGCGGCAGAACGGTTGCCCGGAGTCGGTGCGGTCAGCATGGCCTACCGCATCGGCACGGAGTTCGGCTACGAGGTCGACCAGGGCGTTCCAGCGTCGGCATACGTGTTCTCCCGAAGCTGGCAGGCCGCGCAGCTCCAAGCTGTGCGCTCGGGCTTCACGCACGTGATGGTCGAGGCGGAGCGCCGCCTCTTCGGCCGCGTCTACGATCAGACCGTCGAACAGCAGGTTCGCGGACTCGTCGACGCAGGCCTGGCGGTGTCGATGCTCGCACATGGAAGCGACATCCGGTTGCCGAGCCGGCACGCTGCCGAGCACTCCGATTCGCCGTTCGCCGACGCCTCGTGGGACCAGGTCGCCGTTTTCGAACGCCAGGCTTCCGAGAATCTGGCCCTGCTCCGGAGACTCGGGTTGCCGGTATTCGCCTCGACCCTCGGCCTGCTCAGCGATGTTCCTGACGCTGGATGGCTGCCCGTCGTTGTCGACGTCGAGGCGTGGGGGGGTGGCGATCCTCCGCTCACTCGAGCCCGGCCGGTGGTCGCACACGCTCCGAGCAGTGGGCGCATGAAGGGGTCCGATCTCGTCGATCCCGCGCTCACTCGTCTGCACGACCAGGGCGCGATCGAATACGTCAGAGTCTCGGGAGTCGCTGCGGCGAGCATGCCCGACGTCTACCGCAATGCCGACATCGTCCTCGACCAGTTCCGCCTCGGTGACTACGGGGTGGCGGCGTGCGAGGCTCTCGCGGCCGGTCGCGTCGTGGTCGGGCACGTGTCACCCGCCGTTCGTGAGGCTGTGCTCGTGCGCACGGGCCGCTCGCTGCCCGTCGTCGAATCGAGGGGCGCCGACATCGAACGCACCCTCACCGACATCCTCGCCGATCCAGAGCGGGCACGTGCCGTTGCCGAAGAGGGCGCGGCATTCGTGCGTGAGGTCCACGACGGGCGGAAATCGGCTGATGCGATGCGAGGGTTCCTCGCGTCGGGCTGATCAGTCCGAGTGCGCCGGCTCCGACGCGGGCCGGGACGACGGTGGCGGCGTTCGCATGTCGGCTGCGGCGCCGGCGGCGATCGGGGCCGCAGGGGCTACCGGGGCTACCGGGGCTGCCGCTCGACGCTCGCGTCGGGCGTCCCACCAGCGACGCATGCGACGCTCGAACGGGCGCTCGACGGCGTAGTGCAGTGCCGCGGCTCCCGCGAGTGAGGCAACGAGCAGCGCTGCCGTCCATCCGAGGGCGCCCCATCCGCTCGGCTGATGGCCCACGACCGCAAGCACCGCATAGATGATGGTGGCGTGGACAAGGTAGAACGCGAACGACCAATCGCCGAGCGCCACGAGAATGCGGGAGCGAAGCAGAGAGAAGCCGCCCACCACGTCGCGCCGTGCGACGGCCGCGATGGTGATGGCACACAGGACGATGATCCATTCGTTGGACGTCGCGAGGAAGAAACCGCTGACCGGGTCCACTCCGCCCTGCTGGGACGCGAACGCGACCCATACCAGGAACGCGGCACCGACCGCATAGCAGGCGATCGGCTTGATGCGCACGCGCCAGCCCGCCAGGAGGGCGCTCGCGAGGCACATGCCGAGGACGAACTCGGTGAGTCGTGAGACCGGAAGGGGAAGCACGGCGAGCCAACTGCCCGGCCATGCCATGACGGCGGCACGGTACGCGAACGAGATCGCTATCACCACTCCGGCGGCGATGAGAACGGATCGGAGCTTCATCGGGATGAAGATCCGGTTGATGAACGGATGCAGCGCATAGAAGAACGCTTCACACGTGAGTGTCCAGGCCGCGGGATTGCCCGAGAAGAGGATGGCGGGATCGCGTGACCAGCCCTGCAGGAGCAGTACCGACAGCAACAGGATTCCGAGGTCGAATGGCTTGACCCACCACTGCGCCGGATCAGGATTGAAGCTGTAGAACACCGGGATCGCGAGCAGTAGTGCAATGAAGTGGGACGGGTAGATGCGGGCGAAGCGTCGCCACCAGAATGTCGGGGCAGTCGTGGTCGCCCGCGCAGACCAGGTGAGCACGAAGCCCGACAGCACGAAGAAGAAGGCCACGCCGTAGTGGCCGAGCGTGATGAGCGCGGCGCCCGGCAGCGGCACCAGGTTGAGCATGTGATGGCCGAAGACGGCGAATGCGGCCCACCAGCGGAGGCCGGTCAGGGAGTTCAGGCGAACCGGACGACCGGAGATCACCGCGGTGGGCGCCACGACAGTGCTAGCCACGCTGATCCCGGGTTCGGAGTGTCCTGACGTTCTTCACAGTCAGCGAGTCTAAAGGAGGTGCGCCTGAGCGGTCGCCCAATCGACGGTAGGGCGCCACAGGGGCGGTGCGCCTTCCACGGGACTGAGAGAATGCATTCCATGCAGAGTGCCCCGCCATCGATCGATCTCGTCATCGCGGTGCACGATCGCACGCGCCCGATCGAGCGCGCCATCGACTCGGTGCTGCGCGATGGGGTGGAGGGCACACGCGTCATCGTCGTCTGCCACGGCCTCCCGGCATCGTCGTTCGCGTCCGCTCAGCGCGAGTTCGGCACACCCCGCGTCGAGTGGCTGGAGTTCGCAGACGGAATCCGGTCGCCGGCCGGCCCGTTCATGCACGGCCTGCGTGCAGCGGACGCCGACTACGTCGGCATCATGGGCTCCGACGATTTCCTCGAGGCCGGAGCCGTCGCCGCAGCAGCACGGCGACTGATCGAAGACCCCGCGGATGTACTCGTACTGCCGCTGCGCCATCAGTCCGGGGAGGTGCTCTCCAACCCACTCGCCCGCAAGGGACGCGTACACGCGCTCGATCCGGTGCGCGATCGGCTCGCCTACCGCACGGCACCCCTCGCGTTCTTCCGGCGACGCCTGATCGACGATCTCGGTCTCGCGCTGACGCCCGGTCTGCCCACTGGCGAGGACGTGCAGTTCTCCACGAAACTCTGGTTCTCGGGCGCACGCATCGACTTCCACCCGGCCGATCCGGCCTATGTGATCGGTTCCGATGCGGAAGGGCGGGTCACCAGTTCAGGTCTGCCTGCACGGGAGGAGTTGGCGGCGTTCCGCGCGCTCTTCCAGCAGGACTGGGTGCGCGAGCTCGGTGAACGGGAGCGCACGAGCCTGGCGATCAAGGTGTTGCGGATCCACGTGCTCGGGCTCATGTTGCGGCGGCCCCAGGCTGAGCCAGTGACTCGCGAAGACGCCGACGCGCTCGCCGATATCGTTGCCGGGGCACTCGCGCTCGCGCCCCGGTCATTCCGGCCGTTCTCGATCGCCGACCGCGCTATCCTTGATGCGCTCACGGTCGCGCACCCCGAGATCGACACCCTCTCGGTGCGCGTGCGCGATCGCCGGCAGGCCGGGCGGTTCGCCCAGCTCATGCCGAAGAACCCCCTCGCCGCATTCGACCGCGAAGGCGGCATTCGACGCTACCTGCGATACCGGACCTGGCCGTGACAGCCCCACCGACCACATCTTCCACCGAACGGATCACCCGTGACTGACACCGCAGCGCCTCGTCAGCGCCTCCTGATCCTCTCGTTCTCGCCGATTGCGTCGGACGCCCGCGTCCTCAAGCAGGTCGCCGAATTCTCGGGGCGCTACGACGTCGTCACCTGCGGCTACGGCGAGCCGCCGGCCGGGGTGTCCCTTCACCTCCGCGTGCCCGACGATCGCCGCATCGACGACCTCAACGGCCGACTGATCACGCTCCGCCTGTACGGCAGGGCGTACGAGGCGCTGTCTGCGGTGAAGTGGGCGCGGGAGGCGCTTTCAGGCGCAGAGTTCGACGCGGTCCTTGCGAACGACGTGGAGGCGGTGCCGATCGCGCTCGGGCTGCGTGCTCGAAATGGCGTGCACGCCGACCTCCATGAGTATTCGCCGAGACTGCACGAGGAGATACCCGCCTGGAGGAAGCGGATCAAGCCCTACTACGACTGGCTCTGCCGTCGCTACGTGGCGAAGGCGGCCTCGTGGTCCACGGTCGGCGAGGGCCTCGCACGCGAGTACGAGCGCGAGTTCCGCTTCCGGCCCGCCGTGGTCACGAATGCGGCACCGTACGCCGAAGTGGCTCCGCAAGCCGTGGGCGACCACGTGCGGCTCGTGCACAGCGGCGCATGCCTCAGGAATCGCAACCTCATGGCCCTCATCGAGGGCGTCGACGCGGCAGACGGCGCGGCGACGCTCGACCTCTTCCTCACGCCGAACGACCCCGGCTACCTTCGAGAGCTCGCCGACCGGGCCGCATCGAGCCGATCGGTGACCGTGCGCGATGCCGTGCCATACGATCGCCTGGTCTCGACCCTGAACGGATTCGATGTCGGAGTCCACATCCTGCCCCCGGTGAACTTCAACAACGAGTGGGCCCTGCCGAACAAGCTCTTCGACTACGTGCAGGCTCGTCTCGGTGTCATCGTCGGGCCGTCGGCCGAGATGGCGGCCTACGTACGCGACTTCCGCCTCGGTTCGGTCACCGAGGATTTCAGTGCGCGCGCGCTCTCGGCCGTCGTGTCCGAGCTCGAGCCCGACGCGGTGGCGGAGTGGAAGCAGGCGGCGCACGCGAGCGCCCGCGAGCTGTCGGCTGAGGCGCAGGTCGCGATCTGGGCGCAGTGCGTGGACGGGCTCATGCGGGGCATGCCCGTGCGGCTGCCTCTCGATGATGGAGGCGATCGATGACCGCGCCCGACGGCAGAAGGACCCTGCTGATCCTGTCGTTCTCACCGATCGCATCGGACGCCCGCGTGCTCAAGCAGGTGAACCTGTTCCGCGACGAGTACGCGGTCATCACCTGCGGGTACGGTCCTGCGCCCGAAGGCGTCGTCGAGCATCTCAGGATCCACGACGACGTCGCCATCTGGCGCTACGACCGTCTGCTCGTCGCATCGCGGCGATTCAGCAAGGCTTACTGGTCCAACGCCGCGATCGTCGCGGCAGGCCACCTCCTCGAGGGCCGGTCGTTCGACGTCGTGCTCGCCGATGATGTCGACGCGGTCGGCCTCGCACTCGCGCTGCCGTCGGGCGGGGTGCACGCGGACCTGCACGAGTACGCCCCCAGGCAGAAGGAGGATCTGTCGCGCTGGCGGCTGTTC
>Ga0247821_10001642_pt1 | contig 12492 bp, 9 predicted proteins | sample 13C_Glycerol_Day_FD_192481 | JGI IMG/M metagenome (GOLD analysis project Ga0247821, IMG submission 192481) | Soil microbial communities from agricultural site in Penn Yan, New York, United States - 13C_Glycerol_Day14 | ecosystem: Environmental > Terrestrial > Soil > Agricultural land | place... | reverse complement strand
GTCGATGACGACCGTGGTCTCGGCCATGGCCCGGCGCAGGCGGGCGAGGGCCTCGTCGCGGGTGCGGCCGTAGGCGATGATCTTGGCGATCATGGAGTCGAAGTCCGCGGGGATCGAGTCGCCCGCGCCGACCCCGGTGTCGACGCGGATCCCCGGCCCGGCGGGAAGGTCGAGCAGGCTGATCCGGCCCGGCGAGGGCGCGAAGTCACGGTCGGGGTCCTCGGCGTTGAGCCGGGCCTCGACCGCGTGCCCGCTCTCCTGCGGACGCTCCCCCTCGAGACGGCCCCCGGCGGCGACGTGGATCTGCGCCTTGACGAGGTCCATGTCGGTGGTGGCCTCGGTGATGGGGTGCTCCACCTGCAGGCGGGTGTTGACCTCGAGGAAGGCGAAGAACCGTTCCTTCGGGTGGTACAGGAACTCGACGGTGCCGGCGCCGGCGTAGCCGACCGCGAGGGCGAGCCGCTCCGCGCTGGCCTTGAGCTCGGCCACCTGGGTGTCGTCGAGCACCGGCGACGCCGACTCCTCGATGACCTTCTGGTTGCGGCGCTGCACCGAGCAGTCGCGCACGCCGATCGCCCAGGCGGTGCCCTGCCCGTCGGCGATGACCTGCACCTCGACGTGCCGGGCCCCCGTGACGAGTCGCTCGAGGAAGAGGACTCCGCTGCCGAAGGCACGGGCCGCCTCGTCGCGGGTGCGCTCGTAGGCGTCGGCGAGGTCGGCGTCCGAGGCGACGACGCGGATGCCCCGGCCGCCACCGCCGGCGGTCGCCTTGAGCATCAGCGGGTAGCCGATCTGGGCAGCCTGCGCCTTGGCCTCCTCGAGGGTCTCCACCGGGCCGCGGCTCCACGGCGCGACGGGGACCCCGACCTCCTCCGCGATGAGCTTGGAGCCGATCTTGTCGCCCAGCCGCCGCATCGCCTCGGGCGAGGGGCCGATGAAGGTCACGCCGATCCGCGCGCACAGCTCCGCGAAGGCCGGGTCCTCGGCGACGAAGCCCCAGCCGACCCAGGCCGCGTCGGCGCCGGACTCGACCAGGGCGCGCTCGAGGACGGCGTGGTTGATGTAGGGGCGCTCACTGGCCGGGCCCAGGCTGTGGGAGAGGTCGGCCTCGCGGACGAACATCGCTTTGCGCTCGCCCTCGGTGAACAGCGCGACGGTCTCGATCCGCTCGCTGTCGGAGCGCTCGGCGTTGAGGTCCCGCACGGCGTGGATGAGCCGCATCGCGGCCTCGCCACGGTTGACGATGGCAATGCGACGGAACATCGATCACGCCTTTCGGGTCAACGCCGGACGTCAGCGCGGTGCGCTGCCGCAGGTCATGGGCCGAGCCTGTCACGGGTTCCGGGTGACTCGCGAGTAATGCGGCGCACTGGTGCGCGGCCCTGCCACGGCCGGCGCGGCCGGCCCGGCCGTGCGCGCCGTCAGAAGCGGTCGTCGGGCCCGCCACCGGCCGGCCCGCCGGCCGGTCCCCCGGTGTCCTCGTCGGCGGACTCCCCCAAGGTCGCGAGCTCGCCGGGCACGAGCTCGCTCACCACGTGGCGCCGCTCCACGTAGGAGTCGACCACGGCGAGCAGCATGGCCGTCACCGGGATGGCCAGCAGGGCGCCCCCGACGCCGAACAGCGCCGATCCGAGCATCACGGCGGCGAAGGCCACGGCGGGGTGGAGGTTCACCGCGCGGGCGCTGATCCGCGGCTCCAGGGTGAGGTTCTCGACCTGCTGGTAGAGGACCGCCCAGACCAGCGCGGCGATGCCCACCCACGGCTTGGGGCTGGCGAGGCCGACCATCACCGGCAGGGCGATGGAGATGTAGGTGCCGATCGTGGGGACGAACTGGGCGACGAGCCCGGTCCACATGCCCAGGGCGAGCCACGACGGCATACCGATGATGAGGAACACCAGGGCGGAGAGGGTCCCGTTGATGGTGGCGAGGACCAGGCGTGCGGCGACGTAGCCGCCCGTCTTGACCAGCGACAGGTCCCACACGCTGAGGAACAGCCGTTGCGGGTGACGCGGCAGCATCCCCGCCAGCCACAGCCGCAGCCGCGGCCCATCGGCGGAGAGGTAGAACGTGAACAGCAGGATCGCGAAGAAGCTGAAGATCCCCCCGGCGACGGAGCCGATCAGGCCCAGGACCCCGCCCAGCACGTTCTGCGCGTAGCCGGCGGCCTCCTCGGGCGTCAGCCGGATGGCGTCGAGCAGGTCGGACGCCTCGTAGTCGGTGCCCAGGCGGCGGTTGAGCCAGTCGAGGGTGACCTCGATGATGCTGGGCAGGTTCTGCAGCAGCGCAGCCGCCTGCTCGACGAAGAGGCTGCCGAACGCCACCACGAACAGCACTCCGAACAGCGCTCCGGCGACCATGACCAGGGCCGTGGCCGCACCCCGGGGCATCCTCCCCGACAGCCTGGCCACCGCCGGCTCCATGGCCAGCGACAGGAACCACGCCATGACCAGGGTGAAGAGCACCGACCCGCCGTCGGCGAGAGCGAACCGGGCGAACATCACCAGCGCGAGCAGGGCCGCCAGCGTCAGGCCCACGCGCCACACGTTGGCGGGGACCAGCACGGCCCGGACCGTGTGCAGCTGCTGCCCGAGCCCGTCCTGCGAGCCCGGAGGAACACCATCAGGCATCGGGCACCTCCGCGTCAGCACCTGGCCCGAGTGTGGCAGGGCGGAGGGGTCGCGCGCCCGGCGTCAGAGCAGAAGGGCCCCCGGTCAGCGTCTCCGCTGGCCGGGGGCCCTTCTTGAGGCACTGGTGGCAGGTGAAGGATTCGAACCTTCGAAGCTTTCGCGACGGATTTACAGTCCGCTCCCATTGGCCGCTCGGGCAACCTGCCGTGTGCGCATGGAAGGATAGCAAGCAAGCCCGCGAATGGTTAATTCACCCCCAGGACAGCAAATGGAAGGACTCGGACATGGCTGACAGCTCGTTCGACATCGTGAGCAAGGTCGACAAGCAGGAGGTGTCCAACGCCCTGAACCAGGCCGCAAAGGAGGTCGCCCAGCGCTATGACTTCAAGGGTGTCGGGGCCTCGATCGAGTGGAGCGGTGACAACGTCCTGATCAAGGCCAACTCCCCCGAGCGCGTGCTGGCCGTCCTCGACGTCTTCGAGACCAAGCTGGTGCACCGCAAGGTCTCCCTGAAGTCCCTCGACTTCGGCGAGAAGGAGCCCAAGGCCTCCGGCAAGGAGTACCGCCTCGAGGGGTCGCTCAAGGACGGCATCTCCCAGGAGAACGCCAAGAAGATCTCCAAGATCATCCGTGACGAGGCACCCAAGACGGTCAAGGCGCGCATCGAGGGCGACGAGCTGCGGGTCACCTCCAAGTCGCGCGACGACCTGCAGGCGGTGCAGGCGCTGCTCAAGGGCAAGGACCTCGACGTCGCGCTGCAGTTCACCAACTACCGCTGAGCGCAAACCCGCCCGCCTGTGTGCCGGCAGCGGGCGCACGCGACGAGGCCGGACCCGCGTCCGCGGGCCCGGCCTCGTCCTTGTGGTGCGCGGTGGCTCAGGGCAGGTGGACCGTGAGGTATGCCGCGCGGCCGGGTGCCGCACGGCATACGTTGGGGAGCGCACGTCACACCCCCCAGACCGAGGAGCAGCCCATGTCTGACCAGCCCCAGGACTCGCAGGAGACCGAGAAGGACCAGGTCCCCGGCGGTGGCCTGTCCGGCAACGAGGAGGGCGCCTCCAGCGACGGCGACAGCGGCCCCGAGGGCGCTGGTGCAGTGCCCTCCGGCGAGGCCCGCGAGGACGAGGCCCAGCAGGGCTAGATTCCCGCACGCTGCGGGAGGACGCTAGGACCATGAGGCCACAGCGGATCTCCCGCAAGGCGGCTCACGTCCCGGGCTGGAACCTGTCAGGCAACGAGCCTGGCGCCTCCTGCGACGGCGACAGCGGACCGCAGGGAGCACACAACAACCCGAAGCCGGGTAACCACCCCGAGCTCACCGCGCAACGCGCGCAGCCCGGAGCCCCGGCGCTCACGTCCCAGCCCTGACGGCCGGTCGGGCCACCGACACGCGGAGGCCTCAGCCGAAGACGGCCCGGGAGCGCAGCGCCTCGCGCAGCTCGGAGTCTGCGTCGACGACCGAGCGGCGCACGGCGGGGGTGAGGCTGTCGGCGGCGAGGGTGGCGACGCTGGCGTCAGCCGTCGCCTGCTCGACCATGCGGGCCGGGTAGGCCAGCGTCGCCACGCGGCCGAGGGCGTCGGCACCGACCCACTCCGCCATGGCCGGCACGTCGGCGAAGTACCGGGGGACGTAGGCCCGCCACGTCTCCACGTCGTCGCCGGACCAGAACCCCGCCGCGATGGCGTTGAGCTCGTAGTTGGAGCGCTCCCGGTTGGCCGTCAGCTGCTCCCAGGCCCAGGCCTTGGCCTCCGGTCCGGGCAGCGACGCCCGGGCGGCGAGCGCGCCGAGGCGGCCCGCCAGCGTGTCGTCCTCGCGGCGCACGTCCTCGATGAAGTCGGCGTCGACAAGCCCGTGCCCGGCGAGGTTGCGCACCACCAGCCAGCGGAAGTCGGAGTCCTCCTCGAGCCCCAGGGGCAGGGCGGCCGCCTCGGCCCAGGGCCGGAGCCGGGCCTCGTCCGACGAGCTGCGGGCGAGCAGCCGGGCCCCGAGCAGGGCGCGCGTCGAGCCCGGCTGCTCGCCTCGAGCAGCTCGGCAGCGGCTGCGGCGATGACGGCCTTCGCGCCGGGCTGCTCGGCCGGCGGCAGGAACGTGGTCACGAGCCGTCCGAGCACGGCGGTGGCGATGCGGTTGAGCACCGACTCGTTGTCCTCCCTCGGCCAGGCCCGGCCGAAGGTCTCCACCACCAGGCGCGGGTCGACCTTGGCCAGGCAGACGCCGTCGACGAGCGCGGCCCACAGCACGGCCCGCGCCTGGGCGTCCGGCACCTGCGCGAGTCCCTGTGGCACCGCCGCCAGCGTGTCGGGGTCGAGCGCGACGGTGGCCCACGTGAGGTCCGAGGCGTTGGGCACGACCAGGGCCGCTCGGGGCGCTTCGCTGAGCGCGGGCACCCTGGTGCGCTCACCGGTGACGGTGGCGGCGACGCGGAAGACCTCGGCCCCGCCGGTGAAGCCGGCCACGTCGAGGGTGTGCGGGCGGTCGGCGGGGAACGTCTCCGGCACCTCGCGGGTGACGATGCCGCTCGCCTGGTCGGCGGCGATGACGTCGAGACCCGCCGTCAGCAGCCAGGCCTTGCTCCACTCGCCGAGGTCCTTGCCCGAGGCGCGTTCCATCGAGTGGAGGAAGTCGGCGAGCGTGCCGTTGCCGTAGGCGTGCTCGCGCAGGTAGGCGCTGACCCCGGCGATGAACGCGTCGTCGCCGATGTGGGCGATGAGCTGGCGCAGGGTGGCCGCACCCTTGGCGTAGGAGATGCCGTCGAAGTCCTGCAGGGCGGCCTGTGCGTCCAGCGCCGCTCCCCCGGCGACCGGGTGGGTCGACGGCGTGCGCTCCGCGGCGTAGCCCCACATCTTCCGGGCCACCGTGGAGTCGACCCATCCCTCGGTGAACTCGGTGGCGTCGACCGAGGTGCGGTGCGCCATGTACTCGGCGAACGACTCGTTGAGCCACAGGTCGTCCCACCACCGCATGGTCACGAGGTCGCCGAACCACATGTGCGCCATCTCGTGCGCGATGGTGTTGGAGCGCGTGAGGACCTCGTCGCGCGCCGCCGCCCCGCGGAAGACGTACGTGTCGCGGAAGGTGACGCAGCCCGGGTTCTCCATCGCGCCGGCGTTGAACTCGGGCACGAAGACCTGGTGGTACTCGCCGAACGGGTAGCGGATGCCGAAGAGCCGGTGGTAGTAGTCGAAGCAGGCCCGGGTCACCTCGAGCATCTGCTCCGCCTGCCGCTCGAGCGCCTCGCGCAGGGAGGCCCGGACGTGGATGCCGAGCGGTATGCCGTCGTGCTCGCTGCGCACGGACGCCCAGGGCCCAGCGCAGACGGTGACGAAGTAGGTGGCCAGGGGCTTGGTCTGCGCCAGCGTCCAGCGGCCCGGTGCCACCTCGGTGGCCGCCCCGTTGCCGATGACCTGCCAGCCCTTCGGTGCGGTGACGGACACGGCATACGGCGCCTTGAGGTCGGGCTGGTCGAAGCACGCGAACACGCTGGGCGCCGCGTCGAGGAAGAGGTGCCCGTAGACGTAGTGCTGCCCGTCGGCGGGGTCGACAGCGCGGTGCAGGCCCTGCCCGTCGCGGCTGTAGCGCATGGTCGCCACGGCGACGAGGACGTTGTCGGACTCGAGGCCGTCGAGCTCGACGCGGCCGTCGGCCAGACCCGCGGGATCGACCTCCCGGCCGTTGAGGGTCAGCGACGTCAGGTCCACCGGCTTGAGGTCGAGGAAGGTCGAGGCGCCCGGGTGAGCACACGTGAAGCGGATCGTCGTGGTCGACGCGAAGGTCTCCTCGCCGGCCTGGTCGGCACGGTCGAGGTCGAGGTCGACCTCCATCGAGCTGACGCTGATGAGCTCGGCACGCTCGCGGGCCTCGGACCGGGTGAGGGAGGGCATGGGCGCATTGTGTCAGGAGACGGCAAGAGCCCCCGGCCGCGTGGCCGGGGGCTCTTGGGGTGCTCTGGTCAGAGCAGGGTGGTTCAGGCTGCGGTGACGTTCTCCGCCTGCGGGCCCTTGGGGCCCTGGGTGACGTCGAACTGGACCTTCTGGCCCTCGTCGAGCGAGCGGTAGCCGCCGGTGTTGATCGCGCTGTAGTGAACGAAGACGTCGGGGCCGCCGCCGTCCTGCTCGATGAAGCCGAAGCCCTTCTCAGCGTTGAACCACTTCACTGTTCCCTGTGCCATGGGATTCTCTTTTCCTTCTTGGCCGGTGGGACCCGCGGTTGCGGGACCCAAGCTGCCGTTCAAAAACCCCAGACACGAAGACCGTAGTGACGGGCCGCCGTTAAAAGAAAAGGCCCGCACACTTTGGCGGGCCACTCTCAAGCGAGGACTGCAACTGCAACTGGCTCAACCGTAGCACGCAGGTGGCCGGCCGTCGAAACAACCGGCCACCCGCGTGTGCCGCGTCAGTGGGCGCGGTAGCCGTAGGCCATCGCCTCGAGCCGGGCGATGCGCTCGTCCATCGGCGGGTGGGTGGAGAAGAAGCGCGACACGTCCTGCGGGCGGAACGGGTTGGCGATCATCATGTGGCTGGAGTTCTGCAGGGCCGGCGTGGGGGCGAGCGGTGCGCGGGCCGTGCCCTGCTCGAGCTTGCGCAGCGCCGAGGCCAGGGCCAGCGGGTCGCCGGTCAGCTTCGCGCCGTCCTCGTCGGCGTCGTACTCGCGGGTGCGGCTGATCGCCATCTGGATGACCATCGCGGCAAAGGGGGCCAGCAGGGCCATCGCGAGCAGGGCGATCGGGTTGGGCCGGTCCTCGTCGCTGCCGCCGCCGAACATCGACGTGAACATCAGCATCTGCGCGACGCTGGTGATCACACCGGCGATGGCGGCCGCGACCGACCCGGTGAGGATGTCGCGGTTGTAGACGTGCATGAGCTCGTGGCCGAGCACGCCTCGCAGCTCGCGCTCGTCGAGGAGGCCGAGGATGCCCTCGGTGGCGCACACCGCCGCGTTCTCCGGGTTGCGACCGGTGGCGAACGCGTTGGGCGCCTGGGTCGGGGAGACGTAGAGCCGGGGCATCGGCTTGCCGGCGGCCGTGGAGAGCTCGCGGACGATGCGGTACATCGCCGGGGCCTGTGCCTCGCTGACGGGGTAGGCGTGCATGGCCCGGATCGCCAGCTTGTCGGAGTTCCAGTAGCCGTAGGCCGTCATGGCGACGCCGAACAGCGCGAAGAGCCAGATGTAGCGGCCATTGCCGATGACCGCACCCATGCCGAGGAGGAGGGCGAAGATGCCGCCGAACAGGGCAGCGGTCTTCAGCCCGTTGAAGTGGTTGTGCATGTCCTCAATAACGCAGACAGGTCGCGTCTCGTTCCGCGGTCGCTGATGCTGCCTCGTGCTCAGGCGAGCAGGCCCAGCAGCAGCTGCGGGGCGAGGCTCGTGAGCACGAGCGCGGTGCCGGTGAGGGCCAGGGCTGCGAGCGCCCCACGCGCCGCGGGCCGAGCCGGCCCGGGGGCCGTGGCCGGCTCCTGGAACAACACGGCGAACCACCGCAGGTAGACGGCGACACCGATGACGGCGTTGACGACGGCGACCAGGGCCAGCGCCCACAGTCCCTCGGCGACCACGGGTCGGAGCGCGACCACCTTGGCCACCAGGCCTAGCACGCCCGGGGGCAGCCCGGCGAGGGACACCAGCGCCAGACCGAGCAGCGCCCCCAGCGCCGGCCGGGTGCGCAGCATCCCCCGGTATGCCGTGAGGGTGCGGCCGGCGGCCCCGCCACCGACCAGCACGACCACCGTGAAGGCGACCAGGGTGGCGATCACGTAGGCGAGCAGGTAGCCGCCGCTGGCGGCCAGCCCGGCGGGGACCAGGGTCGCGAGCGGCAGGATGACCCAGCCAGCCTGCGCGACGGTCGACCAGGCCAGCAGGCGCACCGGGTCGTCCTGCACGAGGGCCAGCACGTTACCGACCGTCATGGAGAGGGCGGCCAGGACGCCGATGCCCACGAGCACCGGCGCCCCGGCTGCCGCCAGGGGCCGGAGCACGACGACCAGGGCCGCGAGCGCCGCCACCTTCGACGTCGCGGCGAGGAAAGCGGCCACGGGCTCGGTGCCACCGGCATACGCCTGGGGGGTCCAGGCATGGAACGGGACCAGGGAGAGCTTGAAGCCGAGTCCTCCGACGAGGAGCAGGACCCCGAGGAGCAGGACGGCTCTGTCGTCGCCGGACCGCAGGGCCTGCTCGACCGCTCCGCCGGAGAACACCGGCCGGCCGGTCGCCACCAGCCACAGGGCCGCGCCGAGGACGACCATCGCGAAGGAGACCAGCGAGGTCGTCAGCAGCGAGAGCGCCCCGGCCCCGGCCGACCGCGTGGCGCGCAGGGCGACCAGCGCGATGGCCGGCAGCGTGGCGAGCTCGAGGGCGACCAGCCAGGAGCCGAGGTCGTGGGCCGCCGCCACGGCTGCGGCGCCGGCCGTCGCCGAGAGCACCAGGGCCACGGTCACCGCGGGACCTCCCCGCAGCTGCTCGGGCGCGGAGTCGCGCGAGCCGCCGGCCGGCCAGACCAGGAGGAGGACGACCAGGGCCGAGGCGAGCGCCCCGATCTGCAGTGCACTCGCGAGCGGCCCCGCCTCGTAGAAGCAGGCGCCGTCGGGGGCCGGCAGGCACAGGGAGCGCACGGGGTCGGTCTCGCCGCGCAGCGCACCGGGCACCGCGAAGGCGACACCCGCGGCCAGCGCGAGCAGTCCCAGGGCGTGGTGGGCCGTCCGCAGGCGCGGGGCGAGGACGTCGAGGACGAGGACGAGGACGGCACCTGCCGCGGGTGCCAGGACGGGTGCGAGCGCGAGGGCGTCGATGCTGACCATGGTGTTCATGAGCCACCCACCAGGGCCGAGACGGCGTCGCTGGTGACCGACAGGAGCACGTGCGGGAGGACACCGAGCACGAGAGTGGCCGCGACGAGGCCGCCGACGACGGCCCACTCGGCGCCCCTGGTGTCGGCCACCGCCGGCTCGGTGCGGTCCCCGGCCCAGACCAGCCCGGCGACCCGGAGGGCGTAGGCGGCGGCGAGGACGGTGCCCGCGGCGCCGGCCACGGCTGCGGCACGGAACACGCCCAAGGGAAGCCCGTCGGCCGGCGACCACACGGCATACAGGCTGAGGAACTCGCCCCAGAAACCAGCCAGGCCCGGCAGCCCCAGGGAGGCCGCGAGCCCGACCACGAGGGCAAAGCCGAGCCTCGGGCTGACCTCGCGGAGGGCGGCGCGGGCGACGGTGAGGTCGGCCGAGCCCCAGCGCTCCTTGAGCCCGCCGGCGATGAAGAAGAGCAGGGCCGAGACGACGCCGTGGGCGACGTTGGCGAACAGCGCGGCCTGCATGCCGGTGCTCGTGCCCGAGGCGAGGCCCAGGGCCACGAAACCCATGTGCGCCACGGAGGAGTAGGCGATCAGCCGCTTGAGGTCGCGCTCGACGAGGCAGGCCAGGCCTCCCCACAGGATCCCGATCGCGCCGACGACGGCCAGCACGGGGGCGATCCGGCCGAAGGCGTCGGGCACCGCGGCGATGGGCAGCCGCACCAGGCCGTAGGTGCCCATCTTGAGCAGGACCGCGGCCAGCAGCACGGAGCCAGCGGTGGGGGCGATCGTGTGGGCGGGCGGCAGCCAGGTGTGGCCGGGGAAGAGCGGGACCTTGATGCCCAGTCCCGACACCAGCGCCAGGGCGATGAGGAGCTGGGTGCCCTGCGGTATGCCGGACCCGTTGCCCCGGGCGAGCACCTCGAGGTCGGCCGTGCCGGCCGAGGCGACCAGCGCCAGGATGCCGACGAGCATGAGCGTCGAGCCGAGGGCGGTGTAGAGGACGAACCGGGCCCCGGCGTCGGCCCGCGCCGCGGGGCGGTGGGCGTCGCCGAAGCGGGTGATGAGCACCCACATCGGCACCAGCACGACCTCGAAGGCGATGAAGAACAAGATGGCGTCGCGGGCGTAGAACGTGGCGAGCGCGCCGGTCTCCACCAGCAGCAGGCACGCGTGGAAGACCGCCGACGTGCCGCCCTCGGGGCGACGGCGCGAGGAGTGCACGACCACGGCGACGCCCAGCACGGCGGTCATCACGAGCAGGGGCGCGCTGATGCCGTCGACGGCGAACTGCCAGCGCAGGTCGAGGGCCGGCACCCACGGCCGGTCGATGGTGGGGCGGGTCAGCACGGCGCCGAGCACGGCGACCAGCGTGACCGCGCTGGCGGCGAGGGCGACCCGGTTCACCGTCCGGTGCGCGAGCCCCCGGCCGGCGCCGAGCAGCCAGACTGCGGCGGCGGCGGGAAGGACGAGGCTGAGGGCGATCACCACAGCGCCACCCCTGCCGCGGCCACGGCGAGCACGCCGGCGACGACCCACACCAGCGAGGTCGACGAGCGCTCGGCGCGGTGTGCGCGCTGGCCGCCGCGCCCCGAGAGCATCGCCGTCGCGGCACTCCCCCGGACGTAGGCGTCGATCACGTCGCGGTCGAGGAACACCACGAGCCGGGCCAGGGCCAGCACCGGCCTGGCGACCGCCCGCACGTAGATCCCGTCGGCGCCGAAGCCGCTGTCGAACAGGGGCGCCCGGGCGCCGACCAGCCGCACGGCCGGGTCGGCTCCCCGCGCGTAGGCCCTCACCGCGAGGGCGGCGCCGACGACCAGCAGCACCGTCACCACCGCCATCCACCAGGCGATGTGCCCCTGGAGGTCGAGCCAGGGGGTGAAGACGACGAGGCCGCCGAAGACCGTGAGTGCGCTGAGCACGCCGATGGCGGTCTTCACCGGGGAGGTGGCCCGGTCGGTGTCGTGGCGCTCGGGCGCGGCGGCGGTGAGGTCGTCGAGGACGAGCCAGGCACGCATGCAGTAGGCCGCGGTCAGCACGACGGTGACGAGGAGCGCGACGAGCACGAGGAGGGAGCGCGCCTGGCCCTCGAAGGCCCCCACCTCCGCGGCCGCGAGGACGTGCTCCTTGCTCACGAACCCCACGAGCGGCGGCACGCCGGCGAGCGAGAGCAGGCCGATGAACATCGCCGGCCGGATCAGCAGGTGTCCCCGGAGGCCGCCGCGCATCGCGAGCGCCGCGGTGCCGCCGACCGTGACGCTGAGCCAGCCGATGACGAGGAAGAGCAGGGCCTTGAAGAAGGCGTGGGAGTAGAGGTGGAGCAGACCCGCACCGGGCCCCTCCTCTGCCGGGGCGGCCGCGAGCGCCGAGAGCATGAGGGCGATCTGGCTGATGGTCGAGTAGGCCAGCAGGCGCTTGAGGTCGGTCTGCCCGAAGGCGAGGAACGCCGCCCAGACCATGGTGACCGCGGTGCTGAGCGCCAGCACCCAGCGCGCGCCGTCGCTGGCAGCGAACACGCTGAACAGCGAGGCCAGGACGTAGGTGCCCGCGGCGACCATCGTGGCCGCGTGGATCAGGGCCGACGCCGGGGTCGGGCCCTCCATCGCGTCGGGCAGCCAGTCGTGGAACGGGAACTGGGCCGACTTGCCGAGGATGCCCATGAGCAGCAGGACCATCGCGAGGGTCCGCAGCCCGTCGCCGGGGGCGGCGCAGGCACCGGTGTCGAGGCAGTCGGCCGCTGTCGGCGCCCAGTGGGCGAGGACCTTCGGGTATGCCGTGGAGCCGGGTCCGGAGGCGAGCACCAGCACCCCGAGGAGGAACCCGACGTCCGCGAAGCGGGTCACGAGGAACGCCTTGAGGGCGGCCCGGCGCGCGCTGGCCTTGCGGCTCCAGTGGCCGATGAGCAGGTAGGAGCACCAGCCCATGAGCTCCCAGCCGACGAAGGTCAGGACGAGGTCGGCGGAGTGGACGACCAGGAGCATGCCGGCGCAGAACAGCGACACGGTGGCCGCGAACACGGCATACCGGTCGTCGGTCCGCAGGTACCAGGCAGCGAAGGCCTGCACCGACCACCCCACGAC
>Ga0247821_10001641_pt1 | contig 12498 bp, 7 predicted proteins | sample 13C_Glycerol_Day_FD_192481 | JGI IMG/M metagenome (GOLD analysis project Ga0247821, IMG submission 192481) | Soil microbial communities from agricultural site in Penn Yan, New York, United States - 13C_Glycerol_Day14 | ecosystem: Environmental > Terrestrial > Soil > Agricultural land | place... | reverse complement strand
GACGGCGAGTGGGTTCGTCGCACCGCGGAGGGCCTCAGGGAAGTCTTGAGAGTCGTACGGCGTGAGCGCCCAGACGAGCGTGATCGCGGCAACTGCGGCGACGTTCACCAGGAACGCGAGCCGGGACCGCGCGCGGCCGTCCGGCAGCAGCACCGGGAGCAGTACGGCGATCGCGACGTACCCGGGCGCCCAGAGCCAGGCACCCAGCCAGGTCGTCCAGTTGTCGCCGGTGAGTGCCCCGAGCTCGCTGCCGAGCAGTGCGAGACCTTGGGTGAGCGCAATCGCTCCCAGCACGAACTGGATCCGGCGGGCGCCGGGAGAGCGCAGGAGCAGGGCCGCGAGCCCGTACGCGACCGCGGCCGCGAGCTCCATCAACCAGAACGACGGCCCCATCGCGCGGCCCGCGGCGGCGTTGACCGCGTGGACGCCGGCGCCGAACAGTCCGGCGAGAATCGCGAGTATTCCGGGAACTACCCCCATGAAGGCATCATCGCCGCCGAGGTGTCCCGGCGTCACGGGACAAGAAGTCCCGAGCCGGAACGTGATGCCCACCCCTGCCCGCCGGGACGCACCGGCCGGGACCGTGGAGCACATCAACTTCTACCGAGGAGACATCGTGACAACCACACCCGGCACCACTGGCACCACCACCGACCTCACCACCGGCCCCACCACCGATCCCACCACCGGCCATCGGCGGCGGCCCGCGGCGGTTGTCGCGTCGGTCCTGGTTGCGCTGATCGCGGCGGTCGGCGGATACGGGGCGATCTACTTCACCGGCCTGGAGGGCTGGGACGGGATCGGGGTGAGCTTCGTGGTTGCGTACGAGTTCCTCAGCCTCATCGGCCTGCTGGCAGCCATCGCTCACCTCCGCGGTCACCGCCTCGGGCGCCCGGCCGTCGTCCTCTACGCCACCTGGATCATCTACTTCACCCTCTACAAACTGATCGCCTTCCAGGAGCTCCAGGCCATCCCCTTCGGCGTCCTGGCGGCGATCGCTCTCGCCTGCGTGATCCGCCCGCCGGCCCGCTGACCCTCGTTCGGGGATCTACCCTCGTCGGGGGAGGGCGTTGTGTGGATTCGGTTGCTCGGCGGATTCGGCGTGGAGCGGGCGGGCGTGCCCCTGGACAGCGGGGGCTGGCGGTTGCGGAAGGCCCGGACGCTCGTGAAGATCCTGGCGCTCGCCCGCGAGCAGCGGTTGCACCGGGACGCACTGGTCGAGGCACTGTGGCCGGATCGGCCCCCGGCGTCCGCGATGAACAACCTGCACCAAGCGTTGCACGTCGCTCGGCGGGTGCTTGCCGGCGACGAGTCGAGCACCGGTTGGCTGGAGTTGCGGGACGACGTCATCGCGCTGCGATCGGACGGACTCGTCGAGGTCGACGTGCGGACTTTCGAACGACTGGCGGCCGCGGGCCGAACCAGTGGCGACCTCGCCGAGCTTCGGGCGGCAGTTGCCGCCTACACCGGCGATCTGCTGCCCGAGGACCGGTTCGAGGACTGGGCCGCGCGGCCGCGGGAAGAACTGCGGGAGGCCTTCTGCGATCTGCTCGTCGACTTCGCGGACGCGGCCGCGGCGAGCAGTTCCGAGGTGGAGGCGCTCGACGCGCTGCAGCGCGCACTCGCCATCGATCCGCTGCACGAGCACGGCGTTCGAAGCCTGATGCGGCGGCACGCGGCCATGGGCCGGTTGTCGGAGGCGCTGGCGCAGTACGAACGGCTGCGCGGTGACCTGCGTACGACGTACGGCTCCGACCCTGATCCGGAGACGCAGCGGCTGTACCGCGACCTGCTTGCCGGGAGCACGGAGGAGCCCGTCACGACGCCCCGGCACAACCTCGCGCCGGGGTTGACGAGCTTCGTCGGCCGCGAGCGCGAGATCGCGGATGTCCATCGCCTGCTCGAGCGCGGCAGGCTGGTCACGCTCACCGGCGTCGGCGGTGCCGGCAAGACGCGGCTGGCGGAGGAGGCCGCGCGCAGACTGCTCGACTCGTACGCGGACGGGATCTGGATCGCGGACCTGGTACCGGTGGCGGATCCGCACCTGGTCGCTGACACCGTTGCCGCCGCACTGGGGCTTGATCCGGCGGCCGGCTCGGACTCCCTGCGGACCTTGCTCACCCGCCTCGCCCCTCGCAATCTGCTGCTGGTGCTCGACAACTGCGAACATCTGCTCGCCGCCTGCTCCGGACTCGCGGGCGCTCTGCTGCGCGGTTGCCCCGGAGTCAGCGTGCTGGCGACCAGCCGGGAACCTCTGCACGCCGAGGGCGAAGTGACGTTCCGGGTGCCCTCACTCGAACTGCCCGAGGCCGGCGACGCCGCCGACGTGGCCCGGCTCGGGACGTTGGCTTCGGCGCGACTGTTCGTCGAGCGAGCCCAGGCCGTCCGTCCCGGCTTCGTCCTCGACGCGGACAACGCCACGGCCGTGGTGGAGATCTGTCGCTGCCTCGACGGAATCCCGCTCGCGCTCGAACTGGCGGCTGCTCGTGCCTCGCACCTGGAGCCGGCGGAGATCGCGGAGCGCCTGAGTGACGCGCTGGCGCTGCTCGGCCGACCGGGTGAGCTCACTCGGCACGCGACGTTGCGAGCCGCGCTCGAGTGGAGTCATGCCTTGCTGTCGAACGACGAGCAGGTACTGCTGCGCCGGCTCGCGGTCTTCGCCGGCAGCTTCGCGCTCCCTTCGGCGGAGCGAGTGTGCGCGGACGAGCGCCTTCCGGCGACGGACGTGCTGGACTGCCTCGGCCGCCTGGTCGACAAGTCCCTGCTGCTGGTCGATCATGACGGTCCTCGCTCGCGCTATCGCCTCCTGGAGACCATTCAGCAGTTCGCCCGGGAGCGGCTCGTTGCCGCCCGGGAGGTCGAGCAACTGGAGACCGCACACTGCCGGCATTTCCTGGAACTGACCCTGAACCAGGACCCGGAACGCGCCGGCGTCGTCGTCGAACGTCCACAGCTGCTCGATCTCGATCACGACAACCTCCGTGCCGCGCTCGGATGGGCGCTCCGCAACGATCGCGAGCGGGCCTTGCTGCTCGGCGTGAACCTGGCTCAGTACTGGCTGGCGCGGGGACACTTCGCCGAGGGAGCGAGCTGGCTCGAACGCATTCTCGCGGTGGCCGTCGAACCGTCCCGGGAACGGGCGCGGGCGATCTTCGCACTCGCGGTCCTCGACGCCCGGAGCGGTTTGAGCGACAGATTGCCGGGCCTCGGAGACCAGGCCGTTGCGGTCGCCGAACAGTCCGGCGATCCCACCGACGTCGTGTACACGGGGGTACTGCGCGGCACACTGCTGCTGGGTAGCGGTGACCTCGACGAGATCGAACAGACCGCCGCGCAGGCGCTCGTACAGGCCGACGCCCTCGGATCCGCACCAGTCGCCGCCACCGCGCAAGGGCTGGCCGCGATGGTCGCGTTGTTCCGTGAGGACGTCGTGCCCGCGCAGCAACGATTCGCCGAATGCCTACGGCGACTGGAGCTGATCGACACGACGGCTGCGCCCTTCTTCCCGGCGGTGACGATGTGCCTGCCCCTCGCGCCGGTCGGCGGGTCGATGGTCCCGGTGTTCGAGGAGACGTTCCTGCTCGGCCGCCGGGTCGGTGCCGTGCGGGCCCGCGGCTACGCCCTGTCCGCGTACGCCGACGCGCAGCGGCTGGCGGGCGACCTGGACGGCGCGCTCGACGCCGTACGACGCTCGGTCGACACGTTCGCCGGAATCGGCGACGGGGCCGGGCTCGGCCATGCGCTCAACCACCAGGGCTGCATCGAACGCGACCTGGGACTGTTCGATCCGGCCGAGAAGCATCTTCGTGACGCGTTGCGGATTCGTGAACAGCTCGGCGACAGGCGTGGTGAGAATCTGACGCTGGCCAACCTCGGACTGCTGGCCGCGGCGGCCGGTGACCCCAGAGCCGGACGACGCCTCGCGCGGATCGCCCTCGACCGCGGCGACGCGGTCGACGACCGGCCGGCGGCCGCGGGCGCGTTGCTGAACCTGGTCGTTGTCGAGCTCTTCGCCGGCGAACGTCGCGCCGCTCGAGTGCTGTCCGAACAGGTCGTCGAGGCCTTCCGGCCGCAGGGCTACCTGCGACTCGAGGCCTGGGGCCGGCTGGTCGCCGCCGAGCTGGCCGCGGACGACGGTGACGCTCAGGCAGTCGCCGGACACCTCCGAGTGGCATCCGAGCTCTTCGGGAAGCTGGGTTGCCGCATCGGCACCGCCCGCGTCGCCGCCCTGTTGCACGGCTGACAGCACGCGCTGATAGCCGGCTAAGCCACGCTAAGTCGTTGCGAAGGCGGCCTTCCTAGCGTCGTTCCCGTCCAGGAGAGCCTGGTAGGACAACGAGGAGCGGAAATGACAACAACGCAAGCCCGGCAGGACGCACTCGGGGAGGCCACGCTCGGTGAGTTCGCCGAGGGACTTCGTGGCGAGCTGATCCGACCGACCGATCCGTCGTACGACGAGGCGCGGTCGATCTGGAACGCCGCGCATGACAAGAATCCCGCGCTGATCGTGCGCTGCCACGGCGTGGCCGACGTCATCAGGGCGGTGGAGTTCGCGAGGAGCGAGGGGTTGGCGCTGGCCGTGCGGGGCGGCGGGCACAGCATCCCCGGCTTCTCCACGACCGACGGCGGCCTGGTGATCGACCTGTCGCCGATGAACGCCGTACGGATCGACCCGGACCGGCGCCGGATCGTCGCGCAGGGTGGGTGCGTGTGGGGAGACGTCGACGCGGAGGCGCAGGCCTTCGGGCTCGCGGTCACGGGCGGTCTGGTGTCGACGACAGGGGTCGCCGGCTTCACGCTGGGCGGTGGGATCGGCTGGCTGGTCCGCCGCGCCGGACTCGCGTGCGACAACCTCGTCGGGGCCGATGTCGTCACGGCGGACGGCCGGTACCTGCACACGAGTACGGACGAGAATCCGGAACTGCTCTGGGCGTTGCGGGGTGGCGGCGGCAACTTCGGAGTGGTCACATCGTTCGAGTTCAAGGCCCACGAGGTCGGTCCGACGGTTCACGCCGGACTGGTCTTCTACCCGGGCGACCAGGTGGCTGAGGTACTGCGCGGCTTCGGTGCGGCGGCGGGATCCGCACCGGACGAGTTGTCGCTGGCACTCAACCTGACCACCGCGCCACCGCTGCCGTTCCTGCCGGCGGAGGTGCACGGCAAGCCGATCGTCGCCGTACTCGGCATGTATTCGGGGCGGACCGAGGACGGGGACGCGGCGACCAGGCCCTTCCGTGAGCTGGCGCCGGTGGTGGCCGACCTGTTCGGACCGATGCCGTACACCGCGATGCAGACGCTGCTCGATCCGCTGTTCCCGCGCGGCATGCGGAACTACTTCCGCTCGGCGTTCTTCCACGATCTCGGGCCGACGACTGTCGACGCGCTCGTCACGGCGCACGCCCAGGTGCCGAACGGCGTCTCCGAACTCCACATCCACCATCTCGGTGGCGCGATGGGCCGGGTGCCGGCGGACGCCACCGCGTTCGGCACGCGGGACCGCGAGTACATCCTCAACGTCGTCGCCAGGACGCCGGATGCGCACGGGTACGACGAGGCGGTCCGGTGGGCTCGCTCGTCCGCGGCAGCGCTCGGCCCGGACTCGGCGTCGTACGTGAACTTCACCGGCGAGACGAACGAGGAGATCGTCCGGGCGTCCTACCCGACGGCAACCTACGACCGGCTCGTCGCCGTGAAGAACACCTACGACCCCACGAACCTGTTCCACCTGAACCAGAACATCCCCCCGAGTGGCTAGCGAGGTGTGCGGAGATCCCGCCGGGAGCTGACGCCGCGCTTGGCGAAGATGTTGCGCAGGTGGTACTCGACCGTCTTCGGCGTCACGTGCAGCCGGTCGGCGATCTCGCGGTTGGTGAGACTCCGGTTGACCAGGTCGACGACCTCCTGCTCCCGCTCGGTCAGTCCGGTCGCGCCGCTACCGGTCAGCCCGGCAAGCTCGGTCGCTGCCCGGAGACGGTAGGGCGAGGCGCCCAGCGCTGTGAAGCAGGCCTCGGCCGCCGTCAGCCAGTGGGTGGCCGAGGTGGTCTTTCCGAGTGAGAGCAACTGGAGGCCGTGGGTATGGAAGAGCCGGCCGTCGGCCAGTCGCGGGCGTGCCTCGACGAGGGTGGCCAGGTAGTCGTCTGTGCGTTCGACAGCCTCGAAAACCTTGCCCTCGGCCTCCAACTGGCGAGCGGTCAGCCGGGCGACCGTGCTGCCCATGATGTCCATCCCCCGAGCTCTGGTCCGCAGACTCGACAACTGCTGGGCTGCCTCGGCAAGTTGCCCGCTGTGCTGCAGGGCGTCGACCAGCAGCGGGCCCCACCACAAGCTCCACCACTCGTGCAGTCCGTCGCCGGGTGATCGCAGGCCGGGCACCGAGTCAAGGGCACGCAGGATGCCGTCGTTGTCGTCTCGCGCCTGGCAGAGCAGGCCGGCCGCGATCGCGGCGTACCGGAGGTCTTGTGGACCGCCGATGCGCTGAGCGGCCGTTGCGGCCCGGCGTACCAGATCTTCGGCGATCTGCCAGTGGCCGCGGGCCGAGGGAACCAGGGAAGTCGCCAGGTAGCGCAGTACCTCGTTCATCAACGGCTCGTCGTCATCGGCGAGCAGCGAGGCGCCCCGCATGGTCTGCACGCTCTCGTCCCAGTCGCCGCACTGATACTGCACCGCGGCGAGATAGCAGTGCGGCTGAACCCCGGACAGCATCGGTACGCCGGTCAGCTGGCGCCTGACCACCTCGGCAAGGTCCGCGCGTGCCTCGTCGGCCAAGCCCAGCTGGGCCCTGATCGCGCCGCGGCATGCCAGCGACTCCAGCTCGTGGTTGGCGACGTCCGAGGCGTGGCCGGACAGGAACGCGAGCTCGCCCAGCCCGGCGGCCAGCCCATCACGCCGTACGCGCAGTACCGCCAGCAGGCACTGCATGTAGTCGCGCTGGGGAGACGGTACGCCGGACGCCTGGAGGGTGACGCCCGCATAGCGCAACGACTCGTCGAGGTCGCCACGCCAGGCGCAAATGGTGGCCAGACCGGAAGCGGCCGAGCCACGGATCCAGCAGGGCATCCCCGCGCTGCCGGCGACTTCGTAGGCCTCCGTCAGGTGTTGCTCGGCCAGACCGCGCTCACCGACCAGGTAGAGCTCGCACAGCCCCAGCGCCAGCGATCGCAGGGCGGAATCGGAGCAGCGAACGGCCCGCTCGTAGTCCTTCCTGGCCCGGCCGCGGGTCGCGCTGAACATCAGGTGGATCATCGAGGTGAGGAAAAGCCGCTCACGCTGCCGGCGGTAAGGCGTCACATCGGCTGCCCAGCTCAGCAGGGTGGCCGAGGTGCCGTAATGGCCCTGCTCGGCTTCGTGGCCGGCGGCCTGCTCGAGCTCAACCGCCAGTGCGGGGTCAGGCGAGCTCAACGCCGCGACTCGGTGCCGCCAGGCGAGCATGTGGTCCACAGTGGCCGCGGCGCGCTGGTGCAGCCGGTAGCGGCGGACCGGATCGAGTGCGGCATAGATCGTCTCGCGTTGCAGGTCGTGGCTGATAGCGACCGGGCAGGCCGGCTCTGCCGGGTACCAGGTGGCCAGGCCGGCCTCGATCGCCGGGCCGAGTGCCTCGGGCGCGGCATCGAGACCGGCGACTTCCGCGACCTGGGCGAGAGCGGGACGGCCGCCCAGGACCGCGAGTGCTTCGAGCAGCGAGCGTGACGCCTCGGGGAGCTTGTCCAGCGCGCGCTGGACCGCGGAGCTGACCGACGGCGGCACGGCCAGCCACCAGTCGGAGGTGGTGAAGCGTTGCGAGAAGAGCTCGGTCAGCAGTGTGTGCAGGAGCAGCGGGTGGCCACCGGTGTAGGAGTGCAGTCGCCGAGCGGCACCGGTCGGCAGCCGGGTGCCGCAGACCGTTCGGGCCAGGTCGGCGACATCGACCAGCTCCAGCCCGGTCAGCTCCAGCCGTAGATCGGTGGGGATCCCGTGGACCAATTGCTCGACCTCCGGCTCGGCGGCGCGCCCGGCGAGGACCACCAGGAGCTGTTCGGACCACATCCGGCGGAGCAGGTAGCGCAACGTCTGCTGGGAGGCCCGGTCGGACCACTGCAGGTCGTCGACGACCAGCGCGATCGGTGATCGCTGCTGCAACTCACCGATCAGGTCGAGGAACTGGCTGCCGACCGCGATCGGGTTGGCCTCCGGGGGAAGACCGGCACCCAGCGACGGCGTCCGGAGCCGGAGGTCCGCGGGCACCCGGGTCAGCAACTGGTCGACCACCCCCAACTGCAGCATCTGCTCGGCCGGGTCGCCCGTCGCGACCAGGACGGCGAAGTCCGGCAGGGTGGCGACGAACCGGCGGATCAGCCCCGATTTGCCGATCCCCGCGGCTCCGCGCAGCACGGCGGTCCGGTGCTGGCCAGCGCGCACCTTGGCGGCCAGCTCTCCGAGCTTGGCGAGTTCCGTGGCCCGTCCGACGAAGTCGTGCTCCGTGGCAGAACCGGAACTCATAGGCGCCTCGACTCCAGGAGGGCGACCTTGATCGATCGCCGCGACGGCCGGACCGGAGGGTCAATCGCTTGCTGCGATTATCCGGACCGGCCGTCACGACGGCGCCCGCGATCAGCCAGAAGTTACGGAGCTGTGATCACGGACCGTGACCGGTTCGGTGGTCGGAGTAGCCGGGTTGAAGGAGGCGTCCGAGACCGAGTAGCACAGCTTCCACGGCTCGGACCGCGCGTCGATCATCTCCAGCAGATGTTGCTGCTGAACCCGCTCGTCGTGGTTGGCCGGCCAGTCCTCGGTGATGAGTCCCTTGCGCAGGTCGGAGGCCCATTGAGAACTCTCCTTCAGCAGGTAGACGCGGTAGCTGTAGCTGGTGAACGCGCCGGGCGCCTCGGAGTTGCCCCGCAACCAGACCTCGCTCCCGACCGAGATGCCGTTGGCGTCCTTGCTGGTCCAGCTCATCTCCAGCTCCGTCTTGAGCCCGCCGCCGATCGTCGCCTCGGCCTTGTTGCCGAACAGCTCGGCCTCCGCCCCGGCGCTGAGCAGCAGGTCCAGGCCGGCCTTGAAGCCGTGCTTGATGCTGCGGGTGTCGGTCGTCGCGAAGGTCGCAACGGTCTTGGTGTCGTAACCCCAGGCGCCGGTCAGGTAGCCGGTACCGTCGCCGAGGTCGATCTTGGAGTCGTGTTCGAGCGCCTTGTGCTCGTCCTGGGTCAGCACGTAGCTGGACAGCCGGCCGGGGACCGGGTCGATCGACGGGTTCATCAGGTACGGCACCGCTTCGAGCGAGACGTTGGTCGGGTCGATCTCGGTGCTCGTGAGCGAGCCGTCCGCCACGTTGCCCTGGTGGTCCAGGTAGGAGTACTGGTAGGCGGTCCAGTCGGCGGTCTGGAAGACCAGCACGCCCGCCGGCTGGACGGCGTACCGGTTGCTGTCCGATCCGTCGCCCTCGATCTCGGAGCCGGCCGTGATGGTCGCGACGGACTGTTGGGTGGTGGTGCGGCTGTAGGCACCCTTGTACGCGGCTTGCAGGGAGAACTCGGCCTTCGCCCAGGCCTTGGCGCTGAGGGCGAACGCGTTGAAGCCGAGGGTGCCCTTGACCGACCCGGTCACCACGGTGCCGACCGACCAGCTGATGTCGAACCCGTCCTCCTCGGTCCGTGAACCCGCGAACACGGACTGGGAGTAGCCAGGGCCGTTGAAGTAGCGCAGCGGGTCCCACCTGTCCTTCATGTTGAGGTTCTCGTTCGGGATCGGTGGCGGGCCCTCGATGATGCCGACCAGCAGTTGCTTGCCCGGCACCACCGGGCGGGCCGTGCGGGTCAGCTTGCGCCACAACTGGGTGGACCAGATCTCGTTGATCTGGCCGTTCCAGTTGTAGAAGAGCAGGCCGGCGTACATCGGGATCGCGGCATCGGTGCGGGCCGGGTTGAGCTTGCCGGGCGACTCCTCGACGGGCTCGGAGCGGATCACCAGCTGCGAGGCGTTGCCGCCGTAGTGGATGCGCTTGTTCTTGCCCTTGCTCAGCTGGTTGATGACGGCCAGCGAGTCGGCCAGATCCCAGCCTTGCAACCAGTACTGCGGTACGACGTCGTTGGCCGGGTTGTCGGGGTCGGTGTAGCCGAGCAGCCCGGCGTTGGTGTTCGTGTACCACTGCGCCTTGCCGTGCTCGTCGATGTAGTAGGCCAGCGCGGTGTTGTCCGGCAGCACCTGGATCTTGGGGAAGCTGATCTCTTTGCCGGTCCAGTGCTGCAGGTGCTCGGTCAGCGGGCCGACCGTCAGGGCGTCGCCGATCGGTGCCAGCCAGCAGCCCAGCCGCCAGGTGTCGCGATCCTTGCGTTTGGCGATCAGTACCAGGGTGGGATCGCCGTCACCCGCCGGCAGGATCACGTCGCAGCACACCTCGCAGCCGTCCTCGTCGAGGCTCCCGGCGCCGGAGTCCGTCGAGAGCGGCAACGGGACGGTGGAAACCCGCACGCCTTTCATCCAGGTCTGCTGGGCGAGCGCGGTCCACGGGATGGCGACGATCCGCAGCGCGGCCTGCTCGTTCGGTGCGGCGCCGACGAGCAGCAGGCCGTCGGCGAGCGCGACCAGGCCGAAGGTCCGCCGTACCTGGATCGGGTTCTCGCCGAGTGTCAGCTGCCGGACGGAGAGCTTGCCGTCCAGCCCGTCCGGATGACCGTCCTCGGCGTACCAGATGTTGTCGGTCCGCGGCTGGCGGTAGAAGACGTGCCGGACCTGGTCCATCCCCTCGGCGCGGTTGACCGCGACCTGAACCGGACGAGAGGAGTCCGGCGTGGCATGGTCGGTGGTGAGCTTCGTCCGGACGCCCTTGCCTCCGTCCTCCTGGCCGTTGGCGTGGTAGCGCCACAGGCACCCCTCCCCGCAGATGTAGCCGTAGATCGCTCCGTCGGGCATCGTCACGGCGCTCACGTTCGAAACGGGCATTCGGACCACCACTTCCGTTGTCGGTACTGGTGTTCTTCACGGTCCGCGATCGCGCCGTCACCCGCCCTAGGGTGTGTCCCTAGGGCCGTCCCCAGGTCCCTGATTCAGATGGTTCAAGGCCGGCGCTCGGGACCCCCGGCCCGCCGAGTGCCGGAGTACGGCGGGCCGCCGCGGGCCGAGTAGCTGCCCCAGCCGGACGTCGCCCGACCGGGCGACGCGACACCGCCGAACGACACGCTCCTGGCGAAGTACTGACCGGCGACGGCCCGGCCCTCCTCGAACGCCTTCCGGCCGATCGCGCAGGACCGGCTGAAGACCAGGTGGGACCCGAGGCCGGACAGGTCGGGCAGCTTCCCGAAGTGCTGCCACATCGCGTTCGTGATCCGGCGCTCGGCGATCCCGCGCTCCTGGGCGAAGCGCGGGTCGCCAAGGCCGTAACGGTCGGCGATGACGCCGGTCGCGACGGACCACTTGCCGGTCGCGTTGACGATCGCCATCCGCCGCAGCATCTCGAGACGATCGGCGTTGTCGAGCCCGCCGAGTTCGTAGGCCAGCGTCTCGGCCGCGGGAGTGAACCGCTCGTAGGCGGGGAACCCGACCACGTTCTTGATCCCCGGGGCCACGAGATCGAGCTGGAACTCGTCGACGTAGTCGTCCAGGGTCTCGTGGCCGTAGCTCTCGGTCACGCCTTCCTCGAGCGCCCGCACCGCCGCGATGCGGAAGTCCTGTTCCGCGTCCGCGTGCTCGGTGCCGCGTCCGGCGAGCAGGTGCAGGTTCTCGTGGTACACCACGGCGAGCGCCTCCCGGTACCGCAACAACGTCGCATCGTCCTGCAACTGCCCGGCATGCAGGAACATCTGCCGCAGCGGCCGCAGGACCCGCTCCTCGTCGTACCGGATGACGTGATCCCAGCCCGCCGAGCCGAGCACCTGCAGGCCGTCGTCGGTCAGCTTGTAGGGCTGCACCTCCCACGTCCCGTTCCAGCTCGAGTGGTCGGCGCCGCTGACATTCACCGCGCCCACGTGCTGCAGCCGCATGAACTCGTCGAACGTGGCGGGTTGTCGCAGTGGCATCCTCAGTCGCCGACGTCCGCTCGCCAGCTGTTCGCGAGCTGGGCCAACGGCTCGTTCAACGCGAGGAGGGCGTGCTGCTCGAACTCGTCGCGCGTCTCGCGCGAGACGGCCGTGATGCCACGGATCCCCTGCTCGAGCCGGGCCACCCGCTCGCGCGCGTCGCCCGCGTCCAGCTCCGCTTCGGCGGCGATCCGTTGGGCACGCTCCATCCGCTCCCGGGCGTCGGGCGACAACTGCGCCGCCCACCGCTCGATCAGGAACTCCGCGGTCTGCCGCAGCCGTGCATCCTCGATCTCCGGTACGACGCCGCGCAGCGCCGTGAGCGCTTCAGCTGCGTCGACAGCACCGAGCCGCCAGCCGCGCTGCGCCGCCTTGTAGCGCTCGAGGAATTCGTCGTACGGCACGCCGTCACCCTAATTCAATCTGGCCGGACCGGTTGGTGAAGGTGCCGCTCCCCCGGATGCCGGAGTGACAAGACGTCGCGCGCCGGCCGCGGGCGTACCGTGGTGGG
>Ga0247821_10001640_pt1 | contig 12504 bp, 10 predicted proteins | sample 13C_Glycerol_Day_FD_192481 | JGI IMG/M metagenome (GOLD analysis project Ga0247821, IMG submission 192481) | Soil microbial communities from agricultural site in Penn Yan, New York, United States - 13C_Glycerol_Day14 | ecosystem: Environmental > Terrestrial > Soil > Agricultural land | place... | reverse complement strand
GCGCGCTCCTCCAGGGCACGCTCTGGGCCATCATCATCGGTTTCGGCCTCCGTGCACTGCCCAGCGCATACGGTTCGATCTCGCCGGCGATCATGCAGATCGGCGAAGAGCTCGACAATGCAGCCCGAGTCTCAGGGGCCGACTGGGTGCGCACCTTCACTCGCATCCTCGGCAAGCTCCTCACGCCCGCCTTCATCGCCGCGATGATCCTCACCTTCGTCGTGATGCTGAAGGAGTACTCGCCTGCGATCTTCCTCGGGTCCGCCCAGACGAACGTCATCGGTACCACGATGCTCGAGCTCTGGGTCCAGGGGAACACCGGGTCCGTCGCAGCCCTCGCAACCATCCAAATCGCTATCACCGCAGCGTTCGTCTTCGTCGCCGGCCTGCTCACGAGAGGTAAGAAAGATGCCTGACGTCGTCGTCACCAATCTCCGCAAGGAATTCAACGGGAACACCGTCCTGCACGAGGTGAGCTTCACCATCAAGGACGGCGAGTTCTTCACCCTCCTCGGCCCGTCGGGCTGCGGCAAGTCCACCACTCTGGCCTGCCTCGCCGGCCTCGAGAAGCCCACTTCGGGCGGAATCACCGTCGGCGATACGGTCTTCGTCGACGACAAGAGCCGCAAGTTCGTCCCTCCGGAGGAGCGCGACCTCGGCATGGTGTTCCAGTCCTACGCGCTCTGGCCGCACATGACGCTCTTCCAGAACCTTGCGATGCCGCTGAACATCCGCAAGGTCCCGAAGGCGGAGCAGAAGAAGCTGATCCACGACGCGCTCGACAAGGTTGGGCTGGCGCACCTCGCCAAGCGATACCCGCACCAGCTCTCCGGCGGGCAGCAGCAGCGTGTCGCGCTGGCACGTGCTCTGGTGTACTCGCCCAAGGTGCTCCTGCTCGACGAGCCCCTGTCCAACCTCGACGCCAAGCTGCGCGAACAGGCCCGGGTCTGGCTGAAGCGCCTGCAGTCCGACCTGGGTATCACCACGGTGTACGTCACCCACGACCAGGAGGAAGCGCTCGCGATGAGCGACCGGATCGCGGTGATGTCCAACGGGCACATGATGCAGATCGCCTCGCCCCACGAGATCTACGAGCAGCCGGCCACTGCCGAGGTCGCCGCGTTCATCGGACGATCCAACTTCCTCGACGGCACCGTCGTGTCCATCGACGGCGGCACCGCCAAGGTCCGTCTCGAGGAGCGCGGTGAGGTCGTCAACGTGGCCGTCCGCGGGATCTCGGCAGCCGGAGAGGACGTGACGGTGGCCTTCCGCCCCGAGAGCGTTCGCCTGACTGCCGCCGACGACGTGCCGCCGGCAGACGCCATCATCCTGCCCGTTGAGATCCTCACCACCTCCTACGTCGGCTCCCGCTACGAGTACGACCTCAAGTACGGCGCGAAGACCCTGATCGTCGACAGCCAGAAGGGTGCCCTGACCGGGCAGGCGAACCTCGTCATCCCGGCCGACGCGATCCGGCTCTATCCGCGCACCGACGTGATCTCCGAAGAACTCGAAGAACTGATGGCGGTCACCGCGTAACGCGGCGCCGGCCCAGCCCACCACGACCAGAAGGACATGAACGTGACCACCTCCAAGCAGTACCGCCTCGCCGTCCTGAACGGCGACGGGATCGGACCCGAAATCGTCCCCGCCTCCGTGAGGATCCTCGACGCAGCGGTCGCCGCAGCCGGCGTGCCCCCGATCGACTGGCAGGTGCTGCCCCTTGGCCGCGCTGCCATCGAAGAGTACGGGGACGCCGTCCCGCCGCAGACGCTCGATGCCCTCGCTGACGTCGACGGCTGGCTCCTCGGACCCCACGACAGTGCCGCCTACCCGGAGCCGCACAAGTCGAAGCTGAACCCGAGCGGAACGATCCGCAAGCACTTCGGACTCTTCGCCAACATCCGTCCCGCGAAGGCGTTCCACGGTGGCAACGCCATCGTCGAGGGTACCGACCTCGTCATCGTGCGCGAGAACACCGAAGGTTTCTACGCAGACCGGAACACCTTCAACGGCACCGGCGAGTTCATGCCCACCCCCGACGTCGCGATCGCGCACGGCATCATCACCCGTGCCGCCACCGAGCGCATCGCACACGAGGCATTCAAGCTCGCCCGCACCCGCGACAACCGCGTCACGATCGTGCACAAAGCGAACGTGTTGAAGATGACGACCGGACTCTTCCGCGATGTCTGCCGCGAGGTCGCCCAGCAGTACCCGGAAGTGGCGGTCGACGACTTCCACATCGACGCGATGACTGTGCACCTGGTCCGCCGAGCCGACAAGTTCGACGTGATCGTCACCGAGAACATGTTCGGGGACATCCTCTCCGACCTCGCCGGCGAGATCGCGGGCTCGCTCGGTATCGCCCCGTCGATCAACTCGTCCGACACGCATGCCATGGCCCAGGCCTCGCACGGCAGCGCGCCCGACATCGCGGGCCAGAACCGTGCCAACCCGATCGCCATGATTCTCTCGTCCGCGATGCTCCTGCGGTGGCTCGGCGCCAAGTACGAGGACACCGCCGTCCTGGCGGCCGCCGATGCGGTCGATGCCGCGGTCGAGCTGACGGTCTCTGAGGGCATCGCCACCCCTGACCTCGGCGGATCGGTCGGTACGAGCGAATTCGCCGACGCCGTCGTCGCTGCCGTCACCCGCGTCGCCGTCGCCCGCGTCTGACGGGCGCCGTCCCACACGAAAGTGAAACCATGACATCCGAAGCGCGCCCACTCATCGCCTTGATCAGCGCGACCCCGGCCTCGATGCCTGCGGCATCTGCCGCGTTCGCGGAGATCCTGCCGGAGGCCGACGTCTGGAACATCCTCGACGACCGACTCCTCGTCGAAGCAGACGCCCAGGGCGGTCTGACCGCCCCGCTGGCCGAGCGGATGGCGCGACTGATCCGGCACGCCGCCCTCGAGAAGGCCGACGGCATCCTCCTGACCTGCTCGATGTATGGACCGGTCGCCCATCAGGTCGCCGCTGAGCTCGACATCCCGGTCTACGGGTCCGACGACGCCGCCTTCGGCGCAGCCCTCTCCGGGGAGTACTCCAGAATCCTGCTCGTGGCCTCGTTGGAGGTTCCCCTCGCTGACGCGATGACCCGGTTCGACGCGGCCGCGTCTGACGCGGGCACGACCGTCGACGTGTCGGGGATCGTGGCGCAGGGGGCATTCACGGCCGCGAAGGACGGCGACGTGGACCGTCTCGCCGATTCTCTCGTCGCCGCGGTAGCCGGCGTCGACTCGGACTTCGACGCCGTGCTGCTCGCCCAGTACTCGCTCGCAATCGTCGCGGAGCAGCTCGAGGCGCGCCTCGGGATTCCGGTGCTCGCGGGTCCCCGGCGGGCGGCCGCCGCGCTGCGTGACGACCTGATCGAGGACGTCCGCTGATGCTCGGCGCAATCGCAGACGACTACACCGGCGGCACGGATGTCGCAGTGGCCTTCCGCAGGGCGGGCCTCCGCGCGATCGTGCTGTTCGGTGTTCCCGAGGGATCGCTGAACCTGCCGCCGCACGACGCGATCGTGGTCGCGCTGAAGACCAGAACCATCGACGTCGACGAAGCGGTGCGGCAGTCGCTGGAAGCAGCGGAATGGCTGCGTGCCCACGGCGCCGACCAGCTGTTCTTCAAGTACTGCTCGACATTCGATTCGAAGGCGGAAGGCAACATCGGCCCGGTGGCCGACGCCCTCGCCGACTTGATCGGCTCGCCGCTGGCGGCCGTGGCGCCGAGTTCGCCCGAGCATCACCGCACCCAGTACATGGGCCACCTGTTCGTCGCTCAGCAGCTGTTGTCGGACTCTCCGATGCGGCACCATCCGCTCACCCCGATGACCGACTCGCGGATCGTCAGGGTCCTCGAATCGCAGACGGAGCGCCCGGTCTCGCTGGTCGCGCATCAGACGGTGCGGCAGGGGAGGGAGGCGATTCGCCTCGCCCTCGATGCGCTTGTCGACGACGGCATCCGCTATGCCGTCATCGACGCGGTGAGCGACGAGGACCTCGTCGAGATCGGCTACGCGACGGCGGGTGACGTCCTCGTCACCGGAGCCGCCGGACTCGCCGGAGGAATCGGTGCGGCTCGAGTCGCCCTGCGCGATCTCGACGGAGTGAGCCCGATCGCCCAGCCGACCGACACCGTCGGCAATGTGCCTGCTGCGGTCCTCGCCGGCAGCTGCTCCGCACGCACGCTCGAGCAGGTGGCCGTGATGCGGCGGCACCACGACAACTACCGCCTCAACGCGGTCGAGGACCCGGACCCGCAACGACTCGCTGACGCGGCGCTGGCCTGGTACGACAGCAGGCCACGCGACGGCGCCCCGCTGATCTACTCGTCGCTGCCCCCCGCTGATCTCCGCGAGACGCAACGCATCCTCGGCACCGAACGCTCCGCCCACATCCTCGAGACCGCGATGGGCCTCATCGCCCGAGGCCTCGTCGAACGCGGTGTCCGCCGACTCGTCGTCGCAGGGGGAGAGACCTCCGGGGCAGTCGTCTCGGCGCTCCACGTGGACGGCGGCCTCATCGGCGACGAGGTCGCCCCCGGCGTTCCCTGGATCTACTCCACCGGGGACGAACCGCTCGCACTGCTGCTCAAGTCCGGCAACTTCGGGTCCACCGATCTCCTGGAGCGTGCCGTCGAACCCCACCTGGCCGAGGCGGCTTCGGCATGAGTGCATCGACCAACCAGGCCCGCGACGAGATCGTCCGCGCCGCGCGATCCCTCTTCTCCCGAGGGCTCACCCACGGCAGCACGGGGAATCTCAGCGTCCGAGTCGGGGACGAGATCCTCGTCACCCCGACCGGGAGCAGTCTCGGGACCGTGGAAGCACACCAGCTCTCGATCATCGACCTTTCCGGGCGACACGTCGACGGAGCCCGACCGTCGAAGGAAGCATTCCTCCACGCGGCCGTGCTGCGGGCGCGCCCGTCAGCGGCCGCCGTCGTCCACACCCACTCGACGTACTCCGCGGCGGTGTCGTGCATGGACGGCCTGGATCCCCATAACGCCCTGCCCCCGCTTACCGCCTACTTCGCAATGCGGGTGGGACGACTTCCGCTCCTCCCGTACCACGCACCGGGGGACACGACGCTCGGACCGCTCGCAGAAGACACCGCTCGCGACCACAGCGCGATCCTCCTCAGCAACCACGGCCCCGTCGTCGCGGGCGCTGACCTCAACGCGGCCATGGACGCCATCGAAGAGCTCGAAGAGACAGCGAAACTCTTCCTCTTGCTCCGCGGCATTCCGAGCCGGCCGCTGACAACTCAACAGGCTTCGGTGCTCAGCAACAGCTGATCCCGAGAATCACGGACTGAGCTTCCGAATAGCGGGAGCCCTCCGCCTGGTCGACTGGTTGACTGGTCGACCACTTTGGAGAATACTAGTGCCAACACAGTGAAACGTGGCACACAACACAAGGGAGTGAAGACATGAGTGCAATCACAGGATCGGGATCGTGGCGCCGCGCTGCGACCGTCTCGATCGCAGCAATCGCCGCGGTGGGACTCTTCGCCGGCTGTGCCGGCGGGGGAGGCAACGAGGAGACGGCAGCCCCGAACGAGATCAGCGAGGGTGTGCCCGACTACTACCCGGCCGACTACCAGGAGATCATCGACGCGTCGAAGGAGGAAAGTGGCGAGCTGACCATCTACTCCAACACGGATCAGGAAAACTGGGAGCCGATCTTCCGCGACTTCCAGAAGAAGTACCCCTGGGTCACGACGATCAACGCGAACAACCTGGACAGCGACGAGGTCTTCCAGCGGGCGCTCAGCGAGCAGGCGACCGGCGACAGCCCCGCGGACCTCCTCGTGTCGAACGCCGCGCAGGCCTGGGCCGACTACGCCGAGCGTCCCGACACCCTCACCGAGTACACCTCGCCCGAGCTCGGCGAACTGCCGGAGTTCGCGACCCTGCTCCCGAACGTGTACGCGATGTCCGCGGACCCGATGACGATCGCGTACAACTCGGCCCTCGTCACCGACCCGCCCACCGGCATCGCCGACCTCGCGGAGAAGGTCGCCGCCGATTCCGAGCTGTACGCCGGCAAGATCACCACGCGCGACGTGAACGGCGCCTTCGGGTTCACCGTGTCGTACAACTTCGCAGAGAACGTCGATGACGCATGGGACTCGCTCGAGACCATCCTGCCGAACGCCAAGCCGGAGACGTCGTCGGGGACGCAAGGCGAGAAGATCCTCGCTGGCGAGTACGTCGCCGGGTTCTTCATCAGCGGCGCACCGTCGTACCCGATCGTCGAAAGCAGCGGCGGCCTCTTCCAGGTCGTCTTCCCCGAAGACGGCACCGTCGTCCTGCCGCGCGGCATCGGCATCGCCCCGGACGCACCGAACGTGAACACCGCCAAGCTGTTCAGCGACTTCGTCCTCTCCGACGAAGGCCAGCGAGCGGTCGCAGAGGGGGGACTGACCTCCTACCGCGACAGCGTCAAGGCCGCCGAGGGCCTCCACACGTACCAGGAGGTCATCGACGAGGTCGGCGAGGAGAACGTGATCCTCGCCCCCTACGACCTCATCCCGGAGGACCAGGTCAACGAGTTCGTCAGCAAATGGGACGGCCTCCTCGGCTAGCCACGCCACGGTCCCGGTGTCGACATCACGGTATGTGTCGACACCGGGACTCGCCCACCATCCCTGACCCACGAGGAACCCCGACATGAGCACCAACGCCCTCCCGGCAGACGATCTCATCCGCTTCGGCGCGGACGTGCTGGAGAGCCTGGGAGTTCCCGGCGACGACGCGCTCCTCGTCAGCACCAGCCTCGTCACCGCTGACATCTGGGGACACCCCTCGCACGGCATGCTCCGCCTCGGCTGGTACGTCGCACGCCTTCGCGCCGGCGTCATGAACCCCGTCTCACGCGTCGAGACGATGGTCGACACCGGCCCCCTCATCGTCCTCGACGGGCACGACGGCGTCGGCCAGATCGTCACCGACCTCGCCTGCAACGAAGCCGTCACCCGGGCGAAGACCTTCGGCGTTGGAGTCGTCGCCGTTCGCAACAGCAACCACTTCGGCACCGCCGCGTACTGGACCCGGCGAATCGCCGCAGCGGGCTGCGTCGGCATCCTCACCACGAACGGCAGCCCGGCAATGGCGCCATGGGGTGGGCGCGAGAAGACCGTGGGCGCCAACCCCTGGTCCATCGCCACCCCGGGCGGCAGCCACGGCCCCGTCGTGCTCGACATCGCCAACACCAACGTCGCCCGAGGCAAGATCTACGCCGCTCTCCAGCGCGGCGAAGCGATTCCCAACGGGTGGGCGATCGACGAAGACGGCGCCCCGACGAACGACCCCGCTGCCGCCATCAACGGGATCCTGCTGCCGGTGGGCGGGCACAAGGGTTACGCCATCTCGTTCATGATGGACGTGCTCTCGGGCGTTCTGACCGGAAGCAACTACGCGACCGGTGTCGTCGGACCATACGTACCCGACCAGCGCAGCGGCTGCGGGCACCTCGTCATCGCCATCGACATCGACCAGGTCATCGGAACCGACGAGTTCAACACACGCATCGACGACCTCATCCACCTCACCAAGGACGTGAACCTCGCCAAGGGCGCGCGAGAGATCTTCTACCCCGGCGAGATCGAGAACCGAGCAGAAGCCCGGGGATTCGCCGCGGGAGTGGCGTTACCCGCAAAGACCGTCGACGAGCTCCGCGACCTTGCGGCATCGTGCGGCCTCACCTTCCCCCACTCCGTCGCGAAAGCCTCCTGATGTACACCGTCATCGTCAACACCGTCGTCCGGGCAGACAAGCTCGCCCCCTTCATCGAAGGCATCCACACGAACGCCATCTCATCGCTGCGGGACGAACCCGGATGCCTCCGATTCGATGTGCACCAATCCACCGACGACCCCACCCACTTCCTCTTCTACGAGATCTACCGCGACCGCGACGCATTCGAGACAGAACATAAGGCGGCGCCGCACTACGCGAACTGGCGCAAGGTCTTCGACGAGTGCGTGATCGCCGCCCAGCACCAGAACAGCTACTACGTGCCGTTGTTTCCCGACGATCTCCCCGAACGCCCGCAGGCATGACCCGATGAGCGACCGCACCGACGACTCGGACCCGCGCACGCGCACGGGCCACCGTTACGCCCCGCTTCATGGCATCGCCCCGCCGGCCATGCCGTACAGCATCCGCGTCCTGCTCGAGAATGTCCTTCGCCGCCCACCCGCACCCGACCGCGACGCGCAGATCGCTGCGCTCCTCGACTGGGAGGCATCGGCGGGCCGCGGCCACGCCATCGACCTCTTCCCCTCGCGCATCTTCCTGCATGACACCAACGGTGTCCCGACCCTCGTCGATCTTGCCGGGATGCGGGACGCCACGAGTTCCCTCGGCGGCGACCCCGCGAAGGTGAACCCGCATGTTCCCGCTGAGCTCGTCATCGACCACTCGGTGATCGCCGATGTGTTCGGTACCGGCGACGCGTTCGAACGAAACGTCGACATCGAGTTCGACCGCAACGCCGAACGGTACCGTTTCCTGCGCTGGGGGCAATCCTCCGTCGATCAGTTCAGCGTCGTGCCTCCGGGCACGGGAATCATGCATCAGATCAATATCGAGTACCTCGCCCGGGTCGTGACGGACGAGGACGGCTGGCTGTTCCCCGATGTCTGCCTCGGCACCGACTCGCACACCACGATGGTCAACGGCGTCGGAGTACTCGGGTGGGGAATCGGTGGGATCGAGGCTGAGGCCGTGATGCTCGGTGAACCGTTCTCCATGCCCGTCCCCGACGTGCTCGGCTTCCGCCTCACTGGGGCGCTGCCGCCCGGCGCCACGGCAACGGACCTCGTCCTCACCGTCACCGAGGTGCTGCGCGAGTACGGCGTGGTCGGGAAGTTCGTCGAGTTCCACGGACCGGGCGTCTCTCGGCTCCGCCTCGCGGACCGCGCCACCATCGCGAACATGTCACCGGAGTTCGGCTCAACGGTGGCCTACTTCCCGATCGACGCCGAGACCATCCGGTATCTCCGATTCACCGGACGCGACGATGCGCACGTCGAACTCGTCGAAACCTACGCACGCCTCCAGGGACTGTGGCACGACCCCGACAACCCACCTCACTACACCGAAGTCATCGAACTCGACCTCGGCCGGATCGTGCCCTCCGTCGCCGGACCCAGGCGGCCGCAAGACCGCGTCGCGCTCGACCGGGTGAAATCCTCCTTCCACGCCGCGCTCGAGCAGGTGAACCTGAACCGCGGCAGCGCTGAACTCCTGGCTGAAGCGACTCCCACGATCGGCCTCGCCACCGGCCAGGAGGTCCTCCGACACGGAAGCGTGGCCATCGCCGCGATCACCTCCTGCACGAACACCTCCAACCCCGCCGTGATGGTGGCCGCCGCGCTCGTCGCACGGAACGCCGTCGAGCGAGGCCTGGCCAGCAAGCCGTGGGTGAAGACGACGCTCTCACCCGGGTCACGCGTGGTCACCGACTACATCGACGCCGCAGGCCTCACGACCTACTTCGATCAGCTCGGCTTCACCCTCACCGGATACGGGTGCATGACCTGCATCGGTGCATCCGGACCACTCATCGACGAAGTCCAGGACGCAGTGCGGGAGCACGATGTCACCGTCGCCGCGGTCCTCTCCGGGAACCGCAACTTCGACGGTCGCATCAACCCCGACGTGCGCATGAATTACCTGGCGTCGCCGCCCCTGGTCGTCGCGTACGCACTCGCCGGAACAATCGATTTCGACTTCGCCAGCGAACCGCTCGGCCAAGACCCCCACGGCACGGAGGTCTTCCTCGCCGATCTCTGGCCCTCCGACGAAGAGATCGACGAGCTGGTCGCGGCGACCATCCGTCCCGCCATGTTCTCCGACGCCTACGCATCCGTCTTCAACGGCAACGCACGATGGAACAGTATCGACGTCCCCTCCACTCCGCTCTTCGATTGGGACCCCGCGTCGACCTACATCCGGCGCCCTCCCTACCTCGACGACATGGATGCCCAGCCAGCGCCTCTCCACGATCTCGGCGGCATGCGGGTACTCGCCAAACTCGGCGACCAGATCACCACCGACCACCTCTCGCCAGCCGGCGCGATCCCCGCCCACACCCCGGCCGGCACCTTCCTGATGGGCCAAGGCGTTCAACGATTCGAGCTCAACACCTACGCCTCGCGCCGAGGCAACCACGAAGTGATGATGCGAGGCACGCTCGCCAACGTGCGCCTCCGAAACCATCTCACCCCCGAGCTCGAAGGCGGATTCACCCTCGATTTCACCGAACCCGACCCTCAGGCTGTCAGCATCTTCGACGCGGCCACTGCCTACCGACAAGCGGGCACGCCATTGCTCATCCTCGGAGGCAGGAACTACGGTGCCGGGTCATCGCGCGACTGGGCGGCGAAAGGACCCGCGTTACTCGGTGTCCGTGTCGTCCTCGCCGAGTCGTTCGAACGCATCCACCGGTCGAACCTGGTCGGCATGGGCATCCTGCCGCTGCAGTTCCCAGACGGCACCACCGCGGAGTCACTCGGCCTCTCCGGACGGGAAACCTACGCCATCCAGGGGCTCGGCGGCGCCTCGCGTGACAATCCCGTCCACCGGGTCACGGTCACCGCTGATCAGCTGACCTTCACCGTCGACGTGCGGCTCGACACCCCGCGTGAATGGGACTACTACGTACACGGCGGAATCATGAAGTACGTTCTTCGCAGGTTGCTCTGACGGCTGCCGGCACGCCATGAACCACTCGATTAACCGACGAGTCTTCATCAGCGTGCTCCTCGGGCACACCGTCGTCCTGCAGATCATCACGTTCGCGCTACGACCCAGCCTCGCGTACGCCCTGCTCGACCTGAACGACACCCCCGCGCTCCTCGGCATCGTCTCCGCGTCTTTCGCCGTCCCCGCACTCCTCCTCGCACTCCCCGCCGGCCGTCTCGTGGACCAGCTCGGCGAACGCACCGCACTCGTCGCCGGTGGCATCGTCCTGATCGCATCCCCAGCCGTCATGTTCCTCGGCCCGCCATCCGTCGCATCCGTCATCGCCAGCACGTTCCTGCTCGGATGCGGGCACCTACTCTCCGTCGTCGGAGAACAATCCGTCGTCGCCAACCGCACCCACGGCAGCCGCCTCGATGCCGCGTTCGGCTACTACACCTTCGCCGCCTCCATCGGCCAGGCCATCGGACCTCTGCTGCTCGCGATACCCGGCGCCGATCCGACCTCCCCGCCGCTCCAGTTCATCTTCTCCACCTGCCTCGTCTCCGCCGCTTTCCTCACATTGCTCGCATGCTTCCTCCCCAGCACGCACATCGACCATGTCGGTGAGCGCCCGACCATGCTTCGATCGGCCGGATCGCTCCTCAAGCGACCGGACGTGCTGCGCGCGCTCACGGCGAGCAGCATCGCCCTGGCCTCCGTCGACATCACGCTCGTCTACTGGCCGGCCCTGGGCCAGGAACGCGGGCTCAGCGTCGCCGCCATCAGCGCAATGCTCTTCGCTCGCTCGATCGCCACCATGACATCACGCGTTCTCCTGGCACCACTTGCCCGACTCATCGGCCGACGCACCCTCATGGTCACCAGCATCGGTGTATCCGCCCTGGCCCTGGTCGCCATCGCCATCCCCCTACCCCTCTGGGCGCTGATTCTCGCAGCTGTCGTATTCGGCTTCAGCATTGGGGTCTGCCAGCCGATCACCATGTCCTGGCTCGCTGAGCTCGCCACTCCGGGGCAGCGCGGCATGACCATGTCGCTCCGACTGGCGGGCAACCGCATAGGCCAGTCGGTCATCCCGGCGGTGGTCGGATCGATCGCGGTTGCCACAGGCGTCGGGGGAGTTCTCGTCGGCACCGCGATCAGCCTCGGTTTCGCAGCGTGGTCGTCCGCTGCTGTTACCGACAGCCACCGACCGCCCCCGGACAGTGAACTCGGCGATCCCGTCAGATAGACGCGAGTTCTCAACGCCGTTCGGTGAGAAGTCGTTCGCTTCGGTCGGTGCGGGCAAGAGCAGATTCCACTCGTTTGCCGCCGAGGCCGCCAGCGTCCCAGCCGGGACCGTCACGGTCACGGCCACCGCCGAAATCGAGGGAACGACAGAGGCCCCAACCCGCGACGTCGAGTACGCGAACGTGAACTGCGGTCGCTGACAACCGGGGCTGGCAATGGGTATTTGTGGGCAAACGATGCAGACGCATACGACGCAGGTCGTGATACGACGAGAAAACCCCCGGTCAACCGGGGGTTTTCGATGTGGCTCCGACCGGCATCGATCCGGTGACCTTTCGATTTTCAGTCCGCGCGGATGCCGCGAAATCTCGGGGGTCGGGATGGACAGCCCAATGAATCCGGGCCCAGCAGGGCTTTCATGATCACGGAGCGGCGGGATCGTGGCGGTGCGGTTGTGGGCAGAATGCGGGCACGGTCAGGTCGACGGATCGGCCATCACGCGGAGGGGCGAGGCCGCGTTCAATGGAAGTTCAGGCGACGGGGCTGATGGCCTAGCCC
>Ga0247821_10001639_pt1 | contig 12508 bp, 10 predicted proteins | sample 13C_Glycerol_Day_FD_192481 | JGI IMG/M metagenome (GOLD analysis project Ga0247821, IMG submission 192481) | Soil microbial communities from agricultural site in Penn Yan, New York, United States - 13C_Glycerol_Day14 | ecosystem: Environmental > Terrestrial > Soil > Agricultural land | place... | reverse complement strand
GTGGGAGCTGGCCTTGCCGGCGATGCAAGGCAAAGCCTTGCCAAGCGGGGGCTGCTCCGCGACCCATCGCCGACAAGGCCAGCTCCCAGAGGGTTAGTGCCTATCTCGAAATCGAGAGCTGAGTCTCTTTATTGAGACTTGATCCCCAGCGCAACCAGTTTCTTGTACAGGGTAGATCGCCCTAACCCCAGCTGCCGTGCGGCCTCCGGCACATTCCCGGCGTGGCGGGCAAGGGTGCTGGTCAACAACTGCCGTTCGAATTCGGCACAGGCCTGCTTGTAGTCCAGTGGCTGTGCCGGTACTTCCAGCGGCGCCAGGTTACCCAGCGCCGCGTGCACGTCCTTGATGCCCAGGCGCGGCTGGTCGGCGAGCAAGGTGGCGCGCTCCAGCACGTTTCGCAGCTCGCGGATATTGCCCGGCCAGGCATGCCGGGCCAGCAGCGCCTGGGCTTCGTCATCCAGTTCGTGCTGGCTGCCCAGGTCTTCGAGAATCGCTTCGCTCAGAGCTGGCAGGTCATCCAGGCGATCACGCAGCGGTGGCACCTGGATCGGCAGCACATTCAGGCGGTAATACAGGTCGGCGCGAAACTCGCCGCGGGCCATGGCCGCAGTGAGGTCAGTGGAGGTTGCGGCAATGATGCGCACGTCGCTGCGCATCATCTGGTTGGAACCGACCGGCTCGTATTCCTTCTCCTGCAGCACCCGCAGCAATTTGCTCTGCAACGGCAAGGGCATGTCGCCGATCTCATCGAGAAACAGCGTACCGCCCTCGGCTAGTTGCAACTTGCCCGGGCGGCCTTTGCGGTCGGCACCGGTGTAGGCACCCGGGGCGGTGCCAAAGAACTCGGCCTCCAGCAGGGTTTCCGGAATGGCGGCGCTATTGATACTGACAAAGGCTTTGTGCGCCCGTGGCGAGGCCGCATGGATCGCATGGGCCAGCAGCTCCTTGCCGGTACCGGTTTCGCCCAGCAGCAACACCGCCGAGTCACTGCTGGCACCGCGCCGGGCGCGGCGCTTGACCTCCAGGCTGGCGGCGCTGGTGCCGATGAACTGGGCAAAGCTGTATTTGGCCTGACGGGCACGCAGCAACGAGCGGGTCGAGGCCAGCTCCTGCTGCATGCTGGCGTAGCGCTTGAGCAGCGGCGACAGGCTGTGCAGTTCATCGAACAGAGCGAAACCGATGGCGCCGATCAACGCACCGTCGCCGTCGTGCACCGGCAGGCGCATGACCACCAGCGGTTCCTTGGGGGTATCGAGCATGTCCAGCAGGATCGGCCTGCCGTTGTTGACCACCTCACGCATCAGGCTGCCGGGAATCACTCGCTCGCAAGGCTGGCCGATGACGCTGGCGGCGTCTTCAAGACCAAAGCGCCGCGCGTAGCGTTCGTTCATCCACACAATGCGTGCATCACGGTCGACGATGAGCGTGCCTTCGCTGGATTGCTCGATGATTTCGAATAGCGAACGGATCGCCAGCTGGCGCACCTGCTGATAATCCTTGAGGCTGTCACTGGCAGGCATGGGCCGCTCCCGGAAACACAAAGGCTGCGATTATGCCCGTGGATCGAAGGCTTCGCGCAAGGCATCGCCGATGAACACCAGCAGCGACAGGATCAGGGCCAGGGCAAAGAACGCGGTAAAACCCAGCCAGGGTGCCTGCAGGTTCTGCTTGCCCTGGTTGACCAGCTCTCCCAGCGAAGCACTGCCAGCGGGCATGCCGAAGCCGAGGAAGTCCAGGGCGGTGAGGGTGGTGATGGCGCCGGTGAGAATGAACGGCAGGTACGTAAACGTGGCGTTCATGGCGTTGGGCAAAATGTGCCGCAGGATGACCCCGCTGTCTTGCAGGCCCAGGGCGCGTGCGGCCTGTACGTATTCGAGGTTGCGTCCACGCAAGAACTCGGCGCGCACCACATCCACCAGGGCCAGCCAGGAAAACAGCGACATGATCCCCAGCAACCACCAGAAATTCGGCTCGACGAAGCCGCTGAGGATGATCAGCAGATAAAGCACCGGCAGGCCTGACCACACCTCCAGCAAGCGTTGCCCGATCAGGTCGACCCAGCCACCGTGATAGCCCTGCAAGGCCCCGGCGGCAATGCCGATCACCGTGCTGATCAGGGTCAGCGCCAGGGCAAACAGGATCGAAACCCGCGTGCCATACAGCACCCGCGCCAGTACATCGCGGGCCTGGTCGTCGGTACCCAGCCAGTTCACCGCCGACGGCGGGCTCGGGGTGGGTTGCTGCAGGTCGTAGTTGGGCGTGTCGGCACTGAACGGCACCGGGGCGAACAGCATCCAGCCGCCCTGGTCCTTGATCAATTTCTGCACGTACTGGCTGCGGTAGTCCGGCTGGAATGGCAACTGGCCGCCGAAGGTCTGCTCGGTGTAGCGCTTGAAGGCCGGGAAGTACCATTGGCCCTGATAACTCATCACCAGCGGTTTGTCGTTGGCCACCAGCTCGGCGCCCAGGCTCAGTACCAGCAGCACGCCAAACAGCCACAGCGAAACCCAACCGCGGCGGTTGCGCCGAAAGCGTTGCAGGCGTCTGCGGGAAACCGGCGACAGGCTGAACATCAGTGCGCCCTCGTGGCAAAGTCGATACGTGGATCGACCAGGGTGTAGCACAGGTCGCCGATCAGGCGGATCAACAGACCGAACAGGGTGAAAATGAACAGCGAGCCGAACACCACCGGGTAGTCCCGCGAGACCGCGGCCTCATAGCTCATGCGCCCGAGGCCGTCGAGGGAGAAGATCACTTCGATCAGCAGCGAGCCGGCGAAGAACACACTGATCAAGGCCTGGGGAATGCCGGCGACGACCAGCAGGATGGCATTGCGAAACACGTGGCCGTACAGCACCCGACGTTCACTCAGGCCTTTGGCACGGGCGGTGATCACATACTGGCGGGTAATTTCATTGAGGAAGGCGTTTTTGGTCAGCAACGTCAGGGTGGCGAAACCGCCGATCACCAGCGCGCCCACCGGCAGCACCAGGTGCCAGAAATAGTCGGCCAGTTTACCCAGCATGCTGAGCTGGTCGAAGTTCTCCGAAACCAGTCCGCGCACCGGAAACCAGTTCAGCGAAGTGCCGCCGGCGAACAGCACGATCAGCAACAGGGCAAACAGGAACGAGGGCAGGGCGTAGCCGATCACGATCAGGCTGCTGCTCCAGGCATCAAAGGCGGTGCCATGGCGTATTGCCTTGCGGATGCCCAGCGGGATCGACACCAGATAGGTAATCAGAGTGGCCCAGAAGCCCAGCGAGAGGGTTACCGGCATTTTTTCCAGGATCAGGTCGGTGACCTTGGCGCCACGAAAGAAACTGTTGCCGAAATCCAGGCGGGCGTACTGCGTGAGCATCAGCCACAGGCGCTCGGGGGCCGACTTGTCGAAACCATACTGGCGCTTGATGTCTTCGATCAGCTTGGGGTCCAGACCGCGGCTGGCGCGGGAGCTGGCGTGCAAGGTTTCGACGCTGGCCCCCGGCGCACCACCGCCGATACCTTGCAAGCGGGCAATCGCCTGTTCCACCGGTCCACCCGGTGCGGACTGGACGATGACGAAGTTGACCAACAGGATGATCAGCAGGGTCGGTATGATCAGCAACAGCCGGCGCAGGATGTAGGCGGTCATGGCTGCTCCTTGAGACGCTCGGCCATCTGCGCGTTGGTCAGCGCCGTGGGGCTGACTTCCCACCAGCTGTCCAGGCCTTCATCGTTGCTCGGCTGCACCTTGGGCAGACCGAAGCGGTTCCACCATACCGTCGATGAGCCTGGCGGGTAATAGTTGGGAATCCAGTAGTAGTTCCAGCTCAACACCCGGTCCAGGGCATGGGCATGGCGGAGCATGTCGGCCTTGGTCTCGGCCTTGACCAGGCCGTCGAGCAGGCGGTCCACCGCCGGGTCCTGCAAGACCATGTAGTTGTTCGAGCCCGGGTCATTGGCCGCTGCCGAGCCAAAGAAGTTGTACAGCTCTAGCCCCGGCGAAGGCGACACCGGGTAGCCGGTGACGATCAGGTCATAGTCGCGGGCCATCAGGCGGTTGACGTACTGCGAGGCGTCGATGCGGCGAATCTCCAGGGTGATGCCGATCTGTGCCAGATTGCGCTTCCACGGCAGCAACAGGCGCTCGAAACCGGCCTGGCCATTGAGAAAGGTGAAGGCCAGCGGTTCACCTTGAGCATTGACCAACTGGTCGCCGTGGGGCTTCCAGCCCGCAGCGTCGAGCAGGGCCAGGGCCTCTAGCTGCTTGTCACGAATCAGCCCCGAGCCGTCGGTGCGCGGCGCTTCGAACACCTGACTGTAGACTTCATTGGGGACCTGGCCGCGCAGAGGCTCCAGCAGTTTGAGTTCCTGCGCATCAGGCAAGGCGCGGGCCGCCAAGGCACTGTTGGCGAAAAAACTCTGCTGGCGGATGTACATGTTGCGCATCATCTGCCGGTTGCTCCATTCGAAATCCCACAGCAGGGCCAACGCCTGACGCACGCGGCGGTCCTTGAACACCGGACGCTGCAGGTTGAAGACGAAACCCTGGGCAGTCTGCGGCGCCTCCTTGGCCAGGTGCGCGCGCTGCAGGCGACCGTCATCCAGCGCCGGGCTGTTGTAGCCGATCGAATAACCGGTGGCGGAGAACTCGCGGTTGTAGTCGAAGCCGCCGCCGCGTAGCACCTGACGCGCCACTTCGGTGTCGCCGAAGTACTCGATGCTCAGGCGGTCGAAGTTGTAGCGCCCACGATTGACCGGCAGGTCGCGGCCCCACCAGTCGGGATCACGCTCGAACGTGACGCTGCGGCCGTTGTCGATCTTGCCGATGCGGTACGGGCCGCTGCCCAGCGGCGCTTCGAAACCGCCGCCGTTGGCGAAGTCGCGGTCTTTCCACCAGTGCTCGGGCAGCACCGGCAGGGTCGCCAGGTCCAGGGGCAAGGTACGGTTCTGGTTGCTCTTGAAGTGAAAACGGATCTGTCGCGGGTCCTCGATCTCGACCCGTTCGACATCGGCGAACTGGGTGCGGTACTTGAGGTTGCCTTCACGCATCAACAGATCGAAGGTGTAGCGCACATCTTCGGCGCGAATCGGTTGGCCATCGGCAAAACGTGCGCGCGGGTCGAGGTAGAAGCGTAGCCAGCGCCCGTCAGGGTCACGTTCCAGCTGGCGGGCGACCAGGCCATAGACAGTGTAGGGCTCATCCTGGGCGCGTACGGCCAGCGGGGCATACAACCAGCCATCGACTTCAGCAACGCCGATGCCCTTGTCGATATACGGCAGGACATGGTCGAACTGGCCGATCTCGATCGCCGAGCGGCGCAGGCTGCCACCTTTGGGGGCGTTGGGGTTGGCGTACTCGAAGTGTTGGAAGTTGGCCGGGTAGCGGGGGGCTTCGCCATACACCGTGAGGGCGTGACCGGGAGCTGCCAGGGCGGCATGGGTCCAGGCCAAGGCCAGCGCGAAAACCACAAGAAGGGGGGAAGGACGGTTGTGCAAGCGCCTGACTACCTGTGCCCACGGGTGTGGCTCAAGCTTAGCAGGTCAGACCCTGAACCGGCCCTGGCGGACCGGTTCAGTGGTGGACTCAGTCCTGGCGGCTGGTCACTTCCAGCAGGTGATAACCGAACTGGGTTTTCACCGGGCCTTGAACGGTGCCTACAGGCGCGCTGAACACTACAGTGTCGAATTCCTTGACCATCTGGCCTGGACCGAACGAGCCCAGGTCACCGCCCTGACGGCTGGACGGGCAGGTGGAGTTGGCTTTGGCGATTTCGGCGAAATCGGCACCGGCTTCGATCTGAGCCTTCAGTTCGTTGCACTTGTCTTCAGTGGCAACCAGGATGTGACGGGCAGTGGCTTTGGCCATGGGAGATACTCCTTTTCAAGAAAGTGCCGAGACTAACCGATTGCCGCCGGTTTTTCCTGTGGAATGTCACGTAAAGCTGTTGCAGATTGCCGCATCAGCCTTTCTGTAGCGTCCCAGCCCAGGCAGCCATCGGTGATCGACACGCCGTATTTGAGCGGTGCCTTGCCCAGGGTCTGGCAGCCGTCGAACAGGTGGCCTTCGAGCATCATGCCGATGATCGAGCGATCGCCGTCCAGGCGCTGGCGCACTACGTCTTCAAACACTGCCGGTTGGCGCAGCGGATCTTTAGCGCTGTTGGTATGGCTGCAATCGACCATGATCCGTGGCGCCAGCCCGGCCTTCAGCAAGCCTTGACGCGCCTGCGCGACGCTGGCCTGGTCGTAGTTCGGGCCCTGATGGCCGCCGCGCAAGACCAGATGGGTGTCGGGGTTGCCCAGGGTCTCGATAATCGCCGGGAAGCCCTGCGTGTCCATGCCGAAATGGCGGTGCGCATGGGCCGCACTGCGCATCGCGTCGCAGGCGATGGCGACGCCGCCGTCGGTGCCGTTCTTGAAACCCACGGGCAGCGCCAGGCCACTGACCATCTCACGGTGGATCTGCGACTCGGTGGTGCGCGCACCGATGGCAGCCCAGCTCAGCAGGTCGTCGAAGTAGCCGGCCGCCATCGGCTGCAGCAGCTCGGTGGCAATGGGCAGGCCGCGTTCGAGCATGCCCAGCATCAGCCCGCGGGACAGGGCGATGCCGGCGTGCATGTCGTCACTGCCGTCCAGGTGCGGATCGTAGGTCAGACCTTTCCAGCCCACCGTGGTGCGGGGCTTTTCGACGTAGGCGCGCATCACCAGCAGCAGCTGGTCACTGACTTCTTCACTGAGGGCGGCCAGGCGATCGGCGTATTCCAGGGCGGAGCGCGGGTCGTGGATCGAGCAAGGGCCGACGATCACCAGCAGGCGCGCGTCGCGGCCTTCGAGAATGGCGCGTACGGCCTGGCGATGCTGTTCAACCTGGTGGGCAAGGGCAGTGGAAAGCGGCATCTGCTGTTTGAGCAGGTGCGGGCTGGGCAGACGGTGGCTGACCGCAGTATTGGCGGCTTGAGGCTGGGTCAGGGGCAGAGCGAGCGAAGACGATTGCATGGCGATTTTTTCCCTGGGCGGACGGCGGGTTCATGCCCGCGCGGTCGGCCCTATCGAGGTGTTCGACAAAGAGCCGGATTGGCATTCGGTGTGGTGGTGCCACCTGTGCTGGACCGATCGGAGGCGGCAAACTGGCCCGAACGGGATTGGCTAAATCGCCACGCGGTAAAGCTTGGGTAACGCTGGTAAGTGGTGTAGTTCATGGGGTAATCCTCGTTATCTGTTCGGTGTCGTGGGGCCTGAAAAACAAAACCCCCGGTCGGGAGGCCGACCGGGGGTTGAGTATTCTCGTATTCGGCGGCCCCTTGAAAGTGGGCGCCGGTGTGGGTATCAGCGGCGCCTGTGGCTAAACCAATACCCAAAATAAAACGCAGCGGGAGCGGCGGTCGCGCACTCGGCCACAGCCAGCACGGGACGCGATGGGCGACCTGCGTGTTGCGTGTGGATGAGGGTGGATGGCGACATGGGACTCTCCAGTTGATGGGTTCGAGCTTACTTCAGGCCTTGCTGTGGTTTCAATGGCTAATTTGCTGTAGGAGCGGATTTATCCGCGATGGACTGCGCAGCAGTCCCATTGTTGGGGCCGCGATGCGGCCCTTCGCGGATAAATCCGCTCCTACAGCGCGTAGTGTTTCAGCTCCCGCGCAATCAGCATGCGCTGGATCTCGCTTGACCCCTCATAGATCTGGGTGATCCGTGCGTCGCGGTAGTAGCGCTCCACCGGGTAATCTTCCAGATAGCCGTAACCACCATGCACCTGGATCGCTTTGGAGCAGACCCGTTCGGCCATTTCCGAGGCGAACAGCTTGGCCTGGGAGGCCTCGCTCAAGCACGGTTTGCCCGCGCTGCGCAGGCGTGCGGCATGCAGGATCAGCAGGCGTGCGGCATTGATCTGGACCTGCATGTCGGCCAGCAGGTTGGCGATGCTCTGGTGTTCGTTGATCGGTTTGCCGAACTGGATACGGTCCCGCGAATACACCAGGGCCGCTTCAAAAGCGGCACGGGCGATACCCAGTGCCTGGGCAGCGATGCCGATACGTCCGCCTTCAAGGTTGGACAGGGCAATGGCCAGGCCTTTGCCGCGCTCGCCGAGCAGGTTGGCGGCGGGGATGCGGCAGTTGTTCAAGGTCACGGCGCAGGTGTCGGAGGCGCGGATGCCCATCTTGTGCTCGCTGCGGTCAACCACAAAACCTTCGTTTTCGGTTGGCACCAGGAACGCCGAGATGCCTTTCTTGCCAAGCTCCGGGTCGGTCACGGCGAAGACGATGGCCAGGCCGGCACGACGTGCGTTGCTGACGAACTGTTTGGCGCCATTGATCACCCAATGGTCACCCTGCAACTCGGCGCGGGTTCGCAGGTTGTGCGCTTCGGAGCCGGCTTGCGGCTCGGTCAGGCAGAAGCAGCCGATCACTTGGCCGGTTGCCAGGCGTTCCAGCCAGGTCTGTTGCTGCTCGACGCTGCCGTAGGCGAGCAGGGGGCCACAGCCCACCGAATTGTGGATGCTCATCAGTGCACCGGTGGCGCCATCGCCGGCGGCGATTTCTTCCACGGCCAGGGCATAGGCGACGTAATCGGTGTAGCTGCCACCCCATTGATCGGGCACGACCATGCCGAGCAGGCCCAGCTCGCCCATCTTCTTGACCACTTCATCATCGATCCAGCCGGCCTTTTCCCAGGCCTGGGCATGGGGTGCGATCTCGCCACGGGCGAAATCGCGGGCCATGTCGCGGATCATGATCTGTTCTTCTGTCAGTTCCAGGTCTTGCATCTGCGTACTCCAGGCTTCACAGGCCTTCGAAGAATTGATCCACGCGTTTGCGGCTCAGGCCGGCGAGGGTCGGGGGATTCCAGCGAGGCTGCTTGTCCTTGTCGATGATCAACGCGCGCACGCCTTCGATCAGGTCGCCATGGTCGAACCATTGCTGGTCCAGATGCAGTTCCATCTTGAAGCAGTCTTCCAGGCTCAGGTGGCGGCCACGACGAAGCATTTCGAGGGTGACGGCCATGCCCAGCGGTGAACGGGTTTCCAGCAGGTCGGCGGTTTTCAGCGCCCACTCGTGGCTGTCGGCGACGGTCACTGCGCGTAGTTGTTCCACGATACTGCTGACGTCCGCCAGGGCAAAGAAGTGATCGATGGCCGGGCGCAGCCTGGCCAGCGGCGCGTCGTCGAGCACCTGGGTGCCGAGCTTGGCCAGCACACCTTGCAGGTCCTTGAGCGGATGATCACCAAAGGTCAGGGTATCGAGACGCTCATCCAGCAGGGCCAGCTTGCTGCTGTCCAGGTACCAGTCGGCGAGGCCGCAATACAGCGCATCAGCGGCTTGCACCTGCACGCCGGTGACGCCCAGGTAAGTGCCCAGTTCACCGGGAACGCGGGACAGGAAATAGCTGCCGCCGACATCGGGGAAGTAACCGATGCCGACTTCCGGCATCGCCAGGCGGCTGCGTTCGGTGACCACGCGCAGTTCCGCGCCTTGGGCCAGGCCCATGCCGCCACCCAGGGTAAAGCCGTCCATCAGGGCCAGGATCGGCTTGCGGTAATGGTGGATGCACAGATCGAGGGCGTATTCCTCGATGAAGAAATCGCGGTGCAGGCTGTCGCCGGCTTTGTAGCTGTCGTACAGCGAACGGATATCGCCACCGGCGCAGAAGCCTTTCGGGCCTTCACCACGCAGGACCACGGCGTGGACCTGCGGATCAGCAGACCAGGCATCGAGCTGCTGCTGCAGGCGGCGCACCATGTCCAGGGTCAAGGCGTTGAGGCCGGCGGGGCGGTTGAGGGTCAAGTGACCGATATGATTGCGGACCTCGGCCAGTATTGGCGCCTCGGTCGGCGTTTGAGCGTGCGCGGTCATCGCTGTCTCCCTGCTTTGTTATTGATTTTCCACGTGAAATATCACGATCTGGGTAGGCGCTAGAGGATCGGGGGATCCTATCAGTGCAAATTTGCTCAATACAATCGACAAAACTGCAGGCTGAATCTGCATTTTTGCATGTACCTATCCTACCGACCGTCAACGTGGCAGACGACCGCTGACGAAATGCGCGACATCGTTGTAGCCGTGGGTGGAGGCGTGCCCCGGGGTGACCAGCGAGTCGATGAAGGCTTCGTCTTCAGCGCTGATCGTTACCTGCAGTGCACCACCGTAGGTGTCCCACTGGGCTTCGGTACGAGGCCCGACGATGGCCGAGCTGACCAACTGATTATTCAGCACCCAGGCGATGGCGAACTCGACCATGCCGACGCCCTTGTCCTGGGTATAGGCGTGGATTTTCTGGGCGATGGCCAGGGATTCGGCGCGCCACTCGGTTTCCAGGATGCGCTTGTCCTGGCGTCCGGCGCGGCTGCCGGCCTCCGGTGCAGCATTCGGTGCGTATTTGCCGCTGAGTACGCCGCGAGCCAAGGGGCTGAAGGGCACGATGCCCAGGCCGTGGTGCGCTGCGGCCTGGAACTGTTCAGGCTCGGCCTGGCGGTTGACGATGTTGTACAACGGCTGGCTGACCACCGGCTTTGGCACGCCCAGGCGCTCGGCCAGGTTGCAGATCTCGGCGATGCGCCAGCCACGGAAGTTGGACACACCCCAATGGCGGATCTTGCCCTGGCGCAGCAGATCGCCAATGGCGGCGACGGTGACCTCCAGCGGCGTGTTGTGGTCTTCGCGGTGCAGGTAGTAGATGTCCAGGTAGTCGGTACCCAAGCGAGTCAGGCTGGCTTCGATGGCGTTGAAGATATGCTTGCGACTCAAACCGCTGCGGTTGGGCAGGCCGTCTGCCGGGCCAAAACCAACCTTGGTTGCCAGTACCCATTCATGACGGTTGCGGGCAATGGCTTCACCGACGATCTCTTCGCTGCGCCCGGCGTTGTACACGTCGGCGGTATCAATGAAATTGATGCCCTGGTCCCAGGCTTTGTCGATGATACGCAACGAGTCTTCGGCGCTGGTGGGCTCACCGAACATCATGCTGCCCAAGGTCAGGGCAGACACTTGCAGGCCACTGCGGCCCAACGGACGGTAGATCATGATCGAGAATCCTTGGCGGTTTGGATCCGATCTGTTTTACACAGTTCTCCCTCGGTTTAAAAGCATCGCGGGGCAAGCCCGCTCCCACCGGCTTATCACCCTCCTGGTGGGAGCGGGCTTGCCCCGCGATGGGGCCGCCTCAGTTCACCGGTTCAGCCACCGAACCGGCAACCCGTGTGCGCGACACGCGCAAGGCCACCAGGCTGCCGACCACAATCAATGCCGCCAGCGAGTACAGCGCCGCATCGGTCGAGCCGGTCTGGTCCTTGATGAAGCCCACCAGGTACGGGCTGAGGAAGCCAGCCATCTGCCCGACCGAGTTGATGATCGCCAGGCCCGCCACCGCAGTGCCGGCGCTGAGCAAGGCGGTAGGCATCGGCCAGAACATCGGCAGGCCGGTGAGGGCGCCCATGGTGGCAATGCTCAGGCCGACAATGGCAATCGCCGGGCTGTGGGCGAAGTTGACGGCGATCAGCAGGCCCACCGCACCCATCAGCATCGGTACCACCAGGTGCCAGCGGCGCTCGTTGCGCAGGTCCGCCGAGCGGCCCACCAGCAGCATGAACACACCCGCCAGCAAGTACGGGATCGCGCTCAACCAGCCAATCAGCAGGGCATCGCTGAAGCCCAGGCTCTTGATGATCGACGGCAGCCAGAAGTTGATCGCGTACACGCCGCTCTGGATGCAGAAGTAAACAAAGCCAAAGGTCCAGATCATCGGATTGGTGAACACCGACAGCAGGCTGTCACTGGTGGTGACCGGCTTGCTTGCGGCATCCACGGCCAGGTCGTGCTTGATGATTTCGCGCTCTGTCGGGCTCAGCCATTTGGCTGTGGCGTAGCCGTCACTGAGCAGGAACACCGCCATGAAGCCCAGCAATACGGTTGGCAGTCCCTGGATCAGGAACATCCACTGCCAGCCCGCCAGGCCATGTTGACCGGCGGCGAAGTGGTTGAGGATCCAGCCGGAGAATGGCCCGCCGAGGAGCCCGGAAACCGGGATCGCCGACATGAACAGGGCCATGATCCGGCCACGGCGGGTGGCCGGGAACCAGCGCGAGAGGTACAGCACGATGCCGGGGAAGAAGCCGGCTTCAGCGGCGCCGGTGAACAGGCGCAGCACGTAGAACTCCATGGGCGTGGTGACGAACAGCAGACAGGTCGACAGCGTGCCCCAGACGATCATCATCAGCGCGATCCAGCGTCGCGGACCGAAGCGATTGAGCGCCAGGTTACTGGGCAGGCCGCACAGCACATAGCCAATGAAGAAGATACCGGCACCGAGGCCGTAGATGGTTTCGCTGAACTTCAGTGCATCGAGCATCTGCAACTTGGCGAAGCCAACGTTGACCCGGTCCAGGTAGTTGAACAGGTAGCAGATGAAGATGAAGGGGATCAGCCGCAGGGTGATGCGCCGATACAGCGCATTGCGGGTGTCGTCTTGGCCTTGGTCAGGGGCAGGGCTGTATGACATGATTTGCTCTCTTCGTTTATTTTTATCGCCGCAG
>Ga0247821_10001638_pt1 | contig 12509 bp, 11 predicted proteins | sample 13C_Glycerol_Day_FD_192481 | JGI IMG/M metagenome (GOLD analysis project Ga0247821, IMG submission 192481) | Soil microbial communities from agricultural site in Penn Yan, New York, United States - 13C_Glycerol_Day14 | ecosystem: Environmental > Terrestrial > Soil > Agricultural land | place... | reverse complement strand
GCCGGAGAGGGACACCTCGGCGATCCCGGACGCGGTGGACGAGCTGACCGCCCAGCGGATGCTGGCCCAGCTCGTCTGGACGCTGCGGCAGGAGCCGCGCATCGGTGCCGTCACGCTCAGCATCGGCGGTCGGACGATCGTCGGGCCGAGCGGCTCGCCCCAGGTCAGCCTCCAGTTCGGCGGCAGCTACGACCCCAACGGCGTGCCCGCCACCACCGACCTGTTCGCGCTCGACCGGGGGCGCGTCGTCAAGGGCCAGATCGGCGAGCTCGCACCCACCCTGGGCCCGCTGGGCCAGGAGGACGGTGGCTACGACCTGCGCTCGATCGGCGCGAACCTCTCCGGTGGCCGCGTCGCCGGGGTCACCTCGACGGGCACGGACCTGGTGGTGGCGCCCACCGAGGCCCCCACGGGCGAGGTCGCGCCCGTCATCTCCGATGCCCTCGACCTGGCCGCCCCGCACTGGGACTTCCGCGACCGCATCTGGGTGCTCGACCGCAACAACGGCCGTGCGCGCGTGCTCCAGGTCGTCGACGGGGTGGCCGCGGAGATGACCGTGCCGGGGCTCAGCGGGCGCCGCCTCACCGAGCTGATCGCCTCGCGGGACGGCAGCCGGCTGGTGGCCGTCGTGCGCACCGGCAGGTCCGACCGGGTCGTCTCGGTCCGGGTCCGGCAGGACGCCGGCGGTGCGGTCGTCGGGTTCACCGCGCCGCAGCGGCTTGCCGAGTCCACCGAGGTCACCGCTCGCATCCGTGACATCGCGTGGCGCTCACCCACGACCGTGTCGGTGCTGCGCGACATCATCACCGAGGGTCTGTCCCAGGTGCGCACGGTCGCCGTCGACGGAGCCCCCGGCGAGATCTTGACCGACGGCACGACGAGCCTGCGCGGGCGCATCCGCACGCTGGCGTCCACCCCGGTCGACCTCCTCGAGGCCTACGCGGTGGCGGGTCGCGACGTGTTCGCCCTGACCCGGCCCGAGCGGTCGGTGCCCGACCTGCCGCCCGGCCTGACGGCGCTCACCTACGTCGGCTGATCCACAGGCGACACCTCGGCGGTTGCCGTCGTACGACGACTCCTGCTGGCATGGCCGGGTGCTGGACGCGGCCCTCGACCTCTTCCTCGGCAGCCGGTGCGTCGGGTGCGACGTGCCCGGCCGGATGCTCTGCCCGGCCTGTCGCGACGGGCTGGAGGGCCAGCCCCGGGGGGCGTGGCCGGCACCCGTGCCCGACGGGCTCGTGACGCCATGGGTCGCGGAGGCGTACGACGGGGCCGTGCGAGCGCTGGTGGTGGGCCACAAGGACCGTGGTCAGTGGGGCCACCGACGGGTGCTGGGCGACCTGCTCGCCCAGGCTGTCCACGGCGCGGCCGCCCACCTCGACCCCGCCGTCCCGCTGCTGCTGGTCCCGGTGCCGTCGCGGCCGGGTTCCGGACGGCGTCGCGGCTACGAGGCCACCGAGGCCTTGGTGCGCAGGGCTGCCTCCCGCGTGCGTCGCGAGCGACCGGCCGTCGTCGCCTCGCTGCTCGTCTCGCGTGGCGCCGACGACCAGGCCGGCCTCGACTCCGCGGGCCGGGCCGCCAACATCGCGGGCTCGATGCACTGTCCGTCCGCGGCCCTCGCCCGCGTCGGCCGCCGGTGGACCCGGGCCCACGTGGTGGTCTGCGACGACGTCGTCACCACCGGGTCCACGGCCCGGGAGGCCCAGCGCGCCCTCGCGGCGGCCGGTCTGCCACCGGTCGCCGTCGCTGCCGTCGCGGCCACGCGCCGGCGCGCCGGACCGACAGGTGACCCTCCGGTTGGCCCGGGGGCGGGAAGGGGCTAGCGTCTTGTCATGGAGTCCGCCCGGGTCCGTGGTTGCGTCACGGAGAGGGGTGTGCGCGGCACCGCGAGGTGCAGCGACGGCCCCGACCCGCGGCAAGCCGATGCCAGTCGCAGGCGAAACGGTCCACGTAAGTCCCCGGGCACCGCGCTGCACTGCAGCCCGACGCCCGTCGGACGATCACGGTGCGGCTTAGAAGTAAGTCCTGCCTCGTCTCCGGCACCAGATGTGCCGGATGCCGGGAGAAGGCCAGTAGTGACGGAGAAGTTGCGAACGCTTCAGCAGGCGGTTGTGGGGTCGAAGACCAGGTCGGCCGGGCGGGCTCCATCCCACCCTGCCCCGGCGGGTGTGCCGCCGCGGCGAAATGGAGGGGTGCGGACCGTTCGCTAGTTGAAGGAGGTTCACATGGAGGTTGTGGTCACGGGACGGCACTGCGAGGTGTCCGACCGGTTCCGCGAGCACGTGTCCGAGAAGCTCAGCCGTCTGGAGAAGCACGATCACCGCATCATGCGCGTCCAGGTGGAGGTCGGGCTCGAGAAGAACCCCCGCCAGCACGACCGGTCGACCAAGGTCGAGCTCACCGCCTTCTCCAAGGGGCCGGTGATCCGCGCCGAGGCTGCCGCCGAGGACAAGATGGGCGCCCTCGACCTCGCCCTCGACAAGATGCAGGCCCAGATGCGCCGCGCCGCCGACCGCCGGCGCGTGCACAAGGGCCGCAACGCCCACGTCGGCGTCGGCGAGGCCCTTGCCTCGCTGCCCGAGGTCGACGACAGCGTCGGCGACGACGAGGCCGTCGTCGAGCGCAAGGTCGGACCGATCACCGTGACGGGTGACGGGCCCCTCGTGGTCCGCGAGAAGTCCCACAGCGCGATCCCGATGACCCTCGACCAGGCCCTCTACGAGATGGAGCTCGTCGGGCACGACTTCTATCTCTTCGTCGACAAGGAGAGCGAGCGGCCGTCGGTGGTGTACCGCCGCCGCGGCTACGACTACGGCGTCATCTCCCTCGAGGTGGACTGACCCGCCCCCTCGGTCACGCGCGCATGACATGATGCGCGCGTGACCGAGGCAACATCAGCTGGGACCGAACCCGTCCGCGTCCTGGTCGTCGACGACCAGGAGCTCTTCCGCCGTGGCCTCATCATGCTGCTGGGCGGTGACATCGACATCGAGGTCGTCGGCGAGGCGGCCGACGGCATCACCGCCACCGAGCTGGCGATCACCACGGCGCCCGACGTGATCCTGCTCGACGTGCGGATGCCGCGCCGCACCGGGGTCGAGGCCTGCCGCGCGATCAAGGAGGCCGTGCCGGCCGCCAAGATCATCATGCTCACCGTCTCCGACGAGGAGGCCGACCTCTACGAGTCGGTCAAGAACGGCGCCTCGGGCTACCTGTTGAAGGACTCCTCCATCGAGGAGGTCGCACAGGCGATCCGCGTGGTCAACGAGGGCCAGTCCCTCATCAGCCCGTCCATGGCCGTGAAGCTCATCGACGAGTTCAAGCAGATGTCGAAGCCGGAGCGCGAGCAGGGCCCGGCCCTCCGGCTGACCGAGCGCGAGCTCGAGGTCCTCCGGCTCGTGGCCAAGGGGCTCAACAACCGCGAGGTCGCCAAGGAGCTCTTCATCTCCGAGAACACCGTGAAGAACCACGTCCGCAACATCCTGGAGAAGCTGCAGCTCCACTCCCGCATGGAGGCCGTCATGTACGCCATGCGCGAGAAGCTGCTCGACCTGCCCTGATCGAGACCCCGCTGTCGGTGTCGTCTGGTTGAGTTCGCGGGGTGGACCAGCTCACGCAGCTCCAGGCGCGCCGGATCGCGCTGGCCGCTCAGGGCTTCACCGACCGGCCGCACACCACGCCCACGATGGCCACGTTCGACCGCACGCTGGCGCGCACGGGCGTCCTCCAGGTCGACTCGGTCAACGTCCTCCAGCGTGCCCACTTCATGCCGCTCTACTCGCGGATGGGTCCCTACGACGTCGACCTGCTGCGGCGCGCCCAGCACGGCACGGCGCGCCGACCACGTCGGCTCGTCGAGTACTGGGCGCACGTCCAGGCACTGATGCCGGTCGAGCTGTGGCCCCTCATGCGGCACCGCATGGAGACGTACCGCTCCGAGCGCGGCAAGTGGGGCTTCACCGCGGACGCGTCGCTCGAGCCCCAGGTGCTCGCGGCTGTCCGGGACCGCGGCCCGGTGACCGCGCGTGACCTGGAGGACGACTTCAGCACCGGTCCGCGCACCAAGGAGCACTGGGGCTGGAACTGGTCGGAGGCCCGCAAGGTCCTCGACTACCTCTTCCTCGTCGGCGACGTCGCGATCGCCGGACGCAACAGCCAGTTCGAGGTGGTCTACGACCTCCCCGAGCGGGTGCTGCCCGCGAGCGTGCTCGACGCGCCCACCCCGACGCCGCAGGAGGCGGTCACCGAGCTCGTACGCCTCGCCGCGCGCTCGCACGGCGTGGCGAGCGGCCCGTGCCTGGCCGACTACTACCGGCTGCGGCTCCAGCCGGCGCCCGGCAAGCCGAGCGTCCGCGCGGCGATCGACGACCTCGTCGAGTCCGGCGAGCTGACCCCCGTGGCGGTCCAGGGGTGGAAGCGGCAGGCATGGCTCCACCGCGACGCCCGGCTCCCGCGGCGCGTGGGTGCCCGCACGCTGCTGAGCCCCTTCGACCCGCTCGTGTGGGAGCGCGCACGGGCCGAGGCGCTCTTCGACTTCTTCTACCGGATCGAGATCTACGTCCCCGCCGACAAGCGCATCCACGGCTACTACGTCCTGCCGTTCCTCCTGGGCGACCGGCTCGTCGGGCGGGTCGACCTCAAGGCCGACCGGGGCACGGGACGGCTGCTCGTCCCGGGTGCGTTCGCGGAGGCGGACGCGCCTCCCGAGACCGCCCACGAGCTGGCCTCCGAGCTGCGGCGGATGGCCGCCTGGCTCGGGCTCGACGACGTCGTGGTGGGCGGCCGCGGCGACCTGGCGCGTGACGTGGCGCACGCATTGGGAGACGCGTTGGTGGGGTAGGTACAGTTACCACTCGTGCCTGCCATCATCGACAAGCTCCTCCGCATCGGCGAGGGCAAGATCCTCCGTGAGCTCGAGTCCATCTCCAAGGCCGTCAACGCCATCGAGGACGACTTCGTCAAGATGACCGACGACGAGCTCCGCGGGATGACCGACGAGTTCCGTGAGCGGCTCGCCAACGGGGAGAGCCTCGACGACGTGATGCCGGAGGCCTTCGCCACCGTCCGCGAGGCGAGCAAGCGCGTGCTGGGCATGCGCCCGTTCGACGTGCAGATCATGGGTGCCGCGGCCCTCCACCTCGGCAACATCGCCGAGATGAAGACCGGTGAGGGCAAGACCCTCGTCGCGGTGCTGCCGTCGTACCTCAACGCGCTCGCCGGCAAGGGCGTCCACGTCGTCACGGTCAACGACTACCTCGCCAAGTTCCAGTCCGAGCAGATGGGCCGCGTGCACCACTTCCTCGGCCTCACCACCGGTGTGATCCTGCCGTCGATGCGTCCTGCCGAGCGTCGCGAGGCCTACGCCTGCGACATCACCTACGGCACCAACAACGAGCTCGGCTTCGACTACCTGCGCGACAACATGGCCGACTCGGTCGAGGAGTGCGTGCAGCGCGGCCACAACTTCGCCATCGTCGACGAGGTCGACTCGATCCTCATCGACGAGGCCCGGACCCCGCTGATCATCAGCGGCCCGACCCAGGACGAGGTGAAGTGGTACGCCGAGTTCGCCAAGCTCACCCGCACCCTCGTCAAGGACGTCGACTACGAGGTCGACGAGAAGAAGCGCACGATCTCGGTGCTCGAGCCCGGCATCACCCGGGTCGAGGACCACCTCGGGATCGACAACCTCTACGACTCGGTCAACACCCCGCTCATCTCGTTCCTGAACAACTCCATCAAGGCCAAGGAGCTGTTCCGCAACGACAAGGAGTACGTCGTCATGGACGGCGAGGTGCTCATCGTCGACGAGCACACCGGCCGCATCCTGGCCGGTCGCCGCTACAACGACGGCCTGCACCAGGCCATCGAGGCCAAGGAGGGAGTGACCGTCCGCGAGGAGTACCAGACCCTCGCCACGATCACCCTGCAGAACTACTTCCGCCTCTACGAGAAGCTCTCCGGCATGACCGGCACGGCCATGACCGAGGCCTCGGAGTTCGACAAGATCTACAAGCTCGGCGTGGTCCCGATCCCGACCAACCGCCCGATGCAGCGCGTCGACAACGTCGACCTGGTCTACCGGACCGAGGAGGCGAAGTACGAGGCCGTCGCCGACGACATCGCCGTGCGCCACGACAAGGGTCAGCCGATCCTGATCGGCACCGTCTCGGTCGAGAAGTCGGAGTACCTCTCCAACCTGCTCAAGAAGCGCGGCATCCCGCACACGGTCCTCAACGCCAAGCAGCACGCCGACGAGGCCAAGGTCGTCGCGCTCGCCGGCCACCGGGGGGCCGTGACCGTCGCCACCAACATGGCCGGTCGAGGCACCGACATCATGCTCGGCGGCTCGGTCGACTTCCTCGCCGACCAGGAGCTCCGCAAGGAGGGTCTCGACCCGGTCGAGTCGCCGGAGGAGTACGACGCCGCCTGGCCCGCGATGGTCGAGCGGATCAAGGCGCAGGTCGCGGCCGAGCACGACGAGGTCAAGGACCTCGGCGGCCTCTACGTCGTCGGCACCGAGCGCCACGAGTCGCGCCGCATCGACAACCAGCTGCGCGGTCGTTCCGGCCGGCAGGGCGACCCGGGCGAGTCCCGGTTCTACCTGTCCCTGCAGGACGAGATGATGCGCCTGTTCAAGTCGGAGTGGGTCGACCGCATCCTCACCGTGCTCAAGGTGCCCGACGACGTGCCGATCGACGCGAAGCGCGTCAGCAACGCCATCGCCGGCGCGCAGGCCAACATCGAGTCGCAGAACTTCGAGTCGCGCAAGAACGTCCTCAAGTACGACGACGTGATGAGCCGTCAGCGCGAGGTCATCTACGCCGAGCGGCGCCGGGTGCTCGAGGGCGCTGACCTCGGTGAGCAGATCCGCGAGTTCCTCAACGACGTGATCGCGGGCTACGTCCGCGGCGCGACCGAGGGCTATGCCGAGGACTGGGACCTCGACGGCCTGTTCACCGCCCTCAACCAGCTCTACCCGGTCGGTCTGACCAAGGAGGGCGTGGTCAAGGAGGCCGGCGGGCTCGAGGGGCTCAGCCGCGAGAAGCTCGTCGAGGACCTGCAGAAGGACGTGCAGGAGGCCTACGACCGCCGCGAGGACGAGATGGGCGAGGAGGTGCAGCGCGAGCTCGAGCGCCGCGTCATCCTCTCCGTGCTCGACCGCAAGTGGCGCGAGCACCTCTACGAGATGGACTACCTCCGCGAGGGCATCTACCTGCGGGCGTACTCCCAGCGCGACCCGCTCGTGGAGTACCAGCGCGAGGGCTTCGACATGTTCGCCGCGATGATGGACGGCATCAAGGAGGAGTCGGTCGGCTTCCTCTTCAACCTGCAGGTCGAGGTCGAGGACGAGGCGGAGGACGAGGAGGAGCTGGTCCAGCCGGTCGCCCCGCAGGTCTCGGCGGCCACCCCCCAGATCGACTTCGCCCAGGCGGCGGCCCACGCACCGGGTGCGCAGGCGACGCAGCAGCACGCCCCCACCATCCGGGCCAAGGGCCTCGACAAGCCGAACCGTCCGCAGAACCTGTCCTACAGCGCACCGTCGGAGGACGGCGAGGTGGAGGTCCACGCGGCACCGGAGGGCGACGACGACCCGTTCGCCGGGATCGGTCGCAACTCGCTGTGCCCCTGCGGCTCGGGACAGAAGTTCAAGCGCTGCCACGGCGCCCCCGGCGGTGCCTCCGGTCGCGCGACGATGGGTGGCTAGGCACTCCCGCGCGCGTCAGCCCCAGGTGATCGCCACGCACTGCCAGCGGTTCCGCACGACCTCGAAGCGTGCGGCGACCGCTCGTGAGCGACGGCCGTAGCGCACGTGCGCGCTCGCCTCGACCGCGTCGCTCCGGATGAGGGCGGTGCGTACGCCGACCACGACCGGCCGCGCCGGGTTGGGTCCCCGGACCCGGCCCGGCGCGGGACCCGCAGCCGCCGCGACCGTCCGGGCGCGGTCGCTGAGTGCGTCGAAGACCTCCGGGACCGTGTGGCGCAACAGCTGGGCGACCGGTCGGTCGCCGGCGGCGATCTCGACCGCTGCCTGCAGGTAGCGGCCCACGAAGGCGTCCACCTGCTCGCGGGCCGAGCGCTCGAGGGCCGCGAGGTCGCTGGCGCGGGTGCTGCGCAGCCGCGGGCGTGGGGGAGCGGTGCGCGGAGTGAGGTCGAGGGCGAGTGCGCCCTGCACGCTGGCCATGCCGGCCGGTCGGAGCGAGATGACCTCGGCCCCCGTGGTGTCGCGTGTGCTCATCGTCGTGCTCCGTCCGTCTCGTCGTGCTGGTCGATCGACTGGTCGTCGGTGCCGGGCAGGCGCAGTGCCTGGCCGGGGTGGATCAGGTCGGGGTCGTCGCCGACGACGCCGCGGTTGCTCCGCCAGATCGCGCGCCACCGGGTGCCGACGTCGCCGGACGGCGCCGGGTGCGCCCGGGCGATGGACCACAGGGAGTCGCCTGGACGCACCACGTAGGTGCCGCCGCCGGTCGGGGCTGCCGGAGCGCGCGACCGGTCGACGGCGGCCGGACCGACCACGCGCTCGGGGAGGGATAGCCCGACCAGCGCGTCGACGCCCTCGCCTCCCGCGGCGTGCGCGGGAAGCGCCGTCCCCGCGACCACGGCGACGCCGCACGCGGCCAGCACCAGGCGGCGAGCGGCTCCCCCCGCGCGTGGCGTCGACCCCGTCGCGATCTCCCCGACCGCCACCGTGGTGATCACCCACAGCCAGGCCAGGGAGCCGGCCAGCCCGACGGCGCAACCGGCCACGAGCACGTCGGCGACACCCTGACCCGGGCTCGCCCCGGCGGCGGCCCGCCACGCGCCTGGGACCGTGGCCCCAGCCGCCAGTGCGACAGCCGTGACGCCGAGCCAGACGGCGTACGGCCGGCAGCAAGGAAGACCCCGAGACATCGCGAACCTTTCGTTTGCGTCTGTTTGCGTCATTCAACGAGCGTTAGGTGGCGATGTCAATCAAGGATTCACAGCCTGCTGGTGCTTGCGGGCAACCCTGGACAGAGATTGGTGACTGCGGGCGAAGGGGCCGTCGCGCCGGTGGTCTAGTCGTCCCGTTGACCGTCGCAGCGGGGACTGCCAACGTTGAAGGTCGATCGCCCAGGAGTGCGACCGGTCGTCCTCGGGGACCACCGCCCGCGCCGATGCATCCCCACGACCGCTGGGGCGAGCGCGTCGCAGGACGTCGCAACCGCCCGCCCGTTCTCGGCCCCTGTCCCTGCTCCCTGCGGCACGTCCCTGCCGCACCCGCGGCTCACCCCGCCGGCGAGTCGCGAGACCTCCACGACTGGAGGACCTTCATGCGCAGCCGAAGAACCGACCCACCGGGCCACGAGGCCACCGTTCCCATCGCGAGTCGCCGCGAGCTCCTCGTCGGGCTGGCCGGCGGCACCCTGGCCGTGGCGGGGACCGACCTGCTGAGCCCGTCGCCAGCGGGCGCCGCCGTACGCACCGGTCGTGTCACCCTCGACGAGTTCATGGAGCTCTCGGAGATCCTGACCGACAACGAGTTCAGCCTCGACGACGAGCCCGGAGCCCTCTACCTCGCTTCCTTGACCAGCAACCCCGAGTTCGACGAGCCGTTGCGGCGCCTGGTCCAGGACACCGTCCGCGCCGACCGCGAGCCCAGCACCTTCAACGACGTCCTCCGCTCGGGTGCCCTGCGCACCGAGGAGGCGGCCAGGACGGCGCAGCAGATCCTGGTGCTCTGGTACTCCGGCCTCGTCGACGACCGCACGGCCGACTACCTGGAGGCGTTGGCGTGGCAGTCACTCCCGTTCGCCGAACCACCGAGCACCAAGCTCGGCTTCCCGAAGTGGGATGAGGCGCCATGAGCCCCGTGGCAACGGCAGACGTGGTCATCGTCGGTTCAGGTGTGGCCGGTGCCCTCGTGGCCGACCGGCTGGTACGCAGGGGCGTGAGCGTCGTCGTCCTCGAAGCGGGACCGCCGGTGGACCGGGACCGGGCGGTGGAGATCTTCCGGCGTGCGACCGCCAAGGTCCCCGAGTCGCCCTATCCCTCGACCGCGCACGCGCCGCGACCCACGGTGCTGGACATCGGCGTGCCGGGCACCGGCTACTTCGTCCAGGAAGGTCCCGAGCCGTTCGGGTCGACCTACGAGCGGGTGGTGGGCGGCACCACGTGGCACTGGCTGGGCAGCACGCCTCGCCTGCTGCCGAGCGACTTCGAGATGAAGACCCGCTTCGGCGTCGGCCGGGACTGGCCGTTGACCTACGCCGACCTGGAGCCCTACTACGTCCGGGCCGAGAAGGAGATGGGCGTGGCCGGCGACGGCAGCGAGGACCAGGGCTCGCCGCGCAGCGCCGGGTTCCCGATGCCGGCGGTCCCGATCTCGTTCCTCGACCAGGTCGTCGCTCGCGCCGCCCGCACCATCGGGCTGGAGGTGCTGTCGACCCCGCAGGCCCGCAACACCGAGACCTACAACGACCGCCACCACTGCGTCGGGAACAGCAACTGCATCCCCATCTGCCCGATCGGCGCGAAGTACGACGCGGTCATCCACCTCGACCGCGCGGTCGAGAACGGGGCCCGGCTCATCTCCAACGCGGTGGTGCACGAGGTGCTGCTTCGCGCGGACGGGACGGCGCGCGGCGTGCGGTTCCGCCGACCGGACGGTACGGACCACGAGGTGCTCGGGCGTGCGGTCGTCATGGCGGCCCACGCGATCGAGACGCCCAAGATCCTGCTGATGTCCAACGGCGGTCGTGGGATCGCCAACAGGTCGGGCCAGGTGGGCCAGAACCTGATGGACCACCCCATCGCCCTGTCGTACGCCCTGTCGGCCAAGGACGAGCCCGTCTACCCGCAGCGCGGACCACTGTCGACCGCAGGGATCGAGTCGCCGCGCGAGTCCCCCGCGCGGGGGCGGCGGTCGGCGTTCCGGGTCGAGATCGGCAACGACGGGTGGCGGTTCCCGATCGGCGACCCGACCTTCGAGTTCACCCAGGGGCCGTTCCCGCAGCTGCGGGAGGGCGGCGCCGCGCTGGCCGCCCGCTGGGAGGACCACGTGTCCCACGAGCTCCGGTTCGCCTCGCTGACCGAGCAGCTGCCGGACCGGGCCAACACGATCACCCCGGCCTTCGACATGCTGGACGACATCGGCATCCCGCGGCCGCGGATCAGGTTCTCGATCGACGCCTACACCATGGCCGGGTTCGACGACGCGCAGGCGCTGCACGAGAGGCTGTTCGGCGCACTGCGCGCCCGGGAGCGCACGCACGTCCCGTTCACCTTCGGCGCGGGACACATCATGGGCACGACCATCATGGGCACCGATCCGACCACCTCGGTGGCCGACGGGTTCGGGCGGAGCCACGACGTCCCCAACCTGTGGATCCTGGGCAGCAGCCTGTTCCCGACCTGCGGCACGGCCAACCCGACCCTGACGCTCGCCGCCCTCGCCCTGCGGACGGAGGTCGCCCTGAACGCAGCACTACCGGGCCTGCCCGCCGCGGCGTAGGCGGTCGCCGGCCCCGTCCTCGCGGCGACCCCTAGGCTGCTCCCATGTCCTGGGAGCACGACCTGTTCGCGCTCCTCGACGACCTCGAGGGACAGGCGGCAGCTGCCTGGGAGGCCGACCGCGAGGCCGAGCTCGCCGACCGGGCGCGCACCGAGTACGGCGCCGTCACGCTCGCCAGCCGCCTGATGGCCTCCCGAGGACGGGACGTCGGCCTCGACCTGCCGCACCTCGGCAGGCTCGAGGGCCGGCTGGCCAGGGTGGGGGAGGAGTGGTGCCTGCTCCGCGCCGCCGAGCAGGACTGGATCATCCCGCTGCGAGCGGTCACCGGCGTGCGCGGGGCGAGCGAGCGCTCGGTGCCCGAGGTCGCGTGGTCCCCGGTGGACCGGCTCGGCCTCCGCGCCGCCCTGCGTCGCGTCGCCGATGCCCGAGCGCGCTGCCTCGTCCACCTGGCCGACGGCACCTGCCACGAGGCGTACGTCGAGCGCGTCGGCGCCGACTTCATGGAGTGCCGTGACACCGCCGGAGGCGTCGTCCTGGCGCCCTACGCCGGGCTGGTCGCCGTGCAGAGTCGCGACGACTGAGGCGCCGAGGTCAGGTCGCCTCGACGTCGTAGGGCGGGACGTGACCCTCGGGCAGGGTCGCGGCCTGCTGGGCCGTCTCCGCCTCCTCGCGATCGACCTCGGCCATCGCCTCGGTGATGTGCTTGCGCACGATCGAGCGGGGGTCGAGGTCGCGCAGCTCGAGGTCGGCGTAGTCCGGGCCGAGCTCGCTGCGGAGCTCGTCGCGGGCGTTGCGGGCCAACCCGCGAGCGCGGTGGAGCAGCTGGGCCGCCTGGCGCGCGAGGTCCGGGAGCTTGTCCGGCCCGAGCACCACGACCGCCACGAGGGCGATCACAGCCAGCTCGAGGAGCCCCACGTCGAACATGCCTCAGAACCTACTGCCTGGCCCGAGCCGCCGCAGGCGCGGTCAGAACTTGCTGGACGGGGTGAGCCCGAGCTGCATGCCGGCGAGCCCGCGGCCGCGTCCGGACAGCGTC
>Ga0247821_10001637_pt1 | contig 12514 bp, 11 predicted proteins | sample 13C_Glycerol_Day_FD_192481 | JGI IMG/M metagenome (GOLD analysis project Ga0247821, IMG submission 192481) | Soil microbial communities from agricultural site in Penn Yan, New York, United States - 13C_Glycerol_Day14 | ecosystem: Environmental > Terrestrial > Soil > Agricultural land | place... | reverse complement strand
GCCGCGCACGCGGACGTCCGGATCGCGTTGTCGGGCCGGTCGCGGGAGAAGCTGGAGCGCACCCGCGCGGAGCTGCCGTCGTCTGCGCAGGGCTGGCCGCTGGTCGTCGCCGACGCCGCGGACCCGACCGCGCTCGCCGCGTTGGCCGCGAGCACGCGGGTGGTGGTCTCGACGGTCGGGCCCTACGCCACGTACGGCCTGCCACTGGTGGAGGCGTGTGCGCGGGCGGGCACCCATTACGCGGACCTGACCGGCGAGGTGCTGTTCGTCCGGGAGGCGATCGACCGCTGCGACGCGCTCGCGCGCGAGTCCGGCGCCCGCATCGTGCACTCGTGCGGGTACGACTCGGTCCCGTCCGACCTCGGCGTGCTGCTCCTGCACGAAGCGGCCGGTGAGCTGGCCGACGTCCGGCTGGTCGCGACGGCGAAGGGCGGGCTCAGCGGCGGCACGGTGGCGTCGATGCGCGCGCAGATGGACGCCATGCGCCACGACCCGGCCGCGCGCCGCCTCGCCGCCGACCCGCACGCGCTCAGCCCCGACCCCGCCGCCGAGCCGGCTCCCGTCCAACCGCCGGACGCCGGGCCGCCGGGTCGGCTGCGGGACGGCACCTGGACGGCGCCGTTCATCATGGCGGGCTACAACACCCGGATCGTGCGGCGCAGCAACGCGCTCACCGACTGGTCCTACGGCCGCGGGCTGCGCTACGGCGAGCTGATGGGGTGCGGCCGCGGCGTGCGGGGCGCCGCCGCGGCGGGCGCGGTGACGGCCGGGCTCGTCGGGGCGCTGGCCGGGATCAGCGCCGCGATGACCACGGCGCCGAGCCGTGCGCTGCTCGACCGGGTGCTGCCCGCGCCGGGCTCGGGGCCGAGTGCGGCGTCCCGCGCCGCCGGGTGGTTCCGCTCGGAGCTGCACGCGGTCGCGAGCGGCGGGCGCCGGTTCCGCGCGGTGGTCGCGGGGCCGGGCGATCCGGGCTACGCGGCCACCGCGGTCATGCTGGGGGAGAGCGCCCTGTGCCTGGCCGAGGACGCGACGGGAGACCGCGCGGGCTCGCTGACACCCGCCACGGCGATGGGCACGGCCCTCGTCGAGCGGCTGCGCAAGGCGGGCCACACCTACGACGTCCACGCCGAGCCGTAAGCCCGCCGGGTGCCCACGGAGCCGACGATCGGCCTCGCGTTCCGCGGGGCGCGGCGGGCGCTCGGGTTCCCGCCGGTCTCCCGGGCCCGCGACGACGGGCTGCTGGCCGTCGGCGGCACGCTGAGCGCCGAGCGCCTCCTCGTCGCGTACGCCAACGGGATCTTCCCGTGGCCCAGCTCCAAGCGGGCGCCGATCCCGTGGTTCTGCCCATCCCCGCGCACCGTGCTCGTGCCCGGGGAGATCCGCGTCAACCGGAGCCTGCGCCGCGCGGTGCGGCGCGCGCCGTTCACGACGACCTACGACCGGGCGTTCCCGGCGGTGATCACCGCGTGCGCCCGCGTGCCGCGGCAGGACCAGGGCACGTGGATCACGCCCGCGATGATCGAGGCCTACACGCACCTGCACGAGCTGGGGTTCGCGCACTCCGTCGAGACGTGGCACGGCGACGCTCTCGTCGGTGGGGTGTACGGGGTGTCGCTCGGCGCCGCGTTCTTCGGCGAGTCGATGTTCACCCTCGAGTCCGACGCCTCCAAGATCGCGCTGTACACCCTGCTGCAGCAGCTCGAAGCCTGGCGCTTCCGCTTCCTGGACTGCCAGATGACCACCCCCCACGTCCGCAGCCTCGGGGCTGTGGAGTGGACCCAGGACCACTTCCAGTCAGAGCTGCGCCAGGCCCTGGAGGCGGAGACGAGGCGGGGACCCTGGTCTGCTCCTGGCCCCGCTGCGATGGCATAGGGTTCTGGGTCGAAGGGTCCCCGGGAGGTGGCGATGGCTGACGAGACGCAGCGGGTGTACGCGTTGGTGCGGAGCAGCGAGCAGGAGCTGCTCGACCGCTGGGTCGACGTTGCCGCGACCGCACTGCAGGGGCGGTTGACGCGGAGCGAGCTCGAGCGGGCCTGCGGCGATCTGTTGGCGGCGCTCACGCCCGCGCTGGACGCGGCCGGGTTGAACATCCGGTCCGAGGCCTACGCGTCCGCGCGCGCGATGCTGGCCGAGATGTCGCGCGACCGCGCCCGCCGCGGCTTCAGCCCGAGCGAGACCGCCACCGAGGTCTTCGCCCTCAAGGAGGCCCTGTTCGCCATCGCCGACGCGCGCGGCGACTCGTCGGAGACGATCGTGGCCGTGTCGCGCTGGGTCGACGCGCTCGGCCTCCACACGTTCGAGGTGTTCGCGAGGGCGCGCGAGCAGGTGATCACCGAACAGGCCGAACAGCTCCTCGAGCTGACCACCCCCGTGGTCAAGCTGTGGGAGGGCGTGGTGGCCGTGCCGTTGATCGGCACGCTGGACTCTGCGCGCACCCAGGTCGTGATGGAGAAGCTGCTCCAGACCCTCGTCGACACCGGGTCCGAGCACGCGATCATCGACATCACCGGGGTGCCCGCGGTCGACACCGAGGTCGCCCAGCACCTGCTCAAGACCGTGGTGGCCGCGCGGCTCATGGGCGCGGAGTGCACGATCTCCGGCATCCGCCCGCAGATCGCGCAGACTATCGTGGCGCTGGGCATCGAGTTCGGCGACATCCCGACCAAGGCCACGCTCGCCGACGCGCTGCTCTACGCCTTGCGGAACAGCGGCGTCGAGGTCGTGCGCCGCCGTCGCACGAACGCGGGCTGATGGACCGCGTCCCGATCCTGTCCCTCGGCGACGTCCTGCTCGTCTCGATCCAGGTCGACCTGCAGGACGAGTCGGTGGTGGCGCTGCAGGAAGACCTGGCCGAGCGCATCGTCGACTCCGGCGCCACCGGGGTCGTGATCGACATCTCGGCCGTGGAGATCGTCGACTCGTTCATCGGGCGGATGTTCGCCACGATCGCGTCGCTGTCGAAGGTGCTCGACGCCGAGACCGTGGTCGTGGGCATGCGGCCCGCGGTCGCGATCACGTTGGTGGAGCTGGGGTTGTCGCTGCAGGGCGTGCGCACGGCGCTCGACCTCCAACGCGGCCTCGCCGCGCTCCGGCAGCGCCGGGCGGAACGCGAGATCCCCTTGGCGGACGAGTCGGACGAAGCCGTCGAGGCCCCCGCCGCGGCCCGGGACTGAGCGGTGTCCGTGCCGGAGCCGGTCGACGAGCTGCCGATCAACACCGGCGATGACGTCGTCCGCGTGCGCCAGGCGGTGCGCGCCCGGGCCAGCGCCGCGCGGCTCTCGCTCGTCGACCAGACCAAGCTGATCACCGCCGCGAGCGAGCTGGCCCGCAACACCCTGGTGCACGGCGGATCCGGGGTGGCGCGGGTGGAGACCGTGCAACGCGACGGACGCCCTGGGGTGAAGGCCGTATTCACCGACGACGGGCCCGGCATCGTCGACGTCGAGAAGGCCCTCACCGACGGCTACACCACCGGCAGCGGGCTCGGGCTCGGGCTGGGCGGGTCGCGCAGGCTCGTCGACGAGTTCGTGCTGGAGACCGCGGTCGGACAGGGGACGACGGTCACGGTGATCAAGTGGATGCGCTGAGCGTCCCCGCGGTCGAGGACGTCGCCTGGCTCCGGCTGGACGAACCGAGCGCGGTCGGCGGTGCGCGCCGCGCGGTGGAGCAGCTGGCCACGCAACTGGGTGCCGCGGAGGTGCGCGCCGCGGAGATCGGCCTGGCGGTCACCGAGATCGCCTCCAACGTCCACCGCCACGGCGGTGGCGGCGCGCTGCTGGTGCGGGCGGTGCGCGACGTGGACACCGCCGAGGTCGAGGTCGTCGCGGTCGACTCCGGTCCCGGCATCGCCGACCTGGGCGCCGCCCTGCGCGACCGCAGCTCCACGGCGGGCACGTTGGGCATCGGGATGGGCGCGATCGTGCGGATGGCGCGGTCGGTGGAGATCGCCACCACGCCGGAGCGGGGCACCGTGCTGGTCGCCGGTTTCGACCTGCAGCGACGTCGTCCGCAGGAGCCCGTCTCCCGGTCGTTCGACGCGGCGGGCATCACCCGCGCCCTGGCCGGTGAGGAGGTGTGCGGCGACGCGTACGCCACCCGGTCGCACGGCCGCGGCTTCAGCCTGATGGTGGCGGACGGCTCGGGCCACGGCCCGCTGGCCGCTTCCGCGTCGTCGGCGGCGGTGCGCACGTTCCTCGACCCCGACCGGGCCGCGGAGCCTGCCGCGGACGTGCTGGGCCGGGTGCACGGGGCCTTGAGCGGCACGCGTGGCGCGGCGGTGGCCATCGCCGAGGTCGATCCCGAAGCCGAGACCGTCCGGTTCGCGGGCATCGGCAACATCGCGGGTGCCGTCCTGTCGGCGGGGGGCAAGCGCAGCATGGTCTCGCTCGGCGGCGTCGCCGGGTTCCGCAGCCCGAAGATCCGGACGTTCGAGTACGCCTACCCTTCCGGCGCGGTGGTGGTGCTGCACTCCGACGGGGTGCGGTCGCGGTGGTCGGAGGCCGACGTCCGCGGCCTGGTCGGGCGCGCCCCGATCCTGCTCGCGGCCACCTTGCTGCGCGACGCGGGGATACGCCACGACGACGCGTGCGTGCTGGTGGGCAGGGCCGCGCCGTGATGCCCGCGGCCCACGAGCTCGTCCGACTGCGGATCGCCGCCGAGGCGGACGTGTTCGCCGCCCGGCAGCGGGGCCGCACCGTCGCCGCGATCGTCGGGCTCGACAACCAGGACCAGATCCGCGTGGCCACCGCGTTGAGCGAGCTGTGCCGGGAGCTGGCGGGCCTCGGGCACCCGGCCACCGTGGCGCTGGGGGTGTCGGGTGGCCGCGCGCCCCGCCTCGTGATCACCGCGACCTGGTCGATCACCCGCGCGTGGGCCGATCTGGAGGGCACCGAAGGGCTCGCCGCGGCCACCCGGCTCATGGACAGCTGCGAGGTGCGGATGCGAACGGGCGAAGGGGAGGCCGTGCTCACCCGGCGGCTGCGCGGCGGCACCGAGCCGATGACGCCGGAGCGCATCGACGCGCTGCGCAGGCAGTGCCGGGCGGCGCCCGCCGGGAGCGGGCTGGAAGCCCTGCGGATCCAGAACCTGGACCTGCTGTCCGCGCTCGAAGACCTGAAGGCCCGCCAGGACGACCTCGTCCGGGCCAACGCCGAGCTGGAGGAGACCAACCGCGGGGTGTTGGCGCTGCACGCGGAGCTGTCCGAGGAGCTGGAGCAGACCAACCAGGGCGTCGTCGCCCTCTACGCGGAGCTGGACGAGGCGACCCGGCAGCTGCGCGCGGCCAGCGAGAGCAAGACCCGGTTCTGGGCCGGCGTGAGCCACGAGCTGCGCACCCCGCTCAACTCGGTGCTCGGCCTCGCCCGGCTGCTGCTGGACACGGCGGCCGACGGGCTCACCGACGAGCAACGCCTCCAGATCGAGCTGATCCGCGACTCGGGTGCCACGTTGCTGACGCTGGTCAACGACCTGCTCGACGTGGCCCGGGCCGAGGCGGGGCAGATCGAGGTGCGGTTCCAGCTCGTGGACCTCGGCCCGTTGGTCGAACGCCTGAGCGCCGCGCTGCAGCCGATGGTCGCCGAGGACGTCGAGCTCGTGGTCGACGTCCCCCGCTCCGGCCTCGTGCTGCGCACCGATCCCGCACTCGTCGAACGGGTGGTGGTCAACCTGCTCAGCAACGCGGTCAAGTTCACCCCCCACGGGCGCGTGCGGTGCGCAGGCGCGCAGGACGGCGACACCATCGAGATCACGGTGAGCGACACCGGCATCGGGATCCCGCCCGAGCACCAGGAGCGGGTCTTCGAGGAGTTCTTCCAGGTGCCCGGCCCCCTGCAGCGGGCCCGCGCGGGCACCGGGCTGGGGCTGTCCTACGCCCGCCGGGTCGCCACCGTGCTGGGCGGCAGCCTCGCGCTGGACAGCGAGCCGGGCCGGGGCACCACCCTCGTGCTGCGGCTCCCCGTTGCCCTGGGCGCCGACGGCCCCGAGCGCTACGACGACGTGCTGGTGGTCGAGGACGACCCGGGGTTCCGCGCGATCGCGCACAGCGCGCTGGCCCCGTTCGCCGAACGGATCACCGACGCGGGCTCCGGCGCCGAGGCCCTGCGCCTCTTGGCCGAGCGCCGCCCCGACCTCGTGATGCTCGACGTGAACATCCCGGAACCGGACGGGCGCGACGTGCTCGGCCGGATGCGTAGCGACCCCGGCCTGCGTGACGTCCCCGTCGTGGTCGTCACGGCGGCCCACCTCAGCGCCGACGACCTGGCCGTGCTCTCGGCCTCGGCGGTGGTGCTGGACAAGTCCCGCTTCTCCGCCGTGCTCCTCCCGCACGTGGTCGCCGACGCCGCCCGGCTCGTCGGGAAGCGGTCGTGAGCACCGGGGGCGAGCAAGCGGCGCCCGGTGTGGTGCTCGTGGTCGACGACAACGCCGCCAGTCGCTACGTCGCCAGCAGCTGGCTGCGCCGCCACGCCTACCACGTGATCGAAGCGGAGACCGGGGCCGAGGCGCTCGGCGTGCTGGCCGCCGAGCCGGTGGACATCGTCGTCCTCGACGTCGGGCTGCCCGACATGAGCGGCTTCGAGGTGTGCGAGCGGATCAAGGCCGATCCGGCGATGGGCCAACCGGTGATCCACCTGTCGGCCACCGCCGTGCGGGCGGCCGACCGCGTCAGCGGGCTGAGCCGCGGCGCGGACGCCTACCTCACCGAGCCCGTCGAGCCCGGCGAGCTCATGGCGACCATCGACGCCGTGCTGCGCTACTACCGGGCCCGCGCGACGGCCGAGGAGCTGGCCGGGCGGCTCACCCAGCTGGGCCGCGTCGTCCACGACCTGCACGCTGCGACGACCTTCGACCAGCTCGCGGGCTCGCTCGCCGCGGGCACGGCCGCGCTGTTCGGGTGTCGCGCGATGGCGCTGGTCCCCGCGCTCGACAGGGTCGTGCGGCGGGCCGTCGCCGATGTCGGGCAGGACCCCGTGGTGGACACCGCTCCGCCGGAGCTGACGCGGGCGCTGCAGGAGCACGAGAGGCGTCGCGCTTCGGCCACGCCCACCGCCGCCGAACTGGGCGGCTGGGAGGCCGTGCTGGTCAGCGGCAGGCCCGGCCAGCCCGCGCCTGCCGTCGCGATCGCCGCGCCCCCGCTCACCGCGGAGCAGACGACCCTGCTCGTCCAGCTCGGCCAGGCCGCCGCCCTGGCCGCCGACGCGCTGCGCCTCTACACCGAGGAGCACGGCATCGCGCTCACGCTACAACGCAGCTTCCTGCCCGAGCGCACACCGAGGATCCCGGGGCTGGACATCGCCGCCCGCTACGTGCCCGCGGCCGAGACGGCCGAGATCGGCGGCGACTTCTACGACGTGATCGAGCTGGCCGACGGCAGGCTCCTCGTCGCGATCGGCGACGTGGCGGGCCACTCCATCCACGCCGCCACGGTGATGGTGGAGCTGCGGCACGCCCTGCGCGCCTACGCCATCGAGCACGGCGACCCCGCCGAGCTCGTCACCCTGCTCGAACGCATGCTGATGCGCTACCACCGGCGGGAGTTCGCCACGCTGTGCGTCCTGCTGCTGGACCCGTCGTCCGACGAGCTGCGGGTGGTCAACGCCGGTCATCTGCCGCCGCTCCTCGTCGACGACACCGGGGCGCGCTACCTGGACGTCTACGGGCGGATGCTCGGTCTCGGCGGCACCCGGCCCGCCAGCAGCGTGCACGTGCTGCCCGCCACGTGGTCGCTCGTGCTGGTCACCGACGGCCTGGTCGAGCTGCCCGGCCTGGATCTCGACACCGCGATGGAGGAGCTGCGCACGACCGTGCGCCTCGACGTCGAGCCCGAGCAGCTGTGCGTCGAGCTGCTCGAACGGTTCAGGGGCCGTCACGACGACATCGCGCTCCTGGTGCTGCGCAAAGCGCCTGTCTGATCCCAGCACCGATGTCAGCGCCGATGTCAGCGCGATGTCAGCGCGATGTCAGGGGCGGGGCCACCGCATCCGCACCGTGGTGCCGTGCGGGCCCGGCTCGACCTCGGCCTGCGACATCGATCTGATCATCATCAGGCCGCGTCCGCGGTGGCCGGGGTCCGCGGGGGGCGGGCGCCAGTCGCCGCGGTCGCGCACGGTGACGACCACCTCGTCGTCGTCGCAGGTCGCGAGCAGGTCGATCGTGCCCGACCGGTTCCGGTAGGCGTGCTCGGCGGAGTTGGCCATGGCTTCGTAGGCGGCCAGCACGACGTCCGCGGCGGTGGTGTGGGGGAGGCCCGCGGCCAGCGCCCAGTCCTGCAGCGTCCGGCGGACGCCCACCAACCGCGCGGCGTCGGCCGGGATGCCCGGGAGGTCCAGCGGGTTGACCATCGTGGCGGCCGAGACCGTCGGGTCGGGGGCGCCGGTGAGCGCGTCGTCGGTGTCGCCGCCGATCGGGCGGTCTCCGCCGGGCATCTCAGCCGTGCTCGACGGGAGAGTCGAACGGAGCCACCCCGGCCACCGCGTCGGGCAGGGACGCGAACACCCCGATCTCGTCCGCCAACCCGGTGATCTGGATCGGCCGCAACGTGACGCGGTTGCCCGCCACGAGGCGCAGCACGTGACCCGCCTCCACGGCCGCGCGATGGGCCAAGGCCAACGCCGCCAGCCCGCTCGACGACAGGAAGTTCACCGCCGTGAGATCAACGACGACGAGCGCCTGCCCGGCGACTTGCGTCGCGAGGGCTTCGGTCAGCTCGTCGGCGGTCAGGAGGTCGATCTCGCCCGCCACCGCGATGACGACTCCGCCGTCGATCGAGGCGGTGTCGATCGCGATCGGTGAGGCGGTCACGCGGTGGATGGTAGTGGCGCTCGGCCGGTGGATCTCAGCGCGGTGACGGAGCGGCCTCGGTACGGCTGAAGTCGGCGGGCTTGAACCGGCCGTCGGCCAGCTTCCGCTCGATCTCCTCGAGGCTGGCGCCGGTCAGGTCGGGCATGCGGAAGTACACGAACAGCCACGCGGCGACGTTGAACGCGGCGTACAGCCACATCGCGGGGCCCACCCCGACGGCGGTGATCAGGCTGAGCAGGGTCAGCGTGATGAGCAGGTTGGTGCCCCACAGCGCGGCCGACTGCACCGCGGTGCCTGCCGGTCGTACGGCGAGCGGGTAGGTCTCCGACCCGGTCAGCCACCCCATCAGCTGCAGCCCACCGGCGTTGAACAGCATGAAGACCACCAGGCACGCCACCACGAAGGCGATCGAGTCGCGGCCCGCGTGGCCGGTGACGAACAGCAGCCCGAGCACGAACAGTGCGACGGCCGCCCCCGGGATCATGATGAGGGTGAGCCGCCTGCGGCCGACCCGGTCGATGATCGCCAGGCCGCCCAGCTGCGCGAGCAGGTAGCTGAGCCCGAGCGCGACCGACACGTCCAGCGCGACGTCGGCCGCGAACCCGGCATCGGTCAAGATCGTGGGGGAGTAGTAGACGATCATCTCGATGCCCGAGAGCTGGGTGAAGATCGCGATCCCGCAGCCGAGCACCAGCGCGGGCCGCACCCAGCGCTCGCGCAGCCCCGACCAGCCCCTGGTGCTGGCCTTCTGCTCCTTGCGGGCGAGGTCGGCCATCTCATCCAGCTCGCCGTCGACGTCGAAGCCCGAGGGACGCACGCGGCGCAGCACCGCCGCGGCGCCGTCGCGGTCGCCGCCCCGGACCAGCCAGCGCGGGCTCTCCGGCAGCCGCAGCAGCAGCGCGAGCATGATCGCCGCGGGCACGGCGGCGATCCCGATCGACCACCTCCACATGATCGACTCTGAGGCCCCGACCACCGTCGCGATGACGATCCCGACGCCGATGGCGATCTGGAAGGCCAGCACGAGCCTGCCCCGGTACTTCGGCGGCGCGAGCTCGGCGACGTACATCGGCGCCGTCTGGGTCGCGCCACCGACCGCGAAGCCCAGCACGATCCGCCCGAGCGAGAGCAGCACCGGGTTGGGGGCGAAGGCGCACCACAGCGAACCGATGGCGAACACCACGGCCAGCATCAGCAGTGTGCCCTTGCGCCCCCGCCGCTCGGAGAGCCGGCTGCAGGAGAGCGCCCCGATCACGGCGCCGAGCAGGATGCTGGCCGCGATCACCTGTTTCCAGCCTTCCCCGATGCCGAAGTCCTTCGTGATCTGCAGCAGGGCGCCCGAGATGATGCCGGTGTCGTAGCCGTAGAGCATCCCCGAGACGGCCGACACCAGTGCGACGACGACGACCAGCCCGGTGAGCTGTCCGGGTGCGGTCGCGCGGCTTTCCTGATCACTCACGACACCCGCTTACCCGGCGGAAGCCGATCTCACCGACTGCGCGGGATAATCCTCCGTTCCGGGCACCCAAGGGTGTGACGCAGGCACTCGCACTCGTGCTGGCGGACGGCGGCAACCACGGCTCGTCGGGCGGCGGCGGGATCGGCGTGCTGCTGCTGATACTGCTGATCGTCTGGGTGTTGGCCCGGTGATCCCCGTCAGGCGTCCCACGAACGGTCGCGGGTCTCCGGGAGGGCGAGGGCGCAGCAGGTGCCGAGCAGCCCCAGCCCGGCAGGCAACAATCCGACGGCGGGGCTGCCGAATCGCGCCTGCAGCGACGCGGCGAGGACCGCGGGCACCACACCGCCGAGGATGGCGGCGAGGTTGAAGGCCACGCCCGCGCCCGTGTACCGGTAACGGGTCGCGAACAGCTCGGGCAGGAACGCCGCGGCCGGACCGAGCCCGATGCCGCCGACGGCCAGGACGAGGCACAGCCCGACGGCGAACATCGCGGTGCTGCGGGTGTCGATGATCGGGAACACGGCGAGGCCGACGGCGACCGCGGCGACGTTCCCGCCGAGCACGATGCGTCGACGCCCGAAGCGGTCCGAGAGCCGTGCGCTGAGCGCGGTGAACGCGGCCAGCACGCCGCCACCGAGGATCCCGAGCAGGAGCACCGTGGGCAGCGGGTGCGCGAGCACCGCGGTGCCGTAGCTGGTGAGGTAGACGGTGCCGAGGTAGCCGAAGGCGAACGCCGGGCTCAACGCTCCGCCCGCGAGCAGGATCTGCGCGGCGTGCCTGCGGAAGGCCTCGCCGAGCGGCACGCGGCTGCGGCCGTGCCGGGCGAGCCCTGAGCGGAACACCGGCGTCTCCTCGACCCGCAGCCGGACGTAGAGCCCGAGGCCCACGAGCACCACGCTGAGCAGGAATGGGATCCGCCACCCCCACGCCAGGAACGCTTCCCGGCTCATGGTCAGCCCGGCGGCGAGGAACGTGGTGCTGGTCAGCGCGAACGCGATCCCGTGGCCGAGCTGGGGGTACATCCCGAAGCTGCCCCGCCTGCCGGGTCGCGCGTTCTCGACGGCGAGCAGCGCCGCGCCGCCCCACTCGCCGCCGACTGCGATCCCCTGCAGGACCCGCAACGCCACCAGTACGGCGGGGGCCGCTCCGCCGATCGCGGCCGTGCCCGGCAGCAGGCCGACCGCGACGCTGGCCAACCCCATCAGCAGCAGGGTGTAGATCAGCGTGCGCTTGCGGCCGAGCCGGTCGCCGAGGTGCCCGAAGACGACCGCCCCGACCGGCCGGACCAGCGGCGCTACGCCGACGGTCGCCAGCGCGGCCGCGGTGCCCGCCACGGCGCCGAGCGCGGGGAAGAAGACCGTGCCGAACACCAGCGCGGCGGCGGTGCCGTACACGAGGAAGTCGTAGAACTCGATCGTCGTCCCGGCGAGGGCGGCGACGGCGATCCGGCGCGACGCACCGGGTCCGGTGTCGATCTGCCTGGTCGGGAGGGGTGTTGTTGTCATGCGGAGCATCGTCGGGCGGCGCCCGTTCCGCGACCGTTCCGCCGGTGGCGGGCCGGCAACGCCCGGACAGCACACAACCGCCGCCCGGAGCGGACGACGGTTGGCGGTCGGGAACGGCGGTCAGGCGGTCAGGCGGTCAGGCGAAGGCGCTCGCGTTCTCGTGCAGGTACTGCCGCACCGAGCGGGCCTCGCCGCCGAACGCGCCCGCGGTGTCGCGGACCTCCGCCTGCGCGCCCCGGCGCAGGCCGTCGAAGAGCCGGACCACGTTCGCCACGTACCACGGCGGGGCGCCCGCGGCGGTGAACCGCGTCGTGGCCTGGTCGTCGGACAGCGCGACGTAGTCGATCCGCCTGCCGAGCACGGCCGACAGGTGCTCGGCCACGTCGTCGAAGGTGACCGGCGCGGGTCCGGTCAGGTCGTAGTGGCGCCCCTCGTGCCCCGTGTCGGTGAGCGCGACGGCGGCCACCTCGGCCACGTCCCGGGGGTCGACGAGCGCGACCTCGGCGTCCGCGCCGGGGACGAGGAAGGCGTCCTCGCTGCGGACCCCGCCCGCCCCGCGCAGCAGGTTCGCCATCAGGAACGACGGTCGCAGGAGCGTCCACGCCACGCCGCTGCGCCGCAGGTGGTACTCGATGCGGCCGTTGGCGTCGAGGAACGCGACCGGCGAGCCGATGTACGCACCGAACGCCGACAGCTTCACGACGTGCCGCACACCGGCCGCGGCCGCGGCGTCGACCACCGCCGTCTCCCACGG
>Ga0247821_10001633_pt1 | contig 12542 bp, 19 predicted proteins | sample 13C_Glycerol_Day_FD_192481 | JGI IMG/M metagenome (GOLD analysis project Ga0247821, IMG submission 192481) | Soil microbial communities from agricultural site in Penn Yan, New York, United States - 13C_Glycerol_Day14 | ecosystem: Environmental > Terrestrial > Soil > Agricultural land | place... | reverse complement strand
AGGGTGTAGTCACCGCTGAGGGCGGCGTACTCGCTGGACATCGCGGATTCCTCCAGGAAAGTAGTTGAACTTTAGACAGTACAGGTTTCACCCTTCCGGCCCGGATGTCCACTCCCCCAACCGGCGTGTCCGAGTCGTGGACGCGGACCTGACCGGAGAACGGACTCGAGCCACCGCGCCAACCGTTGCCCGTAGCAACGGAGTTATCCGGTTGCGGCCGCGCGGGCGAGCTTGTCTCATAGGTGGTCGGAGATCGGAGGACCGTCGTGGAACCGCTCAGCGCCGAGGACGTCAGGCGCTCGTTCGTCAATTCGTCCAAGAGTCAGATCAAGGCGATGGCACTGCCGCCCAAGTTCGCCGAGCTGCCCTGGGAGTCGCTGGACTTCCTCGGCTGGCGCGACGGCAAGGCGCCGAACCGCGGCTACCTCGTCGTACGGCGGGACGCCGGCGTGACCGGGATCGCGGTGAGCACGCAGGCGTCGGGCGCGGCGCGCCGGTTCGCAGGGCTGTGCGACCTGTGCAACACCGCGCACCACGTGAGCGACGTCGCGCTGTTCGCGGCCCGGCGGGCAGGCTCGGCCGGGCGCGAGGGGAACACCGTCGGCATGTACATCTGCGCCGACCTGGCCTGCTCGCTGTACATCCGCGGCCTGAAGGAACTCGACGTCCCGCAGGGCGAGACCGCCACCGCGGACGTTCGCGCGGAACGCCTCGCGACCCGCCTGGAGGCTTTCGTCCGCCGCGTGTGTGCCTGACACTACGCTGGTACCCCACAGTCGGCCTCGGAGCACCAGGGAGAGCGCGATGACCGAGTTCCGGATCACACACGAGATCCACAAGACACATCCGGATATCCGCGAGCGGCTCACCGCGACCACGATCGAGGCGATCAACGAGTCGAGCGCCCGCTCCGCCGACGACGCGGCCCGGGTGCTGCGCCACAAGCTCGCCGAGATCAACGTCCAGATGAGCGAAGACGCCTGCCTGGCCGCGATCGAACGGATCCGCTCCGGCAAGCAGCTCCGCTTCGAGGTCGAAACCGTCCCCGACGAGGAATAGCTCTCAGACCGGCAGGCCGGCGTTTCCGCGGGGTGTATGGCGTGACGCCGCGGGAATGGCGCCGGCACGCCGGCAGGTAGGGTGCGGGGCGTGGAGCTTGCTGAGCTGGGACGTCGGGTACACGCCACCGCGCATCTGACCGGGGAGTTCCTGCTCCGGTCCGGGCAGACGACGACGGAGTACTTCGACAAGTACCGCTTCGAGGCGGATCCGGTGCTGCTGGACGAGGTGACCGCGGCGATGGTCCCGTTGATCCCGGACGGCACCGAGGTGCTGGCCGGCCTGGAGATGGGCGGTATCCCGGTCGTCACCGCGCTCGGACGGCACACCGGCCTGCCGTGCGCCTTCGTCCGCAAGCACGCGAAGTCCTACGGCACGTGCCGCCTGGCCGAGGGCGCCGAGACCAAGGGCCGCCGGGTCACCATCGTCGAGGACGTCGTCACCACCGGCGGGCAGATCGTCCTGTCCACCCACGAGCTCCGCGCTCTGGGAGCCACCATCACCGACGCCCTGTGCGTCATCAACCGCAACCCCAGCACCCCGGCGCCGCTCACCGAAGCCGGCCTGACCCTGCACGCCCTGCTGACCCCCGAGCACCTGCGGCCCTGATTCAGCCCGCTTTCCGGGGGGCGTCCGGGATGAGCCGGCGGAAATCGTCGGCGGAGATGATCGGGACGTTGAACTCCCGCGCCGCACGCGCCTTCACGGACAGGCTGTCGACGTCGGCGGCGACCACGAACGTGGTGTCGGGGCGGACCGCCTCCTGCGGCGCGAACCCGGCCGCCACCGCGCGGTCCCACCACACCTCGCGCGGCTCGACCATGTCCCCGGTGAACACCAAGGTGCTCCCGGGCGGAAACCCCCGCGCCCCAGGACGATCCGGTACGACGTACCGCCCGGCGCTCGCCCGGAGCAGCGCGTCGTCGACGTCGGACGCGCGCTGCCCGAGGATGACCGCGACCTTGTCGAGATCGCTGCGCTGGTCGGGCGTGATCTCGCCGGTCCCCCACGACGCGGCCGCCAGCGCGGACACGTAGAACCGATGCAGGTGGTCCACCTGCGGACGGGTGAGGCCCAACTCGGTTGCCACCTGCACCAACTGATCCGCGTCCGCCGCCGTGATCTCCCGATCGGCGATGAGCGTGTCCAGAAGCACCAGATACGAATCGGCCTGGGGTGGCTCCGGGACGCGCGGCAGCTGATCGACGAGCCGGCTCATCCAGCCGTGCCGCCCGCCGGCGTGGACGGGCCGGACGGTCGGCGCGACCTCCGACCCGGGCAGGTCGGGCCAGGGCAGGCTCCGGACCTCTTCGTAGGCCCACTGCCACGGCGGCGGCGACGCGAACGCCCCCAAATACTGAGCGAACAGCTCGGCGGTCGCGCGCGTGTCCGCCAGCGCCGAGTGCCAGCCCTCGATCGAGATCCCGGCCGCCGCGCAACAGGCGCCGAGCGTCCGCTTGGCGCCTGGATGCAGATATCCCGCCAGCGCCATCGTGCACATCGACCGCTCGGTGATCAGCGGAACGGCGACGCCGAGCCGCGCGAACTCGGCCCGCAGGAAACCCAGGTCGAACTCGACGTTGTGCCCGACAACCATCCGCCCGGCCAGCAGCTGCCCGAGCTGTCGCGCGACGTCCCGGAACTCCGGCGCCGCCAGCACATCGGCGGTGCGGATCCCGTGGATGTGCTGCGGGCCGAGGTCGCGCTGCGGATTCAGCAATGTCACCCACTCGCGCTCGACCTGCCCGCGCGCGTCCAGCAGCACCACGGCGATCTCGATGACCCGGTGCCGATGGGTCGGCAGCAGGCCGGTCGTCTCGGTGTCGATGACCGCATACATCCCGGGCCTCCTCCGGCTCGCTGACCGACTGGAACAACCCAATCACAGCCCGCCGACAGTTTCCGTCCGCTCAGGAATCCGGCACGTCGACGGCGATCTCCGCGCCCAGCTTCGCGCCCTGTGCGAGCTGCAGCTCGTCACCGCTCCAGAACCGGCCGGGGTCGTACCAGTTCGGCCGCCGGCCGCGCAGCAGTCCCATCGCCTCGTACGTCACCGCGACCACCTCGGCGCAGTACGCCGACTCCAGCTCGAGCTCCCGCGATCCCTTCCGCAGCGCCGGCACCCGGCCGCGCACCCACCGCGACGCGAGCCGGGCCGTCGACGGGAACGGCGTACCGTCGAGCCGCGCGACGGTCTTCAGTACGGCGTCCTCCATCGCGCGGGTGACCGGATGGTCGAGCTGCCGCAGCCAGGCGCGCTGGCCGTACTTGCGGCCCCACACCACGACGGCGTCCCGCAGGTCGTGCAGCTGCACCCCGCGGTGGTGCTTCCCGGTCCAGACGTCCGGGAGCGAGCGGCCGAGCTCGGCGTGCCACATCAGCGGCGGCAGGTCCTCGATGACGATCGCCATCCCGACATGGTTGACCGGGCTGTTCGTGGTCAGCTGAATGGCTCGGTCCGCCGCGCTGTCGCCGCGGAACAGCCAAATGTCACCTGTTCGTGTCAGTTCCGTAGCGTCATCCAGTGAAATCCGGCTGGTCACATCGCTAGGTTAGTCGCCATGAAGGTATGGAAGGTGGTAGGGCTTGCGGGGCTCGTCGGCGTCGCCGCGACGGGTGTCGTGATCGCCCGCGGAGAGCGCAAGCGCAAGGCGTACACGCCCGAAGAGGTCCGTGATCGTCTCAAGGCCCGGGTCAAGGAAGCAGCGAACGCCTGACCCCGGCTGCGAAGCCCGGCCGGGCAGTCGTGGATGCGCCGTAACTCGGTGGTACGGCGGCATCCACGTCTGCCCGGCCGTTCTCGTTGCGGTACGCAACCTAAAGGTTGTGCAAGGCAACCTGTTCCAGGCGTCCGCCGGTGATCGTCGCGGTCTGGTAGGTGCAGTACGGCTGCCGCCTGCGGTCGGTCGGCGACCCCGGGTTGAGCAGCCGGAGCCCACGCGGGCCAGTCGTGTCCCACGGGATGTGGCTGTGCCCGAACACGAGCAGATCCACCCCCGGGTACGCCGCCTCGCAGCGAGCCTCCCGCCCCTTGGCCGGGCCGGTCTCGTGCACCACGGCCACTGACATGCCGTCCAGAGTCACCCGCGCGACCTCGGGCAGGCGCGCCCGCAGCTCCGGGCCGTCGTTGTTGCCCCAGCACCCGATCAGGCGCTTGGCGCGCGCCTCCAGCTCGTCGAGCAGCGCGACACTCACCCAGTCGCCTGCATGGACAACCACGTCGGCGTCGTCGACCGCCTCCCATACCGGCGCCGGCAACTTCTTCGCCCGCACCGGCAAGTGCGTGTCAGAGATGAGCAGGAGGCGCATGCGCCCACTCTCTACGCCTCGAGGGCCTCGATCAACTCCTGCTCCCTGGCCGGGCTCAGGCCCGCCTTTCGCTCACGGTCCAGGCCGAGCTCGCGTTCCCAGGCAAGCGTGTCCGCCAGGAACTCCCGGCGGGACCGATGGGTCAGCCCGGCCGCGGCTGCTGCCGCGCCGCTGCGCGACGACCAGCCCTCGTACCCCGGCTCGACCAGCCACATCGCCAGCGAGTCAGGCCCCATGTACTGGTCGACCTTCTGCTCCACCAGCCACTCCCGCGGCGCGCGCACCACAGGCCCGGTGTGACCGCCGACCTCCCGGGTCAGCTCGATCCACTCACCGAACGGCACCAAGGGCCCGCGAACGTCGAACGTCCCGGTCCGCCCCTCGGTCGCGTTGTCCAGCAGCCATCCGGCAAGGTCCCGTACGTCGATCACCGACGTCGCCAGCTCGGGCGTGTCGGGCACCAGCAACGGCTCCTCGGGCGCCCGCGCCGCCCGCGCGACCCAGGCCCCCGCGCGGTCGCTGCGATCCCCGGGGCCGCCGATCAGCCCGGCCCGCGCGATCACCAGCCGGTCCCCGACGACCTCGCGCGACGCGAGCTCACACGCGACCTTCGCCTCGCCGTACAGCTCCCGGTCCACCGCGTCCGCCGCGGCCGGCTCCCGCAGTACGGCGGTCTCGTCCGCGCCGGGCGTGTCGTACTTCTCGTACGCGTTCACCGACGACACGTACGTCCAGTGCTTCGCCCGCGCGCCGAACGCGGCCAGCGCCCCCTTCACGAACCCCGGCTCCCACGACACCTCGAACACCGCGTCCCAGTCCCGCACGGGCACCCCGTCGTACGCATCCGGACGACTGCGATCGGCGGCCACCAGCGTGGCGCCGTCCGCGACCGCGCCGCTCTCGCCGCGGGCCAAGCACGTCACCGCGTGCCCGCGTGCGATCGCCTGCGTCGCGATCTCCCGACCGAGCCACGCCGTACCACCGAGGATCAGAATCTCCATGCGGGCCAGCCAATCAGGCGGCGGCAACGATTCCCAAGCACCTTTGCCGAGGGCAGAAACTCCCGTCGGTGATCCGCCGCCCGCGTCAGGTCACCGTAATCCTCGCCCCCTTGCCAGCCGCACGATCCGGGGGCACTGTCGAACCATCAGGACACCCAGGGGTGAGTGTCTGTGGCAGCAGGGGGAGAGATGGCTGGTTTCGTTCAGATCATCGAGTACCGGACGTCCAAGCCGGACGAGATCGCGGCGCTGATGGAGGACTTCCGCGCCAAGCGGGAAGCCGACGCTGGCGGCGCGGCGCCGACGCGCGGCATGACCTGCGCCGACCGGGACGAGCCGGGGCGCTACTTCGCGATCGTCGAGTTCGCCTCGTACGAAGCGGCGATGGAGAACTCACGGCGGGCCGACACCACCGAATTCTCGGAGCGCATGATGGAGCTCTGCGACGGGCCCGGCACGTTCTACAACCTCGAGAAGGTGGACGAGCAGGAGTACCGCTGATCCTCAGGTACGGCGTACGCCGGCTCGCCCGGGCGTACGCCGTACCGAGGTGACCGGTGCCGGAAGGGGTCACCCGGCACCGGTGGATCGGAACCTCAGCGGAAGACCCGGTACGACGGCCACGCGGACGGCGGCGCCGCGCCGTGCGGCCCGAGGTCGCGGTCGGAATGCAGCGGGTCGGGATCCTGCCGCTCGGTCGTGGAGTGCAGATCCGGCCACGGCCGGGGCGGAAGCGACTCGCGCGGCGGCAGCCTCAGGTCGGGATCGGGACCCAACTCCGGGTCGAGCCATTCGATCACCGTGGCACCGCCGTGCCCGTGGATCGCGACCACCGACTCGATGCTGTCCCAGACCGTCGTGGTCGGGTAGTCGCCGTACCAGCGCAGCGCGACCGCGCCGTCGGTGAACTGCACCCCCTCGGCGACGGGTCCGGTGCCGCTGACACCGGAGACGTCCTGATGACGGATCAACCGGAAGCGACGGGAGCTCATGTCGGCGCGACCTCCCACAGCCGCTCCCCCGGCAGCCTCCGCTCCGGTCCTGGATCGTGGTCCGGAATCGGGTCGCTCGTCACCCGCAACCCGGCGAACCTGCGCGACATGGCCGCCGCGTACCGCTCGGCCAACTCCGCCTCGGCCCGGTAGTCGGCGACCACATGATCCCCGAACCAGACCCTGACCCGACGACGCTCCACCCGGACCGCACCGTCGGCCATTTCAACACACCCGGCACCGAATCGAGCCGGATCCCATCAGCGACCTCGCACAACCCTTCACGTCAATCCCTTCCACTGCCCTGTGGGGATGGGTTCACAGGAAGTGACGGCCCCCGCAGCCGTTCATGACGCGAATCCCGAGAAACTTCTCACACCCCGTCAGCACCGCCCCGCCCGCCGGCGCCAGGCGAGGGAAGCGTGTGGGCCCGCGCAACTGCGACTTGGGGAGGATTTTCGTCCCGATTCGGGAAGAGACCCTCCCCAAGCGCCGGCATTGTGCTGAAGTGATTGACGCCGGTCGACGGCCGAGACGTCCTCCGGTGCGGGACCGACCTCCCCGTAGACGTTGGGCTCGACCGTGAGATACAACTCGCCCTCGACAGTCCGTGCCGACGCCCGGAACCGCAGTACGCCGTCCTCGAGATCCGCGTCGCGGACGGCCTCCAGCTCGAGAGTCTCGCCCAGCCACCAATCCTCAATCGACCGATCCGCGGCCACGAAGGTGGTGTCGTCGGTCGGCATCAGCCCCGAACCCAGCCACGCCAGGCCTCGATGTCCTCAACGTCAGGCGTGATCGCCGGTTCGAAGGTGTGCACGCCGACCCCAGGAAGGTACGCCGCCACCAACGTGTCGAGGTTGTGCACGAGCAACGCAGGTACGTCGGCATGGGCGCTCACAAGCGTCTCGAACAATCGCCCCGCCACCCGATGAAGCTCGTCGTAGGTCTGGCCACCACGCACCTGAACTTCCACCGGATACGCGTCCATCGCCTGCACGTCCTCCGGCTCAGGCTCCGGCACGACGTACCCGTTCGGCTGCACAACCACACCGAACCACTCCTGCCCGCCGTCTCCACGCATCCGAAGCCGAACAACCTCCCCCTCAACCACCATCACCTCAGCACCGACGCGCTCGACCAGCCAGTCCCCCACCTCCCGCGACCCACCGGCCACCGCCAGAAAGACACAGTCGACAACCGACATCAGCAGCGGACCCAGCTGTGCCACGTCTCGACGTCCTCAACATCGGGCGTGATCACCGGCTCGAAGGTGTGCACGCCGGCCCCAGGCAGGTACGCCGACACCAACGTGTCCAGGTTGTGCACGAGCAACGCAGGTACGTCGGGACGCACCTTCACGAGCCCCTCGAAGACCGCCGTGGTCTCATGCAACTGCCGCTCCTCGTCCTTCGCCCCGACGAGCCGCACCTGGACGTCGATCGGGTACCGGTCGATCGCCTGGATCTCGTCCGGCTCCGGGTCGATGACCGCGAACCCGTTCGGCCGCACCAGAACACCCACCACACCCGTCCGCGTCGACCGGCGGAACAGCCGCTCGTCGTCCCTCAGATCGGCATCAACGACAGCCTCCAACCCGAGACCGCCGGCCAGCCACCCAGCGACGTCCGCGACCGACTCTCCGGTCGCCACGAACACGTTGTCACTCGTCGACATCAGTGACGACCCAAGGGCGCCAGGTGTCCAGGTCCGGATCGTCGAGGGTGATGCCGGGCTCGAAGGAGTGGATGCCGCGTCCAGGCAGGTACGCCGCCACGAGGTACTCGACGTTGTGCGAGAGCAGGGCGGGCACATCGGGCAGCGCACCGACAAGTGCTTCGAACGCCAGCCTGGTCTCCACTGGTTGTGCGTCCTTGTGGACTCGCGACTGCACGTCTACCACCACCGGGTATCCGTCCATCGCCTGTACCTCGTCCGGCTCTGGCTGGAAACTGTTGGGCCCGATGAATATCCCGATCAACCCGTCGAACGAGCGAGCCTGCCCGACATACGACAACTCCCCGGTCTCATCGCGGAAGTCCCGCTTGAACTCGAGCCCGAGCACCGCAGCCACCTGCGCCGCCGCGTCCTCCTGATCCCCTCGCAGAGCCAGGAAGATCTCGTCGCTGTCCGCCATCCGAGCGGTCAGGCGACGACCCACGGGCGCCACAACTCAATGTCGTCGACGTCGAGGGTGGTACCGCGGGGGAAAGTGTGGACGCCGGCACCAGGCAGGTAGGCCGCCGTCATCAGCGCCATGTTGTGACTGAGAATCATCGCCACCTCGGGCTGCCTGCGGGCCAGATCGTCGAAGACGAGTCGGGCCTCCCGTTCCTGGAGTTCCTCGTCCTTCGGTCCGGCGTAGTACACGTCGATCAGACACTGGTAGCGGTCGATGGCCGAGACGTCTTCCGGTGCCGGATCGACCTCGCCGTAGACGTTGGGCTCGACCGTGAGATACAAATCGCCCTCGACAGTACGTGCCGACGCCCGAAACCGCAGTACACCGTCCTCGAGATCCGCGTCGCGGACGGCCTCCAGCTCGAGAGTCTCGCCCAGCCACCTTCCGAAGTCCTCGAGCGACCGATCCGCAGCCACGAAGATGTTGTCGTCGGTCGACATCACTGCTCCTTGGTAAAGGTGACCAAACGTCCGTCACCGAGGATGACATGAACCACGCGAACTAGAGTGGAGTGCGGCTGTCCGACCGCCCGGCGGAACGACCGCAGCGCGGTTTCCTCGGACAACCCGACCCTCCGGCCGTCGATGACGATCTCCCGTCGGGCCTCGAGCTCAGGAGTTGCCTTCAACGCCTGACCGCTCGCCCTCAGCATGCTCCGTTTGACGGCGTTCGACTCGCCGACATCCTGCGTCTTGAACTCCACGATGGCCCCCTCGTCATCGCGGTGCGTTCGCACCAAGGCGTCGGGATTCTTCTCGTTGGAGGAGTGGTCCGCCGGTCGCGCGTCGACGCGCCATCCGTTCTCTGCAAGGCGCCTCCCAATCAGCTTCTCCTTCTCCAGGAAGCGTCCGTGCGGATCGAAGACATCAGGCACGAAGTCGTCGCCCAGGGCACCGAGCTGGGCACCCGGGTCGAAGTCAGCGTCGATCGGGGTGGTTCGGGGACCGTCCGGCTCCAGCCCGTCCGGGCTCTCCATATCAGGCAGCTCGATGTCGACGATGATCGGCGCGGGGGGACTGTCCTCGGGGTCGTCGAAGGTGGCCTCGAGGAGGTCGGTGGTGATGGTGAGGGTGGCGTGTTCCCACTGTCGGTCCTCGGACAACGTCTCCAAGAGGGCCTTGACGGCTTCGGTGAGGTCGGGGGTTAGTTCGAAGTCGCGGGTCAGGCGGTCGGTGCGCTGCTGGGTTTCCTTCTCGTCCGGCTCTTCCAGCTCCGGCGCCTCTTCGTCGGGTTTGGCTTCGAACTCGAGGTCGCGGGTGAGGCGTTCGGCTCGTTTCTGATCTTCGGATTTGTCGGGTTCGTCGAAGATCAGTTCACCGGTTTCGGTGACGGTGATTTCGAGTTCCAGGGGCTCCGGCTCGGCGGTGTCGTCGTCTTTCTCGTGGGCCTTGCGGTAGGCCTCGAAGGCCTTGCGGGCGACCGTGATCAGCGGGGGTTCGTCGTCTTCGACGACTTCCACATCCTCATGGCTGATGGTGAGGCGACGGACCTTCAGGTCGGCCGAGCCGCCGGTGGCGCGGTTGCGGTCTGCGGAGCCGGAGGAGGGGCGGTTCGTGGACGGGCCGCGGTCGCCGACGAGGCCTTCGGCCCAGCCGCGGGCCTTCGGTGGGGCCATCGACAGGAAATGGGCGGCGGCTTCGCAGGCGCGGGCCGCGGCGTCGAGTTGCTGGGCGGCGACGGTCGCCTGGCCGCGGGACGCCAGCAGTGCCAGCTGGGCGTTCTCCCGGCAGCGAGCCGCCGTACGCGTGAGTTGTTCGACGACGCGCGGGATCTCGTCGAAGCAGTCGACCAGGCCGCGGGCGACCCGCTGCAGCTCGGACGGCACCGTGGTGACTCGGGTGTCAGATCTGGTCGGCGTAGTTCTTGCAGCCGGCCGAGGCGATCTCGAGTGCCTCGGCGGCCTGTTCCACGGCCTTGCTCGCGGCTTCGAGGATCTCGGTGATGTCGCGGTCGATGCCGGTGGCCGTCCCCGCGATCAGGCTCTCCACCAGCTGGCTGTGCTGGGTGAACCTGAGCTTGAACCCGGCCAGGCCGCCCGCCGCCTGCTTGGCCTCCATCGAGACCTGGTGCAGCTGTTCCTTGAGCCGCAGTACGTCCGACACCTCAACCCACTCCCAAACTAGTTGCGCTTCTTCGGCAGCACGATCGCCGTACCCGCCACCACGACCGGCACCAGGATCCCGATCCACCAGGGCAGCCCGGCCGCCATCAGTACGAGCACCGCGGCGGCACCGCCCCAGCCCCACCAGCGCGCGCCGGGCAGCCGGGGCAGCCCGAGCACCCGCGAGGCGGCCAGCATCGTGACGGCGGCGATCGCCGCGGCCTCGACCCCGGCCAGGAACGAGCCGGTCAGCACCCACACCAGCACGAACCCGGCTAGTGCCAGGACCGCGCTGATGGTACGCCGCTTGCGACGCTCCTGGAGCGCCCGGGCGGTGGCACGGACCTCCTCCAGCTGGTCAACGGCCTCCGCGAGCTGCGCCGTGATCCGCTCGGCGATCTTCTCGATGTCGTTCAGCGCACGGATCTCGGGCAGCGTGTGGTTCGCCCGTGTCCCTTCCGCGGGCAGCCCGGCGCGCTGCAGGCTCTCGGCGGCCTTCTCGGCGAGCGAGTTGAGCCGCGTCTGCAGTTTGCGCCCGCGCTCGGCCATCGCGTCGGCCTCGGCCGCCGCGGTCGCCTCCGCCTTCGACTTGTGGGCCGTCACCCGGTCCTGCGCCTGCTGCGCGTCGGCCCGCGCCATCGCGACCGTCCGCAGCGCACGCGTGTACTCCGACCACTCCTGCTCTTCGGTCTTCATCGCCGCACCAGCTCCACCGCGCGATCCACCTCGTCCGACCGCAGCGCCGCGTACGGTACGACGACCTGCGCCTCCGGATGCAACCCGTCCCACAGCAACGCCCGGTGCGGCTCGGACGCCCAGCGCACCAGCGGACCCGCCACCGCACGTACGCCGTCCTGCGGGTGCCGCAGGAACAGATGCGTCGCCACGTTCGCGCGCCCGTACCCGAGCTGCTCGGTGCAGACGTGCAGCCGGTTCCACCACCCGAAGGTGATGAGCCCCTGCGCCGGCCCGTCCCGCACGATGTCCTGCAACACGTTCGCCGGGCTCTCGAAGAATCCCTCGGCATGCACCTGCATTCGCGGTACGCCGTGGAACCCGAACCCGAGCAGGTAGGTCCCCGCGGCCTCCCCGCTCCGCATCGCATCCCGCAGCGCGAACAGCCGCGGCGCGATGTCGTCGTGCTTGTCGACGGTCTCGACCTCGCACCCGAGCTGCCGCAGCACCTGCACCAGCGCATCCTTGCCCTCGGCAACAGACGGCGCCGAGTTCGTACCGTCGACGAAGAGGAACCGTGGCGGCTCCATTGCCCCGGCGGCCGTCGACACCGCCAACCCGGTCAGCACGCCGAGAGCGTCCGCCGGCCCGTCGCCCAGCACGAGTACGCCGGCGCCGGGCTCGGGCTGCACCTCGACCGCGACCGGCTCCTCGGTCACCGCGATCGGCAACCCGGTCCACGGCCGGCCGAGCTCGGGCTTCACCGCCGTCGCCGTGTCCGTCAGCCGCGCGGGCTCGGCCAGGTGGAACACCCGCGGCGGGTGCACCGCCGTACCCGCCCGCGTCCACAGCTCCTGCCGCAGCGAGTCCAGCACGGCCTTGTCGGCGAAGCTCACCAGCACATGCTGGTTGTCGTCCGGCGAGCCGAAGTTCGCGTTCAGCACAGCCTCGCCGCGGAACTGCAGCTCCGCCGCCGCCGTGTTCCCACTGCGCAGGATCGCCTGCGAGTCGGCCGGCGTCGTCTTCAACGCGATCCGGTACGGCACCTGGCCGAAGATCGAGTCCCGCCGCGTCGACAACCGCTTGACGCCCTCGATCGTCTGCGTCGCCAGCACGACGTGCACGCCGTACGCGCGCCCCAGCCGGACCAGCCGCTCGAGCAACTTCGCCGCCTCGTCCGCCAGCTCGTCGTCGTCCTCGAGCAGCACCTGGAACTCGTCGAG
>Ga0247821_10001631_pt1 | contig 12544 bp, 10 predicted proteins | sample 13C_Glycerol_Day_FD_192481 | JGI IMG/M metagenome (GOLD analysis project Ga0247821, IMG submission 192481) | Soil microbial communities from agricultural site in Penn Yan, New York, United States - 13C_Glycerol_Day14 | ecosystem: Environmental > Terrestrial > Soil > Agricultural land | place... | reverse complement strand
ATGCAGCGGCTTCAGGCGCGAGGAAGAGGGCGGCGAAGGTACGGATCTGCGCGATCGGATTGCCGAGCAGGGCGCCATCGCCGAATACGATGGTCGCGGCCATCCACAGCAGGCTGCCGCGCGCGACGATGCGCAGCAGCGCCGCCACGAGACGGGCACCGGCCGGCAGCACCACCACATCCGCAGGCAGCGATGTTCCACCTGCCGGCAGCGTCGTCGCGCGACGAGGAACCCGCCGGATGGCACCGGCGATCCCCAGCAGCGCGACGAACACCGAGGCCGCACGCCCCACCCAGTCACCCCACGCGACCATCAGCGTGCGCGGCGGCTCGCGCACCGGCAGGTTCCCGACGATGAGCGTGCGTTCGCTCATGCGCGTTCCGGCGATCACCTCACCGGTCATGTCGATCACCGCGCTGTAGCCGCTGGTCGTGACGCGGAACTGCGGCAGCCGCGTTTCGATGCTGCGGAAAGCGGCGGCCGCCTGGTGCCACTGCGCACCGAGGGGCTGCTCCGTGAACCAGGCGTCGTTCGACATCGTGAGGATCGCCTGCGCGCCCAGCCGCGCGCCATCGATGGCCAGCGTCGCGTCCACATCGTCGAGGCAGATCAGGGGCATGACCGCGATCTCCTGACCGTTGCGAAGCCGCAGCGGAAACACCCGCGCGCCGGTTCCCGGCTGCCAGTGGCCGGCCCAGGGCAGCCATCGCCGCAGCGCAGGTCCATCGAGCCATGAAGGCACGAACTCGGTGATCGGAAAGGGCCGCGTCTTGCGATAGAAGCCGAGCAGGCCGGTGTCCGGTGCCACGAAGGCGGCTGCGTTGTATTCGCCGGCGGCATCGCGGTCGTAGGTGCCGAACACAAAGGGTACGCCGGCCGCGGTGACGGTCGCGATGATCTCGCGATCGAATTCGGCGCCTGCCTCGCTCTTCGGTTGCGCGAAGGTGGTGGGGTACACGGTCTCGGACCACAGCACCGCGTCCACCCCTCGCCGTTCGACGGCATCCCACGACATGGCGAAATGCGTGTCGAGCACCTCGCGCACCACCGCGGCAGCCCCTCGCTCGCGCCGCAGGCGGTCGTAATCGGTGATGTTGGACTGGATGAGCCCCATGCGCAGGTGCAGCGGCGGGCCATCGCGTGGGGTGGATGAGAGCGTGGCCAGCCCATAGGCGGCAAGAGACAGCGGGATCAAGGCGCACAGGGCGAGCGGCGCGAGGGCCGATCGCCATCCGTTCCTGCGCCGCTCCATTGCCGTGGCAACGGCTTCATTGCACAACAGCAGCAGGAAGCTGAGCCCCGCGACGCCGCCCACATCGGCCGCCTGGCGCAGCACGCGCGACGGATACAGGCCATGTCCGAAACTGTCGCCGAGCAGCCGGGGCACGAGCCACTCCGTGGACACCCATGCCGCCGCGGCCCCGATGCCGCGCAGCAGCGGGCGATGCCGCAGCAGGTGACGCACGAGCGCGAAGGCGAGGAACTGCGGCTGCAACAAGGGCGCCGCGAGCAGGAGCGCCACCATCGCCACGCCGGAACCCAGCTGCGTGTAGCTGCCGATCGCGCTGGCGAACCATGTGAACACCGCGCCGGTGTACGCCACCGACATGACCCAGGCGCTGAGCAGCGTGCGTGCGCCGGAGCGTTGTGCGCTCAGCGACAGGAGCCACGGCACCAATGCCACGAAGCCGAGCGGCCAACCCGCGCCTGCCTGCGCATACAGATGACAGAGCAGCGCGCTCGCGAGAATGCCGATCCAGCCGATGGTGATCGTCAGCCTCCGGGTTGCGTCAGGTCGCGGGTCGCCGGAACGGCGATGCGCCGCAAGGGCAGGCCCGGTGGCGCGAGTTCCGGCGGCACCACGCGGTCTTTGGGGATCGCGATGGGCTGGCCGGCCGCGTCGAAGAACGCACGGTCGGGCGCGAACATCAGGACGGCCTCGATGCGTTGGCCGTCGTCGGTCGCCTGGTGGTGGCGCACGTAGCCGTCTGGCAGCTCGAAGTCTTCCGGCACCGCCAGCCCGACGAGCGGCGGCCGCGTGCCCGGCGGCTGGAACGCACCCAGGCCGGAGTGGATGCCGGCCTGGTGAAGCCTGCCGATCACGTCGGCCATGGTGGGCCGCTCGCCCTCGTTGATGTAGTCGGAGAGATCGGGCGTGGGGTCGTCACCGGGTTCGCGGGTCCGGCGCACGCGCGCAGGTGCGAGGGGGGCGGAAGCGGTTGGCGGTTGCGATGGCAAGGCCGAGGCGAGGGTGGGTTCGGCGACCGTGGTCGTGGTTACCGAGGCCGACCTGCTCGCCGGCGCCGGCGTTGCCGCCGCGACCCGGTTGTTCACCGGATTGTTCAACGGCGCGGGCGCGGACCACCACCATCCCGCAACCGCACCGACGGCGAGAGCAGCGGCGATTCCAAGCAGCCCCAGCGACGGTGTCCAGGCGCCGCGAGGATCATCGGTGTGCGGGTCCATGGCGGTCAGGGCGCGCTAGACAGGCCCCATCCCATGCGCTCGTGTCCGTACTGGTTCCAGATCGGACTCTTGCCATTGGTGAAGGACGTGTAGCGCGGCGCTCCGGTGCCCGTGGTGCTGCCGAAGATGCCGGACGTGACCGTGCCGCCGGTGTACGTCGGATGCGTGTTGTCCGACTGGATGTAGTCGTAGCTGCTGCTGGCGCTCACGAAGTGCGCGTTGGCATCGCGGATCCTGGGGCGCAGCGTCGTGGTGATCCGCGTCACGTAGTTCGCTTCGCTCTCGCCTGGCAGGTACGCCAGCGCGACGGAGTCGATCCGGCCGTCACCCTTCGTGTCGACGTCGGCGCCCATGAACTGCGCGAAGTTGTCCACGCACTTGAAGCCCTTTTGCCGTGCGTACTCGCAGGTCCAGTAGTTCATGGTGGCAACCCTCGGCAGGAAGGCGTCGCGCAGGTTCACGGTGGCGCCGGTCGATGCGCTCCTGCATGAACTCTGCACGTTGTCCGCGTCATAGCCCGGGTAGTAGAGGTTGGAGACGATTTTCAGCAGCGTGCCGGAATAGGCATTGGCGTTGATGAAGTCCATCGAGGCCGCCACGTAGGTCTTGCAGCTGTTCACCGCGGCGTCCAGCTGCGAGAAGTCGCAGGTGCCGGTCTGGCTGCGGAACGCCGAGCGCGCCTGCAACCCGTCATTGCCGCACATCTCGAAGGTCACCACGCGCGTGGAGCTCGCCTGCATGTACGAGCGTTCGGCCATGATCTTGTTGTTGTAGATGTCGGCGGCGAGTGCGCCCGATTTCGCGCGTCGGATGCTCTCGATGTCGGCGTTCCACTGCGCGGAGAGGTACTCCGCATCGACCGTGGGCGCCGCGTATTTCGCGGCGGTGTACACCGATCCGTTGTAGCCCGAGTAGATCGAATCGCCATAGGCGACGATGCGGTACTTCGTGGTGGTGCCCGGCCGGTCGATGGTCCAGGAAGCGTTCTGCGTCAGCGTGTTGGCCCACGCGCCGCCGAGGCCCATGCCCATCAGCGCCAGCGTTGCGATGCGCATGCGCCCGCGCGCACCGCTGAGCAATCGGTTGGGTGCCATGGCTTCGGTCCTTGTCTGCATGATCGCGCTCCTGAACTGCGGTGAAAGTCTGCCGTTCCGCGGGACTCGCTATCCCGTGTAAACCATCCCTGCCTCGCTCGTGCCAATCACATTCGCCTGGTTCTCCGGCGACTCCGAAAACCCCGCGAGGACGTCGCCACGCGACGCACCGTGCTGCATGCGCTGCAGGTGATGGGCCAGGCCCTCCGATTCGGGCTCGCGGTGCAGCACGTTCGCATAGAGCTGCGTCACGAATCCGGTGTCGTCGAGCGACGCATGCGACTGCTGGAACTCCGGGCTGGCCACGAAGTGCGCGGCCACGTGCTGCAGGGAGAGTCCGTTGTCCATCGCCGCGATCTGGTAGCCCAGGCCCGGCAGATCCGGCATGCGGTTGAACGCGGCCTGGTACAGACGGAACGCCATTCCGCCGTGGCCGTGCGTGTCGATCGCGAGGTTCACATCCTCGAAAGCCAGCCGCTCGACGTTCACCAGCGTGTCGGTGCCCTCGACGCCCGTGGTGTCTCGCACGGTGTAGCCGTCGGCTGTGCGCGTGATGACGTATTGCGCGATCGGTCCCGCGTAGGCCGCCACGTCCACGCCGTTGCCGCCGTCGATGGTGTCGTCGCCCGCCGCACCGAAGAGGGTGTCCTTCCCGTTGCCGCCGAAGAGCGCCTCGGCCGCGTCGGTGCCCAGGATCAGGTCCTTGCCGTTGAGCGAGGGCGGCGGCTGCGGCACCGGCGGCGGGGGCATGAGCGGGTCGAAGTCCTGGATGAAGATGTCCGCTTCGCCGGCGCCCTGGAGCAGTTGGGTCGCTACCACGAAGCCGCCGTCCGGCGTGGCCGATACATCCCAAGAGCTGGTCAGGTTGCCGGAGGGCGTCTCGGCGCCGCCGAGGGAGAACACGTCGCCCAGGGGCTGCCCCGCGGCGCTGAGGTGCTGGGCATACAGCGCGAGCCCTGCCTGGCTCAACACCTGCCACGCCAGCAGCAGCGTTCCGTCGGCAAGCACCGTGAGTTCCGGAACACCGGCGGACTCGTTGAAGGTTGCTACCTCGCCGAGGGCGTTGCCGGAGGGGTCGAAGAACTGCCCCTGCACCTGCGCGCCGCTGAGCCACACCATGAGGTATCCGCCCTCCGGCAGCGCGACCACGTCCGGCTCGCTCTCCGCCTGCTGGTTCTCCCCGCTGGTCGCGTAAGTGGCGATCAGGTTCCCCTCCGCGTCGAACTGATGGCTGCGGCTCTGGAAGTTATCGCTGCTGAAGTTCATGAACTGGAACGACGTCGTGACCCATCCGCCGCCCGGCAGGACCGCCGTCTCGGTTGCCGCGTTGCCGCTGGCAATGTCGGCGAGAACGGGCTCGCCGATCAACTGGCCATCGGCGCCCACGCGCTGGCTGAAGATGTCTTCGGTGAGGAACGGTCCGGGAAACTGCAGGGAGTGGTAGCTGACGAGATAGCCGCCATCCGGAAGGGCATCGACGCCTTCGCTGCCGAGCCTGTGGGCGAGGTCGGTGCCGGTCGCGATGGTGATGGGGTTTCCTTCCGGCACGCCATTGCTGTCCAGCACCTGTGCCAGAACAGCAGTGTTTGGCGTGCCCGGTTCCGCCTGCGACCAGACCACGACGAAGCCGCCGCCCGCCAGCGCAGCCACATCCGAGGCCACGCTGAATTCGCTCACGGTACCGCCCACGGCCGCAACCACCGTTTCTTCCGAGACCGGATCTCCAGACGCATCGAATTGCCGCGAGTAGATGCGCCCATCGGCCAGCGATGTCCACACCACGACGGTGTTGCCATTCGCCAGGGTGGCCACACTCGGGCGCACCTGGTCGCCAGCAGTTGCAGAGTGGACGACGTCGAGCGTGCCGGGCGTGAACTGCATGAGGGTTCCTCACGATGCAAGTAAGCACCGAAGGCTGATTGAGCAGGCCGCACCGCGTCAGGCCAAGGGTGGTCCCTCCTGTCTTGGATGGGACATTTGTCCCATCAAGGACTCAGAACATCGTGTTGCCGTTCAGCGATTGCAGGGGCACCGGCTGCAGCACGTCCCAATGCTCGACGATCTTGCCATCTTCATCGAGACGGAAGATGTCGATGCCTGCCCAGTCCTTGTCCGCGGAGCCCGGCCATTCCTGGTGGCAATGAAGGACCACGTAATCGCCTTCCGCGATGACGCGCTTGAAGTGCACCCGCTTGCCCGGGTATTCGCGGGCCATGCGCTCGAAGTACGCGATGAACGCTTCCTTGCCATCGCCCACCGCCGGGTTGTGCTGGATGTACGTGGCGCCTGAATGCAGATCCAGGGCCTCGCGAGGGTGGCACTGGTTGAACATCAGGTCGTAGAACGCCGTGACGGTGGCCTTGTTGCGTTCGAGATCGGCGGGCATGGGCGTTTGTTGAGTGCGGCTCCCATCGTACCCGCGATGAAAGGGAGCGCGTCGTCGCGGCAATGCAGACCGCGTGCCGCGGCCGCCGACAAAGGCCTGTCACCCCGGGCTTGACCCGGGGTCGTTGGCGGTCAGACAAGCAGCGTGCTCGTCACCGCCAACGATGCCGGGTCAAGCCCGGCATGACAGCCGGCAAACCGCACAGTACGAGGCTGTGCCGCGCCGGCGAACAATCCGAACCCGCAGCTTGCCTCAGAGGTTCTTGCGCGGTTTCCCGGTTGAATCGCGGTTCATCCCGATCTCGCGTTCGTTGCCTCCCGCATCCGGGTCGCGGTTCAGGCGCACGTCGTCACGCTGGTCGTCCGCGGCAACGGCGCGCTCGCGCTCGCGATCGACTTCGCGTGAGCCTTCCATGCGCTGCACGTCCACGTCCTTGCGGCGCACCGTGTCTTCGATGGTCTCTTCGCGCTCGCGCACTTCCTTGCCGACACGAACCTCTTCCACCACGCGCGCCGTCTTGCCGACGACGGCTTCTTCCGCCGTCTCGCGGATCTCGAGCGTGCTGTCGCGCGCGGCGTTGAAATCGGCCGCGTTGGCAGGACGGTCGACCGCGCGGCGGTCCACCACGGCGCGTTCCTCGCGCAGGCGGACCACTTCGCGCACCGGCTTCTGCGTCACACGCTGGATCACGCGCACGCCGCCTTTCTCGAGCTGGCGCTTGCCGACCTGCAACTTCTCCTCGACCACGTCGAGTACACCTTCCTTGCCAACATTCGTGGTGGTGCCGGAGCCGAGGTTCGCACTGCCCGTCGCCGGCTGGCGATCGGTCCAGCCCTCGGAGCGCCACTGCTGCGCCCGCTCGTCCACGTCGACCGCGCCCAGGCTGTGCAGGCATGACACCGCACGCTCGGCTTCCTGTTCGTTCGAGACGTCGACCACCACGACCGAACTGCCACGGCGCACGGCTTCGCTGTACGTATTGCGAGGCTGCTGGTAGTGGTCGTCGTCGCCGAACAGCCAGGAGAAGAAGCCGCCGCTCTTGTGGGTTTCCTGCGTCGTGGTGGGCGACTGCTGGCCGTCGTCCCGCTCGACGTGTACGTCGGATCGGTCGAAGCCCTCGGCGACGAGTTGATCCTTGGCGCGCTGGGCCTGGGCATCGCTGTCGAAGGCGCCGATCACGGTCATGTGCGATCCGTAGCTCCCCGTCGTCCCCGTCGTCCCGCCAGATCCCATGGCGCCCGTGGACCCCGTGGACGTGCCATCGTCGGCCGCCGCCCGGCCCGAGAGCGCGCCCACACCGGCACCCACTGCCGCGCCCACTGCCGCCCCGACCGGGCCCGTCATGCCGCCTGCCGCGGCACCCGCTGCCGCACCGCCGGCCACGCCACCCACCGCGGCGCCTCCCACGGTGCCTGCGCCGGTGGCTTTCGTCTTCGTCTTGTCGTCGTCGTAACCCATCATGCTCTCCTTGAGATGTTGCCAATGCTGATCGAAGGGGACGAGGGTATGGCCGCGGACGATCGCGGCCTGTGGACTTAGGGCAGCACGCGGCGTGCGCCATATCCGACACAGCGGTGTAGCGTTGAAGCCACCGCCGCTGAGCCACACTCGAGGCGGCCTTCGCCGTATCCTGACCTTCCCGACTCCACAAATGTTCGATGACGAAGGACCATCATGAAAGAGCAACCCACCGATCCACATCCGCTCAGTGACCTTGCCTACGACTGGATCACACTCATCCAGAACAAGGCGCAGGCGCTGATGGCGTACGACCAATACATCAAGGACGCGGAAGCGGCCAGTTCGCCGGAATGCGCGGCCTTCTTCAAGAAGGTGCACGACGCCGACAAGGCGCAGCTTGCCGAGGCGAAGCAGCACCTGGTCGCGGTGCTTCAAGGGAAGATGGGAAAGTCCTGAAGTGAAGGGCGCAAGCGGGCGTTGCTGATCGAGGCGGTCCGCGCCAACGCTCACCGTTGCTTTCACAAAAGATTCTCAACCTGAGCGAGAATCGAGGTGTGGTGAATCAGGCACCACATCTCTTAACGGAGAGACCCCATGTTGAAACCCGCATACTCCCGCGGGCCAGACGCAAGGCGACTCCTGCCTTCCGTTTCACGCCCGCGCGCGATCCCATTCGGCGGCTCGCGCAATCGAACGAGCATCCGCTGGATGCTCCCTCCCGGCGTACCCGACCGCTGACGGCGATCTCGCATCCGATATGAGCGCGCATTGAGCGCGCCATCGACGCCTGCTGCGCGAATCCTTCCGAAGGTTCGGCGCCGCTTCATTCGCCAGTTTCAGTCGGCAAGGACCACGAGCACCGCACGCATGCACGGCTGCGCGTTCCCGCGCGCCCGACGCGCCAAGGTGTTCACGGTCCGCATGGCATCGCATATGGAGGTACATCATGGAATCGAACCACGGCGGCCGTTTCGAATTCGACCGCAAGACGCTGCTGTACGCGCTGGTCTGCGCGCTCGGTCCGTACGCGTCCGCGACACTGCTCGTGCTGCTCTGGCGTTGGTGACCCGCGCGTGGCTGTCATTGCGGGCTCGACCCGCAATCCAAGCGGAGGTTGATCAACGCGCAGTGTGGATGCCGGATCGAGTCCGGCATGACAGCCAGGAGAGGCTCTCAGGGCTGTCTGCTGTCTGCAGTTGGCTGTTGGCTGTTGGCTGTTGGCTGTTGGCTGTTGGCCGTTGGCTGTTGGCTGTTGGCTGTTGGCTGTTGGCTGTTGGCCGTTGGCCGTTGGCCGTTGGCTGTCATTGCGGGCTCGACCCGCAATCCAAGCGGAGGTTAATCAAGGCGCAGCGTGGATGCCGGATCGAGTCTGGCATGACAGCCCCAAGCAGATGCCCTGCATCGCCTCGGCGAATGCCAGCTTCAGGCTGCGTAGGCCGCCGGCACTTCGGCCGAAGCGAACTGCCGCTCGTGCTCCGGCATGCGCGCGAGGCGCACCGGCGGGCCGCCCAGGCCGCGGAGCTTCGTTGCTTCGGGAAGTTTGGCAGGGCAGGTTCTTCCGCCGTTGTTCACGGGCTTTCCACAGGCTTGTGAACGGAATCTGTGGGTAAGTTCCTACATGCGCCTACAGCACGCGTGTGCGCGATCAACCTCCGCGTGGATGCCGGATCGAGTCCGGCAAGACAGCCGTTGTGGCTTGTGTGACTGGCTGTCTGGCTGTTATTGCGGGCTTGACCTGGGCTTGACCCGCAAGCCACAGGGTGTGCGCTCAAGCGTCGTGTTCTGTTCAGCGGCGCGGGCGCACGTAGAGCATCTGTGCAAAAGAATCGTCACCCGGAGTGCGCCCCTTGGCCGCGGCCTTGCGCGTGCGGTCCATGCCGTACTTGAAGACGAGGTCACCCCCGGCGCTGGAACGCGTCCAGAGTCGATCGAACATCAAGTTGAAGCGCCCCGGATTCACGATGTAGCCGCAGCCGCGGGCCGCGATCGTGTCGAGCTCCTCGACCGAGGCCAACCTCCAGCCTGCACCCGACGAGGCCTTGTCTGGAGGCACCGACATGGCGCCGGCCCAGGTCTGCGCCGGCAGCGGAACGGACTCCTCGCACGTTCCCCCGGGACTGGTGTGCATGCCCGGGCAGCGATGCCAGACAAGCCCGGTTTTCGTGTCTTCGATCTCTGTGTTGGTGACGCGGAAGCGCGTGCCGTCCAGCAACGGATCCTGGCAGGATGCCGCCGCCGATGCGGTGCGGGCGGTGGGCAGCCGTCCGATCCACATCGTCTTGACCTGCTTCGTGGCCGGATCGATGTCGAACGCGGCCTGGTAGGCGTTGTCGACGTTGTACAGGTGCCGGTGGCGCGAGAGCTCTTCGAGCCGGGTGCGCGCCGCGTCGGGCAGCGTCTTGCTGACCGTGGGCCGCCGAGGCAGTCCCAACATGCCCAGAACGCTGTCTTCAGCGTCGCCGATCTGCACGCCCGCGAGCATGCCGGCGAAGGGCGGATCGAGACGGATGTGCCGCACCCGGTCGTCTGCATTGAAGAACACGCTGATACCCTTGTCGGCAAGCCTGAGCACCGTTTGACCCTGGTGCTCCTGTTCACCTTGTGCGTTCAGGGACTTGACGGGTACCGGCAGCCGCGGCGTCCCTAGCGCCCGCTGTACATCCGCCACCGTGCTGCCAAGCGTGACCGGCACGCCCATGGTCATCCCGCGACGAGGCGCCGCGCTGCCCTTCGGGACTTCAGGCGCGCCCGCCGAAACGAAGGATGAAGTGCAGATCAGCGACAGGCCCAGGGCCAAGGCAGCGATCGATGCAGAGTTCATGGCGGATTCCTCGCTTGCATCCCACTGCCGCGCAGGCGTCGCGGCGCCCGGAAGCCGACCGTTGCCACAGCGCTTGCGAAGCAGTGTCTTCAATGTAAGGGCCACAGAGGTTGGGCGCATGGGTTGTTTGTCCCGGTCATGGCGGGGTGGAACGTCCCACCGCGCGAAAGGGAAGGGTTCCGCTGCCCCGCTCCCTGTGGAATTTGGCCGACGAGCCTCAGCCGGGACATTTTTCCTAGAGGGATCGGGACAGTTCACCCATAAAGCGCTCTAGCCGCCGGGGCAGGTAGCGCGTAAGGTTTCAGCTCACACAGGAGTATTCGATGAGCGAACGGACCACGGCGGTTTCCCATGAGCGGAAGTGCACCGATGACGATGGCGCCGCCGTCATCGAATACGCTCTGCTGATCTCCGTGATCGGTCTCGCGCTCGTGTTGCAATTGATCAGCATGACCTCGCCGGTGTGCAGCATCACCGATCGCGTGTCGCAGCTGTTGGGTGGGAGCGCGCCGGCCTCCTGCGACGCGAATCAGGTTGCCGGTGGAGGCGCGAACAGCGGCGGGAGCAACAACGGCGGCTCCAACAATGGCGGCACCAACAACGGCGGCACCAATAACGGCAGTGGCGGGAACGGCGGCGGCACCGCAGGCGGCAACAACGGCGGCGCCAACAACGGCGGTGCCAACAACGGAGGCGGAAACGGCGGCACCAATAACGGCGGCACCAACAACGGCGGTGGAGGCAAGAAGTAGGTCGGTCGCCGTGTGAACGTCGCAGGACTTCCTGCCGTCGCGAGGCTCGATCAGGTGGCTGGCGACCACCAGTTGCCCGAGGCGACCACCATGCTCAGCAGCTGCAGTTCGGTGTCGTAGTAACCGGCCGCCAGGTGGCTGGCGTTCCAGTTCCACATGGCGTCGACAAAGGACTGGTATTGCGCATCCACGCAGGCGCCCGCGCAGATCGGTCCGTTGAACGCGGGGCTGTCGGCCGTCGCCAGTTGCACACCGGCCAGGCTGTAGCCGCAGCCGAGGGCGCTCACCTCGCCGCGCATCGCATCGACCTGCGCGCGGAAGTAGTCGACCATGCGTGAGGTGACGGTCTTCCACCGCAGGTCTCCCGAGAGCACGTAGTCGGAGGCATACCGCCACGGATTGCGGCAGGCGTTCCACCAGTATTTGTTTTCGTTGGCATTGCCGTCGCCCATGAAGCCGGGGGAGGGGTACGGCGTCGAAGTGTCGGTGGCGACGATGAAGTCCGGCATGAGGCCGATGCCAGCTGAATACACGGTCTGCATCCGGTCGGCCAGCTCGTACGAACGTGTGATGGCCGTATGCCAGAACGGATCGGCCGTGGCCTGCGCGTACGCACGGAAATGGCCGATCATGTAGTCGGAGGTGCGGCTGACGTTCGGCGTGGACAAGCCCTTGGTGGTGCCGTCCGGTTTCATGTTCCACGACTTCAGCGCCTCGATCGTGTTCTTCGCTTCCTGCAGGTAGTTCCAGGGGCCGGCCGAGCCCCACTGGCGATCCGCCATGAGCAGCGCCATCGCGATGTCCTCGTCGCCATCCATCGCGTTCCATCCGTCGCCGGGCGTGCCGTTCGCGGGCAGCCGCCAGTCCATCAGATACCGGCCGCCGGCGTTGTAGCTCATGACGGCGGTTGCCGGACGTGCGCGCACCACGGCGAGCAGCCCGTCGAACAGTGTTCGCGCCTGCGGATCATGGCCGGCGAACAGGACGCTGAGCAGCATGCCGTACCCCATGCCTTCGGACACGGTGAGATAGCTGGCATCCGAGAAGCGCACCGCATAGCCGCCGGCGACGGTCGCTCCGGCCCCGACGATGTTGCGCGCTTTCCAGTTGTCGTATTGCCGCGTGAGCAGCGCGTCCATGGTCGCGTCGCTTTGCGACGGGCGCGTTCCGGCCACGTAGGCGATGCGGCGCGAGCCGAAGGGGTAGTTCAGCCCGCTGCTCTGCGGGGGCGCGGGAGCCGGCGCTGGCGCGGGCGTGGGTGCCGGAGCCGGAGCCGGAGCCGGAGCCGGAGCCGGAGTCGGCGCGGGCGCGGGCGCGGGCGCGGGCGTCGGGGCCGGCGTCGATTTCGGAGGCGGTGTGGGTGTCGGCTTGCGTGGGGCGGCCAAGGTGCTGCCTGCGATGAGGAACCCGGCCACGCTCAGCCGTTTGGAGAAATCACGTCGATGCATCAGTACTGCTCAGCAAGTGTGGCCAAGCACACTGCTCAGCGGAGCGCGGATGCTAAGAGATCGCCTACAGGGCGTGAAGCCTGAAGACGACGGATCACGGGGTGCCGGCTTACATT
>Ga0247821_10001630_pt1 | contig 12550 bp, 7 predicted proteins | sample 13C_Glycerol_Day_FD_192481 | JGI IMG/M metagenome (GOLD analysis project Ga0247821, IMG submission 192481) | Soil microbial communities from agricultural site in Penn Yan, New York, United States - 13C_Glycerol_Day14 | ecosystem: Environmental > Terrestrial > Soil > Agricultural land | place... | reverse complement strand
CCACCGACCTGCAGGTGCGCAATGGCGATTCGATCGTCACGATGCGCAACGTCGAGACCTTCGTCTTCGACGACGTCACGATGGACCTGGCCGAGTTCCTCGAGAACTCCCTGAGCGCCTTCAACGACAGCTGGACCGGCACCGACGGCGACGACGAGTCCGGCGACGCGCTGGCCGGCAACGACACGCTCAATGGCGGCTTGGGCAACGACACGCTCAACGGCGGCCTCGGTGCCGACTCGATGGTCGGCGGCCAGGGCAACGACACCTTCATCGTGGACAACCTCGGCGACAAGCTGGTCGAGCTCGCGGACGAAGGCATCGACGAGGCCAAGGTCGGCCTGACGGTGGCCGGCACCTACGTGCTGGCCGACAACGTCGAGAACGCCACGATCACCACCGCGCTGCTCGGCGTGAACGTCACCGGCAACGCGCTGGACAACGTGCTGGTGGGCGGCGCCGGCGCCAACGTGCTGACCGGCGCGGCGGGCAACGACACGCTGGACGGCGGCCTGGGTTCCGACACCCTGGTGGGCGGCCTGGGCGACGACGTGTACGTGGTGAACGTCGCCACCGACGTGGTGAGCGAGGCGCTGAACCAGGGCCAGGATGAAGTCCAGGTCAACTTCACCGCGGCCGGCGCCTACACGATGGCGCTCAACGTCGAGAACGCGACCGTCACCACGGCCAGCAGCGCCATCGCGGTCAACGTGACCGGCAACGCGTCGAACAACGACATCATCGGCCACGCCGGCAACAACGTCCTGAGCGGCGGCCTGGGCGACGACCTCCTGGAAGGCAACGGCGGCGTCGACGTGCTGGACGGCGGCGCGGGCACCGACCTGGCGATCCTCAAGGGCTCGCTGGACGACTACACCGCCACCCGCGTCTCGGCCACGCAGACGCGCTTCGTGCACTCCGACGGCACGACCAGCGTCACGATGACCAACATCGAGAACCTGGAGTTCTACGGCGCCGACTGGGAGGACGAGAGCGACGACACCCACTACGTCCTGCAGAACCTGCTGAGCCAGCTGGGCTCGCCGGGCAACGACACGATCACCGGTACTTCGGGTGACGACACGGTGCGCGGCCTGGACGGGTTGTTCGGCCTGAACGGCGGCGCCGGCAACGACCTGATCAACGGCGGTGCCGGCAACGACCTGCTGGTCGGCGGCGCGGGCAACGACACGCTGGTGGGCGGGGCGGACAACGACACGCTGGTCGGCGGCACCGGCGCCGACACCTACCGCTTCGGCGCGGGCGGCGGCAACGACGTGATCCAGGAGAACGACGCCACCGCGCTGGTGGTGGACACGCTGATCATCGAGGCAGACAGCGGCAACCTGGCCGGCGGCGAAGTGCGGATGACCCGCAGCAGCACCGACGCCACCGACCTGGTGCTCACCATCACATCCGGCGACGACGCCGACGTGGTGGACCAGCTGGTGATCGACGGCTTCTTCACGGCGGCCGACGGCATCAGCGTCACCGGCGGCATCGAGCAGATCCGCTTCACCGACGGCAACGTCACGCTGTCGCAGGCGCAGATCCTGAGCGAGCTGCTCAAGGGCACGGGCAGCGGCGACTGGATCCGCGGCTACGCCGGCAACGACAGCATCAACGGCCTGGAAGGCAACGACACGCTGTTCGGCGCGGCGGGCAACGACACGCTGGTGGGCAACCTGGGCGACGACCGGGTCGACGGCGAAGCCGGCAACGACCTGCTGCAGGGCAACCTGGGCAACGACACGCTGGACGGCGGCGAAGGCAACGACGTGCTGGACGGCGGTGCGGGCCACGACTCGCTGGTCGGCGGCAACGGCGCCGACGCCCTGCTGGGCGGTGCGGGCAACGACGTGCTGGAAGGCGGCGCGGGCCTCGACACGCTGACGGGTGGCGCCGGAAACGACACCCTCACGGGTGGCGCCGATGCCGACCGATTCGTGCTGAACTCGCTGTCGGGCATCGACGAGATCACCGACTTCGTGGCGGGCATCGACAAGATCGCGATCAACAAGTCGGTCTTCACGGCGGTGACGGGCGCGGTGAGCGCCACGCCCACCACGCTGGCCGGCCTGGGCGGCGCGTTCGCCTACGACGGCGGCTCGGGCGAGCTGACCTACGACGCGGACGGTGCCGGCGGCGCGGACGCGATCGTGGTGGCCAACATCGGCACCGGGCTGTCGCTCGCCAACGACTTCCTGATCATCGGTTGATCCGAGGGGACTGGAGAATTGCCCCGGGAACGCGCGAGCGTCCCGGGGTTTTTTTTCTTCGTTCCACGTAGAGTCGGACCATGGCCACCTCGACCATCAGCTTCGCCGAACCGCTGTCCATGGAGGCCGCGGCGGCGGCGGTGACCCGCACCGCGCTGTCGGCCGAGACGGCGCTGAGCCTGGCCACCGCCGCCTTCGACCGCGCCGAGATCCTGCCGTTCGCGAGCTACGGCACGCGCAGTTCGACGGTTCTCTCGGGCACCTATGGGAACGGCGACAGCGCCACCCTCACCGGCAGCAACCTGCTGCTGACCACGAAGTTCGCCGACGCCACCGGCGCGTCCGACGGCGCCGGCATCCAGCGCCTGGACTACCGCTTCGCCGGCGGCCAGACCAGCGTCGCGCTCACCGGCGACTGGGGCCGGTCCTTCGTCGACTGGCCGTTCATCGGACCGGTGGACCGCGCCGTGGTGACGTCCGGCAGCGAACGCGTCACGCTCTCGGGCATCCGCCCGCCCGACCTCGGCCCGACCGTGATCCAGTACGTCGGCAGCTGGGGATTCAGCGGGCCGGTGGTGGGCGAGGACGGCCTGAGCGCGATCAGCTTCGAGAAGGGCGGCGCGATCCTGACCTACCGCGGCAGCCTCATGGGCGACACCGACTCGGTCAACGGCCTGCTCGTCAGCTCGATCACCGGCACGGTGCGCGAATTCACCCTGGCCATGAACGGCGCCGGCATGACGGTGACCGGCCTGAGCGTCGCGTATGACCAGCTCGAAGGCGCCGGCGCGCAAGACCTGCTGGCGCTGGCCCTTGGAGGGAACGACGTGGTCAACGGCACCGCGGCCGGCCAGCTGCTGCAAGGGCGGGACGGCAACGACACCGTGCAGGGGCTGGGCGGCGACGACTGGCTCGACGGGGGCGCCGGCCACGACCGGCTCGATGGCGGGGTCGGCAATGACACGCTGGCGGGGGGCGCCGGGGTCGACACGCTCGTGGGGAGCCTGGGCGACGACTGCTACCAGATGGACGACGCCGACGTGATCCTCGAGTCGCCGGGCGGTGGCAGCGACGCGGTGCTCACGGCCCTGGCGAGCTTCAGCCTGGCCGGCCTGGCGGACGTCGAGAACCTGGCCTTCACCGGAACCGGCGGGTTCGCGGGCACCGGCAACGCCGGACACAACCGCCTGGTGGGCGGCGCGGGCGCCGACACGTTGGCGGGTGGCGCGGGCCATGACACCCTCGTCGGCAACCAGGGCCAGGACTCGCTGTTCGGGGACGCCGGCAGCGACCTGCTGCGTGGGGGCGGCGACGGCGTGTCGCTCAGCGGGGGCGAAGGCAACGACGTGCTGGCGGCCGGCGCGGGCGACGACGTGCTCGAAGGCGGCCGGGGCGCCGACGCACTGCTGGGCGGCGGAGGGAATGACGTGATCGCGGGCGGCGCCGGGCGCGACACCCTGGCCGGCGGCGCGGGCGACGACACCCTGACGGGCGGCGGCGATGTCGACCGCTTCGTGCTGAATTCGCTGTCGGGCATCGACGAGATCACCGACTTCGTGTCGGGCATCGACAGGATCGCGATCAACGGGTCGGTGTTCACGGCGGTCACCGGCGCGGTGAGCGCGACGCCGACGACGCTGGCCGGCCTGGGCGGCGCGTTCGCCTACGACAGCGGCTCGGGCGAGCTGAGCTGCGACGCCGACGGCGCCGGCGGCCAGGACGCGGTGGTGATCGCGCGCTTCACGCCCGGGCTCGCGCTGGCCGACGACTTTCTCATCATCGGCTGAACGCGCCCGCGGCGACCGCCGTCAGGCCGGGAAGTGTTGCGCGGCCAGGGCCTTGATCCCGGCTTCGGGCAAGACCTGCACCGTGGCCAGCGCCCACAGGTCGTAGTGCGGCTTGGGACGCCGCCGGACCACGGTCGCGGCGAATCCGTTCTGCCGCAGCGTCGCGCCCAGCACCCTGGCCGTGAAACCGCAGCGATGCGCCATGAAGTGGTTGCCGCGCGCCAGAGAGGAACGCAGGCCGTACAGCATGTCGATCGGGGCGATCGGGCCGGCAGGCGACTGGTAGGCCGCCTCGGTCAGGCGATCGGCCGCGACCTCCTCGCAGATCGACTGCAGGTCGGGGCAGGTGATCACCACGAAGCCGGCCGGCTTGAGCACGCGGCGGAACTCGCGCAGGGCGACCGGGACCTCGTGCGCGTACAGGTGCTCGATGTTGTGGCTGGAGTAGAGCGCGTCGCAGCTCGCATCCGGCACGCCCGCCATGTCGGTCATGGTGCCGACGATGTCGGGCTGCACGGCCGGGTCGATGTCCAGCCGCAGCTCGCGCCAGTCCGCGCCGGCGAAGGCCCGGGTGGTCTGGGCCTGGCGCTTGCCGCCGCAGCCCACGTGCAGGAAGGTCCGGGTCATGCGGCGTCTCCGAGGACGAAGCGGGTCCAGCCGGGCAGGCAATGCCGCGGCAGGTCGAAGCGTTGCACCACCGTTTCGCGCGCGTTGGCCCGCAGCGCGGTGAGCTCCGCGCGGCGCTCCAGCACCTCGGCCGCCTTGCGCGCCAGCGCCTGCGGGTCGAAGAAGTCGGTGAGGAAGCCGTTCTCGCCGTCGCGCACCACTTCGCGCAGCGGAGCGGTGTCCGAGCCGACGATGGCGCAGCCGATGCTCATGGCCTCCAGCAGCGACCAGGACAGCACGAACGGATAGGTCAGGTACACATGCGCGGCCGACACCTGCATCAGCTGGGTGAGCACCTCGTGCGGCACCTTGCCCACGAAGTGGATGCGCGACATGTCGAGGCCGCCGGCCACCTCCTTCAGGAAGACCTGCTTCCAGGTGGTGCCGGCCGGCGCGGCGCGGCCGTAGCTGGCGCCGTCCCCGCCCACGATGACGATGCGCGCCTGCGGGCGCAGCCGCTGCAGCAGCGGCAGGCTGCGCATGAAGGTGTGGAAGCCGCGGTAGGGTTCGAGTTCGCGCGCCACGAAGGTGAGCACTTCCTCGCCCGCGCGGAGCGTCACGCCCGCCGAGCGCAGGCTCACCGAAGCCTTGGGGTCGGGCACGAACCGCTGCGTGTCGATGCCGTCGTGCAGCACCGTGATGCGCGGATGGAACCAGGCCGGATGCTGGTCGCGCTGGAACTCGGTGGGCGACAGGCCCGCGTCGGCCGCGGCCAGCGCGTGCAGCAGGTGCGTGTTCTTCAGCCGGGCCTGCGTCAGGTTGGGCAGGTCGAGCCGGGTGAACTCCGGATCGAACGCGAGGTCGCCGCCTTCCGCCCCGTAGTAGTACTCGGCGTAGATCAGCAGGCGCGCGGCGGGGAACACGTCCTTGATGTAGAGCGCCTCGCCCCAGCCCGGGTGCGCGAACACCACGTCGGGCACGAAGCCCCTGGCCTTGAGCTCCGTCATCGCGCGGGCCGCCGAGTCGCCCCGCACCAGCTTGCCGTGCAGCTCGGCGAGCGCCGCGGGCGCGCCTTCGCGCAGCCCATCGTCCGTGCCGGGCTGGTGGAACAGGTGCTCGACGCCGCGCAGCTTGTGCGGCGTGGCGTTCACGCCCAAAGCGACGACGCGATGACCGAGCCGGGCCAGTTCGGGGGCGACGTGGCGGAACTGGCCCGGGAAGTTCTGGTGGACGAAGAGGATGTTCATGGTTGCTGGAACGACGGCTCCAGTTGGAGCAGCTGCGCTTCGCCGGCCTCGCCCCGCGCGACGGCCCAGCGCCACCAGGCCTTCGCGTGATCGGCCAGCGCCTGCTGCTCGTCGCGCTGCACCTGCACCAGTTGCCGCTCGGCGATCAGCAGGTCCAGCCGCGAGCGTACCCCGCCGGCGATGCTGCGTCCGGTGGCGGTGATGAGCTGGGTGGTCGAGTGGCGGGCCGACTGCAGGGCCTGCCAGCGCTGGGAGGCGGAGGACAGTCCCCGCAGGGCCTGCCGCCCCTTCAGGCGCAGCGTCTCGCGTGTGTCGTCCAGGTCGGCTTCGGCGCGGCCCACCAGCAGCGCCGCCTGCCGCGTGGCGGCGCCGTCCCGGCCGCCGCTGTACAGGGGCACGGTGAACTGCACGCCGACGCTGCGCAGCGTGTTCACCTGGTTGATGCTGTTGACCACGTCGGAGTCGCTGCGGTTGGCGCCCAGCGACCAGTCCAGGCGCGGGCGGTAGGGAGCGCGGGCGCCGTTGATGTTCTCGCGGGCCAGCTCCACCGCCAGCTGACGCGCCCGCAGCTCGGGATGGTTGGCGAGCATGGCGTCGAGGGCGCCGGTCCCGGCGGCTTCGCCCGCCGCGTCCGCCAGCCGCCGGCCCAGGCGCGGCGCGGGGCGCACCGACGGGCCCGTGATGGCGCGCAGTGATTCCTCGGCATTCAGGCGCGAGTTCTCCGCGGCCCCCAGCTGCGCGCGCAGCACGTCGGCCAGGCTGGAGGCCTCCAGCACCTCGGTGACCGTGCCTTCGCGGCCGGCCAGCGAACGCTGCGCCGCTTCCACCACCCGCAACTGCCGCTGCAGGTCGGCGCGCGTGACTTCCACGACGCCGGTGGCGAGGGCCAGGTCGATGTAGGCGGTGACCAGGCGCTCGCCCAGCTCGAGTTCGCGCACCGCCAGCACCGCGTCGGCCTGGCGCGCTCGCAGGCGGGCCTGGGCCTCGCGGCTCTCGAGGTCGCGGTTGATGATCGGCTGGCGCAGCTGCACGCCGATGCTGCTGCCGGTGTATTCCGGCGATCGGGTCGCCGAGCCGACCTTCTGGTCCAGGCTGTTCAGCGATCCCGCGCCGGACAGGGCCACCTCGGGACGACGGGCGCCCGCGGCCAGTTCGATCCCTTCCTGCGCCGCCAGCTGCTCCTGCCGGGCGGCCCGGTAGCCCGCATCGAAGGCGAGCGCCGCACGGAATGCCTCGACCAGCGGCGAGGCGGCCGGCGCCGGCTGCGCCCGAAGCGGCGCGCACACCGCCGCCATGGCCAATGCCAGGATCAGGCCGGCGCGCCGCACCTCAGTCTTCCCGCATCCCGCCGCGCCAGCGGTCGAGGAACGGCTTGACGAGGTAGCTCATGAACGAGCGCTCGCCCGTCTTGACGAACACGTCGACCGGCATGCCGTGCCGCAGCGGCAGGTCCGCCGTGGCCGCGCGCTCGTCGACGGTGGTGCGCATGCGGTAGTACGGGACGCCGGTGCGCTGGTCCACGATCCGGTCGGGCGAGACCACCAGCACCTCGCCGTGCAGCGCCGGCGTGCTGTTGCGGTTGAGCGCGGTGAAGTTCAGTTCGACCGGCAGGCCGGGCCGCAGCCGGTCGATCAGGTTGACGGGCACCTGCGCCTCGACCACCAGGCGGGCGTCGCGCGGCACGATCTCCATCAGCACCTGGCCCGGCGTCACCACCACGCCGGGGCCGAAGACCGCGAGCGACTGCACCACGCCGGTGGCGGTGGCGCGGATCTCGGCCTGCGCCAGTTCGTACTCCTGCGCCACCAGCCGCTGGCGGATCTCGTCCATCTGCTTCTCGGCCTGGGCGATGGCGCCGTCGTCGGTGGCGATCTGGCCGGCCAGCTGCTGCTCCTGGCGCTCCAGCTCGCTCAGGCGGTTGCCGGGCACGAAGCCGTCGTTGGCGAGCGGCCGCACCGCGGCGATCTGCTGCGCCAGCGACTGGGTCTGGGCGCGACGCGTGACGCGCGCCGCGCGGGTCGCGTCGACCTGGCTGCGAAGACCGCCCAGCGCCTCGCGCGCGGCGTTCACCAGCGCGCGGGTCTGGGTGGTGTCCAGCCGCACCAGCACCTGGCCCTGGGTGACGGTGTCGCCCTCGCGCACCAGGACGTCGGCCACGCGGCCGCCGGTGGTGTGCTGCACCGGCTTGCGGTTGCCCTCGGCGACCAGCGCGCCCTGCACCGCGACGCCGCGGTCCAGCGGCGCCAGGCTGGCCCAGGCGAGGAAGCCGCCGAAGCCGAGCAGGATGAAGATCCAGCCCAGGCGCAGCAGCCGCCGCACGTCGGGCGAGGGGGAAAGGGCGACGTCACTCATCCTGGTCCGCCGTGACCGCGATGCGCGCCGCCGATTGCGAGCCGGCGCCGGCCGGGCGTTGCGCCCGGGCCTGCGCCAGCACCTGGTCCTTGGGGCCGAACATGTGCAGCCGGCCCTCCTGCATCACCATCAGCTTGCCGGCCTGCGCCAGCGCGCTGGGGCGGTGGGTGATCAGCACGGTGGTGCAGCCGCGTTCGCGCAGGCGCTGGACGCAGCGCACCAGGGCCAGTTCGCCGGCTTCGTCCAGGTTGGAATTGGGTTCGTCCAGCACCACCAGGCGGGGCGAGCCGTAGAGCGCCCGCGCCAGGGCGATGCGCTGCTTCTGGCCGCCGGAGAGGCCGGCGCCGCGGTCGCCCAGGCGCATCTGGTAGCCCTGGGGCAGCCGCAGGATCAGCTCGTGCACGCCGGCTTCCATCGCGGCCGCGACGACCTTCTCGTCGTCGGCTTCCTGGAAGCGGGCGATGTTCTCGGCCACCGTGCCCTCGAACAGCTCCACGTCCTGCGGCATGTAGCCGATGCCGTCGCCCAGCTGCTGCAGCGGCCATTGCGACAGCTCGGCGCCGTCGAGACGCACCGAACCCTGGGCCGGCGTCCAGACGCCGACCAGCGCGCGGGCCAGGCTGGACTTGCCGGAGCCGCTGGCGCCGACGACGCCCAGCACGTCGCCGGGCTCCAGCGCGAAGGACAGGTCCTGGACCACCCGCTGCGATTGGCCGGGCGGGGTGAGCGACAGCCGCTCCACCGCGAGCCGGCCGGCCGGCGCGGGCAGCTGCACGCGCGATTCGGCGGCGGGATGCTGCTCGAGCAGCTGGCCGAGGCGGCGGTAGGCATCCCGCACCTGGCTCCACTGGCGGCGCACCGCGATCAGCTGCTCCACCGGCGCGAGCGTGCGGCCCATGAGGATGGAGGCGGCGATCATCATGCCGCCGCTCATCTCGCCTTCCAGCACCAGCAGGGCGCCCAGGCCGAGCACCAGCGACTGCAGCGACAGCTTGAAGAAGCGGGTGAAGCCGGCGATCACCTGGCCGCGTTCGGCCGCGCGCAGCAGCAGGTCGCCGCCTTGCAGGTGCAGCTTGCGCCAGCGCTGGTACACGGCCTGCTGCATGCCCATGGCCTGGACCACTTCCGCGTTGCGGAAGGCGTCGGCCGCGGTCTGCATCGCCTTGACGGAGGCGCGGCCGGCGTCGCGCTGGGCGGCCGCGGTGACCCACTCGTTGGCTACGGCCAGGCCCACCAGGATCAGCGTGCCCGCGAGCGCGAAGCAGCCGAGCCAGCGGTCGAACAGGAAGATCACGGCCAGGTAGAACGGGAACCAGGGCGCGTCGAAGAAGGCGAAGACCGAGGGGCTGCCGACGAACTGCCGCAGCTGCGCGAGGTCACTCAGCGGCTGCGTGCCGTGCGCCTGGGGCTGCTGCAGGTTGCGCTGCAGGGCGGCGTCGAAGGTGCGGCGACCCAACGAATCGTCGACCTGCCGGGCCAGACGGCCGATCACCAGCGAGCGCAGGTGCTCCAGGACGCAGGACAGGGCATAGAGGCCGAGCACCAGGCCTGTGAGCATCCACAAGGTGGTTTCGTTGCGGCTGGGCAGCACCCGGTCGTAGACCTGGAGCATGTAGAAGGAGGGGGCCAGCAACAGGACGTTGATGACCACGCTGAAGCAGCCCAGGGCCCACAAGGTGTGCCTGAAGCCGCGCAGCACGTTCCTGATTTCGCCGGGCGGGGCGGCTTCCGAGCTCATTTGCTTGCCAGTCAACTCTGCAACAAATGACTTTAGCAGAGCACCCCCGGCCCGCACCCCCGGGTCAGCTCGGGGTGTGGCCCCCCGGCCGCGCGGCTGCCAACTTGGTTATTCGCGCACCCGGCCCTGCGAATCGATCAGGCTCAGCTCCACCAGCTTCGAGCCGACCCGCTCGCTGGCGAAATGCACGCGGAAGCCGCCCACGCTCAGGTCGTCCAGGCCCTCCAGCGCCTTGCGCAGCCTGGCGCGCGTGGGGTCCTTGGACGATCGGCGCAGCGCCTCCGTGAACACCTGCGCGGCGAGGTAGCCCTCGAGCATGTAGACGTTCGGCTTGCCGGCCTTGGCGGCCTGGGCGTCGGCCTGCAGCTCGCGTACCACGGCCACCTTGGCGCTGTCGCTCTTGGGGACCACTCGCACCACCACCACGCCGGCACCGTCGCGCCCCAGCTCCTCGGCCAGCAGGCTCTCGCCGGTGTTGGAGAAGCCGTAGATCGGGCCGCGGAAGCCCTTGGCGCGCAGGTCGCGCACCGCGCTGGCGGCGCCGCCGGCATCGCCCAGCACCAGCACCGAATCGGGCTTCTTCTCCAGCGTCTTGTCCACGCTGTTGGCGACGCTGCCGCTGCCGACGGCGTGCTTGGCCACCACGTTGGCGCCCATGCCCCCCATGGTGCGCTCGGCGGCTTCCAGGGCGGCCATCGACTCTCCGTCGCTGCCGTGCAGGATGGCCAGCTTGCGCGCGCCCAGCGTCTCGGCGTGGCGGGTGATGGCCGCGGCCTCTTCGGAGTAGCCGGGCCGGATCGAGAACACGTTGGAGTACAGCGCGCCGCGAAGCTCGTCGGCGGCGGCCATCGGGGCGAACAGCAGCACGTCGCTGTCCTTGATCAGCGGGTAGGCGGCGGTGACCTGCGGCGAGCCGTAGTAGCCGAACAGCGAGAGCACGCCCTGGCCCAGCAGCTTCTTCGTGTTCTCCGCGGTGACGGCGGGGTTGCCGCGGTCGTCCAGCGTCACCAGTTCGACCTTCCGGCCGTTGACGCCGCCCGCGGCATTGACCTTGTCGAAGTACAGCTTCGCGCCCTGAACGAAAGGCGCCGCCAGCGCCGAACCCGGGCCGGTGAGGGCGGCCGACTGGCCGATGACGATGCCGGTCTTGCCTACGCCGTCCTGGGCGAGGGCGGCGGTGCCGAGGGCGGCGAGGACGGCTACGATGGCGATTCGCGCTCGGCAGCGGAACGTTTGCATGGGGAATCAGTCTCCTGGGTAGGCCGACGGTTCGACATTCGCCAGCTCATCAAGAACTATAGGATTCACCTTGACGTCCGGCATCGGCATTCCCCCTAGCGTCGACTCTTCGCGGCAGGTGCGCGGCGCCTGTCCGCACGACTGCCCGGACACCTGCGCGCTCGTGACCACGGTGGTCGACGGTGTCGCGGTGAAGGTGCAGGGCAACCCCGAGCACGCGCCTACCGACGGCGTGCTGTGCGCCAAGGTCTCGCGCTATCCCGAGCGCACCTATCACCCGGAGCGGCTGCTGCATCCGTTGCGGCGCGTGGGGCCCAAGGGTTCGGGCCAGTTCGAGCAGGTGAGCTGGGACGAGGCGCTGGGCGACATCGCGCGGCGGCTCTCCGACATCGCCGCGCGCGACCCGCAGGCCATCCTGCCCTACAGCTACTGCGGCACCATGGGCCTGGTGCAGGGCGAGGGCATGGCCGCGCGCTTCTTCAACCGCCTGGGCGCCTCGCTGCTCGATCGCACCATCTGCGCCAGCGCGGGCGCGGCCGGCCTGGTGTACACGCTGGGCGGCAAGGTGGGCATGAAGGTGGAGTTCTTCACCGAGTCCAGGCTGATCCTGATCTGGGGCAGCAACGTCATCACCAGCAGCGTGCATTTCTGGCGGCTGGCGCAGGAGGCCAAGCGCCGCGGCGCGAAGCTCGTGTGCATCGACCCGCGCCGCACCGAGACCGCGGAGAAGTGCCACGAGCACCTGCAGATCCTGCCCGGCACCGACGCGGCGCTGGCGCTCGCGCTGATGCACGAACTGGTGGTGAACGACTGGCTCGATCACGACTACATCGAGCGCCACACGCTCGGCTGGGACGCGCTGCGTGAGCGCGCGATGCGCTGGTCGCCCGAGCGCGCCGCGGCCGTGTGCGGCATCCCCGCGCAGCAGATCCGCGATCTCGCCCGCGACTACGGAACCACGAAACCCGCCGCGATCCGCCTGAACTACGGCATGCAGCGCGTGCGCGGCGGCGGCAACGCGGCGCGCGCCATCGCCTGCTTGCCTGCGCTCACCGGCGCGTGGCGGCATCGCGCGGGCGGCCTGCTGCTGTCCAGCTCGGGCTGGTCGACGGCCGATCGCGCGGCGCTCCAAAGGCCCGACCTGCTGGCCGGCCGCGCGCCGCGCGTGATCAACATGAGCACCATCGGCGACGACCTCCTGCGGCCCGCTTCGGCGACGTTCGGACCGCGCGTCGAGGCCGTGGTCGTCTACAACAGCAACCCGGTGGCGGTGGCGCCCGAGTCGGCGCGCGTGGTGCAGGCTTTCGGGCGCGAGGACCTGTTCACCGTGGTGCTGGAGCAGTTCCAGACCGACACGGCCGA
>Ga0247821_10001629_pt1 | contig 12552 bp, 9 predicted proteins | sample 13C_Glycerol_Day_FD_192481 | JGI IMG/M metagenome (GOLD analysis project Ga0247821, IMG submission 192481) | Soil microbial communities from agricultural site in Penn Yan, New York, United States - 13C_Glycerol_Day14 | ecosystem: Environmental > Terrestrial > Soil > Agricultural land | place... | reverse complement strand
GAAAAGCTCGTCGGCACGCCACGCGGCCAGCGTCGCGCTATTGAGTTGCTCCAGCAGCTTGCGCAGTCCGAGCCCCGCCTCGAACTGCCACTCGGGGCGCTGCGTGAGCGACACCGACGCGGCCGTGCGCAAGCCCTTGAGCCGCTGTTCGAATGCGGGCGTGATGTCAGCACTGAACAGCAGCTCGCTCGGGGCGATGCGGGCCACCCACGCTTCGAGTTCGTCGCCGGCGCATTCCGCCAGCTGCAACGCGCCTTGCGTGACGCTCAGCCATGCCAGCCCCAGGCGGTGACGCGAGCCCTGGTGGACCGCCAGCAGGATGGCTTCGGCCTTGTCGCTCATCAGCTCGGTGTCGGTGAGCGTGCCGGGCGTGACGACGCGCACCACCTTGCGTTCGACCGGGCCCTTGGCGGTGGCCACATCGCCGACCTGTTCGCAGATCGCGACCGATTCGCCGTGCCGGATCAGCCGTGCGAGATAACCATCGACCGAGTGGAACGGCACGCCGGCCATGACCACGGGCTCTCCGTTGGAGTTGCCGCGCCGGGTCAGCGTGATGTCCAGCAGGCGGGCGGCCTTCTCCGCGTCGCCGTAGAACAACTCGTAGAAGTCGCCCATGCGGTAGAACACCAGCGTTTCCGGATGCTGCGCCTTGATGGCCAGGTACTGGGCCATCATCGGGGTATGTCGCGAGAGTTCGATCTCCGTCGAAGTGGCTTTCATCGGTTCGGATTATCTTCGGTCGGCGAGATTCAGAATTCCCTGGCGTTGCTTCGCTACTGCTTGGTTCGCCATCGGCACTGCCACAGCAGTTGCCAGCCAATTCACACAAGCCACCTTCAGCCAGCGGACGTACGCTTCGTCGCTGGCACCCAACGGATTCCAGGACTTGACGATGACCGGTAACTTTCCAACTCTGTTGTCGCCGCTGGAGTTGCCCGGCATCGAGATCGGCGCGCCGACGCTTCGCTGCCGAGTCCTGATGGGCTCGATGCACACGGGCCTGGAAGAAGCGCGGGACGGCTTTCGCCGGATGGCGGCTTTCTACGCCGAACGCGCAGGAGGCGGCGCGGCCCTCATCGTAACCGGTGGGCTTGCCCCGAATGCGGAAGGCAACATGTGGGCGGGCATGCGGACAATGGCCAGTGCACGTGATGCATCACCTCACCGGCAAATCACGGACGCGGTCCACGAACACGGCGCACTCGTCGCGCTGCAGCTGCTGCACGCAGGCCGATATGCGACGCACCCGGATGGCGTTTCGCCTTCAGGATTGAAGTCCCCGATCTCGCCCGCCACGCCGCGCGAGATGAGCGTGGCCGACATCGAACGGACGCTGGACGACTACGCGAGGGCCGCAACGCTGGCGCACGATGTTGGCTACGACGGCGTCGAGGTCATGGGTGCGGAGGGATACCTCATCAACCAGTTCGCTGCCCCTCGAGCCAACCAGCGGACGGACGAGTGGGGCGGGTCCCCGCAGAACCGAATGCGCTTCGCGGTCGAGGCAGTGCGCCGGGTACGGGATGCCACCGGACCGGCTTTCGTTGTCATCTACCGGCTTTCGATGCTTGACCTCGTCGAGGGCGGCAGCACCTGGGACGAGGTCGTCATGCTCGCGCAGGCCGTGGAGGCAGCGGGCGCGTCCATCATCAACCCTTATGTGGGCTGGCACGAAGCTCGGGTGCCGACCATCGCAAGCGTCGTTCCGCGCGCAGCCTTCGTGTCGCTGACGGCTCGGCTGAAAGCTCACCTGCGCGTGCCCGTGGTGGCGAGCAACCGTATCAACGATCCGGCTCAAGCCGAGGAAATACTGGTGCGCGGCGATGCGGACCTGATCTCCATGGCTCGCCCGTTACTGGCCGACCCGGCATTCGTCAGCAAGGCGCGCGAAGGACGCGCAGCCGAGATCAACACCTGCATCGCCTGCAATCAGGGCTGCCTGGACGAGGCCTTCTCCGGCCGGCTCACCGGCTGCATGGTCAACCCTGCGGCGTGCCGGGAGACGGAACTGGTGGTCCAGCCGGCCCGGGTGCGTCGACGCGTGGCCGTCGTCGGAGCCGGCCCGGGCGGGCTCGCCTGCGCGGCGACCGCAGCCGAGCGCGGACATGAAGTCAGCCTCTTCGACGCTGCCCAAGCGATAGGCGGCCAGTTCAACCTCGCCCGTCGGGTCCCTGGCAAGGAGGAGTACGCCTCCACGATTCGCCATTTCGACGCGCGGCTCGCGCGCTCGGGCGTGCGCATCGAGCTCGGTAAACGTATTGGCGCCGAACAGCTGCGACGCGAGAAGTACGACCATGTGGTGCTGGCAACCGGCGTGCTGCCCCGTCTGCCAGACATCGAAGGCATCGGGCACGCGATGGTCTCGAGTTACATCGACGTGCTGCAGGGTCGGCGTGTGCCCGGTGCACGCGTGGCCATCATCGGTGCGGGTGGCATTGGATTCGACGTGGCAGAGATGCTCACGCACGAAGACCTGCCAGGTGAAACAGAAGCTGAGCGGTTCCAGGCCATGTGGGGCATCGACATGAGCGTGAGCAGCCGCGGTGGGCTGGTAACGCCGGCAGTTCCAGCGCCCGCTCGCGAAGTTTGGCTGCTGCAGCGCAAGGACGAGCCGCTTGGCAAGGGCATGGGCAAGACTACGGGATGGATCCGGCGCGCCATCATGGCGCGGCGAGGCGTCCATTTGCTGGCCGGTGTCAGTTACGAAAGCATCGACGATGAAGGCATCCACATCCGCGTGCGGGGTGAGCCGCGCACGCTCACGGTCGACACGGTCGTCCTGTGCGCGGGGCAGCACCCGCAACGGGAACTGCTTGCGGAATTGCAGGCAGACGGCATCGCGGTCAGCCTGATCGGCGGAGCCCGGCTGGCCGCCGAGCTCGATGCCACGCGAGCGATCGACGAAGGGGTGCGCCTTGCCGCGACGCTCTGAATCCGCTGCGTCGTTGGCGCGGGCTGGGCCGATGTCGAGACGATCGAAGACGACGGCTTCGATGACTACACCCACGCCGATCTTTCCGGGCAGGCGTTTCCCGATCTAGCGGATTACGCCGCCATGGGCCGACACTTGCGCATCAGTGCACACCCGCGGCGCGAGTTCCAGGCCATGTTCAAAGTCGCACTCAGCAGCCGCTTGGCCGCGCGTACTCGCGACCACGGGAACATCAAGGGCGCGCCATTGCCACACGACTGCGACGCCCGCCGACAGGCTGACCTCGACGCGGTCACGGAAACGTTCGACCTGCATCGGTACAACTGCCTCAGGCTACAGACCGCTGTTGCCCCTGCCAGTAGGGCTCGCGCAGCACGCGCTTCAGGATCTTGCCTGAGGGATTGCGCGGCAATGCGTCCACGAAGTCGATGCTCTTGGGGCACTTGTAGTGGGCGAGGCGCTCGCGCATCCAGTCGATGATCTCGCGCTCGGACGCCTGGGCGCCCGGCCTGAGCACGACACATGCCTTCACGGACTCGCCCCAGACGGGATCGGGCACGCCGATGATGGCGCCATCGGCAACCGCGGGGTGCTTCATCAGCAGGTTTTCGATTTCGGCGGGATAGATGTTTTCGCCGCCCGAGATCACCATGTCCTTGATCCGGTCGTTGATGTAGAGGTAGCCGTCTTTCACGTAGCCGCCGTCCCCCGTGCGGAACCAGCCACCCCGTTCGTTGCGGCCCTCCGGGAACACGCGCCGCGTGGCTTCCGGGTCCCGCCAGTATTCCTTCAGGTTGCGCACCGTCTCCAGCCACACCTCGCCTGTCTCCCCGTCCGGCAAGTCCTGTCCGGTCACCGGATCCACGATGCGCATCGCACAGTTGCCGATCGGGCGTCCCGCAGACCGCAGCAGCGAGGGGTCGCTGGAAGCGCGGCGATGGTCGTCCTGCGAAAGGAAGGTGGCCGGGCCAGACACTTCAGTCAACCCGTAAACCTGGAGGAAGTCGCACTTGAAGGTCTCCATCGCCTGCTGCAGCACGGTGTCGGAGATCGGCGAGCCGCCGTAGGCGAGCAGCTTCAGGCTGCTGTAATCGCCTGTCTTCGCGGCAGGCGACTGCAGCATGAACATCAGCATGGCGGGGACCACGAACGAGTGAGTGATTCTTTCGGTGCGGATGCTCTCGATGAAACCCGCAGGATCGAAATCGGAGTAAGCGCAAGTCACGCCGCCGGTGTAGAGCGTGAGCAGCAGCATGGTCATTCCGGCCACATGGAAGGTGGGGAGCGGATTGCCCAGAACGCCATCGGGTCCGAAGTGCCATTCGCTGCTCACCACGCGCGATGTGGAGAGCAAACCCCGGTGCGTGAGCACCACACCCTTCGGCAGGCCGGTCGTACCCGACGAGTAAAGCTGCAATGCGCTGTCGTCAGTGTCCGTGTTTACCGCTTCGAACTCGGTCGAAGCGTCCTGGTACCAATCCTCGAAGCCGGCCACATCACCCAGCGGCCTTTCGGTACACAGCACCTTGCAGCCTTCAGGAAGCTTGAAGCCGCTGCCGGCCAGGAACGGAGCCGCGAACCCTTCGTCGACCAACAGCAGGCGTGCCTGGCCGTGGTTGATGATGTATTCGGCCTCGGCAGGTGCAAGACGCCAGTTGACCGGCATGCAGACGGCGCCGAGCTTCAGTGCAGCGATCGTCAGCAGCATGCAGGGCACGTGGTGCCTGGTGAGGAGTGCGAGGCGGTCGGCACGCACTACGCCTTGCGCCGTGAGCACGTTGGCGAGGCGGTTCGTGTCTCGCTCCAGGTCGGCGAACGTCCAGGTGCGGCTGCCCCAGCGGTACGCGGGGATGTCAGCACGATCCTGCAGGTGGCGCTTCAGGGCATCGAGCAGGGTGCGGTCGTTTTGTCCCGGATCAGCCATTCGTGTCTCCTGTGGAGGTTTTTGTTGGAGCCGAGCCGGTCCCGATTTCAGCGGCGACCATCGAGGGCACGCGGATCGGCATGTCCAGCAGTATCTGCGCGTTGCCCTTCCCGAGCGGATCGAACCGGGCCGACGCGGGGCCGCCTCCGGCGAGCGCGTCGTGCAGCAGCAGGTTGAGGGATGCCGTGCCGGGCAGATGGAAACGCTCGACGCGTCCCTTGACCATGTGCGCGAAGTACGCCTGGACGGCTTCCGGCGTCAACCGGGCCCAAAGCAGCGGCAACCATTCGGGCCGGCGCGCGATGACACCGATGTTGGAGATGTTGCCCTTGTCACCGCTTCGCGCCCAGGCGAGCTGCACCAATGGAACCTCGAGCAGCGGTTCCCCTGCGGGGTCGGTCCATGCATCGGGCGCGGGCAAGTCGGGCGCGCCGTCGACAGCGCCGGCGCCACCGCTCACGTGCACTGGTGTGGTTGCGCCCGCCATGCGCACCTGCGCGGTCGCGCGGCTCTTGTCGAGCAAGAAGGAGAACGGCTTGATGAGCGGTGAGGGTGCGGGTCGCCCTCCCGCGGGCATCGTCGTACCCGGCGACCATGAGGTGCCCGACGGTGCGATCTCCCGGGCGAAGAGTTCCAGCGCCTTCTTCTGTGGATGGTCCGCAACGACTCGCACCATCACCTCTCTCGATCCCTGCGTGCGCGAGTTCGCGCCATACAGCGACTCGCATCCGAAAAGTTCGATCTGTACCTTCGTGAAGTCCGGCAGGCCCGCGTCGCGCAGGATGTCCCGCGCGCGTTCCACGATCGCCTCGCCCGTGCGCTGCGCCTTGGCGGCCGCATCGATCCCGACGATCACCATCATGCCCGCGCAGCGCCAGCCGTCCAGCTGCGTGGCCGACACCTTGTAGGAAGCCGTGGGCGCGCGGCCCAGTGCGCCGCTGACGCGCACACGCTCCGACGAGACCTGCTCGATCCGCACCTGACGAAAGTCGCAGCTCACGTCGGGCAACAGGTACGCGCCGGGGTCGCCGATCTCGTACAGCATCTGTTCGATGACGCAGGCGCGCTCGATCAGTCCGCCCGTGCCGGGCGCCTTCGTGACTTCGAAACTTCCGTCCTCCCGGCATTCGATGATGGGGTAGCCGATATGCGCCCAGTCAGGCACGCGCTGCCAGTCCGTGAAGAGGCCTCCGGTGGCCTGGCATCCGCATTCGATGATGTGGCCGGCCAGGCTCCCGCCCGCGAGCTTGTCGTGGTCTTCGGGTGTCCAGCCCAGCTCGTGGATCAGCGCGCCCAACGTCACGGCGCTGTCGACGCCCCGGCCGGTGATCACGATGTCCGCGCCAGCGGCCAGGGCACTCGCCACGGGGAACGCGCCCAGGTAGGCGTTGGCGCTGAGCACCTGCGAAGGCAGTGCCTCGCCCGTGAACATATCCTTCGCACCTTCTTCCCGCAACGCGGCCATGAGCCCACTGACATCGTCGCCTTCCACCACCGCGATGCGGGGCGAAAGGTTCATGGAAGCCGCCAGCGCCTGCAGCGCATCGGCGCATCCCTGCGGGTTGATGCCACCCGCATTCGCAATCACCTTGATGCCGCGCTCCATCACCTCCGGCAACACCTGGCGCATCGCAGCGTCGACGAAGTCGGTCGCGTATCCCATCTCCGGCTTCTTGGTCCGCACCGCGGCGAGGATCGCCATGGTGGTCTCGGCCAGGTAGTCGAAAACCAGGTAGTCGATCATCCCGGACGCCACCAGCTGAGGTGCACCCACCATGCTGTCGCCCCAGAAGCCGGAAGCCCCGCCGATCCGCACGATCTTGCCTGTCATGTTCATGCCTCCACGAAGTAGTCGAGATCCGGAGTGATCGCCGGGTCCATCGCATAGCCGCTGAAATCGCTGATACCCGCCTCGCGCAGCACGTCCTCGTCCAGGAAGCTGCGGCCGGTGACCTGTCGGCTGTCCTGCGTGAGGATCCAGTAGGCGGCCTCGGCCATGATCTCCGGCTTGCGCGCCTGCTCCGCTTGTCCCGGAGCGGCCAGGTTCAGTGTGCCCGCAAGGCGCGGGTCGGGCTCGGCGGTCTTGGCCGCTATGACCACGCGCGCGCCGTCGCGTGCGGCCCGCAGCGCTATGGCCTTGCCGATGCCGCGGCTGGCGCCCGTGATGAAGAGTGTCTTGTCATGCAGTGTGTTCATGGTGCGGGCATTCGATTGGGCAATGATCCGATCGGCCTTCACGCCGGTCTTGCGCCGAATGGCTATGCGGCGTGCGGCGTTGTCGATGGCGTCTGCCACAGCGAGAGCAGCGCCCTGCGGCGCCAGTCGCCTAGCTCCACCGGCCCTTCGATCTTCGCGCCCAGGTGCCTCAAGATGCCGTCACGCAATCCATACACCAGGCCGTGCACCGCGACGCATTGCCCTCGAGCCCATGCGTCGCGCAGCGTCGGCAGCTGCGCGACGTGGCAGACCTGCTCGACCACGTTCAGCTCGGACAGCCGGTCCGCACGTTCCTGGTGGTCGCCGATCAGCCGGAGCCGCCGCTCGTGCACCTGCCGCACGTCCTCCACGTGCCGCAGCCAATGGTCCGCAAGCCCGACGCTGCGTCCAGCAATGACGGCGTGCATGCCGCCGCATCCGTAGTGCCCCACCACCATCACGTGCCTGACCTTCAACTCGTCCACGGCGAACTGCACGACCGACAGGCAATTCAGGTCTGTGTGCACCACAAGGTTGGCCACGTTGCGATGCACGAAGACCTCACCTGGCGCCAGGCCGACGATCTGATTCGCAGGCACGCGGCTGTCCGAACAGCCGATCCACAGATAACGCGGCTTCTGCAGCTGCGCGAGCCGCTCGAAGTACCGCGGATCGTCGGAAACCATATCGTCCGCCCATGCGCGGTTGTTGAGCAGCAGTGTGTCTACGTCGTCCATGGCGGCATCGTCCCGCGGGCAAGGTCGAGCGTCTTGCGCGAAGTGGGCGCGCGCGGCCAGTCCGCGCAAGACCCGGGGCTGCCGCCGCCATAACCTGCGTCATCTTCCCACCCCCTGACCGGAGCCCATCTTGAAAGAAGCCGTCATTGTTTCCACCGCGCGTACGCCGATCGGCCGGGCGTTCCGCGGATCGCTCAACAACATCAAGTCGCCCACCCTGCTGGGGCATGCGCTGGCGCACGCGGTGGAGCGGTCTCGCGTGGACCCCGGCGAAATCGAGGACGTCGTTGTCGGTTCGGTGCTCGGCGCCGGTACCGCGGGCATGAATCTCGCGCGAAATGCGCTGATCGCCGCCGGACTGCCGGTGTCCGTGTCGGGCCAGACCCTCGACCGCCAGTGCGCCTCGGGCCTGATGGCCATCGCGACTGCTGCGAAGCAGATCATGGTGGACGGCATGGACGTTGTCGCCGCCGCGGGCCACGAGAACATCAGCGCCGTGCAGAACCCATACATGAAGTGGGTCGCGCAGGAGGCCGACCCGAACGTCACTGCCAAGGCGCAGCACGCCTACATGCCGATGCTGCAGACCGCGGAGTTCGTCGCGCGCAAGTACGGCATCGGCCGCGACGTGCAGGACGCTTACGCGCTGGAATCGCAGCGCCGCATTGCCGCCGCGCAGGAATCGGGCCGGCTCAACGCGGAGATCGTGCCGATCACGGCAACGATGGCCGTGGTGGACAAGGCCACCGAGCAGGTCTCGTACAAGGAAGTCACGCTGTCGCGCGACGAGGGCAACCGGCCCGACACGACCCTGCAGGGCCTCACCAGCCTCAAGCCCGTGATCGAGGGCGGCGTGGTCACGGCGGGCAACTCGAGCCAGCTCTCCGACGGCGCCTCCGCGTGCGTGCTGATGGACCGCGCGCTGGCCGAAAAGCGGGGGCTGCAGCCGCTCGGTATCTATCGCGGCATGGCCGTGGCGGGTTGCCCCCCCGAGGAGATGGGCATCGGCCCGATCTACGCCATCCCGAAGCTGCTCCAGCGCAATGGGCTGAGCGTGAAAGACATTGGCCTGTGGGAGCTGAACGAGGCTTTTGCCTGTCAGGTTCTCTATTGCCGCGACCAGCTCGGCATCGACCCTTCGATCTACAACGTGGACGGCGGAGGCATCTCCATCGGCCACCCATACGGGATGACCGGCGCCCGCCTCGTGGGTCACGCGCTGCTCGAAGGCAAGCGCCGTGGCGTGCGCTACGTGGTCGTCACGATGTGCGTCGGCGGCGGTATGGGCGCGGCCGGGTTGTTCGAGGTCGCCTGAAGCAGAGGCACGGCTGACTCGCCTGAGCGGCAGCCGTGCGGAGCGTCGGAGGACTTGCTTCCGGACACTTTTCAGCGGTACTTCTGCAGCTCCAGTTTTCCGATCTGGTTGCGGTGCACTTCGTCCGGGCCATCGGCCAGCCGCAGTACCCGCGACATCGCGTAGCCGCGAGCCAGGATGAAGTCGTTGCTGGTGCCGCCGCCGCCGTGCGCCTGAATCGCCCAGTCGATCACCTGGGACGCCATGCTGGGCACCGCCACCTTGATCATGGCGATGTCTGCCTTTGCGACCTTGTTGCCCACCGTGTCCATCCGGTGCGCGGCGTTGAGGGTCAACAGGCGCGACTGCTCGATCATGATGCGCGCCTGGGCAATGCGCTCCACGGTCACGCCCTGTTGCGCCACGGGCTTGCCGAACGCCACGCGGCTCAGCGAACGCCGGCACATGTCCTCCAGCGCGCGCTCGGCCAGGCCGATCTGCCGCATGCAGTGGTGAATGCGGCCCGGCCCGAGTCGGCCCTGCGCAATCTCGAAGCCGCGGCCTTCGCCCAGCAGCATGTTGGAGGCGGGCACGCGCACGTTCTCGAAGAGCACTTCCGAGGCACGGTCGGGCACGCCGTAGTAGCCGAACACCGGAAGCGGCCGTAGCACCTTCACGCCCGGCGTCTTCATCGGCACCAGGATCATCGACTGCTGCTTGTGGCGGTCCGCATTGTCAGGGTCGGTCTTGCCCATGAAGATGGCGATCTCGCACCGCGGGTCCGTGGCGTTGGTGGTGTACCACTTGTGCCCGTTGATCACGTACTCGTCGCCCTCACGGACGATGGACGACTCGATGTTGGTCGCGTCGCTCGAAGCCACTGCAGGCTCGGTCATGGCGAAGCACGAGCGGATCTCGCCCGCCAGCAGCGGCTTGAGCCAGCGCTCCTGGTGTTCCGGCGTGCCGTAGCGCGCCAGCACTTCCATGTTGCCGGTGTCGGGGGCCGAGCAGTTGAATACCTCCGGCGCCAGGAACGAGCGGCCCATGATCTCGCACAGGGGCGCGTATTCGAGGTTCGTGAGGCCGGCGCCATGTTCCGATTCGGGAAGGAACAGGTTCCACAAGCCGGCGGCACGCGCCTTCGGCTTGAGTTCCTCGGTCACGGGGTACACCTTCCACGGCCCGAGCTCTTCGGCTTGTTCGTAAAGACGCTTTTCGTTGGGGTAGATGTGCTCGTCCATGAAGGCCGTCAGGCGGCGCTGCAGGTCCTGCACCTTGGGGGTAGGTTCGAAGGGCACGATGGGTTCCTTGTGATGAAGGGAAGAGTCAGCTGGCGCCGAGTTGCCGCATGGCGAGTTGCCATGCAAACGCGGCGATCGGGCCGGCCTTCGCGCCGGTCTCGCGTGCGTTGCTGGCGGCCGCGGTGCCGTCTTCGGCGCGGCGGGCGATGCCTTGCAGGATCGCCGCCAGGCGGAACATGTTGTAGACGAGGTAGAACGTCCAGGTGGATTCGTCGACCGGCGCGTGGCCGGTGCGGCGGCACCACGCGGTCAGGTAGTCGTGTTCGGACGGTATGCCCAGTAGCGCCAGGTCTTCGCCGGCCATCCCGCGGAACTGCTGCGCGGTCAGGTGCCACGGCAGCATGTGATAGCCGAGGTCGGCGAGCGGATCGCCCAGCGTCGAGAGTTCCCAGTCGAGCAGCGCCAGTACGCGCGGCTCGGTCGGATGGAAGATCATGTTGTCCAGCCGCAGGTCACCGTGCACGATGCCGTGCCCCTGCGCTGCCGGGATGTGCCCGGGCAGCCACGCGATGAGCTTGTGCATTTCGGGGATGGGCCGTGTCTCCGAGGCCTGGTATTGGCGCGACCAGCGCGCGATCTGCCGTTCGAGGAACTGGCCCTCCCGGCCGTAGCCCTGCAGGCCAACGGAATCGGGCTGCACCGAATGCAGCGCCGCGACTACGCGGTTCACGTCGTCGTAGAGCGCGCCTCGTTCCGCGTTCGTGAGCTCGGGCAGCGCCGGGTCCCAGAATATGCGGCCCTGCACGAACTCCATGACATAGAACATCGTGCCGATCACACTCGCGTCTTCGCACAGGCAGATCGGCCGGGCCACGGGCACCTGGGTTCCGTGAAGCGCCCGGATCACCCGGTATTCGCGGTCCACGGCATGCGCGGACGGCAGCAGTTCTCCTGCCGGCTTCTTGCGCAGCACCCACTGGCCGTCCCCATCGGTCAGCAGAAAGGTGGGATTGGACTGGCCGCCCGCAAATGCGCGTGCGCTGAGCTGCGGACCGAGACCAGGGATGTGGGCCGCGAGGTAGTGCCTGAGGGCCGTGAGATCGAATGGCGATTCGCCCGTATTCATCGGGGCATTCTGCGCAGCCGCCGGGCGCGCGGCTTGCGCCGACTGGCTAGGTACGGCTGAGCGCACGACCAATTTGCGCAAGACCCGCGCGCCGCCGCGGCGCTACCCTGCACGCACCTTCACCCCGTCTGCCATCATGACCACCTCCCCCGTGACACTGCACGAACAGGACGCCGTCGGCGTGCTGCGCATCCAGAACCCGCCCGTCAACGCGCTGTCTCCCGCCGTCGTGCAGGGGCTGATCGCCGGGCTGAAAACCTTCGACGGCAAGCCGCACCTGAAGGCGCTCGTGCTTCACTGCGAGGGGCGCACCTTCGTCGCCGGCGGGGACATCGCCGCGTTCGAGGACAAGGATTTCAGCGCGGCCCCGTTGAATCATTTTCTGGCCGAGCTCGAGGCGCAGCAGCGGCCCGTGGTCGCGGCGCTGCACGGCACCGTGTTGGGCGGCGGACTCGAGCTCGCGATGGCCTGCCACTGGCGCATCGCCTCGCCCGGCACGCGATTCGGCCAACCTGAAGTGAAGATCGGGCTGCTGCCGGGGTCGCTCGGTACGCAGCGGCTGCCGCGTCTGGCCGGTGTCGAAAGGGCATTGGAGCTCATCACCACGGGGCGGATGATCGGTTTGCAGGAAGCTGAGGCCGCCGGCATTGTCGATGAGGTCAGTGAACAGCCGCCGCTTCTGGCAGCCATCGCGCGCGCCCTGGAGCTTGCCAGGCAGCCGCAGAACATCCGCCGCGCGAGCACGCTGCCGGTGCCGTCGACGCCTGCCGCTCTGGACGCACTCGCCAAGGCGCGAGAACAGGCGGAGCGCAAGCCCCAGTACCCTGCGCTGGCGGGGATCGTGAGAGCGATCGAAGCAGCGGCGACGCTGCCTTTCGCCGAGGGTGAGAAGGTCGAGGCGCGTGAGTTCGAAGCCTGCGTCCGCTCGCCCCAGTCGCGCGCGATGCGTCACCTGTTCTTCGCCGAACGGCAGGCCGCGAAGATCCCGGGGCTTGCCGCGGACACGCCGCTGCGTAAGGTCGAATCCGTGGGCGTGGTGGGCGCGGGCACCATGGGTGGAGGCATTGCCATGACGTTCGCGAATGCGGGCTATGCGGTC
>Ga0247821_10001627_pt1 | contig 12560 bp, 15 predicted proteins | sample 13C_Glycerol_Day_FD_192481 | JGI IMG/M metagenome (GOLD analysis project Ga0247821, IMG submission 192481) | Soil microbial communities from agricultural site in Penn Yan, New York, United States - 13C_Glycerol_Day14 | ecosystem: Environmental > Terrestrial > Soil > Agricultural land | place... | reverse complement strand
TCGCCAGCCAGACCATCGAGATAGGCATGCTGCTGGAGTCGTCACGCCAGAGCATCGTGCAACGCAAGTTCGCCGCCTGGGCGGCGATCCTGGCATTTCCCACGGCAGTGGCGGGCATCTACGGGATGAACTTTCAGAACATGCCGGAACTGAGCTGGCACTACGGCTATTTCGCCGTACTGGGTGGGATCGCCGTGGGCTGCACGGCGTTGTTTGCCAGTTTCAAGCGGTCCGGCTGGCTGTAACGAACAACCTCAGGCCGACGTGCCCTGAGGCTTGTGTGCCACGAAACGCATCATCCATTCGGCGACCGTGCTGCCCTGATGCTCGTGCGCCAGGCTGTCGATACCTTTGCGGTACACCTCCTGGCCGAGGTTGTCCTGGCGCAGCTCCAGCAACGCACGGGAATAGTCGTGGATAAACTCCGGGTGCCCCTGGAAACACAGCACCTGGTCGCCGATGTGATAGGCAGCATTCGGGCAGAAATCGCTGGAAGCAATCACGGTGGCGTTTTCCGGCAGGCGGGTCACCTGGTCCTGGTGGCTGATCAACAGGGTCAATTCTTCGACTTGCGGGCTCATCCACGGCGCCTTGGCGTTCATCACATAGCGGTGGATGCCCACGCCCCAGCCCTGGGTGGCACGCTCGCTCTTGCCGCCCAGCAGCAGCGCCAGCAACTGATGGCCGAAACACACGCCCAGCAACTTGTCGCCGCGCTGGTAGCGATCGAGCAGGAACGTCTTGAGCTTTTCGATCCAGGGATCATCACCGAACGAGTCGGCCTTGCTGCCAGTCACCAGGTAGGCATCAAATACCTGGTCATCATCCGGGTATTCGCCGTTCAACACGTTATAGACGCGAAACTCTGCGGCGATCGGCTGGCGGGTGAACAGTTGCTCGAACATCCGTCCGTAGCCCTGATACTGATCGACCAGCTCGGGTCGCAGGACGTCGGTTTCCAGGATGCAGATGCGTAACGACATAGATTTAGTCCTGAACGACAAAAGGCGGGATTGCCCCCTAGAGCCTGCCCCGAATAAGGCCTGCAAGCAAGTAGGATGCACTGACGAACGGTCACCTGTGGTGGATCCAGGCGCTGAATGCTCGAAAGCGTCTAGCAAGGGGAAATGTTGCTCGATGGCACTTGGCCTCATAGCCAAAAAGCACAGTAATGAATAGAAACATACGAAAGCGTTCTAAAACATCACTGACGTTGACCCTAAGGTTAGTTGTATACCCATTAGCAAAGGTTCGCGTCTGGACGTCAAACCGCGTTACCCGTTTGCCGGATCGACGACAAGGAAGCCATTGGGCACTCAGGAATAACAACAAGAAGGCGGTCAGCCATGTTCAAACAATCCAAAGTACGTCAAGCCGGGCTCATTCTCTTCGCCACGACATTGCTGTTGATTCTGCCGAACCTGTCACGCCTGTTCGGCTGACCTCTCTCTGGCCTTATGCGATGGCGCACAGGTACTCTGCCAGCCCTGATGGTTGGAGTCTGCCCATGCGCCACTGCCTCACCCTGCTGTTGACCTTGCTCTGCCTGCCCCTGCAGGCGGCTCAACTGTCCCTGGAACTGGGCACCGTCAGCCGTCAGTGGCAAAGCGCCGAGCTGCTTGCCCATCCGCAGGCGCAAACCATCGAGATCCCGGACGATGTGTCCTACAAGAAAACCATGCACTACCGCGCCGTCCCCCTGGCGGTACTGCTGGAAGGCATAGCCCCCGACGATCACCTGCAAGCGGTGGCCGATGACGGCTTTGCCGCCGAGATGCCCGCCGCGCCCCTGCTCAAGAAAGGCCCCGCACGCGCCTGGCTGGCCATTGAGGACCCTGCCCATCCTTGGCCTGCGCTGGGCCAGGACAAACCCAGTGCCGGTCCGTTCTACCTGGTCTGGACTCAACCGCAGGCCGGACGTATCAGCCCGGAACAATGGCCCTTCCAGGTGGCCAGCATTCGCCGCCTGGCACCGGTGGCCGAACGCTTCCCCGCGTTGCTGCCCGCAGCCGACCTGGCCAGTGGCGACCCCATCAACCTGGGGTTCACCCTGTTCCAGAAGAACTGCCTGGCCTGCCACCGCCTCAATGGCGCCGGCGATGCGCAGTTCGGCCCCGACCTCAACGTGCCCCACAATCCCACCGAATACTTCCAGCCAACTTTCCTTCGCCGTTACATCCGCGACCCACAAAGCCTGCGCCAATGGCCACAAGCCAAGATGCCCGGCTTCAGCAGCGCGGTGCTCAGCGACCCGGAACTCGACGCACTGCTGGCCTATCTTTCGCACATGGCCACCCGCAAGCACCCCTGACCTCTATTGCTGCTGAGCTTTAAAGCCAGGCGTGACCAACACCTTGGCATGCATCTGCTCGAAGCCGCCGCCCCGACGCATGCCGCGCACCGGGCAGGCATCCAGGTAATCCAGGCCCACCGCAAGCTTCAGGTGACGCTCGGGGCGGTCCAGCTGGTTTGTCACATCGAAGCTGTACCAGGCGTCATCGAGCCAGGCCTCGGCCCAGGCATGACTGGCCATCTGCTGGCTGTCACTGTCGAACAGGTAACCCGAAACGTAACGCGCCGGTACGCCCAGACTGCGCACACACGCCAGAAAGGCATGGGTATGGTCCTGGCACACACCGGAACCGGCGGCGAAAGCCTGGGCAGCACTGGTATCTACCGCCGTGGTGCCAGGGCGATACGCCATGCGCTGGTTCAACGCATTCATCAATTCGATCAGCGCCGAGCGGTCCCGGCGCTTGCGGCATTGCTGGCTGGCAAAGGCGCGCATGGCTTCATCGGCCTCGGTCAATCGGGTAAAGCGCAAGAACGGCAATGGTGACTGCGCTTCATGCTCGGCTTCACGGCTCTCGTCGATCTCCACCAGGCCGCGGGCACCGATGATCAGGTCCGAGTGCGGCTCGTCCAGGCTCAAGACGTGGAGGATGTTACCGAACGGGTCCAGCTGTGCCCGCACCGGGCGCGGCAGGTCCAGTTGCCAGGCGAGTACCTGTTGGCGCTCGCTGTCGTGGGGCGTCAGGCGCAGGTACTGGATACTGGCCCGAACCTGGTCCTCATAGTGATAGGCAGTTTCGTGGCTAATGGTCAGTCTCATACGGCCTCCAGGTACGCGCTTTGAATGGCATTGCCCAACTGGCGCACCAGTGGGATGTAATGGGTCAACCAGGGGTGCAGGCCTTCGGCAAGGATCTCGTCGATCCCGGTGTAGCGCAGGCGCGCATCGACTTCGGCTGCCAGGCGCTGCGCCGCACGGCCGTTGCTGCCCGGCAGGCTGGCCAGGATCAGGTCGATTTCTTCGGTGCAGGCACGCAGCGAGCGCGGCACATCGGCGCGCAGCAACAACAGTTCGGCCACATGCCGTGCCGCGGGCGCATCGCGATAAATCTCGGTGTAAGCCTCGAATGAAGACAGCGCCCGCAACAAGGCACTCCATTGGTAATAGCCCCGGGCGGAGCTGTCGCTGACCGCCTCGGCCTCCTCGCCAAGCATCTCGTAGCGGGCGTCCAGCAGGCGCAGGGTGTTGTCGGCGCGCTCGATGAAGGTGCCCAGGCGGATGAAGCGAAATGCATCGTTGCGCATGATCGTGCCGTAGGTGGCACCGCGGAACAGGTGGGAGCGCTCCTTGATCCATTCGCAGAAGCGGCTCATGCCGTACCGGCCAAGGCCCTGCTCGGCAATACCGCGAATCTCGAGCCAGGTGGCGTTGATGTTTTCCCACATGTCGGCGGTGATCCGCCCCCGTACCGCATGGGCACTGGCGCGGGCCGCGCCCAGGCAGCTGTAGATACTGGCCGGGTTGTCCGGGTCCAGGGCGAAGAAGTGCAGCAGGCGTTCGGCGTGCAACTGACCATGGCGTTCCAGGTAGTCGTCCAGCGTGCCGGTGATCAACAACGGCATGGCCACTTCATCCAGGCCGTCGCCCCGGCCATCCTGGGGCATCAGCGACAGCGAATAGCTGACATCGAGCATGCGCGCGAGGTTTTCCGCCCGCTCCAGGTAACGCGACATCCAGTACAAATCAGAGGCAGTTCTACTCAACATGACTTAATCCTCGACCACCCAGGTGTCCTTGGTACCGCCGCCCTGGGACGAGTTGACCACCAACGAGCCTTCACGCAGCGCCACCCGGGTCAGGCCACCGGGCACCACGCGGGTTTCCCGACCGCTGAGCACGAAGGGACGCAGGTCGATATGACGGGGCGCGATGCCGTTTTCCACGAAGGTCGGACAGGTCGACAGCGACAGCGTCGGCTGGGCGATGTAGGCCGCGGGCCGGGCCTTGATTCGCGCGGCGAAGGCCTCGATTTCGGCGCGGGTCGCCGCAGGCCCCACCAGCATGCCGTAGCCACCCGACCCCTGGGTTTCCTTGACCACCAGCTCTGGCAGATGCGCCAGCACATGGGACAACTCTTCGGGCTTGCGGCACTGCCAGGTCGGCACGTTCTTGAGAATGGGCTCTTCATCCAGATAGAAGCGAATCATGTCGGTGACGTAGGGGTAGATCGACTTGTCGTCGGCCACCCCGGTACCAATGGCATTGGCCAGCACCACGTTGCCGCAACGATAGGCCGAGAGCAGCCCGGGCACCCCAAGCATCGACTCGGGATTGAAGGCCAGCGGATCAAGGAAGGCGTCGTCCAGGCGCCGGTAGATCACATCCACCGCCTTGGGGCCGTCGGTGGTGCGCATGAACACCCGCTCGTCACGCACGAACAGATCCGCCCCTTCGACCAGTTCGACGCCCATTTCCCGGGCCAGGAAGGCATGTTCGAAAAATGCGCTGTTGAAACGCCCCGGCGTGAGTACCACCACGCTCGGGTTATCCAGGGGGCTGGCGCTTTTGAGGGTGTCGAGCAGCAGGTTGGGATAGTGGTCGATCGGCGCGATGCGCTGGGCCGCGAACAGTTCGGGGAACAGCCGCATCATCATCTTGCGGTCTTCGAGCATGTAGCTCACACCACTGGGGGTGCGCAGGTTGTCTTCGAGCACGTAGTAGCTGCCGTCGCCATCACGCACCAGGTCGACCCCGGAGATGTGTGCATAGATATCGCGGTGCAGGTCCAGCCCCTGCATTGCCAGTTGATACTGCTCGTTGGCCAGCACCTGTTCGGCGGGAATGATCCCGGCGCGGATGATCCGCTGGCCATGGTAGAGGTCGGCCAGGAACAAGTTGAGCGCCTTGACCCGCTGGATACAGCCCCGCTCCACCACCCGCCACTCACTGGCCGGGATGCTGCGGGGAATGGTGTCGAAGGGGATCAGGCGCTCGGTGCCCTGCTCGTCGCCGTAGAGGGTGAAGGTGATGCCGGCGCGGTGAAACAGCAGGTCGGCCTCGCGCCGACGTTGCGCCAGCAGTTCCGGCGGGGTGTCGGCCAACCAGCGGGCGAACTCCCGGTAGTGCGGACGGACATGGCCGTCTGCGCTGTACATCTCGTCATAAAAGGTGCGGATCATGCCGAACTCCTTGTCACCCGTGCACCTGAGCTATCGCAAGCCCCGTGCCAGCGGCATAACTCCTTGGATTTCAATAGGTTGTATTTAAAACGCAAAGCGGTTGCACCAGATGTGTGCAACCGCTTCGATTGCTTTGCGTTCAACGCCTCATTGCGAAGCGTTGTTCAGGCCAGCGGGCGCTCCTGTTTCACGCCCCAGCCTTCGATTTCCCCACCCAACGGCGCGATCACCGCTTCGAAGTCCTGCTCGAATTCGCCGATACCGCCATAGGTGGCATACATCACTTTGCTCAATTCCAGGTGCCAGGCACCGTCGTCGCGCTCGCGCACCTGTGCGCTCAGCGACTCCCCGCGAAACTGTCCTGCTGCCCGTCGTGCCCGTGCCTCATCGGGAAATACCGCATAAAACTCGATGGGATGAATCTGGGCGAAGTTGAAACCACCCTCTTTCATCTGTCGCAATACGGTGCTGCTGATGTCCTCGTATTGGCTGCTCATGAATCGTCCTCCTAACTACCGATGGATAGACTTTCAGTGCAAAACGCACCTGCCCGCCACACAAGCTGTGCGGGGGCAATTCGAGCTGATGCATGACGTGGATCGGCAAGCCCAGGCTGTTACAAAAAACGACCCGACCTTGATTGCAGCGTAGCGGCAAGTTGACAGCTGTGCCAGAAAACAGCGGGCTCAGGGCTTTTCCGTGATGGAGGTGATCTCCACACCGCTCTGCTCTTTGAGCCACTTGGCGGTGGGTGCGCTGGCGCGGTCCTGGAAATCGTTGAGGTCCAGTTCGTCCATGACCGGAAAGAGGTGGGAGCGAATCAGCCGCGCGGCCTCTTCGACACTGGGCTGTTGCTCACAGGTGACGGGCAGCGAGGTACGCTCGCCTTTTTGATCAACAAAAGTAATTTCCCACGCTTTCATTGGATTCTCCTCAGTACGGACACTCAGGGTGAATCGACCTACCTTCCGTTGACCCGCGGCGCAGGTGAATGTTCAGCCGCAACGCGCCATCGGCCAAAAAAAAGAGGCCCGACGGGCCTCTTTTTTCAGTACAGGACTGGCGCTTACTCGGGAATGCCGTGGACGACACCTGCCGTGTTGTCCATCAAGCTCTTGGTGGCAGTCTGGATAAACGACTCAAGCTTGTGGGTCAGGTCCTTCTGGTCCGGGCTTTCGATCAGCTCGGCCTTGAAGTTGGCGCCCAGCTGATAGCGATACATGCGCGGCGACATATCCTTGGACTCGATCAGGATGCGATCACCCTTGATCAGGCCGACAATCTGCTCGCTGCCCGATGGCTTGATCATGCCGAAGCCCTCATCGCCAGCCGGCAGGTTCAGCAGGTCACGGCCCCAGCACTGGTGACGGGTTTCACCGCCCAGTCGACCCATGATGGTCGGCACGATGTCGATCTGGGTCCCCACGGTGTGGTTCACCGCGCCGAACTTCTCCTGAATGCCGGGGGCAATCAGCAGCAGCGGTACGTTGAAACGCCCCAGGTCCAGCTCGGTGACCTGCTGGTGGTTACCGAAGCCGTGGTCGCCGACGATGACGAACAGGGTCTCTTTGAAGTACGGCTCCTTGCGCGCCTTCTCGAAGAACTGGCCCAGGGCCCAGTCGGAGTAGCGCATGGCGGTAAGGTGCTGGTCCAGGCGGCCCTGGCCGGTCACAGGCTCTACCGGAAGATCCTTGGGCAGCGCGTACGGCGTGTGGTTGGACAGGGTCTGCAGCAGCGCATAGAACGGTTTCTTGCCGTAGTTCTTGGCCAGTTCTTCGGCGCCACGGTCGAACATGTCCTGGTCGGACACACCCCAGGTCGGATCGGAGAACACCGGATTGACGAAGTCATTGCGGCCGATGAAGGTGGTCATGCCCTGGTTGCCGAAGAAGCCCGACTGGTTATCCCAGGCAAAGTCGCCGTTGTAGACGTAGACATCGTCGTAGTCACGGGCGCTGAGCAAGGCTGGCAGGCCGGACAATTTGTGGCCGCCCTCGGGGGTCTGCATCAAGTACTCGAAACCTGGCAGGTTCGGGTAGCAGGCCATGGTGGCGAACATGCCCTGGTGGGTATGGGTGCCGTTAGAGAAGAAGCGGTCAAACAGCAGGCCTTCTTTGGCCAGCTTGTCGAAGTACGGGGTGATGTTGTTCGGGCTGCCCAACGCGCCCACCGAGTGACCGGCGAAGCTCTCCATCAGGATCACCACGACGTTCTTGATCGGCAGGGTGTTGTCGGCCGGCGGGGTGAAGTCACGGCGCACGGCGGCGCTGTCGGCATCGACCAGTTTGTCGTTGTCGGTCAGCAGCATGTCGCGCACGGCCTGGGTGGCCTGGCCTTGCTCGATGGTCGACTTCCAGATGTTGGCACGGTCTTCACCGAACCGGCTCTTGGCCGCGTCGATGAGGGTCAGGGTGCCGTTGAGGCCCAGTTGGTTGACGAAGTTCGAGTCGGTGGTGAAAGCATCGCCCCAACGCATGGGCGGGCCCTGGCGCAGGGTGCCGCGGGCAGCGATGACCGCGACCAGCAGGATCATGAAGAACACCACGCCACGCACATACCAGGGCGCCACGCTGCGGCTTCCGGCCACGTTGTTCTCATAGGTGCCACGCGGACGGGTCAAGCGGTCGATGCCCTTGAACACAAGGCTCAGCAGCCAGGTACCGAAAATCCACGCCAGCAGGTAACGCACCACCGGGAAGCCGTACCAGAGCATGCTCAGTACGGTCTTGGGATCTTCCTTCACGTATTGGAACACCAGGCCGTTGAGGCGCTGGTGGAACTCGCGGTAGAAGTCCAGCTCCATCAGGCCCAGGAACATCACGATGCTCGAGGTGATAGTCAGCCACGCCCGGAACAGACCGCGCGCGGCCATGGCGCGAGCACTGAGGATGGCCAACAGCAGCGGGATGCTCAGGTAGACCACGACCCGCAAGTCGAAGCGCAGCCCATTGAGAAAGCCTTCGGCGACAGTCGACATCGGCGTGTCGCCAATCATGTCGCTGTTGTAGATCAGCAGTGCCAGGCGTACCAGGCTGAGCATCAGCATGATCACCAGGCCGCACAGCAGGGTATAGGCCAGGTGCGATTTTAGCGTTGGTTGCAGCGGGCGCGACGCAGCCCGCTGATCACTCAAGGCGTCCGTGTTAGCCATGGATTGGAAGATCCCTAGGATTGATTCAAGAAGGCGAAAAAACGAATCGGCAAATGTGCACTAAACCCGAGGGCAATGCACGGCCATTCGGCGAATGGATAATTGCGCGCGCGGATTTTCCATAATCGAATGTGAAAATTTCGTTGTCCTGCCGGCCGCTGGCGCTGGCGATGACGACAAGTCCCCTGTGTGCGGTATCTTTGCCTACTCAACTCGCAACCGGCTTCCTGTCATGTATTACCGCTACCTGCCCAGCCCGCTTGGCCCCCTGTTACTGGCGGGTGACGAACATGGACTGCACCTTGTCCACATGGACGCCGCACAGCCCTGGGAACTGCCGACCCAATGGCAGCTCGCAGGCAATCAACTGGATGAAGTGGCGCGTCAGCTGGATGAGTACTTTGCCCGCACACGGGAGCAGTTTCAGCTCCGGCTGGCGCCTCAGGGCACGGCGTTTCAGCGCGAGGTCTGGGCTGCCTTGCAACGTATTCCCTACGGCACGACCTGCAGCTACGGCGACCTGGCGCAGCAGATCAATCGTCCGCGGGCCGTTCGCGCGGTCGGGACCGCCAACGGTGCCAACCCGATCTCGATCATCGTGCCTTGTCACCGAGTCATCGGCAGCAACGGGACGCTGACCGGCTATGCAGGGGGGGTTGAGCGCAAGCAAATATTGCTGGAGCTTGAAGGGGCGTGGTTGATCTGAAGGATGGGTTTCGCGGGGCACGCTGAGCGAGCGTGCCCCGCGAAACGGTTACAACCGCACATTCCCTCGCGGCCCGGCAATCGCCCAGATAATCAAGCCCAGTACCGGCAGCAACAGGATCAACAAGATCCACAGGATCTTGGCGCCCATGCCGGCACTGCTCTTGACCACATTGATGATCGCCCAGATATCCAGCGCGAGGATAATCAGGCCTACCAGGCCATTGAAGGTGGAACCCATGGTCTCGCTCCCGTGATCGCATTCGCCCAGAAGGATAGCTGGCTATAAGCCCCATAGAGGCGATTCGTTGGCTGCGCCATGACAACGCTGGTTACACTCGATCCATCGAATCGCTTCAGTGAGGTCTCTATGCCCCCCGCCCAAAGCTCCAGCAGCCCGGCTCCGGTTTCCCTCTGGAACGCATGGCTGCAACAGGCGCAAACCACGCCCTGGCTGAGCGCCGGATTGGGCCTGAGCCTGCTGGTGGTGCTTGGCCTGTTGATGGCCAGCGCCTGGAACGCCGTTCACGGCGATCATCAGGAAAACCTTCACATGGCCATGCTCGGTGGCCTTGCGGGGTTTGCCGCTACGGCCCTGGGCGCGGTCATGGCAGTGGTATTGCGGGAAGTCAGTGCCCGCAGCCAGGACGTGATGCTTGGCTTTGCCGCCGGCATGATGCTCGCCGCCAGTTCGTTCTCGCTGATATTGCCTGGCCTGGATGCCGCTCGCGAGATCACCGGCAATGGTCCCTATGCAGCGTTGACCGTGGTGGTCGGCATGGGGCTTGGGGTCTTGCTGATGCTGGGCCTCGACCGCTTCACCCCGCATGAGCACGAAAGCACCGGCCCGTGCGGGCCGCAAGCCGAACGGATCAACCGGGTGTGGCTGTTCGTGCTGGCGATCACCTTGCATAACCTGCCCGAAGGCATGGCCATTGGTGTGAGTTTCGCCAATGGGGATCTGAATGTCGGCCTGCCGCTGACCAGCGCCATCGCCATCCAGGACATTCCCGAAGGCCTGGCAGTGGCGCTGGCCCTGCGCGCCACCGGGCTTTCGACCCTGAAGGCCGCGCTGGTGGCCATCGGTTCCGGCCTGATGGAGCCCATCGGCGCCGTCATCGGCCTGGGCATCTCCACCGGCTTTGCCATTGCCTACCCCGTGAGCATGGGCCTGGCTGCCGGCGCAATGATCTTCGTGGTGTCCCACGAGGTGATCCCGGAGACCCACCGCAACGGTCATCAGACCTCAGCCACCCTCGGCCTGATGGGCGGCTTTGCAGTGATGATGTTTCTCGATACCGCGCTGGGTTAAACGTGTACTGCCACCCGCAGCGCCTCCAGTGCAGGTGCTGCGGCAATCCCCACCTCGGCGCACAGCTCCAGCACCCGCGCCAGGTCATCGTTGCCGACCAGCACCATCTGTAGCTCATCATCGAGCAACTGGCTGAAGTTCATCAGCACATAGCCCCCCGCCTCCTTGTTCATCGCCCCCATCTGCACCTGGATACGATTGAGTGCGGTCAATGGCTCGACCTTGGCCAATTGCTTGGGCTTCAGGTTAAAGGGGACGCTCTTGTCGAAGGAGTCGACAATCTGGGCGAACAAGTCCTGGTAGGTATCGGCCTGGAACAGCACGGTGTCGGGCAGGCTGCCGACGATGATCCATTCACCCAGGGGGAACGGGAAACTGTCGTCGTAGTTGATGTCCGGGTTGGCGGCGAGGAAGGCTTGCGGGTCGGCGTAGGCCTGGGCGGCTTCGTCGGCGATACGCTCGATATCGTCTTCGCGCATGCAGCCAGCGCTGATTTTGCCGATGAGTTCGACCAGTTGGGATTTCATGAAGGGGCCCTGCGACGATAAAAAAAGTCGCCAAGGATAGCCGCAAAAGCCCCCTGGGGGTTAGCCGACCAGCGCCTGCAACTGCGCAGCGGTGTCGCTGGCGCCCATGGTCTGGGCCGCTGCGAGCGCTGTGGTGCCCTGGGCATCACGGTGCGCAGGGTTGGCACCTTTGCCCAGCAGGTACTCGACGATGCCGGTGCGGTTGAACATGGCGGCCAGCATCAGTGCGGTGCGACCATCGGCTGAGGTAGCGTCGACCTGCGCGCCCTGCTCCAGCAGCAGCTGGATCATCTCCAGATTGCCCTTGAATGCCGCGCCGGCGATCGGCAACTGGCCTTTGTCGTTGGCAATTTGTGGGTCGGCGCCATGGCTCAACAGCACCCGCACCGCATCCAGATGACCGTGATAGCTGGCGAGCATCAGCAAGGTATCGCCGTTGCCATTGCGCAGGTTGACCGGCAGGCCTTTTTCCAGCAGGCGATCGAGCATGGTGGCATCACCCTGCCGGGCGCGATCAAATACCTGCTCGGCAAATTCCGCCGCTTCGTCATCATTCATCTGCACGGGCGTACGTGGGTCGGACATGGGGAACCTCCTGGTGGCCGTTAAAGCCCAAGTCTTTGTCACTAGCCACTTCAGGTCAACGTCAGATAAGTCATTGCCCCGACAGCGTAAATCTATTGGCCAGGCCGTCATGCAAAATGCACGGCGCAAACTGCACGGCCCTGCAGAATGCACGGTGAAGCGCCCGGTAAATTACCGCAACATGCTGTTTTTAAAGGGTTTTTCAATAGAGTAAAAACTGGCACAGTCACTGCACCCATCACTCCATGTCTGCCATCTACAGTCAGGAGCTGATATGGACCTCATCCAGGAAAAATTCGCCTCGGTATTCTCCGCCTACGCCGTCACCACCCAGGCGCGCCCCGACGGCGGCATTCTGCTGACGTTGCGTGCAGCAGATGGCAAGCAGATCAAACGCTCGCTTTCCTACGGCCAGATGCACTGTGCCGAACAGCTGTCCTGGGCCATCAGTGCCATTCGCCGCGACCTGGCCGAGCAGGCCAGTGAATTGCCGGTGATTTCCATGCTGCAGAGCCAGCAGCGGTTTGCGTTACCGACTTATCGATAGGTGAATGCAGCGCGGGGCAAGCCCGCTCCCACACTGTGGGAGGCCAGTGAATTGCGGTGATTTCCATGCTGCAGAGCCAGCAGCGGTTTGCGTTGCCGACTTATCGATAGGTGAATGCAGCGCGGGGCAAGCCCGCTCCCACACTGTGGGAGGCCAGTGAATTGCCGGTGATTTCCATGTTGCAGAGCCAGCAGCGGTTTGCGTTACCGACTTATCGATAGGTGAATGCAGCGCGGGGCAAGCCCGCTCCCACACTGTGGG
>Ga0247821_10001624_pt1 | contig 12567 bp, 8 predicted proteins | sample 13C_Glycerol_Day_FD_192481 | JGI IMG/M metagenome (GOLD analysis project Ga0247821, IMG submission 192481) | Soil microbial communities from agricultural site in Penn Yan, New York, United States - 13C_Glycerol_Day14 | ecosystem: Environmental > Terrestrial > Soil > Agricultural land | place... | reverse complement strand
TGGCCGGCTCGGAGGTGATGTACGACAGCACCAGGGCAACCAGCATGGCGACCAGCGCACCGTGGCCGAAGCGGGTCTGCACCATGTCGCGCAGGATGAACACCAGCCCGCCCCAGGCGGACCAGATGACGTCCAGGTGCGGGGCGCTGGAAAAGGCGTAGTTGATCAGCACAACGCTGCTGATATAGGCAATCAGAAAGGGCATGGGGTCGACCGCTGGGCAAGCGCTACAGGGTACTTGAGCGGCCGCTTGCGGCCAAGTCCCGGATCAGGCGTTGCCGACGTTGAGGATCAGCCCGGCTGCCACGGCCCGCTCGTGGCACAGCTTCAACACCTGGCGGCGTTCGGTGTTGTCCATCCGTCCCCAGCGGGTGATTTCAGCGGCGCTGCGCTGACAACCGGTGCAGATGTCGGCCTCGTCCAGGGCACAGATGTGCACGCAGGGCGAGGCGACCGGGCGCTCAGTACTGCTCATCAATCCTCCTGCACGGCCAGATCGCGCGCGTAGCGCTCGGCGTTGTGTACGTAATGCGCAGCGCTGGCTTCGAGCATTTTCTTCTGCGCTTCAGTCAGTTCGCGTACCACCTTGCCTGGCGAGCCCATCACCAGCGAACCGTCGGGGATCTCCTTGCCTTCGGGGATCAGTGCATTGGCGCCGATGATGCAGTACTTGCCGATCCGCGCACCATTGAGGATGACCGCATTGATGCCGACCAGGCTGTAGTCGCCCACGGTGCAGCCGTGGAGCATGGCGTTATGACCAACGGTCACGCTCTTGCCCAGGGTCAGCGGCACACCCATGTCGGTATGCATGACGGTACCGTCCTGGACGTTGCTGTTCTCGCCGATGTCGATCAGTTCGTTGTCGCCGCGCAATACCGCGCCAAACCAGACACTGGCCCCCGCCTGCAGGCGTACCTTGCCGATCAGCGTGGCATTGGGTGCCACCCAGCTGTTGGGATGGGTTTCGACGCGCAGGTCGCCCAGACGGTATTTCATGCGTGGTTCCTCACGGTGCGGCAATGATGGCGGGTGTGCCCGCTCAAATTGGAATGAAGCGTTCAGGCGGTTGGTGCAGGTTGATGCGGGCATCGTAAAGCAAGTTGACCAGCTCGACGATCATGATCGCCGACAACCCCCAGATCTTGTACTCGCCGTAACGGTAGCTGGGCACGTACCAGCTGCGGCCCTGGTAATCAATACGATGGGTGTGGTCGCGCGGGTCCTGGCGGAAGAACTCCAGCGGTACGGTAAAGACGGCAGCGATTTCAGCGTCGTTGGCCTGGTACTCGACAAAATCGGGAATCAGGCCGACAAAAGGCGTGACTTTCAGCCCATGCAGCGAGATCAGCGGGCTCAAGGGACCGATGATTTCCACCAACCCGGGCGGCAGGCCGATCTCTTCTTCGGCCTCGCGCAGGGCGGTGAACACCAGGTCAGGGTCTTCCGGGTCGCGGCGTCCACCGGGAAAGGCGACTTCGCCGCCATGGGTCGACAGGCCCTTGGCGCGCAGGGTCAATACCAGTTCAGGCTCTTCGCTACGGGTAATGGGCAATAAGACGGCGGCCTCGGGAAAACGACGATCGGTTTCCAGGGTGTTGGGCCTATGACTGCTCACACGGCGAAGTAGCTCGTCCAGCATTGCTCTCTCTCGATTCCAAAGCCTGGCCTGCATGATGCACCAAAGCCGCGAGCCGCCCAAGCCCCGAGGTGATCCGGCTTGCAGCCACGGTGACAGTGGCGCCAAGATAGGCGCAACCTACAGGAATAAAAGCATGAAATTCTGCAGTGCGTGCGGCAAACCGGTGATTCAACGCATTCCCGAGGGCGACACCCGCCTGCGCTATGTCTGCGATCACTGCCAGACCATCCATTACCAGAACCCCAACATCGTCGCTGGCGTGCTGCCGACCCATGGCAGCCAGGTGCTGTTGTGCCGCCGCGCCATCGAACCCCGCCGGGGTTACTGGACCCTGCCGGCCGGGTTCATGGAGAACGGCGAAACCATGGAACAGGCCGCCCGTCGCGAAACCGTCGAGGAAGCCTGTGCCCGGGTCGGACAGATGAGCCTGTACCAGCTGTTCGACTTGCCGCACATCAACCAGGTGCACGTGTTCTTTCGCGCCGAACTTGCCGACCTGGACTTTGCCGTCGGCGTCGAGAGCCTGGAAGTGCGACTTTTCGATGAAAGTGAGATTCCATGGGACGAGCTGGCTTTCAGGACCGTGAGCCGTACCCTAGAATGCTACTATCGTGACCGCATCGAGCAGCGCTATCCGATTGGCAACGAATGTCTGTCGCCATTGCTCATTTCGTCACTCAACACCTAGTTTTCAGGGATATCGTTTCATGCGCTGGTTGTTTGCCCTTTTCTGCCTCAGTGTGGCTTCGGTGTCCCAGGCAGCGTTTACCGAAACCATCGTGACCAAGCCTATTGAAAAGGTCGCGCCCTCGCCTCTCCAACTAAAACCGGCAGCAACGGCACAGATCGACAAGATCCTGGTGCTCAAGTCCGAGCGCCGCCTGCAGCTGATCAGTGGTGGCGCCCCGCTCAAGACCTATCGCATCTCCCTGGGCAAGCAGCCCAAGGGGCCCAAGTTGCGCGAGGGCGACAAGCGCACCCCGGAAGGTTTCTACTGGATCGACTGGCGCAAGGAGAGCGACCGCTACAACCTGGCGATGCATGTGTCCTACCCGAACATCAGCGATTCGGCGCGGGCCCGGCGCGAAGGCGTGCCCCCCGGTGGCATGATCATGATCCACGGCACGCCGCTCGACGAAGAGTACCCCGAAGAGGTATTCCACACCCTGGACTGGACTGAAGGCTGCATCGCCATGACCAACCGCGACATGCGCGAAGTGTGGGACATGGTGCCGGACGGCACGATGATCGAAATCCGCCCCTGACAGCTCGTCCTACATTCCGGCGCATTGCGCCGGACCACCCTGACAAAAACCTGCCTCGCGCCCTACCCGCCATCCGGCTCGGTAGTGCATCCAGACAAATAGCAGCGTCCTTAACATCCAGCTGGCCGGACCACCCGCCATCCCTGGACGCTCGCCTATGCCCCGCTCACGCCGCATCTCGTTTCGCACCTTCGCCCTGGTCATGGCGGGTGCCTTGCTGTGGGCCGATCAATCGGCTGCCGCAGAGGGCGTGCCCGTCATGCAGCAGCTGCGTGAGCAGCGCCTGCAACAGGAACAGCTGGAGCAGCGCCAGCGCTTGCGTACGCTGCAGCGGACCGACGATCCCCCCACGCAACCAACCACCTCACCGCCCACCGAGCACACCCCTGCCGCCTGCTGGCCCCTGAGCGGCATACGCCTGGCGGGCAATCAGCAACTGTCTCTGGCCAATCTCGCCCCTGCCCTGCAACCGCTGATCAAACCCTGCATGAGCCCGGCGCAGGTCAATCTGGTGCTCAAGGCCATCACCCAGCGCTATGTCGATGCCGGCTACCTCACCAGCCGACCTTATCTGAACAGCCGCCCGCACGCCGGCGGCACACTGGACATCGTCATCGTCGAAGGCTTCGTCGAGTCGATCGAGCTGGCCAACCCCAACCTGCCACTGTCATTGCGCAGCGCCTTTCCGACCCTGCTCGGCCAGCCGCTGCGCCTGGACGAACTGGAACAGGGCATGGACCAGCTCAATCGGCTCAAGGCCTTTGACCTGGCCGCAGACCTGCTGCCCGGCAGCGTCGAAGGGGCGACCCGGGTGCTGATCACGCCACGCCAGCTCGGTGCTCGCTGGCACCTGGGCAGTAGCCTCGACAACCGCGGCAGCGAAGCCACCGGACGTGAACGCCTGAGCCTTGGCCTGGGTCTGGACAGCCCGCTTGAGCTCAACGACTTCTTCCAGCTGTCAGTCAACTCCACGCTCCAGCCGGGTTCGAGCTACAGCCGTGGCGGCGGCCTGTACTACAGCATTCCCTACGGTCCCTGGAGCTACGCCCTGAGTCTCTATCAGCTGCAGTACCAGGCGCGCTTGCCTGGCAAGCGCCTGTACAGCAGCGGCCGCAGTGAGTTTTTCAGCCTGGGGCTGGAGCGAAACCTGTGGCGCAACCAGCAAGGCTTGCTCAGCACCAGCTGGCGCCTTGAGCACAAGCGCCTGGAAAACCGCCTGGCCGACTACCGCCTGCCCCTGCAGAGCCCGACCCTCACCAGCCTGGAGGCCGGCCTGAACCTGCTGTGGCTGGACGACGGCCTGTGGAGCGCCTACCTGGGACTTTCCCAGGGCCTGGACTGGCTCGGTGCCGACCCTACCCGGCGTAGCCGCCATGCCCCCCAGCCGCAGTTTCGCAAGTACCGCGCCAACCTCCTGCACCTGCGTAACGGCCAGGACCCCGCCTGGCCATGGCGCTGGCAGAGCGAGCTGAACCTGCAGTACAGCCCCGATCCCTTGCCTGCCGTTGAACAGCAACAAGTGACTGACCACACCGCCGTGCGGGGCTTTCGCCAACACGTGGTCGCCGGTGCCAGCGCTGCCGTCTGGCGCAACAGCCTGAGCCAGCCGTTGCCGCTGGACCTGCCCCACGGCCTGGTCCTTCGCCCCGCCCTTGGCGTTGATCTGGGCTGGGGCAAATACGACCACGGCAGCACCTCACAACGACTGGCCGGCGCCTTTGCAGGCCTTGAGCTGAGCATGCCGGGCAGCCAGCTCAAGCTCGATTACCAACGCGCACTCCATGTCAGCGGACAACGTCGCCAGGACCTTGAACCCGGTTTCTGGCTGCTGGAGTGGGTACTGAACATCTGATGTCACAACCAAAAAAAGAGAGACCACGATGTACACCACACCGACCCTTCCTACCCCCACGTGGCGATCGCCCAATCACCTGCGCTGGATGATTGCCGTCAGCCTGCTTGCTCCCTACATGGCCCATGCCGACAACGGCCTGCAGGCCACTACCGGCCCCGGCGGTACTCCCGTGATCTCCAACGGCCACGGCGTACCGGTCATCGACATCGTTACCCCCAACGGGACTGGGCTGTCGCACAACCAGTTCCTGGACTACAACGTCCGCACACCCGGCGTGGTGCTCAACAACGCCCTTGAGGCAGGGCAATCGCAGTTGGCCGGCGCCCTGGCAGCCAACCCCCAGTTCCAGGGCCAGGCCGCCTCGACCATCCTCGCCGAAGTCATCAGCAAAAACGCCTCGCGCATCGAGGGCCCCCAGGAGATCTTCGGCCGACCGGCCGACTACATCCTCGCCAACCCCAACGGCATCACCCTCAACGGTGGCAGCTTCATCAACACCACCCGGGCGGGGTTCCTGGTTGGCAATGTCGTGCTTGAAGGACAAGGCATCCATCAGCTCGACACCCGCAACGCCAACGGCAGCCTGCAGGTACTCGACGGCGGCCAGCGCAACCTTGAGGGGGCCCTCGACCTGATTGCCCCACGCATCGACACCAAGGGACCGCTCACGGCCCGCGACACGCTGAACCTGACGGCAGGACGCAACCTGATTCGCAACAGCGACCATCAGTTGCTCGAACACCTGGCTTCCGGCGATGGCAGCATCGATGCCAATTTGCTTGGCGCCATGCAAGCCGGCCGTATCCGCATCGTCAGCACCGCCGAGGGCGCCGGCGTCAACGTGGGCTCGCGCCAGGTCATCGGCCGTGAGGGTATCGAGATTCATTCGGCGGGCGCCCTGCAGGTCAGCGGCAACGCCACACGATCCAGCCTGCTCAGCGCCGAACACGGTGCAGTGACCCTGACCGCCGCGCAGGATCTTGGCCTGAGCGCCGTGAACGTAAAGGCGCAGCAGATCCAGGCCAACGCCGGGAAAAACCTGACCCTTGATACCCAGACCCGGAAAAACCTGACCAAAGACAACGAAAGTCGCGAGAACAAATGGTGGTTCGTCACCACTGAAACCTACAGCCGTGACACCACCCGCACCGAGAACACGCTCAACGGCACCGAGCTGCACGCCAGCCAGGGCATTTCCCTGGAATCCGGAGAGAACATGAACCTGGTCGCTGCGACGGTGGATGCCGGCACTGAACTCAAGGTCAAGGCCGGCGATACGCTCACCCTTGCAGCCGGTATCGAAAGCAGCCAGGTCGACGAAACGATCCGCCATCGCAAGCACCTCTGGCGCGGTGACAAAGACAGCAGTGCCTATGAAGAACGTGCCAAGGCGAGCACCTTGTCCGGCAAACAGGTGTCCCTGGAGTCCGGTGGCGCTACGCAGCTACTGGGCAGCAAGGTCGTGAGCCCGGGGGATGTCACCCTCAAGGCCAGCAACCTGGAGGTGGCCGAAGCCGCCCTCAACCATAGCCAGAACAGCAAGGACTACCGGGGCGACCTGGTTTCTGGCGCGTTCTTTGGCAAGAACGGCAAGACCGAGGGTAATGGCAAGAAAGCCAGCGGCAGCACGATCCAGGTCGACGGCGCGTTGACCGTCGTGGCAGATGAAGTGCAAATCCGAGGTTCGACGGTCAAGAGCAAGGGCGATGCCCTGTTGGTCAGCGAAAAGGCCCGGCTGTCGATTGAAGCGGCGAAGAGCGAAGCCAGCCTTAGCCAACGCAAGGACGACAGCAAGCTGTTCGGGCTGATAGGCACCACCACGCAACACCAGGAGCAACGCAAGGAGGTACTGGTCAGCGATGTGTCTTCCAACAGCAACCTGCGCCTGGCCAGTGCCGACGAGATTCGCGTGATCGGCTCAAAGCTCAGTGCCGGCCAGCAATTGCAACTCAAAGCGCAAAAAGACATCACCCTCGGCACCGCCGAACAACAGCAAACCCTGCATACCCAGGAGCAAGCCAGAGGCTTCACCGCCAGCGCCAGCCAGACCCAGGACGTGGTGGATGGGAAAGCCGATTCGCACCAGTACAACGCTTCAGTGGGCTATGACCTCAGCACCGTCGACACCCGCAAAACCGACACGACACAGGTTGCCAGCGAGCTCAGTGGTGGCCAGGTACAGCTCATCAGCCAAAGCGATGTCACCATCAACGGCTCCCATGTCGCGGCCAATGGCGGCGATGTGGAAATCGACGCCAAGAACCTGAACCTGACGGCCGCCCACAACGAGCAAGCCACCACGACGACCACCACACACCGTGGTGGCGGGCTCAAGCTCAGTGGCGGTATCGACGCGGTGGGCAGCGCCTTCGAGGGCTATCAGCAGCAACAGGTGAAGGAAGAAGCAGGCGCCCAGACCCAGGCCAGCAGCCTTGCCGCCAGCCATGACCTGAAGATCAACACCGGCAAGATGGTCACCGAAGCGGCCAGCATCAAGGCCGGTGAGACCTTGCTGGTGGAAGCCGACGCCCTTGAGAACCGCGCGCAGGCCGACACCCACAGCACAAGGCTGACCGACAGGAACTGGCAGGCAAGCCTGGGGGCGAGCCTTGTTTATCGTGACATTACCCGCCCGATTGAGCGGCTGGCCAAAGGTGAAGAAGGCAGTCGCTTCCAGCAGGCAGGTGTCGAGGATGCCCTGGCTCCGCCCACCTTGGGCGCCGACCTTGATGCAAAGCACCTGAACCGCGAAGAGAGCCATCAGACCAGCACCGCACAGGTTACCGAGCTCACGGGGGGCGCCATCAAGGTCAAGGCCACGACCATCGAGGATACCGGCAGCCAATACCGGTCGGAGAAAGAGGCGTTGTCGATCGAGGCGCAATCCCATCGCCTGGCCGCCGCCTACGACAGCAGCCACAGCCGTCTCGACCGACTGGATGTCGAGGCGGGCGCGCGGGTCGAAACCAGCACCGGCAGCGACATCAACCTGCGCCTTTCCGGCAAAGGTGGGCGCCTGCAAACGGACGACAGCGCACGAGCGGCACGCCCCGGCAGCCTTTACGGGCAAACCGGCATCCAGGTGCAACTGGGCAGTGACGGTATCTACGAAGGCACCCGCCTCAATGCCGGTGACGGCTCATTGAAGATAGAGGCGGCAGGCGACCTGCGCTTGACCCAGGCCCAGGATCAACAGCTTTCGCAACTGAACGAGCTCAAAGGCGATGCCTGGGCCAAGGGTGGCAACAGCCCTGTCGGCAAGGGGCTGGAGTTTCGCGGCTACCTGGACCAGAAAAAAGCCGAGCGCGCAGACACCCAGGGCCGAGTGGCGCAAGTCGATGCCAAGGGGGATGTACTGCTCAAATCCAGCGGCACCCTGGAGCTGGTCGGCACCCGCATCGGTAGCAGCAACAACACAGTAGGCAGTATCACGCTGCACGCCGATGGTCCCCTGCAAGTCAAGGCGGCCACCGACACCCACCGGGCCCAGGGCAGCAGCCTGGGGGGCGGATTGGAGCTGCTCGGCAAAACGTCCGCCGATGGCAAGGGTGGAGGCCTGGGCGGTCATATCGGTTCCGGACGCACGGACGAGACCAGCACCACCGCGACCGGCGCCCAATGGTTTGCCACCGATACCGTGGCCATCACCAGTACCGACTTCCAGGATGATGCCGTGCATCTGCAAGGCGTGAACGTCACAGCGGGCAAGGTGGCCATCAATGCCGTCAACGGTGGCACCTTGAACGAGGCCGCCCGCAGCACCGAGCACCGCAACAACCTCGACCTCACGGCAGGCGCAGGTTTCAACAGCATGCCGGGAGCCACGAAGGACGAAAACAAGCGCGGGCTGTATGGACGCTTCCAGGGGGTCATCGATCAGCGTGACAACCTCACGTACCAGAACAGTCAGTGGCGCGCTCAACACATCACCCTCAACAGCCTCGCCGACACGCGCCTGGAAGGCGTACGCATGGACGCGGGAATGATTGAGGGTGACATCGGTGGCAGCCTGCGCGTCGCCAGCCGCCAGGACCGGATCAATGCCGTGAAGGTGGACGTCGACGCTCGACTGAGCAAGGAAAAGAACCCACAGGGCTACCTCAATGCCGCCAAGGCCTTTGCCGGCCCGCTGGGCGGCAAGGCCGAGAAAGCCGTCGGGCCGGTGGCGCAGAAAGTCGATCCGGGCCTGTCGCCCACGTTCAACTTCAAGCTTGAACACACCCAGCGCGAATCGGTGGCCAGCCAGAGCACACTCAGTGGTCGTGACGGCATCAACCTGAATGTCGCAGGCGCTACCGAACTGTCCGGCGCCCGGCTTCAGACCGCCAAGGGCAAGGTTGACCTGGGCTCAAGCGCTGTCACCCAGCAAACGCTCAACGGTCGTGACTACCGTCGCGAAGTGGGCCTCAACGCCTCCAACGCGCCGGTGGACCTGATCACCGGCCTGATTGAAGCCTACAAGCCCGGCAACAGCAGCACCAACGACGAAAAGCCCCTTGACCTGGGGCTGGTTCGCACCAGTGGCCACGACCGCACCACCACCGTGGCATCGAGTGTCAATCAGCCTGCCAGCAACCATTAACCCGCACCAATGTGCCCCCCTGCAGGCACAAAAAAGCCGCGACCGGTGTTGAACCGGTCGCGGCTTTTTGAGTGACCTCAGAAATCTGCGAGTTGCCAGACCTCATAAGCCGGGGTTTCGTAAGGATGGCTCTGCTTGAGCGCAGCGACCACCGACGCAATCAATGCGTCGGCCACCACCAGCTCCACCCGCCACTCTTCGACCTGCTCGACCACACCAGACTGCCCGATGAACGGCTGGCTGCCCTCCAGCGGGCGGAACTGGCCCTGGCCCAACACTTGCCAGGCGCAGCAGTCGTAGTCGCCGATGCGTCCGCCGCCAGCGGCGAACACTGCGGTCTTGACCACGTCCACATGGCTGGGCGGGACGAAGAAGGCGAGCTTGTACACCCTTAGTTCACCCATACCCGCGCGTTGCGGAACATGCGCATCCACGCCGCGTCTTCGTTCCAGTCATCCGGACGCCAGGAGTTCTGCACGGCACGGAAGACCCGCTCAGGGTGCGGCATCATGATGGTGACGCGACCGTCGCGGCTGGTAAGACCGGTGATCCCGCGCGGCGAACCGTTAGGGTTGGCCGGGTAGGTCTCGGTGACCTTGCCGTGGTTATCGACGAAGCGCAGGGCCACGCAACCGGACAGGTCGGCTTCAAGCAGGGCTTCCTGGCTGGCGAATTCGGCGTGACCTTCACCGTGGGCGATGGCGATTGGCATGCGCGAACCGGCCATGCCCTGCAGGAAGATCGAGTTCGACTTCTGCACTTCGACCATGGCCACACGGGCCTCGAACTGCTCGGAACGGTTACGCACGAAATGCGGCCAGAACTCGCTGCCCGGAATCAGCTCGTGCAGGTTGGACATCATCTGGCAACCGTTGCACACACCCAGGGTGAAGCTGTCGGTACGCTCGAAGAAGCCCTGGAAGGCATCGCGGGCACGGCTGTTGAACAGCGCAGACTTGGCCCAGCCTTCACCGGCGCCCAGTACGTCGCCGTACGAGAAACCACCGCAAGCCACCAGGCCCTTGAACGCGTTCAGGTCAACGCGACCGGCGAGGATATCGCTCATGTGCACGTCGATGGCGTTGAAGCCGGCGCGATCGAAGGCGGCTGCCATCTCGACCTGGCCGTTGACGCCCTGCTCACGCAGCACCGCTACCTGAGGCCGGACGCCCTTCTTGATGTAAGGCGCCGCGATGTTGTCGTTGACGTCGAAGCCAAGCTTGGCCGACAGACCCGGGTTGTCTTCTTCGAGCAGGACGTCGAATTCCTGGTCGGCACACTCGGCGTTGTCACGCAGGCGCTGGATCTTGTAGCTGGTTTCAGCCCACTGGCGCTGCAGCAGACGACGGTCGCCCTTGAACAGCTCTTCACCGGCCAGCTTGATCAGCACTTCGCCGTTGTTGATCGGCTGGCCGATCACCGCGACGCAGTCTTCACCCAGGCCGGCAGCGCTGAACTGGGCCAGCACGTCCGGGGTAGCGTCCTGATGCACCTGGATCACCGCGCCCAGCTCTTCGTTGAAGAGGATGGCGGCGATTTTCTCACGCTTGCTGGTCAGGGTGTCGAGTTCCAGCTCCAGGCCGCAATGACCGGCAAAGGCCATTTCCAGCACGGTGGTCATCAGGCCACCGTCGGAACGGTCGTGGTAGGCCAGCAGGTGACCATCGGCATTCAGGCCCTGGATCACGGCGAAGAAGGCCTTGAGGTCTTCAGCGTCGTCGACGTCCGGTGCCTGGCTGCCGAGCTTGCCGTGGGTCTGGGCCAGGATCGAGGCGCCCATGCGGTTCTTGCCACGGCCGAGGTCGATCAGGATCAGGTCGGTCTCGCCCTTGTCCATGCGCAGTTCAGGGGTCAGGGTCTTGCGAATGTCGGTGACCGGTGCGAAGCCGGTGACAATCAGCGACAGCGGCGAGGTGACGGATTTTTCCGCGCCCTCTTCACTCCAGCGGGTTTTCATGGACATGGAGTCCTTGCCCACCGGAATGGTCAGGCCCAGCTCAGGGCACAGTTCCATGCCCACGGCCTTGACGGTGTCGTACAGACGCGCGTCTTCACCCGGGTGACCGGCTGCGGACATCCAGTTGGCCGACAGCTTGATGTCGGACAGTTTTTCGATACGCGAGGCGGCCATGTTGGTCAGCGTCTCGCCGATGGCCATGCGGCCCGAAGCCGGGGCGTCGAGCAGGGCCAGCGGGGTACGCTCGCCCATGGCCATGGCTTCACCGGTGTAGACGTCGAAGCTGGTGGCAGTGACGGCAACATCCGCCACCGGCACCTGCCAAGGGCCGACCATCTGGTCGCGGGCAACCAGGCCGGTGATGGTGCGGTCGCCGATGGTGATCAGGAAGCTCTTGCTGGCAACGGCCGGGTGGCGCAGCACGCGCTCGACGGAATCTTGCAGTTCCAGGGCGCTTGGGTCGAAATCGTCGCCCAGTTCCGCTTCGCGGGTAACCGAACGGTGCATGCGCGGCGGCTTGCCCAGCAGCACGTCCAGCGGCATGTCTACAGGGCTGTTGCCGAAGTGGCTGTCGGTAACGGTCAGGTGTGGCTCGGCAGTCGCTTCGCCAACGACTGCAAACGGGCAGCGCTCGCGCTCGCAGATGGCCTGGAAGCGCTCGAAGTCGGCCGCGTCGACCGCCAGGACGTAACGTTCCTGGGATTCGTTGCTCCAGATTTCGTGCGGGGCCATGCCCGGCTCGTCATTGGGCACATTACGCAGCTCGAAGCGGCCACCGCGGCCACCGTCGTTGACCAGCTCAGGGAAGGCGTTGGAGATACCGCCTGCGCCGACGTCGTGGATGAAGGCGATCGGGTTGTTGTCGCCCAGCTGCCAGCAACGGTCGATGACCTCCTGGCAGCGGCGCTCCATTTCCGGGTTCTCGCGCTGCACCGAGGCGAAGTCCAGGTCTGCGGAGCTGGCGCCGGTGTCTACCGACGAAGCCGCGCCGCCGCCCAGGCCGATCAGCATGGCCGGGCCACCGAGGACGATCAGCTTGGCGCCGACGGTGATCTCGCCCTTCTGCACGTGATCTTCGCGAATGTTGCCCATGCCGCCGGCGAGCATGATCGGCTTGTGGTAGCCGCGCACTTCTTCACCGTGGGGGGTGTTGATCGACTGCTCGAAGGTACGGAAGTAGCCAGTCAGCGCCGGACGGCCGAACTCGTTGTTGAACGCCGCGCCGCCGAGCGGGCCTTCAATCATGATGTCCAGGGCGGTGACGAT
>Ga0247821_10001623_pt1 | contig 12570 bp, 11 predicted proteins | sample 13C_Glycerol_Day_FD_192481 | JGI IMG/M metagenome (GOLD analysis project Ga0247821, IMG submission 192481) | Soil microbial communities from agricultural site in Penn Yan, New York, United States - 13C_Glycerol_Day14 | ecosystem: Environmental > Terrestrial > Soil > Agricultural land | place... | reverse complement strand
GTGCAGGCCGAGCACGGCCAGCACCGGCTCACGGCGTTGGAGGAGGCGGTGCGGGCCGCGCCGCGCGGGGTGGCCGTCACCGCCGCGGTGGTCACCGGCGAGCCCGCCGAGCTCGGCCCGCTGGCCCGACTCGTCCTCGCCGACGCCGACCGGCACCTGGGCGCGGCGTTCCCGCCCGGCGCGCGGCCGACCGTGCGGATCGTGCTGGACGAGGCGGGCGCGCTGGCCGCCGCGGCGGGGGTCACGGCCGTCAGCGACGCGACCGAGGCCGCCATCCGGATCCGGGACGGCCGGATCGTCGCCCGGGCCGACGGCCATGGCGCCCCGCACGCGGCCGCCTCCTTCATCTGACCGCACTCCGCCCACGCCCGGTCGCCGCGCAGGCTCCCGGGAGGCGTGTGCAAGCTCGCCGCTCTCGACCATGCCGCGACGCGACCGGGCGGCCGCGGCGTGCGGCCTGGCGTAGTGCGCCGCTCCCGGCTGCGCCACCAACCCGCCTGGCGCCCGCACCAGCCACGCGTGCGCCATGGCCGCCCCCCGCGCTTGCCGTGACCCACGGCCCGCGCGCTGTCCGCCCACTGCACCACGTGCCCGCCGGCCCAGGTCGCCGACTGCGTCGGCGCTCACCTCGCAGAGCGGTTGCGCACCGCGCAGACCCCGTAGGCCCTGCGCGGCGGCGAACCGCTCTGCGAGGTCGGCGTCAGCGCCTGCGGGCCGTGAGCAGCAGGCGCGGCGAACCCAGCCGGAACGGTTCCCCGTCCGGGCCCGCGTAGAGCGCGATGTCGACGAAGCCCGCCGTCGTGAGCAGGTCGTCGATCTGCGCGCAGGTGAACACGTGGTGCAGCGCGGTCACCGCCACCTCCTCGGCGCCCCGGCTGAAGCGGTAGCCGCTGATCATGCGGCTGTGGGCGACGTCGTACTGGGTGGTGGCGGCAACGCTGATGTCGCCCACGTTCATGGTGCGGTCCTCCCCGGTGAACCCGGGCAGGACGGATTCGGCGGTCGCGCTGAAGTCGACCACCAGCCCGCCGCCGGGCCGGACCGCCGCGGCCAGCGCGGCGACGAACGTCCGCGTGCCCTCGGGATCGAGGTAGCCGAAGCTGTTGCCCATGCAGACGGCGGCGTCGAAGCCGTCGGGCGGGACTTCGCGCATCTCGGCGAGGCGGAAGTCGACGTCGACGCCCGCCGCCTTGGCCGTGCGCCGGGCGTGCTCGATCGCTTCGGCGGAGATGTCGAGGCCGGTCACGGTGTGGCCGCGCTCGGCGAGCGCGATCGAATGCCGCCCGCTGCCGCACGGGACGTCGACGACGCGCGAGCCGGGCGCGAGCCCGAGCCGCTCCTCGACGAAGTCGATCTCGGCCGTGGTGGCCTCCGGCGGCACGGCGCGCCGCCAGAACTCGTTGGGAAGTTCGGTGAAGAAGTCCGCGTACCACGCGGACGAGACGTGCTCGGACAACGCAGGTGCTCCTGTCGGTGCATCGGGATGATGACGATGGCACCGGGCATGCTGGACAGGCCGCGCTCAGCGGCTCCGTCGGCGGCCCGGTGTGTGGAACCGGGCGGGCATGGCGTCCTCCAAGATGGGCGCCGGATGTCGGCGCACGACGACGATAACAGCCCGCCACCCCGCTTGGCACGCGATTTGTGCGCCGCCCGACTACCCACTCGGGTAGCCCGCCACCCCGCGCCCCGCCGCACGCTGAGGACGCCGACACGCCGACGGAGGAGCGCCGATGACGTCCCCATCAACCACCGAAGAGCTGGACGCCGTCATCCTGGGGGCCGGGGTCGCCGGGCTGTACCAGCTCCACCAACTCCGCGAGCAGGGGCTGCGGGTGCGCGCGATCGACAAGGCGGGCGACGTGGGCGGCACCTGGTGGTGGAACCGCTACCCCGGGGCGCGCTTCGACAGCGAGGCCTACATCTACCAGTACTACTTCGACGAGCAGCTCTACAAGGACTGGAGCTGGAGCGAGAAGTTCCCCGGCCAGCCCGAGGTCGAGCAGTGGCTGCACTACGTCACCGACCGGCTCGACCTGCGCAAGGACATCCAGTTCTCCACCGCCATCACCAGCGCCCACTTCGACGAGGACCGCGGCCGCTGGACGATCACCACCGACGCGGGCGACGTCATCGACGCCCAGTTCTTCGTGAGCTGCGCGGGCATGCTCTCCGCGCCGATGGAGCACCCCTTCGAGGGCCAGGAGAGCTTCCGCGGCCCGATCCTGCACACGTCGAAGTGGCCTGCGGGCGGCATCGACCTCGCGGGCAAGCGCGTGGGCGTCGTCGGCATCGGCGCCACCGGCATCCAGGTGATCCAGACGATCGCCGACGAGGTTGCCCACCTCACCGTGTTCGCCCGCACACCGCAGTACGTGCTGCCGATGAAGAGCCCGCACTACGGCCCCGCGGAGCAGGCCGCCTACAAGGCCCGGTTCGACGAGCTCAAGGCCACGATCCCGCACACCTTCTCCGGCTTCGAGTACGAGTGGGCGCACGCCTGGGCCGACTGCACCCCCGAGAAGCGGCTCGAAGTCCTCGAGGAGATCTACGAGGACGGCTCGCTCAAGCTGTGGCTCGCGGGCTTCGGCGAGATGTTCTTCTCGCCGGAGGTCAGCGAGGAGATCTCCGAGTTCGTCCGCGGCAAGATGCGCGCCCGCCTCAAGGACGACCCGCACCTGTGCGACGTGCTCATCCCCACCGACTACGGTTTCGGCACCCACCGGGTACCGCTCGAGCGCGACTACCTCGAGGTCTACCTGCGCGACAACGTGGACCTCGTCGGTGTGCGCGACAACCCGATCGCCCGCATCACCCCGAACGGCATCGAGCTGGCCGACGGCACCGTGACCGAGCTCGACGTGATCGTGCTCGCCACCGGCTTCGACGCGGGCACGGGCTCGCTCACCCGCATCGACGTCCGCGGCCGCGAGGGCCGCAGCCTCACCGAGGACTGGGGCCGCGACATCCGCACGATGATGGGCCTCGGCGTGCACGGCTACCCCAACCTGCTCACCACCGCGGTGCCCCTCGCGCCCTCGGCGGCGCTGTGCAACATGACCACCTGCCTGTCGCAGCAGACCGAGTGGATCAGCGACGCGATCAGGCACGTGCGCGAGCAAGGCAAGCAGACGATCGAGCCCACCAAGGACGGCGAGGACGCCTGGGTCGCCCACCACGAGGAGACCTCCGGCGCCACGCTCATCGCCCAGACCACCGGCTGGTACCTGGGCTCCAACGTGCCCGGCAAGCCGCGCCGGGTGCTGTCCTACTGCGGCGGCGTCGGCACCTACCGGCAGAAGTGCGACGAGGTCGCGGCCGACGGCTACCCGGGGTTCGCGATCGCCTAAGCGAGCAGACCGCCGCGCCGGGCCGACGACACGGCCTCGGCGCGGTTGGTCGCGCCGAGCTTGGTGTAGATGTTCTTCAGGTACCACTTCACCGTGTTGACGGTGACGGTCAGCTCGCGCGCGATCTGCGGGTTGCTGCGCCCGGCGTCGAGCATCCTGACGATGGCCAGCTCACGGCCGGTGAGGCCGGAGGCGTCCCGGGCGGGCGCGACGACCAGCTCGCCGAACCCGACAACGGGCGGCACGCCATCGGGCCAGCGCTCCACGAGGCGCTCCAGCACGGCGGCGACCTCGGGACCGCCGTCGACGACGGTCTGCCGCAGGCGCGCGGGCACGAGCAACGCCAGCGCCCCGGCCAGCGTGCGCTCCGCGGTGATCCGCCGGGCCGCGCGTTCCTGCACGGCGACGAGCGCGACGGTGGCCGTCACCGCGGCCCGGGCCTGCCCGCGGTGTCGGAGGTCGCCGATCAGCTCCTCCAGCAGCGCCGCCGCCCCCGCGTGGTCGCCCTCGGCGGACAGCACCGCGGCCAGCGAACCGGTGCGGATCTGGTCGATCACCACGCCGATCCCGCCGGGGCAGGCCGCGCCGTCGGGCAGGTCCTGCGCCACCCGGCGGGCCTCGCGCACCTTCCGCGCGGCCAGGAGCTGCCGGATCCGTTCGGCGAGAACGGTGGCCGACAGCCGCGGGAGGCCGAGCCGCTCGGCCACCTTGGCGCCCTCGGCCAGCAGCTCGCCCGCGTCGGCGCCGCGGTGCGCCTTGATCCGCGCGAGCACGGCGTAGGTCGCGATCATGAAGTCGACGACCCCGCTCTCCGCGCCCAGCTCCCGGCTCTCCTCGAGCAGCCGCTCGGCCTCGTCGAGCTCGCCGCGTTCGTAGTGCAGCTCGCCCAGCAGGGCGCCCGCCAGCTGCGCGGCGTGCGAGCGGCGGCCCGCCGACTCCCGGCCGAGCACGACCGCACCGGAGAAGTGTTCCTCGGCCGCGTCCAGGTCGAGCTGGGCGAACGCCGCGACGCCCGCGAAGCACCGCCCGTAGACGCCGGAGAACGGGCCGATCGTGCGGTCGTGGAACGGCCGGGCCCACCGCTGGCGCTCCAGCGCGTCGCGGTAGCGCATCGAGTAGATGTCGCAGAACGTCTGGATGTTGGCCGCCACCGCGACGATCCACGGCCGGTAGGTACGGTGCCGGGCCAGGCTCCTCCGGACGAGCGCCTCGGCGCGGTCGATGCGGTCGCCGTAGACGTCGATGCAGGCCTGCACGACGTCGGCCTCGGAGTGCATCTCCTCGTGCGCGCCGCCCACCGGCATCGCCCGCCGCAGGTGGTCGAGCGCGTGCTGGGCGGCGTCCGCGCGCTGCAGGAGGCTGTTCGCCCAGGCCACGGCGGTGAGCAGGCGCGGGCGGGCGTCGACGGCGTCGGCGGGCAGACGCGCGGTGAGGCCGAGCAGGCTGACCATCCGGCTGTGCTCGACCAACGCCATGGCGTGCCGCTCGACCAGGTCGGTGGCCCGTTCGACGGTGCCCGCGGCCAGCGCGTGCGTCACCGCCTCGGACACCAGCTCGTGCTCCGAGAACCAGTTCGACGCCCACCGGTGCAGCCGCGGCACCCGGTCGGGGTGGTCGCGCTCGAGGCGGCGGCGCAGGTACTCGGCGAACAGGTGGTGGTAGCGGAACCACTCGCGTTCGTCGTCGAGCGGGCGCAGGAACAGGTCGCGGCGTTCGAGCTCCTCGAGCATCGCCTGCCCGTCGGCGCGGTCGGCGAGCCTGCAGGCGAGGTCGCCGCAGAGCCGGTCGCACACCGAGGTGGCCAGCAGGAACTCCAGGATCTCCGGCGGCTGGGCACTCAGCACGTTCTCCGCGAGGTACTCGCCGACGGAGTGGTGGCGCCCGGAGAAGCCGCGGATCAGCCGCGTGGGGTCGGCGGAGTCGCGCAGCGAGAGCGACACGAGCTGCAGCGCCGCGACCCAGCCGTCGGTGCCTTCGGACAGCCGCGCGACGTCGTCGCCGTCGAGGGGGAGCCCGTTGAGGTCGACGAGGAAGGCGCGGGTCTCGGCGAGGTCGAACCGCAGGGTGTCGGCGTCGACCTCGGTGAGCTGGCGGCGCACGGCCAGGCGCGAGAGCGGCAGGCGGGGCCGGGTGCGGCTGGTGAGGATCAGCGACAGGTTGTGCGGCGCGAAGTCGAGCAGGTGCACCAGGGCGCGGTGCACCTGGGCGTCCTCGATGAGGTGCCAGTCGTCGAAGGTGAGCACGATCCGGCGCTCGTGCCGGGCGACGAGCTCCAGCAGGGCGGAGAGCGTGTAGCGCTGGGTGTCCTCGGCGCCCTGCTCGATCAGGGCCTTGAGCTCGTCGAGGGCGTTCTCGGCGGGAAGCGCCCGGCGCAGGGCCTCCAGCAGGTGGGAGAGGAACCAGTGCGGGTCGTTGTCGTCGCGGTGCAGGCCGAGCCACGCGACGTCGGCGCCGTCGTGCTGCAGCTCCTGCTGCCACTGCACGGCCAGGGTGGTCTTGCCGTACCCGGCGGGCGCGTGGATGACGACGAGCTGACGGCCCGCCCCGGCCCGCAGCGTAGCGAGCAGCCGACGGCGTTCGATGACGTTGCGGACGTAGGTCGGCGCGCGGAAGCGGGTAGAAGCATCGGGGGGCGCGGCGCGTGTCATCGGCAACCCCCCTCGGACCCGATCGTTCCACCCGTGCGGCGGGCCGGCTAGCGTGGCGGGATGGCCAGGCCGCACGAGGCACGGCAGGTGGCGGAGTCGTTCGGCGAGGACGCCGAGCGCTACGACCGCACCCGTCCGCGCTACCCCGACGCCCTGGTCGAACGGATCGCCGCGACGGGCCCCGATGTGCTCGACGTGGGGTCGGGCACCGGCATCGCCGCCCGGCAGCTGCAGGCGGCGGGCTGCCGCGTGCTCGGCGTCGAGCCCGACGCCCGCATGGCCGCGTTCGGGCGAAGCCACGGTGTTCCGGCCGAGGTGGCGACGTTCGAGGCGTGGGAGCCTGCGGGCCGCGTGTTCGACGCGGTCGTCGCCGGGCAGGCGTGGCACTGGGTCGACCCGGTGGCGGGCGCGGCCAAGGCGGCGCGCGTGCTGCGCCCCGGCGGCAGGCTCGTCGTGTTCTGGAACGCCTTCGACGTGCCCCCCGAGCTGGCGGACGCGTTCAACGCGGTCTACGGCCGGGTGCTGCCCGGCTCGCCGGTCTCGCTGACCACCCGCGACGCCTACCCCACGCTGGCCGCCATCGCCGCCGACGGCATGCGCGGCGTGTTCGGCGAGCCCGAGGAGTGGCGGTTCCCCTGGCAGCGCGAGTACACCCGCGACGAGTGGCTCGCGCAGGTGCCGACGTTCGGCGGGCACACCACGCTCGCCGCCGACCAGCGGGCCGCGCTGGTCGCGGGGATCGGAGCGGCGATCGACGCGGTCGGCGGCCGGTTCGTGATGGGCTACACGACGCTGGCGGTGGTGGCTGCGGCCTAGCCCCTGGCCAGGGTGACCAGGAGGCCCGGGTGGTCGGTGGTCGCCCGCATGTCGAGCACGCGCTTCGACGTGATGGCGAACGCGCCGTTCACCACGACGTTCTGGAAGCCGCCGTCGTCGGCGCGCCGGTCGTCCGTGGACAGGCAGGCGCGCAGGCCCGCGCGCAGGTTGAGGTCGCCGCCCAGCACCACGGGCGTCCGCCGCGCGGGCAGCACGGTGCCGAGGAGGTAGCGGCACTGGGCCCGCGCGACGGTGGCGTTGGTCGCGTCCAGGTGCGTGGTGCACGCCGAGAAGTCGGCCGTGTCCAGGCAGAGCCAGGCGCGCTGCTCCGGGTCGGCGGGGTTCTGCATGGGGTAGGTGCCGCCCGTGACCTGCGACTCGTCCCCACGGGTCAGGATCGCGATCCCGTACTGCTCGCCGTTGCGGCAGCGCGTCGCGCCGCCGGTGCGGCGGTCCGGTACGGGCCGGAACGTGGCGGCGCCGAAACCGCGGGCGAGCACGGCGGCATCGCTGCGGCACACCTCGTTGAGCGTGACGACGTCGGGGTTCTGCGCCCGGATCACGTCGGCGGCGGTGGCGACGGCCCGCCCGGTGTAGCAGCCCGCGAGGCCGCTGTTGCAGAGGTTCATCTGCAGGACGCGCACGTCGTCGCGCCGCCCGGCCCCCGTCGTGCAGAAGGCGGTGACGAGGACGAGGCACGCGACCAGCAAGCCGCTCCACGCCTTCCTCCGGGTCACGCGCTGCACCTTAGCGACTCGCCAAGGCGACCGGCGGCGTCAACGTGACCAGCAGACCCGGGTGGTCGGTCGTCGCCCGCATGTCGATGCGCAGCTCCGAGGTGATGCCGAACTGGGCGCTCACCACGACGTTCTGCACGCCGCCGTCGTCGGTGCGCCGGTCGCCCGTCGGGAGGCAGGCCTGGACCTCGCCGAGCAGGTTGAAGTCCCCGCCCAGCACGGCAGGCGCGGGCCAGCCCCGGGCCCGCATCGACGGGAAGGCGGTGCCGAGCAGGTAGTCGCACTGGGCCCGGGCCACGGCGGCGTTGCCGTTGTCGAGGTGCGTGGTGCAGGCCGCGAAGTCGGTCGTGTCCAGGCAGAGCCAGGCCCGTTGCTCCGGGCCGGTGGGGTCCTGCGTCGGGTAGATGCCGCCGGTGGTGAGCTTCGCGGGACGGCGGGTGAGCACGGCGATCCCGTACGGCTCGCCGTCGAGGCAGTGCACCGCCTCGCCGGTGCGCCGGTCCATCGCGGGCCGGAACGCCGAGGCGGCGGCCCCGGACGCGCGGGCGAGGACGGCGACGTCGGCCCGGCAGACCTCGTTGAGCGTGACCACGTCCGGCGCCTGCGCGCGGACGACGTCGACGGCGGCGGCCACCGCCAGCCCGGTGTAGCAGCCCGCCAGCCCGCTGTTGCACAGGTTCATCTGCAGCACGCGCACGCGGTCGCCCGGCCCGTCGCGCCCCGGCCCCGCCGCGGCGACCACCGCGGCGAGCACGACGCACCCCACGAGCAGCCCGCTCCACGTCCGCCAGCCGCGCTGCACGCCAAGTGATCGATGGCGGTGTGGTCGGCGGTTCGCCCCCCGCAGGGGGAACGAGACTCGTGGCCGCTGGTGTTGTGGGGGGCATGGCGCTGCACCCACTCCTGGCCGAACGCTTCAGCCCGGCCATGTTCGACCCCGAGCACGAGGCGGCCGCCGAGGACGTCGAGGCCCTGCTGGAGGCGGCGCGCTGGGCCCCGTCGGCGGGCAACGCGCAGCCGTGGGCGTTCCTCGTGGGCCGCCGCGGCGAGCCGGTGCACGGCAGGCTGGTGCGCCACCTCGCCGGGAGCTCGGCGGGCTGGGCGCCCTCGGCGAGCGTGCTCGTCGCCAACCTCGCGCACCGCTTCGTCGAGGGCACCGACTGGGAGTTCTCCGAGTTCGCCCTGTACGACCTCGGCCAGGCCGTCGCGCACATGACCATCCAGGCCCAGGCGCTCGGGCTGCGGGCCCGCCAGTTCCGGGCGTTCGACCGGGCGGGCCTCACCGCGGAGTTCGCCGTGCCCGCGCACTGGGAGGTCACCACCATGACCGCGTTCGGGCGGCCGCTCGCGGACAGCCCCGCTCGGCAGCGGCGTGCGGTCGACGACATCCAGTGGATGGCCGCGGGGTGACCGGCCCCCGGCTGGGCCACGTCATCCTCTACGTCGACGACCTCGCCGCCTCGACGGCGTTCTACCGCGACGTCGTGGGCCTCCCGCACCGCTTCACCGACGCGGGCTACGCCGAGTTCGACACCGGCGCCACCCGTTTCGCGCTCTACGAACGGCGGCGCGCGGAGTGGTTGACGGGCGGCCCGGTGCGGCCCGGCCCGGCGGGCGAGGTCGTGCTGGTCGTCGAGGACGTGGACGCGGTGGCCGCCCGCCTGTGCGCGCACGGTGTGGCGCTGCTCGCCGCTCCCGCCGACCGGCCGTGGGGCCACCGGACCGTGCACGTCGCCGACCCGGACGGGTTCGTCGTCGAGTTCGCGCAGGAGATCCCGCGGTCGCGCGGCCGGGCTACCTGACCGTCGGCGGCAGCAGCTGCTTCCACTGCCGGGCGGCGGCGCGTCCGGTGTGCACGTCGCGCAGGCCGGTGGCCGCGCGGAACGGCCCGAACCCGGAGTCGACGAGCCCGCTCGCGCGGAACGCGGCATCGAGCAGGTCGGCGTCGGCCGCGGGCGCGCCGTTCGGCCGCACGAACGTGATCTTGAAGCGCTCGCCGCGCACGGTGGCGACGAGCCCGCCGCCGAACCACCACCACGGCCACGTCACCGGGCCGACCTCGCCGATGGGCGCGGCGAAGGCCTGCCCGGACTCGGTGTGGAACTCGAGGCGGCCGCGGTCGGCGACGAGCAGGCCGGGCACGTTGCGCAGCCGTCCCGCGAGGATCCAGGCGGGGGTGGCGAGCGGGGTGGTCATGGCGATCTCCTTCGGTGTCGACCACGATGCTCGCCGGTCGCGCGACGCCGTCCCAGACGACCACCACGAGGGGCGCGGGGGGTGCCAGTACCACCCGCCGGTCAACGGCGGAGGAGCACGACCGGCAGCAGGGCGGGCGCGGTGAGCGCGAGGCTCCACCAGAACGTCGACCCGAACGCGGCCGCGGGCGCCGCGACGGCCAGCTGGTGCTGCAGCACCAGGGCGATCACGGCGGCGCCGAGCGGGGCGCCGATCCGCTGCCCGATCTGGAGCGCGCTCGTCGCGCGCGGCACCTGCGCGGCGGCGATGTCCCGGTAGGCCGCGGTCATCAGCGTCACCGTGGCCGCGCCGAACCCGATCCCGCGGACGAAGAGCGCCGCACCCAGGAGCACGGCGCCGGGCTCGTCCAGGGTGAACGGCAGCGTGCCCAGCACCGCGACGACCACCCCGGCCGGCACGACGTGCCGGGCCGGGAGCCGGTCGGCGAGCCTGCCCACGAACGTCAGCGCCACCAGCGTGCCCGCGAACTGCGGGACGAGCGCCGAGCCCGCCGCCAGCGCGCTCGCGCCCAGCACCTGCTGGACGTACAGCGGGATGAGCACCATCGACCCGAACAGCGAGGCGCTGAGCAGGAACAGCGTCGACGTCGCCCCCGCGAACGAGGGCCGCGTGAAGAGGCGGACGTCGATGAGCGGGTCGTCGCTGCGCAGCGCGTGCACGACGAACGCGGCGAGCAACACGGCCCCCGTCCCGAGCGCGACGACGGCCCCGCGGGACAGGCCGTAGACGAGCGCGCCGACGGCGGGCGCGAGCAGGGCCAACCCGCGCACGTCGAGGCGCCGGGCGGGCTCGCCGGGCACGGCGGGCACCGTGCGGTGGGCGAGCGCGGCGGCGAGCAGGCACACCGGCACGTTGAGGAAGAAGCACCAGCGCCAGCTCACCGCGTCGAGCACCAGACCGCCGAGCAGCGGCCCGACGATGGGGGCGATCTGCGCGGGCACCGACACCGCCGCGGTGACCCGACCCAGCCGCTGCGGCCCGGCCGCCTGCACCAGCAGCGTGGCGCCGACCGGCAGGAGCACGCCGCCCGCCGCCCCTTGCAGCACCCGGAACGCGATCAGGCTGCCCGCCGACCACGCCGCCCCCGCGAGCACCGACGCGACGCCGAACGCGAGGACCGACCCGATCCACATCCGGCGGGCGCCGAACCGGTCGACCGCCCACCCGGTCGCGGGCGTCACCATCGCCATGGCCAGCAGGTAGCCGCTCATCGTCCACTGGATCGTGGCCAGGTCGGCGTCGAAGCTGCGCCCCAGCGCGTCGAGCGCGACCGCGACGATCGTCGTGTCGAGCAGCGGCGCCGCGCCGCCGATCACCACGACGACGCAGAGCCGGACGAGGGCGGGGTCGAGGCGGTCCGTAGCGCGTGGCACGGCGAACTACACTACACCGTGCAGTGTAGTATTGCGGCGTGATCCGGGAAGGTGCGCCCACCAAGCGGGCGGCGATCGAGAGCGCCGCGCTCGCGCTCTTCCTCCGCGACGGCTACGCCCGCACCAGCGTCGACGCGGTCGCCCGGGAGGCTGGCGTCTCCAAGCGCACGGTGTACGACTACTACGGCGACAAGCAGCGCCTGTTCCTCGACGTGATCGCGCGCACCCAGGCGGACCACGAGGACCACTTCCGCGCGCTCCTCGACGCCACCCTGCCCGCCGACGCGCCCGACCTGGAAGCGGCGCTCGTCGCCTTCGGCCGCGCCTTCGCGTCCGGGGTGGCGCAGACGCCGGACCGCAACGCCATGGTCCGGCTCCTCGTGGCCGAGGCCGCGCACTTCCCCGAGCTGCTGGAGCGGTGGCGGGAGCCCGGCCCGCAGCAGCAGGTGCTCGCCGAGCGCCTCGCGGGGTTCGCCGAGCGCGGGCTGCTCGACGTGCCCGACCCACTGGAAGCCGCGGCCTACCTGGGCATCCTGGTGACGGCCCAGGCTCAGGGGCGCACGCTCTACGGCACGCTGCCGATCGCCGACGACGAACTGGCCGGGCTGGTGACGAGCGGCGTGCGCGTCTTCCTCCGCGCCTTCCGTCCCCGTCACGCTTTTGAGTGATCACCAGGCTCGCCCGGTAGACGAGGCCTGTCGCCCACGTCGACGATGCCTCATGATCGATCGTGCGGTGACGGACCAGCTGGTCCGGCGGCTCGCCGTCGCGGCGTTGGGCGTGGGGCTGCTCGCCGGCTGCGCCTCGCAGAGCGCGGCGCCGAGCCCACCCCCACCCGCCGACTCGACGCAGGCGGCGGCGATCGACCGGACCGTGCAGGAGGCGATGAAGGCCCGCCACCTCCGGTCGGTCATCGTGCGGGTGACCGTGGACGGCAAGGAGGTCATCACCAAGGCGTACGGCGAGTCGATGACCGGCGTACCCGCCACGGTCGACATGCACTTCCGCAACGGCGCCGTCGCCATCTCCTACGTCTCCACGCTGCTCCTCGTCCTGGTCGACGAGAAGAAGCTCGCTCTCGACGACAAGGCCTCGAAGTGGGTGCCGGAGATCCCGCACAGCGACGAGGTCACCCTCCGCCAGCTCGCCCAGATGACCACCGGCTACACCGACTACGTGATCGGGAACGCGGAAGTCGACGCCATGCTCTACACCGATCCGTTCCGCCAGTGGACGCCCGAAGAACTCCTGCAGACGGTGACGTCGAAGCCGTTGCTGTACCCGCCGGGCACGAACTGGAACTACGCCCACACCAACTACCTGATCCTCGGTCTGGCGCTCGAGAAAGCGACCGGGAAACGGATGTCGGATCTCCTGCAGGAGATCCGAC
>Ga0247821_10001622_pt1 | contig 12570 bp, 15 predicted proteins | sample 13C_Glycerol_Day_FD_192481 | JGI IMG/M metagenome (GOLD analysis project Ga0247821, IMG submission 192481) | Soil microbial communities from agricultural site in Penn Yan, New York, United States - 13C_Glycerol_Day14 | ecosystem: Environmental > Terrestrial > Soil > Agricultural land | place... | reverse complement strand
CGCCAGCCCGGAGGCCAACGCGGCCGTAGCGGAGTACTTCGGCGAATCGCCGGCCAACCCCAAAGCGTGCGAACTGACCAAGGACAAGGCGCACTGCGAGACCTTCCACTCCGGTGACGAGGCCTATGCGGAACAAATCTGGTACTGGACCACCCCGGTGGCCGAATGCCTGGACGGCCGCACCGACGTCAAGTGCACGGATTACTCGGAGTGGACGAAGGCCTGGACAGAGATCAAGGGCTGACATGACGCTCCAGACGCAGCACCCGGTCCCCGGGGCGCCGCCGGCCGCCGCCGTGCCGCCTCCCAGGGCCCAAAGGTTCTCGGCGCTGCTCCACCGCTCGCCGAACCTGCGCCTGGCGGGGCTGGTCACCGCCCCCGCCGGCTGGCTGGTGCTCGTTTACATCGCCGCCCTGGCGGCGCTGCTGATTACCGCGTTCTGGACCGTGGACACCTTCACCGGGAAGGTGTCCACGGACTGGACCACGGAAAACGTGGTGACGGTCCTGACGGATCCGGTCTACCAGCGGATCACGCTGCGGACGCTGTGGATCGCCATCGCCGTGACCCTGATCGACCTGGTCCTTGCCCTGCCCATGGCGTTCTTCATCGCCAAGGTGGCCAGCCCCCGCTGGCAGAAGCTGCTGGTGGTGGCCGTGCTGATGCCGCTGTGGGCCAGCTACCTGGTCAAGGCCTACGCGTGGCGGAACGTGCTCGCCGACGGCGGCCTGCTGGAGTGGCTGGGGGCGCCGATCGGGCTGGAGTCCCCGGGGTACGGCGAAACCGCGGTGATCCTGACGCTGGCCTACATCTGGCTGCCTTTCATGATCCTGCCGATCTACGCGGGATTCGACCGGGTCCCGGATTCGCTGCTGGAGGCCTCCGGGGACCTGGGCGCGAAACCGCTGACCACCATGCGCCTGGTCATGTTCCCCCTGCTGGTCCCCTCCATCATTGCCGGGACGATTTTCACGTTCTCGCTCTCGCTGGGGGACTACATCACGGCCCAGATCGTCGGCGGCACCACCCAGATGCTCGGCACCGTGGTTTACGCGAACGTCGGGGCCGCGAACAACCTCCCGTTCGCGGCGGCCGTATCGCTGGTCCCGATCGCGATCATCACGCTGTACCTCTTCATCGTCCGGCGCTCCGGCGCCCTCAACAGCCTGTGAACAGTGGCGGCGTTTAGCCCGGAACAGGCGGCAGGAGCGTCATGAGACTTTCCCGAAGCGCCAAAGTCATCCTCGGCGTCGTCACCGCGCTGGTGTTCCTCTTCATCTATCTGCCGCTGCTGCTGGTGGTCGTGAACTCTTTCAACGCGGACCGGACGTTCGGCTGGCCGCCGCAGGGGTTCACGCTGGAATGGTGGGGGCGGGCGCTGGATTCCACCGGCGTCCGCGAGGCCCTGGTGTCATCGCTCTGGGTGGCGGCGGTCTCGACCCTCATTTCGCTGGTGCTGGGGACCCTCTTGGCGCTGGCGCTGCTGCGCTACAAGTTCTTCGGCCGGGACGTCATCAGCCTGCTCGTGATCCTGCCGATCGCGCTGCCCGGCATCGTGACCGGCATCGCCTTGAACAACATGTTCACCACGATTCTGGGTGTCTCGCTGAGCATGTGGACCGTCGTGATCGCGCACGCAACGTTCTGCATGGTGACCGTGTTCAACAACGTCATTGCGCGGCTGCGCCGGATGCAGGGCGGGCTGGAGGAGGCGTCCGCGGATCTGGGCGCCGGCGTGTTCACCACATTCCGGCTGGTCACATTCCCGCAGCTCCGCTCCGCCCTGCTGGCCGGCGGCCTGCTGGCCTTCGCGCTGAGCTTCGATGAGATCATCGTGACCACGTTCACCATCGGCGCAGGGGACACCACCCTGCCGATCTGGATCCTGCAGAACCTCTTCCGGCCCAACCAGGCGCCGGTGGTCAACGTCGTCGCCGTCGTCCTGATCATCGTCTCGATCGTGCCGATCTGGCTCGCGCAGCGGCTGTCCGAGGACTCCGTGGGCATCGGCCCCACGCGGGTGAAGGTGACGGAAGGCTAATCCGCGACCCGGTCGATCGACACGACGGCCAGGAACCCGCGGCCCAGGATCTCGGGGGTGTCCGCATCGGAGCCGACGACGGCGTCATAACGGGCGAGCGTCGTCGGCCCGGCCGGGGTTCCAGCCGCGCCGGCGGTGCTGTCGGACGGTCCGACGTCGGCCGGTTCGGCGCCGGACGGTTCGCCGCCGGCGGTGCCGGGACTGACCGTTGCCTGGCCCTGCAGCAGGATCCCGAACTGGCCCCCGAACACGGGATGCGCCCGCTTCTTGGAGAGCTCGATGATGGACGTGTAGCCCTTGAACACGCCCGTGCGGGTGATGACGTTCAGGTCGCGGATGTCGCCCGTGGGCAGCGCCCCGGACGCCGCGGCGTCGCCGGAGAAACGGAACGGGCGGTACTTCTCGAGCGGGTGCTCCGCGCCGTCGACGCTCAGCAGCAGCAGTTCGCCCTCCACCACGGTGAGGACCCTGTCCATGCCGGGGAACGCCGAAAAGTCGCCGGCCTTGGACACGTCGGCGATGCTCACCCGCCAGTCCCAGCCGGTGCCACCCGGGCTGTCCTGCGCGGGGGCGGCCGCGGGATGGCTGGCCAGTTCGCGGGTCACCCCGCCGCCGTTGCGCCAGGGGTGGGCTTTCAGCTCGGCATAGCGGATGATCTCCATCCCTCCACCCTATCGGCCGGGGCCGCGGCGGATTCCGAATGCCCCGGCTTGCCGCGGTCCTTGCTACCGTCGAAGGCAGAAACACGGTAAACACTGCAGAAGGAGCCGAATGTTCGTCAAGGTATGCGGGCTCAGCACCCCCGAGTCCGTCCGGACCGCCGCGGCCGCCGGGGCGGACGCCGTCGGCTTCGTCCTGACCCGCAGCCCCCGCGAAGTGACGCCGGCGCAGGCCCGCGAACTCCTGGCCCACGTCCCGGCCGGACTCCCCGCCGTCGGCGTCTTCCGGCACGAAGCCGCGGCGGACGCCGCCGCGCTGGCCCGCGAAGCCGGGCTGGGCTGGGTCCAGCTCCACGGCGACCGCACTCCGGCGGACGTGCGCACCGTGCACGACGCCGGACTCAAGATCATCCGGGCCGTCACCATGTCCGCCGCGCCCGAGGCCTTCGCCGACTGGGGCGAGGAGCTGCTCCTGATCGACGCCGCCGTCCCCGGCTCGGGCGAGGCCTGGGACTACGGTTCGGTCCGCACAAAGGGGCTGGCGGGGCGCAGTTGGCTGCTGGCCGGCGGGCTCAACCCCGCGAACGTCGGCGCCGCCGCCGCGCAGGCGGGCGCCTGGGGCGTGGACGTCTCCTCCGGCGTCGAGTCCTCCCGCGGGGTGAAGGACCTGGCCAAAATCCGGGACTTCGTGGCGGCGGCAAAGTCCCCGGCCGCGAAACCCTAAACCCTGGCCGCACGGCAGGAATGCCGCCGGACCCTCCCGTGTTGGCCCTGACATGAAGCGCATCGGATTTTTGTCCTTCGGGCACTGGGGGCCCGGCGAGGGCTCCCGCACCCGGACCGCCCGCGACGCCCTGCTGCAGGGCATCGAACTGGCCGTCGCCGCCGAGGAACTGGGCGTTGACGGCGCGTACTTCCGCGTGCACCACTTCGCGCGGCAGCAGGCCTCCCCGTTCCCGCTGCTGGCCGCCGTCGCCGCCCGGACCAGCCGGATCGAGATGGGCACCGGCGTGATCGACATGCGCTACGAGAACCCGCTGTACATGGCCGAGGAGGCCGCCGCGACGGACCTGATCAGCGGCGGGCGGCTGCAGCTCGGGATCAGCCGCGGTTCACCCGAACCCGCCCGCGACGGCGCCGCCGCCTTCGGCCACGTTCCGGCGGAGGGCGAGACCGCCGCGGACATGGCCCGGCGGCACACCGCAGTGTTCCGGCGCGCGATCTCGGGGGCCGGGATGGCGGAGGCGGAGCCGCGGTACGCCGGCGGCGGATCCGGGCTGCTGCCCGTGCAGCCGCATTCACCGGACCTCGGACGGCGGATCTGGTGGGGCGCCGGTTCGCGCGCCACCGCCGTGTGGACCGCGGAACAAGGCATGAACCTGATGAGCTCCACCCTGCTGACCGAGGACACCGGGGTGCCCTTCGACCAGCTTCAGGCCGAGCAGATCGGCATGTTCCGGCAGGCCTGGGCCGACGCCGGGCACCACCACGAGCCGCGCGTCTCGGTGAGCCGCAGCGTCCTGCCGATCGTCGACGAGGAGGACCGCCGGTTCTTCGGCCTCAGCGCCCTCCGGGAAAAGCGCGACCAGGTCGGCGTGATCGACGGACTGGTGGCCCGCTTCGGCCGGAGCTATGTCGGCGCCCCGGACGCCATCGCCGAGGAACTGGCCGCCGACGCGGCCGTCCAAGCCGCCGACACCCTGCTGCTCACCGTCCCCAACCAGCTCGGCGTGGACTTCAACGCCAAGCTGCTGGGCACCGTGGTCCGGCACATCGCCCCGGCGATCGGCTGGGCGCCGAAGCTGCGGCTGTAGCGGCCGGCGGGTTCCGCGGAAGGCTAGCCGGGCCGCGTTGCCGTGGCTAGCATGGCTCCTTGGGGGAGTACCCCGATGAACCGGCGGGCCCGGCCCGCCATCCGCGAAGGAGACCGTTGTGACACTGCCCGAAGGTTTGACCCCCGGCGTCTGGACGCTGGACATGTCCCACAGCGAAGTCGGCTTCAGCGTCCGGCACGCCGGCATCAGCAAGGTCCGCGGCCGCTTCAACGAGGCCACGGCGGAGGCCCGGGTCGGCGATTCGCTCGCGGACTCCAGCCTGCATGCCAGCATCAAGACCGCCAGCTTTGACTCCGGCGACGCCAACCGCGACGCCCACGTCCGCGGCGCCGACTTCTTCGACGTCGACGAGTACCCGGAGATGACGTTCCGCGCCACGGGGATCCGGGGCGACGGCGAGGACTATGTGCTGACCGGCGACCTCACCATCCGCGGCGTCACCAAGCCGGTGGACCTGGAAGTCGAGTTCACCGGTGTAGCGGTGGACCCGTTCGGCGCCACCCGCGCCGGGTTCAGCGCGGAGGCGGACATCAGCCGCAAGGCGTTCGGCCTGACCTGGAACGCCGCGCTCGAAGCCGGCGGGCTGCTGGTCAGTGACAAGGTCAAAATCAGCGTCGAGGCGGCCATGGTGAAGCAGGCCTAGCCAGCCGGCCGGTCAATTTCAGAACTCAAATTCAGAACAGCAGCAGGACGAAGCCGCCGATCGTGGAAACGAGCCCCACCCCGGTGAGGATCCAGCCCAGAGTCCAGGCGGCATTGTCCTGCTTTGGCGGGGTGAGTCCCCAGCGCGACGGGTGGCAGACGTCGTAGAAGAGGTCGACGTCGGACCCGACCACCAGGCCGTGCGACTCGGCCGCGGGCAGCAGCGACCGGTGGTCGGCGTCGTGGTGGTCAGTCCAGCTGTAGCCCGTGAACCCGCCGGCGCTGATCACCTTGCCGGTGGTCCCGGCCCACTCGCAGTGGCGCCGTCGGGAAATCCAGCCCCACACCAGCAACGGCAGGCCCAGGACGAAGCCCACCCACGTCATGACTTCGAGGATGGGACCGAGAAGGTCCCCGATGTTTGTCATCTGCGCGCGTCCCGGCCGGGCGGCGTCAGCGCGTGATGCGCGAGCGGCGCAGGAAGAACATGATGCCGGCGCCCACCAGGACCAGGAGGCCCACGTAGAGCAGGAACTGGACGGCCTCCACAACAAGCCCGACGACCAGCAGGACGAGGGCGACAATCAGGGCAATCTTCAGGAGTGCAGGCATGTTCCCAGTATTGTGCCCTTTCGCGCGTTCGCAAAGCCCGCATCCCGGGGCCCGCGTCCCGGGACACATTTCAGGAATTGTTCAGGGTGAACCCCTAGGCCGGATCGGCCTCCGGCGGGGGACAATGGAGCCATGAAGACATTGCTTAACCTCATCTGGCTGCTCTTTGGCGGGCTCTGGCTCGCCCTCGGCTACTTCGCCGCTGGGGTCATCTGCTGCCTGCTGATCGTCACGATCCCGTGGGGGCTCGCATCGTTCCGCATCGCCAACTATGCGCTCTGGCCGTTCGGCCGCACGGTGGTGGACCGCCCGGGCGGAACCGGGTTGTTCTCCCTCCTCGGGAACGTCATCTGGCTGCTGGTCGCCGGCATCTGGATCGCGATCGCCCACGTGGTGACCGCCTTCGCCATGGCCATCACCATCATCGGCATCCCGCTGGCCATCGCCAACCTCAAGCTCATTCCGGTCTCGCTCATGCCCCTGGGCAAACAGATCGTCCCGACTGACAGGCCCTTCGTGACGACCTACAGCAAGGCATACCGCTAGCCACCATCAGAGGAGGACCGCAATGTCCGAGCATGTCACCGCTGTTCCGGCAACGTCCGGCCAGGATGTTGCCCCCGCTTCGACCGACGACCTCATGCTGGTCATCACCCGCGAATTCCAGGCCCCCATAGCCCGGGTGTGGTCCGCCCTGACGGATGCGGACCAGGCAGAAGCGTGGTGGGGTCCGCGCGGGTTCCATGTTCCCCGCGACAGCATCGACGCGGACCTGGAGATCGGCGGCCTGTACCGGGCCTGCATGGTCCGCGACAGCACGGGGGAGGAACACTGGTGGAGCGGCGTCCACACGGACATCGAACCGCCCAATCTCTTCATCTTCACCCACGCCTGGGACAAGCCCGACGGCACCCGCGGCTTCGAGACCGAGGTGACCTTCCAGCTCGAGGAGATCGACGGCGGCACCCGGATGACGTTCTTCCAGGGCCCCTTCGACACGATCGAGAACCGCGACAGCCACGGCGTCGGCTGGCGGGAATCCTTCGACCGGCTCGCCGAACACCTCCGCCGCACCCCCTGACCCGCCACCCGGCAACGCGGGGTTACGCGAGCTCGGACTGCAGGTTCCGCCGCGCCGCGTCCAGCCACAGCTCCCGGCCCCGTTGGGTGTGGAAGAGCGGATCCAGTTCCAGGAGCTGTCGGACGACGGCGGCGCGCCCGGCCGCGAAGTCGTCGTCGCCGATGTGCGCGAAGTCCTGCCGGACGGCGGCAAGGTACCGGGCATAGACGGCCGGGTCCCCGCCGAGCACGGAGAGGTCGGCGTCGCTGAGCAGGGCGGCGGCGCCGTCGCCGGCCTCCGGCTGGTGGTCTGCGGTCATCCGCACCAGTCGGGCCACCTCGTCCACCTCGGCTGCGGGGAGGCCGGCGTGGGCCAGCCGCTCCTCGGCGAGCCGGGCCGACTCCTCCTCGTCCTGGCCCGCGATGCCGTTGTAGACGGCGTCGTGGAACCAGGCGGCGAGCAGTACGGTGCGCGGCGGGTCGGCGGGCGCGGTGAGGAGGTCCAGGGCCTCCAGGACCGCCAGCAGGTGGGTGCGGCCGTGGTACGTCCGGTGCTCCTCGCCCCAGCGGTCCAGCAGGTCCAGGAACAGCGCCTCGTGGCCGGGAAGCATAGCGTTCCAGCGCGTCAGCAGGGGGAGCTTGAGGGAGCTGCTGCGCCGCCGGGCCGGGATTCGCAGGCCGCTGGCGATCAGTTTGCGGACCAGCACCCGTCCCTCCACGGGGACGGCCCCGGCGGCCACGAGGGCGCCGTACCGGGCTTCGGCGACGTCGTAATGGTCGCCGTCGAACGCCCTGTCCGGGATGCCGGCCGCCGCCGCGAAGGCGTGCAGTTCCTCCAGTGAGGTGTCCGAGATCAGGTGCGAGAAGTGCGTTCCGTGCGCCGGCCAGAGCGGTGGGTCCAGGTAAATGGCCATGGTGGAAGTCTAGTCCGGCCTCGGATCAGCCCTGGCTGGCGTCAGCGGCCGCGGTGTCGGACTGCTGCTCCTCCGGCGTCCGTGCACGGAGCGGCTTGGAGCGCACGCCCTCGCCCTTTTCGTTCAGCCGCGTCTCGTGCTCGGCCTCGGCGATGGCCTCGGGAGTGATGTCGCCTCCTGAGTTCCAGGCCTTGATCGCGGCCCAGGCCACCGCCACGAGGGGGACGGCCAGGATCGCGCCGATGATGCCGGCGAGGATGGTGCCGGCGGTGAGGGCCAGCAGGATGACGAGCGCGTGGACGTTGAGTGCCTGGCCCATCACCACCGGCTGCAGGAAGTTGCCCTCCAGCTGGTTGACGACGATCACGACGATGATGACGACCAGCGCCGCGAGCGGTCCGTTGGCGACCAGGGCGACGAGCGCCGCGAGGATGCCGGCAAGGGTGGCGCCGATCAGCGGGATGAAGGCTCCGATAAAGGTCAGCGCGGCGAGCGGCAGCGCCAGCGGCACCCCCATGATCACCAGCGCCAGGCCGATGAAGAACGCGTCCACGAAGGCGACGATGGAGGTTCCGCGCACATAGCCGCCGAGCACGCTCAGGCTCCGTTCCCCGGCGCGGCGTGCCCTGACCAGCTTCTCGCCCTTGAACGCCCGCAGCACAAAGGCCCAGATGCTTTCGCCGTCCTTCAGGAAGAAGAACAGGATCACGGCCATGAGCACGGCGCCTGTGATGAAGTTGCCGGCCGCGCTGAGGCCGGAGATGGCGCCCGCGCCGACGGTGCTGCTGGTGGCGAAGTCGATGGCGGCGTCGCGCGCCTGCTGGATCTGCTGGTCATCGATCGGGATGGGCCCGGTGCGGATGAAGTCGTAGACCCGGTCGAAGCCCTCCGTGGCCTTGCTGCCCAGTTCGTCCGCCTGGCTCATGACGGCGAAGACGATGCCGGTGATCACGGCCCCGAACGCGAGCAGGAGCAGCACGAAGGACAGGGTGGTGGCGGCCGTGCTGGGCCAGCCGCGGCGGCGCAGCCAGTGGACGAACGGGGCTATCGCGGCGCCGAGGATGAGGGCCAACAGCGTCGGAATCACCACGAGCCGTACTTGGATCAGGGCATAGACCACCACGACGGTCAGGACCAGCAGCAGGAGTACCTGGGCGGTCCTGATGCTGGCGCGGCCCAGGCTGTCGCCCCAGGGGGTTGTCTTTTCCGGACTGCCCATGCTGATTTGTCTCCCACTGTCGGATGGTCATGTTACTTACCAACCGTCTCACAGCCGGAGGCCCGGCAGGCACGGGGCTGGCCCGTTTGTCAGGAAGTGGCGGGCCGGATGTTCTGGTTGCCGTGGAAGGTGTTCTCCGGATCGAACTCCCGCTTCACCCGGGCCAGTCGGCTGTAGTTCTCGTCGCCGAAGGCCGCCCGGACCCGCTCCTGGCCCTCGTCGCCGATGAAGTTCAGCCACACGCCGCCGCTCGCGTAGGGCGCGATGTCCTGGCGGAACCTTTTGACCCAGGCCTTCGCCTCCTGGCCGCCCTGCGGGGTGTCGCCCAGGCCGAAGGGGTGGGTCACCCAGCTGGCGTTCCTGTTCATCAGCGGGGTCGCCGTCGCGGCCGGACCACTGACCGCCCCGCCCCAGTGGGCAATCAGCTGCTGCGAACTCGGTCCCGGGAGATTTCGGGCGGAATCGACGATGACGTCGAGGGCGTCGTCGGAGAGTTCGTCGTGGTAGTCCGCGCTCCAGTAGTTGTACTTGCCCGGCGGATCGTCCAGGGAACACTGGAAGTCGGCGTAGTCGATGTCCTCCAGGAAGTCCGCGGCAGGCTTCAGCGCACGGTACGGCCTGGCGTGTTCGGCGCCCTCCGCGGCGTCCCCGGCGTAGAGGTAGACGACGGCGACCGCCATCCTGCCGACCATCTCCGGCGGCATGCCGGGCTCGGGCGGGACGGTCAGGTAGATGATGGCCCCGGTTTCCTCGTCCGGCGCCGCGAGCGCCAGTTCCCGGAAGCCGCGGCTGATTTCGCCCGCCGCGTCGCCCGGCCACAGCATAAGGCCCGCGTGGACCCTGGGCCCGAGCCGGTGCAGCCCGAAAGTGAAGGACGTGGCCACGCCGAAATTCCCGCCGCCGCCGTGCAGTGCCCAGAACAGCTCGGGGTTTTCCGTGGCGCTGGCGGTGACCTGGTCGCCGGAAGCGGTCACCAGGTCCACGGAGATGAGGTCGTCGCAGGCGAAACCGAAGGCCCGCTCCAGCCAGCCCGAGCCGCCGCCCAGGGTGAAGCCGGCCAGGCCCGTGGTGGACACGCGGCCGCCGGTGAGGGCGAGCCCGTGCTGCTGGGTGGCGCGGTCGAATTCCCCGCACGTCAGCCCGGCGCCGGCTCTGACCGTGCGGGCGTCCGGGTCCACGCTGACGGACTTCATCGGCCGCACGTCGATCACCAGGCCGCCGTCGTTCAGCGACATGCCGGCCACCGAATGACCGCCGGCGCGGACCGCGACGGCAAGGTTGTGGTCCCTGGCGTATTTCAGCGCCTCGGCGACGTCAGCCGGGGTGCTGCAGGGGGCAATCACCGCCGGGCGGCGGTCGATCATGGCGTTGAACAGCGTCCGGGACTCGTCGTAGCCCGGGTCAACAGGTGTAATCCACTTCACGGCGGCGCTCCTCGGCGACCGCGGCTCCCACCCCTCGCAGAAATTTTAAGTCCGGCGACGGCGTGGGGGCCAGAGCGGTCGACAATAGGCCCCGCCGACGCCAGCGGGCAGCGACTTCCGATTTTGCGGAGTAGAAGCATCTCGTCAGCCGCAAATGCGGGTTAGAGTTGCCTCATGCCCAATATTCGCGTTTCGGAGGCGGCCCGGTTGCTGGGTGTCAGCGATGACACCATCCGGCGCTGGACGGAGAACGGAAGCCTGACCCCACTCAAGGACGATGCCGGACGGCTCGCCGTCGACGGGCTGGAACTGGCCCGGCTTGCCCGGGAGCAGGCCCAGCTTCCGGATGACCCGGCCAAGGCCGGCAGTTCGGCCCGCAACCGCTTCGTCGGCCTCGTCACCGCCATCACCGCCGACACCGTCATGGCCCAGGTGGAACTGCAGTGCGGGCCGTTCCGGGTGGTGTCGCTGATGAGCAGCGAGGCCGTGCGGGAACTCGGCCTGGAGCTCGGCTCGGTCGCGACCGCCGTCGTCAAGGCCACCACGGTGATCATCGAAACGCCCAAAGGCAAGGGCGCCGTATGAGGACGGCCGTCAGGGCCGCCGCCGCGCTGGCGGCAGGGGCCATTGCCGCCGGCCTGGCGGGCTGCGCCGCACCGGCCGGGGGCGCCGGCGGGACCGTCACCGTCTTCGCCGCGGCGTCCCTCAAGGCCCCCTTCACGGCGCTCGCCGAGGAGTTCGAGGCCACGCACCCGGGAACCACCGTGACGCTCAGCTTCGCTGGATCCTCCGACCTCGCCACCCAGATCAGCCAAGGTGCCCCGGCGGATGTCTTCGCCTCCGCCGACGCCAGCACCATGGCGAAGCTCGGCAGCGCGGGCCTGGTGGAAGGATCACCCCGGGACTTCGCGAGCAACGTGCTGACCATCGCCGTGCCCCCGGGAAACCCCGCCTCCATCGCCACCTTCGCGGATCTCTCCAAACCGGGGGCCAGGACGGTAATTTGCGCGGCGCAGGTCCCGTGCGGCGCGGCCACAAAGGCCCTTGAACAGGAAACCGGCACCACGCTGCAACCGGTCAGCGAGGAATCGTCCGTGACCGACGTCCTGGGCAAGGTCGTCTCGGGGGAGGCCGACGCCGGGCTGGTCTATGTCACGGACGTCCAGGCCGCCGGGGACAAGGTGCAGGAGATCCCCTTCCCCGAGTCCGCGCGGGCCGTCAACACCTATCCGATCGCGGCGGTGCGGACCGGCGGCAGCAATGACCTCGCGGCCGCCTTCATCGAGACCGTCATGGGCCCCGAGGGCCAGCAGCTCCTCCGCGGCGCCGGCTTCGGAACCCCCTAGGCCCACATGAAACTCAGAGACAGCACCTACAACGGGATCCCGCGCTGGGTCGCGGCCATTGCCGCCGTCGGGGCGCTGTTTGTGCTGCTGCCGGTCGCGGCCATGCTGGGCCGGATCAACTGGCCGGAGTTCATCCCGCTCATCACCTCGGAATCCTCGCTCACCGCCCTGGGGCTCAGCCTCCGCACGGCCGCCGCGAGCACGGTGCTGTGTGTGCTGTTCGGGGTGCCGCTGGCGCTGGTGCTGGCCCGCGGCGACTTCCCGGGCCAGCGGCTCCTGCGATCCTTCGTCCTGCTGCCGCTCGTGCTGCCCCCCGTGGTGGGCGGCATCGCGCTGCTTTATGCCTTTGGACGCCAGGGCCTCCTGGGACAGAGCCTCGAAATCGCCGGTATCCAGATCGCGTTCACGACGACGGCGGTGGTGCTCGCCCAGACCTTCGTGGCCCTGCCGTTCCTGGTGGTCAGCCTCGAAGGCGCCCTCCGCTCGGCCGGCAGCCGGTACGAAGCCGTGGCCGCCACCCTCGGCGCGCGCCCCACCACCGTGCTGCGCCGGGTCACCCTGCCGCTGGTCCTGCCCGGGCTCGCCTCGGGGGCCGTGCTGTCCTTCGCCAGGAGCCTGGGCGAATTCGGCGCCACGCTCACCTTCGCCGGGAGCCTGCAGGGGGTCACCCGCACGCTGCCGCTGGAGATCTACCTGCAGCGGGAGGCCGACGCCGATGCCGCCGTCGCGCTGTCCCTGCTGCTCGTTGTGGTGGCGGTCGTCGTCGTCGGGCTCTCCTACCGGGGGCCGGCGCCGGCCGGGTCCGGCGGCCTGACGTCC
>Ga0247821_10001621_pt1 | contig 12571 bp, 11 predicted proteins | sample 13C_Glycerol_Day_FD_192481 | JGI IMG/M metagenome (GOLD analysis project Ga0247821, IMG submission 192481) | Soil microbial communities from agricultural site in Penn Yan, New York, United States - 13C_Glycerol_Day14 | ecosystem: Environmental > Terrestrial > Soil > Agricultural land | place... | reverse complement strand
TACCGACGCGCGCCCCCGCACTGGAAGACTGCGCCGCCTCGATCGCCGCCGTGAAGGGCAACCGCCTGGGCGACGCGTTCGCCCCGCTGGCCCGCGCCATCGCATCTCTGCGCGCCGACGGCGCGCGGGCGGTGGCCCTGGGGTGCACCGAGCTACCCCTCGCGCTGCCAGAGTCCCGGCGCGGCGAGTTCGATCTGGTGCTCACCGATTCCATCGATGCACTGGCCCGTGAAGCCGTGCGGCAATTTCACCCTGATCCCGCAACCCAACCAAAAGGTATTCCATGTTCGCCACCCATAAGTTCGGCCGCCGTTCCGCTCACGCAGCAGGCAAGCTGACCCTCGGCGCCTGCCTTGCAGCGGCATCGGGACGGCAGCGCGGTGCATAGCGTGATGGTGGGCGGCCGCTGGGCGGTGCGCGAGCGGAAGCTGCAGAACCTCCGGCTCGCGCAGCTGCGGGAGGACGCTGGCGCGGCGACGCGCCGGCTGCTGCCGGTCGTGCAGTGCTTCTGTCCCGCCCTGATGCGCGAGCCGTACCGGGTGAACCGGTTCGGCGGCGACGGGGCAGCGTGAAAACCTAGTCCAGGGAGTCTGGGCGGCAGAAGCAGTTGTATTGCTCCCTCTCCCTGTGGGAGAGGGTTGGGGTGAGGGCACCAGCGGCGCAAGGGCCGTTGACGGTGCCGTGCAAACCGTTGAGCTTGCATCCTCCCAGCTACATCGCCTACGAGCCCCATCGCAGTTCAACGACCGTGCCCTCACCCCAGCCCTCTCCCAGGGGGAGAGGGAGCAACAACCGCTTCGTCGGTTTTGCTGTCCAGCCTCGCTTCAGAGATGAGCAAAAGTTTCGCTATGATGAAGCGAGTTGTAAATCTATGCTCATCACTTCGTCATGGTCGAGGCGCGCCGCGTGATGGCTGCCGTCCCGGGCAATCCTTCGATGGCGCAGCGCATTGCACGGTGCCTGCCCACGCTCTCCCTGTCCCACCGCAAGGTGGCGGACTGGGTGCTCGCGCATCCGCTGCGCGCCGCCACCATGCCCATCGACGAGCTCGCGGCCGCTGTGGGCGTGTCCATCGCCACGGCCAATCGGTTTGCGCGCGCGTTGGAGTTCGAAGGTTATCCGCAGTTTCGCGCGGCGCTGGTGCTGGGCTTCGAGACCACGCTTGCGCCGGTCGAGAAGCTGCGCAGCAAACTGCAGCGTTCGGCCAGCGTCGCCGACGTTTTCGCCAGCTCGCTCCAGGACGCCGAGCGCAACCTGGCACGCACGCGGCAGTCGCTCGACCCTGACGCCTGCGAGCGCGCGGTTGAAGCGGTGCTGCGGGCGCGGCGCGTCTACATCGTCGGCTTCGGCAGTAGCAGCTGGTTGGCCGGCCTGCTGCAACACAACCTCCTTCCGTACTGCGACCAGGTGGATCTGCTGGCCACCCCGCAAGGCGCTTCGTTCGCCGCCAAGTTGCTGAGCCGCGCGGGACGCGGGGACCTGCTGGTGGCGATCGCCTTTCCGCGGTATCTGTCCGACTCGGTCCTGCTCGCGCGGCACGCGCGCGATGCGGGCGTGCCGGTCCTGGCGCTGACCGACCGGGTGGCCTCGCCGTTGGCGGCGCTTGCCGACATAGCCCTCTACGCGCAGGCGGACAGCCCTTATTTTGCGAACTCCGAGGCGAGCGTGCTGGCGCTCATCGAGGCGCTTTCGAGCGCGGTGGCGCATCGCGCGAAGGGTTCGGTGCAGGCCGCGATGCAGGTCGCGGAGTCCGTGCTGCCCTGGCTGCACGGCAGCGCGCGACAGGTGCGCGCCGATGCAGCAATCTCGCCGCCGCCCGCACGGCGCCGTGCCAAGCGATTGAAGAAGGTCTCATGAGCACATCCGACATCCGTCCCCTCATCGTCATCCACGGCGGTGCCGGCACCATGAGCCGCGAGGGCGCCGCCGCGCAGCAGCAGGCCGAATACCACGCTGCGCTGCAGGCCGTGCTCGCTCCTTCGCGCGACTTGCTTGCGCAGGGCGGCACCGCGCTGGACGCCGTGTCGCTGGCGGTCGACCTGCTGGAGGACTGCCCGCTGTTCAACGCAGGGCGCGGTGCGGTTTTTACCCACGATGAAACGCACGAACTCGACGCCGCCATCATGGACGGCGCGACGCTGAAGGCGGGTGCCGTGGGCTGCGTCTCGCGCGTCAAGCGGCCGGTGCGCGCCGCGCGCGCCGTCATGGAACACACCGAGCATGTGCTGCTGGTGGGCGCCGGGGCCGAGGCCCTGGCGCAGCGGCTCGGGCTGGAGATGGTGTCCCCTGACTATTTCTCCACCGAGCATCGGCGCGAACAGTTGCGCAAGGCGCTGGCCGCCGACCGCACCCTGCTCGACCACGATGGCGCCGCGCTGCAGTTCCGGCAGCCGCCGGGGCCGGTGCCGCCCCTGGACGAGGGGCGCAAGTTCGGCACGGTGGGCGCCGTGGCGCTCGACGCCAGCGGCAACCTCGCGGCCGCGACCTCGACCGGCGGCATGACCAACAAGCAGCCGGGACGCGTGGGTGACTCTCCGCTGATCGGCGCCGGGACCTACGCAAACAACGCGACCGCGGCGGTCTCGTGCACCGGCACCGGGGAGATGTTCATCCGTGCCGCCGCGGCCTATGACGTCTGCGCGCGGATGGCCTATGGGGGAGTGTCGCTCGAAGAGGCCGCGCGGGCCGTGGTGATGGAGTCGCTGCCGGTGATCGGCGGGCGCGGCGGGCTGATCGCGGTCGATCGACGCGGAAACTTCACCATGCCGTTCAACACCGAGGGCATGTACCGTGGCTTCGCGCGCGCCGGCGAGGCGCCGCAGACGGCGATCTTCCTCTGAAATGTCCATGACCCTCGCCGACCCCGCACTGTCCAGGCCTTCCACGTCGGCCGCCTCCGCCACCGCCGCCGCGATGGATGAGCGCCGCGTGGTGCAGGTCACCGATCTGTCGGTGCGTTTTTCCACGTCGGAGCGCGTGGTGGACGCGGTGCGCAATCTCTCGTTCCACGTCGACCGCGGCGAGACGCTCGCCATCGTCGGCGAATCCGGTTCCGGCAAGTCGGTGACGTCGCTGTCGTTGATGCGGCTGGTGGAGCACGGCGGCGGCCGCATCGTCGGCGGGCGAATGATGGTCCGGCGCCGCAACGGGGATGTGCTGGACCTGGCGCAGGCCGGCCCGCCGACGATGCGCGGCATCCGCGGCGCGGACATCGCGATGATCTTCCAGGAGCCGATGACCTCGCTGAACCCCGTGTTCACCGCGGGCGACCAGATCGCCGAATCGATCCGCGAGCACCAGGGCAAGGATGCCGCGTCCGCACGGGCCGAGGCGCTTCGCATGCTGGAGTTGGTACGCATCCCCGAAGCGCGCAACGTGCTGGACCGCTATCCGCACCAGCTCTCGGGCGGCATGCGGCAGCGCGTGATGATCGCGATGGCCCTGTCGTGCCGGCCTTCGCTGCTGATCGCCGACGAGCCGACCACGGCGCTCGACGTCACGATCCAGGCGCAGATCCTGCAGTTGATCCGCGGCCTGCAGGACGAGATGCAGATGGGCGTCGTGTTCATCACCCACGACATGGGCGTGGTCGCCGAAGTGGCCGACCGCGTGCTGGTGATGAATGGCGGGCGCCAGGTGGAGGAGGGCAGCTCCGATGCCGTCTTCTCCGCGCCGAAGGAGGCCTACACCCGCGCACTGCTTTCGGCGGTGCCGCGCCTGGGGTCGATGCACGGCACGGACCTGCCGCGCAAGTTCGAGCTGGTGGATCGCGGCACGGGCACCCCGGCGCCAATCGATGCGCGCCCGCAGGACACCGTGCCCGCGGGGGTCGCGCCGATCCTGCGCGTGCGCGAGCTGGTGACGCGCTTCGATGTGCCCAGCGGCCTGCTGGGCCGCGTGAAGCGGCGCGTGCATGCCGTGGAGAAGGTCAGCCTAGACCTCCATCCCGGCGAGACGCTGGCGCTGGTGGGCGAGTCGGGCTGTGGCAAGTCGACGACCGGCCGGTCGCTGCTGCGGCTGGTCGACAGCCAGGGCGGCGCCATCGAGTTCGGTGGCGAGAACGTGCGCGAACTTCCGGCACACGCGCTGCGTTCCTTGCGCCGGAATATCCAGTTCGTGTTCCAGGATCCGTTCGCCTCGCTCGATCCGCGCGTGACGGTCGGCTACTCGATCATGGAGCCGCTGCTGGTGCACGGTGTCGCCAGGGGGCGTGAAGCCCAGGAGCGCGTCGACTGGCTGCTGCGCAAGGTGGGGCTGCCCCCCGAAGTGGCGCATCGCTATCCGCACGAGTTCTCGGGCGGCCAGCGCCAGCGTGTCGCCATCGCGCGGGCCCTGGCGCTGAACCCCAAGGTCGTGGTGGCCGACGAGTCCGTGTCCGCGCTCGATGTGTCGATTCAGGCGCAGATCATCAACCTGATGCTCGACCTGCAGCGCGAACTGGGCATCGCCTTTCTTTTCATCTCGCACGACATGGCCGTGGTCGAGCGGATCAGCCATCGCGTGGCCGTCATGTACCTCGGCCAGATCGTCGAGATCGGGCCGCGGCGCGCCATCTTCGAGAACCCGCAGCACCCGTACACCCGTCGCCTGATGGCGGCCGTGCCGATCGCCGATCCGAAGCGGCGCCACCTGCGGCGCGAGCTGCTGGATGGCGAGGTCCCGAGCCCCATCCGCGCGGTGGGCGACGAGCCGGTCGTCGAGCCGCTGCACGCGGTGGGGCCGGGCCACTACGTCGCACGCCATCGCGTCGGCGGCATGTTCTGAGCAACCCACCGCTCACCCCATCATTCACCCCATCACTTTCACCAGGAGCATCCGATGAGATATTCGCTTCCCCCCATGGCCGGCGCGCTGGCGCTGGCCGCCACGCTGTCGACGCCGGCCTTCGCGGCGAAGGATGTGGTCGCGGCCGTCGCCTCGACCTTCACGACGATGGACCCGTACGACGCCAACGACACCTTGTCGCAGGCCGTGGTGAAGTCGATGTACCAGGGCCTTTTCGGGTTCGACAAGGACATGAAGATGGTTCCTGTGCTCGCCGAGAGCTTCCAGGCCAGCAAGGACGGCCTGGTCTACACCGTCAAGCTGAGGAAGGGCGTGAAGTTCCACGACGGCACCGACTTCGACGCCGCGGCCGTCAAGGCCAACTTCGACCGCGTGACGAACCCCGAGAACAAGCTCAAGCGGTTCGTGCTGTACAAGAACATCGCCAAGACCGAAGCAGTCGACGCCTCGACCGTGAAGTTCACGCTGCACGAGCCGTTCTCGCCCTTCATCAACTCGCTCGCGCACCCGTCCGGCGTGATCATCTCGCCCACCGCGCTGCAGAAATCCGGCAGCAAGGGCATCGCGCAGAACCCGGTGGGCACCGGCCCGTTCAAGTTCGTGGAGTGGAAGCAGACCGACTACCTGAAGGTCGCGAAGTTCGACGGATATTGGCGCAAGGGGCTGCCGAAGGTCGACAGCATCACCTTCCGCCCGGTGACGGACAACAACTCGCGCAGCGCGATGATGCAGACCGGCGAGGCGCACTTCACCTTCCCCGTGCCGTACGAGCAGGCCGAGGTGCTCAAGGGCAAGCCGAACCTCGAGCTGGTGGCCGCACCTTCCATCGTGCACCGGTACATGTCGATGAACACGCAGCAAAAGCCGTTCGACAACGTCAAGGTGCGCGAGGCGATCAACTACGCCATCAACAAGCAGGCGCTGGCCAAGGTGGCGTTCTCCGGCTATGCGGTCCCGGCCGAAGGCGTGGTGCCCAAGGGCGTGGAGTACGCCGTGAAGCTCGGGCCCTGGCCCTATGACCCGGCCAAGGCGAAGCAGCTGCTGAAGGAAGCGGGCTACCCCAACGGCTTCGAGACGCAGCTCTGGTCCGCCTACAACCACACCACCGGCCAGAAGGTCATCCAGTTCCTGCAGCAGCAGCTCGCGCAGGTGGGCATCAAGGCCTCCGTGCAGGCCCTGGAGGCAGGCCAGCGTGTCGAGAAGGTCGAGAGCGCGCAGGATGCGGCGAGCGCGCCGGTGCGGCTGTACTACGTCGGCTGGTCTTCGTCCACGGGCGAGGCCGACTGGGCGGTGCGTCCGTTGCTGGCGTCCGAATCGGCGCCGCCGAAGATGTTCAACACGGCGTACTACAAGAACCCCGCGGTGGACGAGGACATCGCCAAGGCCCTGACGACGACCGACAAGGCCGAGAAGACCCGGCTGTACACGGATGCGCAGAAGCGCATCTGGGCTGACGCGCCCTGGGCCTTCCTGGTCACGGAGCAGCTGCTGTCGGCGCATGCCAAGGGCCTGAGCGGCTTCCACGTCATGCCAGACGCGTCGTTCAACTTCGATGACGTCGACCTGAAGCCCGCGGCGAAGTAACAGAGCCAGACCCGCAACCCGGACCCGCCCGCGATGACCAGCTATCTGCTCAAGCGAATCCTCGGCCTGCTGCCGACGCTGCTGATCGTCGCGGTGCTGGTGTTCCTGTTCGTGCACATGCTGCCGGGCGATCCGGCGCGGCTGGCGGCCGGCCCGGATGCGGATCCGCAGACCGTGGCCCTGGTGCGCCAGGATCTCGGGCTGGACAAGCCGCTGCCCGCGCAGTTCGTCGATTTCTTCGCGCGCATGCTGCAGGGCGACTTCGGCCGTTCGCTGAGCAGCAAGCGCCCGGTGTCGGTGGAGATCGGCGACCGCTTCATGCCGACCTTGCTGCTGACCCTGGTGAGCATGACCTGGTCGGTGCTGATCGGCATGGCCATCGGGATCGGCTCGGCGGTCTTTCGCAATCGCTGGCCCGACCGCCTGGGAATGACGCTCGCGGTCTCCGGCATTTCATTTCCGGCGTTCGCCCTGGGCATGCTGCTGATGGAGATTTTCTCCGTGCAGCTCGGCTGGCTGCCCACCGTGGGCGCCGACAGCTGGCGCCACTACATCCTGCCGTCGCTCACGCTGGGCGCGGGCGTCGCGGCGGTGATGGCGCGCTTCACCCGCGCGTCCTTCATCGAAGTGATCCAGGAGGACTTCGTGCGGACCGCCCGCGCCAAGGGCCTGAGCGAACGCGTCGTGATCCTCAAGCATTGCATGCGCAACGCACTCATCCCGGTGGTGACCATGATGGGTCTGCAGTTCGGCTTCCTGCTGGGCGGCTCCATCGTGGTGGAAACCGTCTTCAACTGGCCGGGACTGGGCCGGCTGCTGGTCGACGCGGTGTCCATGCGCGACTACCCCGTCATCCAGGCCCTGGTGTTGCTGTTCTCGTTCGAGTTCATCGTCATCAACCTTGCCGTCGACCTGCTCTACGGCTTCATCAACCCGACCATCCGTTACCGATGAACGATTCGAAGACAACGGCCGTGGTTGAGGCCGCCGCCGCACTCGAGGCGGACCCCGGCCCGTCGCTGGCTGCCGGGGCGCGCGTGCGCACGCCATGGACCGAGTTCTGGCGCAAGTTCCGCAAGCAGCACGTCGCCCTGGTGGCGTTCGCGTTCGTGGTGCTGCTGGTGGCGGTGGCGGTCCTGGCGCCGTGGATCGTGCCGTATGACGCCGAAAATTTCTTCGACTACGACCGCATCAACGAAGGCCCGTCGCGGGTCCACTGGATGGGCGTCGATCCCCTGGGCCGCGACATCTTCAGCCGCATGCTGATGGGCGCGCGCCTGTCGCTGGCCGCCGGGTTCTGCTCGGTGGCGCTCGGCGGGCTGGTCGGCGCGTCGCTGGGCCTGCTGGCGGGCTATTACGGCGGCTGGTGGGAGCGCATCGTGATGCGGATGTCGGACGTGCTGCTCGCCTTTCCGGGCATCCTGCTGGCGCTGGGCGTCGTGGCCATCCTGGGCAGCAGCATGGTCAACGTGGTGGTTGCCGTATCGGTCTTCAGCGTGCCGGCGTTTGCCCGCCTCGTGCGCGGCAACACGCTGGTGCTCAAGCAGATGACCTATGTGGAGGCCGTGCGCAGCATCGGGGCGTCGGATTGGACCATCCTGGTGCGGCACATCCTGCCCGGCAGCATCTCGGCGATCGTCGTGTACTTCACGATGCGGCTGGGCACCTCCATCATCACGGCGGCCAGCCTGTCGTTCCTGGGCCTGGGCGCGCAGCCGCCCACGCCGGAGTGGGGCGCGATGCTCAACGAGGCCAGGGCCGACATGGTCAATGCACCGCACGTGGCGCTGTTTCCCAGCCTGGCCATCTTCCTGACGGTGCTCGCCTTCAACCTGCTGGGCGACGGCATGCGCGATGCGCTAGACCCCAAGATCGACCGGCTCTGAACCATGGCTCACCTGCCGATGCATCTGTTGCCGCACATAGGCGCCCTGGCCAGCGGGCCGCGCGACGCGATCAGCGATGTGCCGGGCGTGCAGGTGGGCCACCATACGCTGAGCGAGGGTGAGGTGCAGACCGGCGTGACGGTGGTTCGTCCGCATGCGGGCGATCCTTATCGCGACAAGGTTCCGGCCGCGGCCGTCGTGTTCAACGGCTTCGGCAAGAGCATGGGCCTGGTGCAGGTGCGCGAACTCGGCGTGCTGGAGACGCCCATCGCGTTGACCAACACCTACTCGGTGCCCGCGGTCGCGCAGGCGCAGATCCGCCAGTGCCTCGCCGCGAACCCGGAGAGCGGCCGCAGCCTACCCACCGTGAACCCGCTGGTGTTCGAGTGCAACGATGGCTGGCTCAACGACATTCAGCGCATGGCGGTCGAGGAGGCGCACTACGCGCGCGCGCTGGGCCTTGCGCACACCGACTTCGAGCAGGGTGCGGTGGGAGCAGGGCGCGGCATGTCGTGCTTCGGCCTGAAAGGCGGCATCGGCAGCGCGTCGCGGCGCACGCCGGGCGGTGACTTCACGGTCGGGGCGCTGGTGCTGGCCAATTTCGGCAAGCAGCGGCAACTGGTGGTTGCGGGGCACCCTGTGGGTCTCCGGCTGGCGGATGGGGCCCGGGCCGCGGCCACGGGCCCTGAGAAGGGTTCGATCATCCTGTTGCTGGCCACCGATGCGCCGCTCGATGCGCGCCAGCTGCGCCGCCTTGCGATGCGGGCAGCCGCGGGCCTGGCGCGCACAGGGTCCGTGTTCGGCCACGGCAGCGGCGATATCGCGCTGGCGTTCTCGACGGCCTACACGGTGCCGCACTTGCCGGACCGCGCGATGCCGGCCTTGGCGATGCTGCACGAGATGCGCATGGACGACCTGTTCGAAGCGGGCGCCGATGCCTGCGAGCAGGCGATCCTGCATGCGCTCTGGCACGCCGCCGCGGTCACCGGCCGCGATGGCCATCGTCGCGAAGCCCTGGCGGACCGCATCGCCAGCTGGACCTCCCTTTCTGCCGCATCGCCATGAAGGTTCTGATCTCCACCGATATCGAAGGCGTCGCCGGCGTCGTTCACCACCAGCAGGTGCGCGCCGGCAACCCTGAATACGAACGGGCCCGCGTGCTCATGGCGCATGAAGCCAATGCCGCCATCGCCGGGGCGTTCGAAGGCGGCGCGAGCGAGGTGCTGGTCAACGACTCGCACGGCGACTTCCGCAACATGCCCGCGGAGTTGCTCGATCCGCGCGCCCAGTATGTGCTGGGCAAGCCGCGCTACCTGGGCATGATGGCGGGGGTCGACCAGGGCGTCGACGCGGTCTGCATGATCGGCTACCACTCCAGGGCCCAGGGCCGCGGCATCCTGGCGCACACGACCAACAGTTTCGCCTTCTCGCGGATCTGCTTCAACGGCGACGAGGTGAGCGAGGCCGCCATGTACGGAGCGCTTGCGGGGGAGTACGGCGTGCCCGTGGTGATGGCGAGCGGGGACGACGCTTTCATCGAGGAGCACCAGGTCATGTTCCCCCACGCCGTGTTCGTGCAGACCAAGATCGCGACCGGGCAGACCAGCGGCATCAGCCTGTCGCCGCAGGCGGCTCGCGACGCCATCCAGGCCGGCGTCGCCGCGGCCCTGCGCGTCGCGCGGCGGCCTGCGCCGCATGTGGTGCGCACGCCGCTGGAGGTGCGCATCCAGACGCAGACGCCCGCACTCGCCGATCTGTTCTGCCAGTGGCCCACGCTGCAGCGCCTGGCGGGCGACCAGGTCGGCCTTCAGGCCGCGTCGGTGGAGGCCGCGGTGCGGATGATCAATTGTTTGTCCGCGATGTCGTCGATGTTGCGCTGACGGGCGGTGCTCAAAGCAGCGCGCCGCGCGCCGCGACCGGCCACAGCGCCTCGACGTGTCCGCCGCGGATGCAGACGATCTCGTCGTACAGGTTGACGGTTGGGTCGCAATGGCCGGGCACCAGCATCACCACGTCGCCCAACGCAAGGCGAGTGCCCTCCGCCACCTCCAGCACGCCGTGGTCGTCGGCCGCTTTGGCATAGCGCAGCCCGGGCCGCTGCCAGACCACGGGCATGCCGGAGTCAATGCTCGAGGCCTTCAGGCCGGCGTCGATCACCGCGCGATCGGGTTGGGTTCGGCTGAGCACGGCGCTGCGCACGAACAGGGCGTGCTCGAACGGCGGGTCTTGCGGCCCGCGCTGGTTGTCCGCGTAGTCCCGGTCCATGAAGATGTACGAGCCGGCCTGGATCTCGTTGAAGACGCCGGAGTCGCGCTCCAGCAGAAAGCTGCCGGTGCCCGCCCCCGTGATGCGTTCCACCTGGAGCCCGTCGGCTTCGATGCAACGCCGGGTCATCACCGCGGCTTCGACGGCCAGACCGATGGCGCGTGCGCGCTCCTCCGGCGTACGTTGGTGCTGGGCCGGGCCGTGGTAACACTGCAAGCCCGCGAAGCGCAACGGCGGCAAGTCGGTGATCCGCCGCGCCAGTTGCGCTGCCGCCGCACCCGGCGCCACGCCGCAACGGCGGCCGCCGACGTCGACTTCCACGTACACGTCAAAGCTCACCGACTGGGCGCGCGCCGCCTCGGCCAGGGCCTGCACCTGAAGCGCATCGTCCACCAGCACGCCGATCCGGGCCCGCCGGGCCAGGTCAGCCAAGCGGCGCAATTTGGCGGTGCCCACCACCTGATTGGTCACCAGGACGTCGCGGATGCCCGCGTCGACGAACACCGCTGCTTCGCTGACCTTCTGGCAGCAGATGCCCACTGCGCCCAGCGCCACCTGCCTTCGCGCGATCTCGGGACACTTGTGGCTCTTGCCATGCGGGCGCAGGCGCACGGGATGTCCTTCGAGAGCGTCAGCCATGCGCTGCAGGTTGGTGTCGAACACGTCCATGTCGAGGACCAGCGCGGGCGTATCGATGGTGTCGACGGGGTCGCCGGGCAGGGCTGCTTTCCAGGGGCTCATGGGCTAGGGGTCCAGGTTGGTGTACGTGTTCCAAGAAGAGCTGCGAGCATCGAGTGCGCTAGCGCCAGGGCGGCACCGGCCGGAACCGCTCCTGCAGGAAGGCCAGGAACAGCCGCACGCGTGCCGACATGCCGGCGCGTTGCCCCAGCAGGGCCACGACATCCGCATCCGGCGGCTTCCACTCCGGCATGACCCGCACGAGGCGTCGCTCCCTCAGATCGTCCGCGACGTCCCATTCGGAACGCAGCATGATGCCCTTGCCCATGAGCGCCCATTGCTTCACCACCTCGCCATCGTTGCTGGCGAGCACGGGCGGCACGCGTACGGCCACCTCCGTGCGGTTCCTGTGCAGCCGCCAGAGGGTCACGTCCTCCTGGTTTTCGCGCAGCACGATGCAGTCATGCCGTGCCAGGTCGTCGGGCTTCAGGGGTGCAGGCCGGCGCGCGAGGTATTCCGGTGATGCACAGAGGAAGCGCGCGTTCGGCGCGATGGGATAGGCGATCATGCTCGAGTCGGCGAGATGTCCGATGTGCACGACCAGGTCGAAGCGTTGCGCGTCCGCCGCCGGCACGACATCCGTGAGGAACAACGAGACCAGCAGCTTGGGATGCGCGGTGTGGAAGTCGGCGATCACTGGAGCCAGGTAGCGACGGCCAAAGCCCAGGGGCCCGCAGACGTTGAGTGTGCCCGCCACTTCGCCCGAGCGCGCACGCAGGCTGTCGGTGAGTTGCTCCAGCCGCGCCAGCAGTTCCAGCGCGCCTGCGTAGAAGAGCTCCCCCTCGTCGGTGAGGCAGAAGCTGCGCGTGCTGCGGTGAACGAGCTGAAGGCCGAGGCGCTGCTCCATCTGCCGCAAGTGCTGCGACACGGCCGACGGCGTGACATCCATGCGCCGCGCGGCTTCGGCCAGCGACCCGGCCTCGGTGACGGCGACGAAGAAGCGCAGGTCCGTCGCGTCCTTTGACATGCCTAGTACTCTACCGTGACACCCTTGCCCTGCGCGACCGCGTTGCGCACGGCGAGTTCCGCCACCGCGAGATCCTGCAGCGCGACGCCGGTGCCATCGAACAGGGTGATCTCGTCGTCGGACCTGCGGCCAACGCACAGGCCCGCGACCACGGCGCCCAAGGTGCCGCGCAGGTCGTCCAGCCTGATCAGGCCGGCGGCGAACGCGTGCTGGCATTCCCCGATCGAGATCGCCTGCGCGGGTTCGTCCGCGAACACGGCCGCCGCCGCGACCAGCGCCGTGGAGAGTTCCTGCTTGCCTCGGGTATCGGCCCCCATGGCGCTGATGTGCGTTCCGGGAGCCACCC
>Ga0247821_10001619_pt1 | contig 12580 bp, 11 predicted proteins | sample 13C_Glycerol_Day_FD_192481 | JGI IMG/M metagenome (GOLD analysis project Ga0247821, IMG submission 192481) | Soil microbial communities from agricultural site in Penn Yan, New York, United States - 13C_Glycerol_Day14 | ecosystem: Environmental > Terrestrial > Soil > Agricultural land | place... | reverse complement strand
AGGTCACGCTGCCGCGTCGTTGAACTCGACCCTGAGCGCCGAGCAGCAGCGTGACCTTGCCGGGCGCATTCGCCGTGGTGAGGTGAAGATGCTCTACCTGGCGCCGGAGCGCCTGGTGCAGCCACGCATGCTGGACTTCCTGCGCACGCTGGATATCGCCTTGTTTGCGATTGACGAGGCGCACTGTGTATCGCAATGGGGGCATGACTTCCGTCCCGAGTACCTGCAACTGGGGCAACTGGCCGAGCTGTTCCCGCATGTACCGCGTATTGCCCTGACCGCCACCGCAGACATGCGTACCCGCGAAGAAATCGTCACGCGCTTGCACCTGCAGAACGCCGAGCGTTTCCTGTCGAGTTTCGACCGGCCGAACATCTTCTACCGCATCGTGCCCAAAGAGCAGCCACGCAAGCAGCTGCTGGCGTTCCTCGGCGAGCGTCGCGGCAACGCCGGGATTGTCTACTGCCTGTCGCGCAAGAAGGTCGACGATGTCGCCGCTTACCTGTGTGAACAGGGCTTTCCGGCGTTGCCTTATCACGCCGGTCTGCCGGCCGAGACCCGCGCCTCCAACCAGCGCCGCTTCCTCAATGAGGAAGGCCTGATCATGGTTGCCACCATCGCCTTCGGCATGGGCATCGACAAACCCAACGTGCGTTTCGTTGCCCACCTGGACCTGCCCAAGTCGCTGGAAGCCTACTATCAGGAAACCGGCCGCGCCGGACGTGACGGCCTGCCGGCCGACGCCTGGATGGCGTACGGGCTGCAGGACATGGTCATGCTCAAGCAGATGCTGCAGAACTCCGAGGGTGACGAGCGCCACAAACGCATCGAGCAACACAAACTCGACGCCATGCTCGCGCTCTGTGAAGAGACGCGCTGCCGCCGCCAGATCCTGCTCAACTACTTCGATGAAGAACTGCCGCAACCATGCGGGCATTGTGACAACTGCATCGACGGCGTGCAGACCTGGGACGCGACCGAGCCTGCGCGTCAGGCCCTGTCGGCGGTGTACCGTACCGGCCAGCGTTACGGTGTTGGCCATCTGGTGGATGTGTTGCTGGGCCGCGACAACGAGAAAATCCGCAACTTCGGTCATGAAAAGCTCGCTGTGTATGGTGTCGGCAAGGCCCGCTCCGAAGGTGATTGGCGCTCGCTGTTCCGTCAGTTGGTGGCGCGTGGCCTGGCCGATATCGACCTCGAGGGTTATGGCGGTTTGCGCCTGTCCGACACCTGTCGGCCGTTGTTGCGCGGCGAGGTGAGCCTGGAGTTGCGCCGTGACCTCAAGCCGCAGACCAGCAGCAAAAGCAGCGGCAGCGGCGGCAGTCCGGCGAGCCAGCTGGTGCGGGGCGACGAGCGCGAACAATGGGAAGCGCTGCGTGCGCTGCGGCGCAAGCTGGCCGAGGAGCATGGTGTGCCGCCTTACGTCATCTTCCCCGACTCGACCTTGTTGGAGATGTTGCGCAGCCAGCCGACCAGTCTCAGCGAAATGGCCCAGGTCAGCGGCGTCGGTGCGCGCAAGCTGGAGCGTTACGGTGCGGCGTTCCTCGACGTACTGGGCGGTGCCGCCGAGGCGCCACCGCAGGTTGCCGACCTGCGCCACGAGCTGACCAGCCTGGCCCGCGCCGGCATGACCCCGGCGCAAATCGCCGGGCAATTGAACTGCAGCGAAAAGAATGTCTACAGCATGCTTGCCGAGGCCATTGGCCGTCAGCAGCTGTCGCTGGAACAGGCCCTGGATCTGCCGGAAGACCTGCTGGCCGAAGTGCAGGATGCTTTCCTCGACGGGGAGGGCGAATTACCACCGGTCTCGGCCATCGTCGAGCAGTTCGGTGCCCGTGTGCCGGAAGGGGTGCTGTACTGCGTGCGGGCGGCGTTAGCCGCTGAATTCGAGATGTAAGCGGCGTTTTGTCATCTTTTATAACGATTGTCAGACAGATAGAACCTTGTGGAGCCTTGCCTGTTGCGCAGGAGCATGGTTAGCTGACTAATAATTAGTTCTGATGATGAGTTTTCTATGCCGTTGAACGATCAACACCGCTTCGGAATGCAGCTGGCCCAGATGTCACGGGGCTGGCGCGCCGAACTGGACCGCCGCCTGGCCGGGCTCAACCTGTCCCAGGCCCGCTGGCTGGTGCTGTTGCACCTGGCCCGTTTCGACGACGCGCCTACCCAGCGCGAGCTGGCCCAGAGTGTTGGCGTAGAAGGCCCGACCCTGGCGCGCTTGCTCGACAGCCTCGAGTCCCAGGGGCTGGTACGTCGCCAGGCGGTGCTGGAAGACCGGCGCGCGAAGAAAATTCATTTGTGCCCGCCGGCCAAACCGCTGATCGACCAGATTGAAACCATTGCCAATGCCTTGCGCGTCGAGCTCTTCAGCGGTGTCGACGAAGAGGAGTTGCGCGTGTGCATGAAGGTTCACGCGCGCATCCTGGCCAACCTGGAAAAATCCTGACCGGCCTCAGAAGGTGTGACCCAGGTTCAGGTACAACGCCTTCTGATTCTCGCTGTTGGCCCCGTAACTGAAGTTCAACGGGCCCAACGGCGTTTCGAAGCCGACGAAAATACTGGCGGCATTGATGTAGCCACTGTCGAATTCGTTGTCATTGTTCCAGGCCCGGCCACGCTCCAGCGAGCCACCCACGTACAGCGGGAAGTCCAGCGGTAGGTAGGCGCGTGGTGTAAGGCGACGGTAGTAGACCATGCGCATCAGGCTCATGTTCTGCCCTGAGACCGAGTCCTGGCGAAAGCCCGACAGCTGCCGGGCGCCACCGAGAACAAAGCTTGAAGTGACCACTTCGGCGTCATCCAGTGTGCGGCCATATTGGGTCCCCAGCACCCAGGTGTTGGCGCCGCTGCTCAGGGCCTTGTCCAGTTTGAGGTTCCATTGCCGGTAACGATCGTCTGAACCAAGGGACGGCTCGAACTGGCGCAGGGTCAGGCTGATGTCCTCACCGCTGTGCGGGAAGTAGACATTGTCGAGGGTGTCGAACGAATACTTCAGCTCGTAGAAGCCTTCGTTGAAACTGAAGTGCGGCAGGTCCTGGTCACCAATACGTACGTCGGCCTTACCCCAGGCCTGACCGACCCCGAAACGTACTTCGCCGCTATTGCCAATCTGGCGTCCCAGGTTCAGTCCAAAGCCATAGCGTTCCAGGCGGTATTCGGCAATCGGGTCATCGTCCAGCGTGGCTTCGATGTTCTGCGAGCCGAGGTCCAGATAAGGCGCGATGAAGTAGCGGGAGCCGGCATCCAGCGGTTGATAGAACTCGCTGTACAGCTCCTGCTGGTCGCCGATTTGCGCGCGGGTCAACCACTCGCCGCCCAGTTCGTTGATGCCGTTGACCCGATAGCTGGCGCCAATGTTGAAGGCGCTGTCGCCACGCATGTCATCCGACAGGTTCAGGCCCAGGCGCAGGTAATCGGTGCCGCCGCGGCGGCCACGGGCGTTGATCACCAGGGTGTTGTCGTTACCTTTGTGCACCACCCGGTACTGTACCCGATCGAAGTAGTCGAGACCGTACAGCGTCCCCATGTCGGTCTGCAGGCGTCCCAGCTCCAGGGGTTCGCCGATGGGTTGGCGGATATAGAAGCGAATCACGTCGTCGCTGACTTTCGAGTCGTTCTCGATCCTGATTGCAGTGATCACCGGCGTGCGCTGGCTCGGCGAACGAGCAACATTCAGTTCGGCATCACTGCTGTCGGGGCGTTTGAGTACCGCCAGGCGTGCGTCCAGCGCGCGCGCGGCGCGGTAACCAGCGTCGATCATTTCCTCGGCGCGGCCAAAATCGGTGACGCCATAACTGGCCAGCGGCGGCTGGATCAGGATGTCGTCGCGGTGCAGGTTGGCCAATTGCTCTTCGGAGTTGCGTCGGGTCATCAGGGTGATCGACTGGTTGAGTACGTCGACCACGGTCGCCAGTTGCTTGCGATCGCGCAGCGGCGAGCCGATATCGACCACGATGGCAACGTCCACGCCCATCTCACGGGCGACATCCAGGGGAATGTTGTCGACCATGCCGCCATCGACCAGCAGCCGGCCATCCAGATCGACCGGGGCGAATACTGCTGGAATCGACATGCTGGCACGAATCACCTGGGGCAGGTGACCGCGGCGGAACACGACTTTTTCGCCGCTGGCGATGTCGGTGGCCACGGCGCGAAAAGGGATCGGCAGTTTGTCGAAGTCGCGGGTATCGCTGGTGTGGGCCAGCAGGCTTTCCAGCAACAGGGCCAGGTTCTGCCCCTGAATCACCCCCAGCGGCAGGCCAAGGCTGCCGTCGTCGCGGAAGCTGAGCTTCTGTTTGACCAGAAAGTCGCGGTCATCCTGTTTGCGCCGAAATGGCACATCCTTGCGTGGCGGGGCATCAGAGAGTGCCTGTTGCCAGTCGATACCCAAGGCGAGCTTTTCCAGCTCATCGATCTTGTAACCGGAGGCATACAGGCCGCCGACCACGGCGCCCATGCTGGTGCCGGCAATGGCGTCGACCTTGATGCCTTGCTCCTCAAGGGCTTTGAGCACACCGATATGGGCAAGGCCACGGGCGGCACCGCCAGACAGCACTAGGCCGACTTTCGGTCGTGGGGGTTCGGCAGCCAGGAGCGGGAAGGAAACGGCGATCAGCAACAGACTCAACAGCAAACGGTGCATCTTGGCTCTCGGAGCTAAGGCTAAAGACCGCTAGTATAAGCGCCCCCGCCTGTCAGGAGTCTGTCACCCGTGAATGCCCATAAAGCGGAAATTGTCATTACCTATTGCACCCAGTGCCAATGGCTGCTGCGTGCCGCCTGGCTGGCCCAGGAACTGCTCAGCACCTTCAGCGACGATCTCGCCCGAGTGGCCCTTGAGCCCGCCACGGGCGGTACCTTCCGGATTACCTGCGACGGTGTGCAGATCTGGGAGCGCAAGGCCGATGGCGGCTTCCCTGAAGCTAAGGTGCTCAAGCAACGGGTGCGCGACCACATCGATCCGCAGCGCGACCTGGGTCACAGCGATCGCCCGTGATCGGCATCAGCCTTCGACGACAGTCGTCTTGGGCGCCTGGTTGCTGGCGGCCAGGCGGCTGGAGATAACGATGGCGAGAATGATCAGCGCACCGCCCAGGAGCATGCGCGGGGTCGGCGCTTCGGCGAAGATCAGCCAGGCCAGGGCAATGCCGTAGACCGGTTCCAGGGCGAACACTACTGCAGCGGTGCGCGCCTTGATCACCGCAAGACTGGCGACGAACAAGCTGTGCGCGACGCCCGTGCAGAACACCCCGAGCAGGCTTATCCACACCCAGTCCATCGCCGAGACATCGGCCAGTGCCGGGGCAGCGGCGGGCAACAGGCACAGCGCAACCACGGCGTTCTGACACAGCGCCGCCTGCACCGCCGGAATACGTGCGCTGGATGCGCGGTTGGTCAGGGACAGTAACGAGAACAACAAGCCTGACAACAAGGCCCAGAGCAATCCGCCGGTGGCCTGGCTGGCCAGGTCGAAGTCCGGGGTGACCAGGATCAAGCCGATGCTCACCAGTAGCACCAGGATGATCTCGTTGCTGCGCACCCGCTCACGGAACAGCAAGCCTTCAAGGATCACGGTAAAAGCGGGAAAGCTGGCAAAGCCCAGGGTGGCAATTGCCACGCCGGCGACTTTGACCGCAATAAAGAAACTCACCCAGTGACCTGCCAGCAGCACGCCGCCCAACAGCAAGCGCCGCCAGTCCTGAGCCTGCAACGGTTGCCAGGCTTTTTGCGCAAAACGGGCGAACAGGCCGAGCGCCAGTACGGCGAAGACCGCGCGGCCAAACACGATGATCGACGGTGCCGCCTGGGCCAGTTTGCCGAAGACGCCGGTCAGGCCGAAGAACAGTGCGCCGATATGCAGGGCGCCAAGGGCAGTGCGGTGGTTCATAGTAATCCCTTCAGACAACGGTATCGCGGGGCAAGCCCGCTCCCACAGGGTAGGAGCGGGCTTGCCCCGCGATAAAAGTGTAAGGGCACAGTAGCGTCTTCGTCTGTCGCGCGTCTCGCGCTAACTGTCGCCAGACTCGCGGCGCAGGGCCCGGGGCGAACGCCCGAACGTTTTGAGCACGGCGGCAGAGAAGGCGCTTTGCGAGCTGTAGCCAACCCGGCTGGCGATTTCACCGATAGCCAGGTTCGTTCCGGTCAGCAACCTGCGCGCCTGCAGCAGCCGGCGTTGGCGAATGTAGTCCATGGGTGTCATCGACGCTTCGGCGATAAAACGGGCATGCAGGCGAGCGCTGGAAAGCCCGGCCAGACGGGCCAGGTCGGCGACCTGCAACGGGTAGGCGGCGTGTTGCTCGATATGTGCGTCGAAGCAGGCAAAGGGCAATTGTTTCTGCACGATGGCAGGGCGTGAAGCGCTGTTCAGGCTCGCCAACAGCAATACTGCGCCCTGTTGGGCAATCAACGGGTCGGCCACCGGGCTGGTCGCGAGCCAGTCGACCAGTTGCTGCTGATGACTGTCCAGGTTCAGTGAGCCGCGGTGCTCAAGCAGGCGCTGGCTGGCCTGGGCTTGCTCGCCCATGCTGCGTTCGAGCCAGGAATCGCCAGGCACATCAAGGACCAGGCAGTGACTTCCGGCAGTGCTGCCGCAGGTATGGTGGGCGCCGCTCGGCACCACGATAAGGCCCTGGCGTTCGATCCGCGCACCACGACCGTCAAGTTCGAAGTCCAGCTGCCCACGCAAGCCGAACACCAGTTGTGGGTGGTCATGGCTGTGGGCGATCAGGTCGTCACTGTAGTGACGCAGGGAAAGTATCGAGCCGCTGCTCATTGCCGTGTCCTCCAGGCAGTGGCAGCAGTGTACAGGGACAGGCAGGGCGCTGGCGTGTCATCAGATCGACGTGGTTTTGTCACCTGCGTTTCACTGCCCACTGTCACCCTCGGCAAAACTGCCCCGGAGCCAGTCTATGAGCCATGCCGAGCTAGTCAGACCCTCGCGCAAGCAGCGCGTGCGCACGTTGTGGATATCCGACGTACACCTGGGCACACGCGATTGCCAGGCCGAGCACTTGTCGCAGTTTCTCAAGGGTTATCAGGCGGATCAGATCTACCTGGTAGGCGACATCATCGATGGCTGGAAACTGCGCGGTGGCATGTACTGGCCGCAGGCGCACACCAACGTCATCCGCCGCTTGCTGACCATGAGCAAGCGCGGCACCGAGGTGATTTATGTCACCGGCAACCACGACGAGTTCTTGCGCCGCTACTCCAAACTGGTGCTGGGCAACATTCGCCTGGTTGATCAGGCCGAGCACCTGACCGCTGACGGTCGCCGCCTGCTGGTGATTCATGGCGATCAGTTCGATGTGATCACCCGTTACCACCGCTGGTTGGCATTTCTCGGTGACTCGGCCTACGAGTTCACCCTGACCCTGAATCGCTGGCTTAACCATTGGCGTGCCCGTTATGGCTACGGCTACTGGTCGCTGTCGGCGTATCTCAAGCACAAGGTCAAGACCGCCGTCAGTTTCATCAGCGACTTTGAAGAGGCGATTGCCCATGAATGCGTCAAGCAGGGTTTTCATGGCGTGGTCTGTGGGCACATCCATCATGCCGAAATCCGCAAGGTCGGAGAGGTCGACTACTTGAACTGTGGCGACTGGGTCGAGTCCTGCACGGCGCTGATCGAGCATTGGGACGGCAGTATCGAGTTGTACCGCCTGGCCGACGCCCAGGCGCGCGAAGCGCAACGTCTGGCTGACCTGGAGTGGCTCGAACCGCGTTGACTCAGGCGTTCTCGCCCAGCGACTGCAGCGCCGCCTTGTAGATCGACTGACGCGGCTGGGCGAACAAACGCTTGAGCATCGGTTCGAAGAAGCTCAGCGGCAGGCTGTCGTAACCCGGATCGAAAGCGGCGGCATCGTAGCGTGCACAGAATTCGATGGTCTGCTGGTACTGCGGATGGTCCTGAAACTGCTCGCGCAGGTGCCGGTCCATGCCCAGGTGGTGAAAGAAGTAATAGCCCTGGAAGATCCCGTGTTTTTCTACCATCCACAGGTTTTCCGGGCTGACGAAGGGCTTGAGGATGGCCGCGGCGATATCGGGATGGTTGTAGCTGCCGAGGGTATCGCCGATATCGTGGAGCAGGGCGCAGATCACGTACTCCTCGTCACGCCCGTCGCGCCAGGCGCGGGTAGCGGTTTGCAGGGAGTGGCTGAGACGGTCGACGGGAAAGCCGCCGAAGTCGCCGTCGAGCAGGCGCAGGTGCGCCAGGATCCGTTCGGCGAGCTGGCTGGCGTAAGCCCTGAAATCACTGGCGATGATCGCCCAGTCCTGCTGGGTGCCATCTTGCATGTGCGTGAAGCGGGCCTGCTGGTTCATCGGCAATCCAGGTGCTGGGGCGTTACCCCCACTCTACCTTTGCCGCCTGTCGGGACAGTGGCCGCTGAGGACGGGATTCTGGCCTTGTGGGCCGAAATCAGAAGGAGACTTTACCGCGCAGCATGTCGCGGTACATGGCGAAATCGCCAATCAGGCTGTAAAGCGGGTGTTTAAAGGTGGCGGGGCGGTTTTTCTCAAAGAAGAAATGGCCAACCCAGGCAAACCCGTAGCCAGCAAACGGCACCAGCAACAGCACCATCCACTTGCCACTGCCCAGGGTATACGCGAGCAGGGCGATGACCAGGCTGGTGCCGACGAAATGCAGGCGCCGACAAGTGGGGTTGCTGTGTTCTGCCAGGTAGTACGGGTAGAACTCGGAAAAACTGCGAAATTGCTGAGGACTGTTCACGACGCAGCTCCTGAAGCGCTCGATACTGATAAAGATACACGGCGTGGAGCCTGAACTGAGTCTAGAGTGAGTAAAACTGCAAGGCAGTGACAATAGGCGCCAATTGAGTATCCTTTGAGTTCGCCGCAGGAGCGGTCAGTTCGAACATAAGAAGCCAGCCATGAGCGAGAGAACCACGTCAGCAAGCTGGGCATCAGGGATCGTCAAGGCACTCGAGCTCGAAGGGCTGGATTGCCGTGCAATGTTCAAACAACTCGGCCTGGATTTCGCCGCGCTGGACGACCCCGACGCACGTTTCACCCAGGACTCCATGACCCGTCTGTGGCAACTGGCGGTCGATCTTTCCGGCAATCAGGCCATCGGCCTGAATATGGCACGGGTCGTGCGTCCTGCGTCATTCCATGTGGTCGGTTATGCCTTGATGTCGAGCCGTACCCTGGCCGAAGGATTCGAGCGTCTGGTGCGTTACCAGCGCATCATCGCCGAGAGTTCCGATCTGAGCTTCCGTCTGGAACCAGACGGCTATGCATTGATTCTCACCGTTCACGGTGACCATCTTCCGCCCACCCGGCACAGCGCCGAAGCCTCGCTGGCCTGTGCGCTGTCACTGTGCAGCTGGTTGAGCGGGCGAGTGATTCAACCGCGAAGAGTGCTGGTGCAAGGACCGCAGCCCGTGGATGTGACGCCCTACAAGACCGCCTTTCATGCACCACTGGTGTTTGGTGCGGCCCATGACGCGCTGATTTTCGAACGCACCGACATGGAAGCGCCGTTGCCGACAGCCAACGAAGCCATGGCCACCCTGCATGATCGCTTTGCCGGCGAGTACCTGGCGCGCTTCTCCGAAAGCCGGGTCACCCATCGCGCCCGCCAGGTGCTCTGCCGGGTGCTGCCGCAAGGCGAACCCAAGCGTGAGATGGTGGCCCAGGCCCTGCATCTTTCCCAGCGAACCTTGCAGCGGCGTTTGCAGGAAGAGGGCACCAGCTTTCAGACGTTGCTGGACGATACCCGCCGCGAACTGGCCGAGCAGTACCTGGCGCAGCCGAACATGACGCTACTGGAAACCGCCTACCTGCTGGGTTTTGCCGATCCCAGCAATTTCTTTCGGGCGTTTCGGCGCTGGTTCGATGCGACTCCCGGCGAGTACCGGGCGCGTATGGCGGTCAGCGCACCACAGCCAGCGTGCGCTGGCGACGGCGAGGTGCTGATCAGTGACGCCAGAACGCCGGCATACACAGCACCAGCACCGTAATGATCTCCAGGCGGCCGAGCAACATGCCGCCTGCCAGGATCCACTTGGCCGCATCCGGCAGGGTCGCGAAGTTGCCGGCCGGGCCAATGGTTTCACCCAGGCCCGGGCCGACGCCGGAAACCGTACTGGCAGCACCGGTCAGCGCGGTCATCCAGTCCACGCCGAGCAACGACAGGAGCAGGGCGATCACGCAGATGGTGATGGCGAAGAAGAACGAGAACGTCAGAATCGAGCGGACGATCTCTTCATCCAGACGGTGACCGTTGTACTTCTGCTTGATCACCGCACGGGGGTGGATCAGCTGATTGAGGTTGGCCTTGAGCAGGATATAGGCGACCTGGAAGCGGAAAATCTTGATGCCGCCCGCCGTTGAGCCTGAGCAGCCGCCGACAAAGCCCAGGTAGAAGAACAGCATCAGCGAGAAGTTGCCCCACAGGCTGTAGTCACCCAGGGCAAAGCCGGTGGTGGTCACCACCGAAGTGACGTTCAACGCCACGTGACGCAAGGCATCCAACCAGTGCAGTTTGGTGGTGGCCCAGTACCAGGTGCCGAGTACCAGCCAGGTGACCACGAGCATGGCCAACAGGCCCTGGACCTGCTGGTCTTTGATCAGTGCCTTGCGATTGCCGCGCAGGGTGGCTACGTAGAGGGCGAAGGGCATACTGCCGAGGATCATCACCACCACCGCCACCCAATGCACGGCGGGCTGGTCCCATTTGGCCAGGGACTGGTCGGAGGTGGAGAAACCGCCGGTGGAGATCGCCGACATGGCATGGTTGATCGCATCGAACACGTTCATGCCCGCCAGCCAGAACGCCAGACCGCCCAGGGCAGTGAAGCCGACGTAAACCGCAACGATCGACTTGGCGACCATGTGTGAGCGCGGCATGACTTTTTCCGAGCGGTCCGAGGATTCGGTCTGGAACAGGCGCATGCCACCGATGCGCAACAGCGGCAGAATCGCCACCGCCATGGCGATAAAACCGATACCGCCGAGCCAGTGCAACAGCGACCGCCACATCAGGATGCCTGGCGACATGGTGTCCAGGCCACTGAGTACGGTGGCGCCGGTGGCGGTGATGCCCGACATGCTTTCAAAGAAGGCGTCGGTGTAACTGATGTGCTGGGTCAGCAGAAACGGCAGGGCGGCGAAGATACACACCACCAGCCAGCTGCTGACGGTCAGCAGGTACATGTCGCGCGGGCGCAGGTGCACATGCTCCGGGCGCCCTTGAATCACCAGGGCGAGGCCGGCGACAAAGGTGATCATGCTGGCCCAGAGAAACGACGGCAGATCGCCGGTGCGATCGAAGATCACCAGGGTGGCCATGGGCACAACCATGCTGATCGCCAGGGTGATCAGGAAGATGCCGATGATAAAACCGATGATCCTTAAGGTCGGCAACGCCATGTGATCTGCTCTGACTCGTAACGGAAGGGCGCCATTCTACCTATGGACCTTTTTAAGTAAACGCTAGAATAGCTGCACATTTCTCTTTAGGGGGTAGCCGATGGAGGCTCTCGACGCATTGCTCAACCGTGTTTCCGTACCACGCCTGGTGGAGCCTGCGCCCAATGCTGCACAGCGCGAGGGTCTTTTTCAGGCCGCGTTGCGGGCGCCGGATCATGGCCAGTTGCGGCCTTGGCGCTTTCTGACGGTCGAGGGGGAGGGCCGTGAAAAGCTCGGTGCACTGCTGGCCGAAGCGGTGAAAATCGAAGGCGACGCCACTGAGGCCGCCCTCGACAAAGCCCGCGCCATGCCGCTGCGCGCGCCGCTGCTGGTGGTGGTGATTGCGCGTCTGCAAGATCACTTCAAAGTGCCTGCCTCGGAACAGCGTCTGGCTGCGGGCTGTGCGGCCCATGGCATTCTGCTGGCGGCGCATGCTCAGGGCATCGGTGCGGTCTGGCGTACCGGGGACCTGGCTTACAGCAAGCATGTGGCCAAAGGGTTGGGGTTGGCGGATAACGAAGAGATCATCGCCTTCCTGTACCTGGGGACGCCGCTGAACGAGCCGCGTACGGCGCCAGTGCTGGCCACGGCTGACTTCGTTACGGCTTGGGGCTGACCGACTTCATCGCGGGGCAAGCCCGCTCCCACTGGCTCTACATCGCCCTGTGGGAGCGGGCTTGCCCCGCGATGTGATTCCAGCTCAGGCACTCATCAGTTCCAGTCTGGCAACAAACCCGCCCTGCGGGTGGTTCTCCAGCGTCAGACTCCCGCCATGCCGCTCCGCCGCCTTGCGCGCAATGGCCAGCCCCAGGCCATGGCCTGCCGCGCTCTGCCCAGGGGCACGGAAAAACGGCTCGCCCAATTGCGCCAGGTGTTCTTCAGCTACCCCCGGCCCATGATCGCGCACGCTGAGCACAATGCGCTCGTTGTCGCGCACTGCCGTGATTTCGATCGGTTGCCCGGGTGGATTGAAGCGCACGGCATTGCGCAGCAGGTTATCCAACGCCCGCTCGATGAGTGTTGGCCAGCCTTGCAGGCTCAGCCCGTTCTCGTGATGCAGCTGAATGTGCTGTTCCGGTGCACTGAGCTGGGCATCCTTTTGCACCAATTGCAGCACTGCATCCAGGTCCACCGGTTCGGCTCG
>Ga0247821_10001618_pt1 | contig 12580 bp, 12 predicted proteins | sample 13C_Glycerol_Day_FD_192481 | JGI IMG/M metagenome (GOLD analysis project Ga0247821, IMG submission 192481) | Soil microbial communities from agricultural site in Penn Yan, New York, United States - 13C_Glycerol_Day14 | ecosystem: Environmental > Terrestrial > Soil > Agricultural land | place... | reverse complement strand
GCGGTTCCTTAAAGCGAAGCTACGCGACGCTGCACGAAACGATCGACGTATTCGTCCGCAGGCTGGTAGAGGATTTCTTTCGGCGTGCCGACCTGGACCAGGCGACCGTCCTTGAGAATGGCAATCCGGTTGCCGATACGCACCGCTTCGTCCAGATCATGAGTGATAAAGACGATGGTCTTGTGCAGGGTTTTTTGCAGTTCCAGCAACTGGTCCTGCATTTCGGCGCGAATCAGCGGGTCGAGCGCACTGAAGGCTTCGTCCATCAGGATGATGTCGGTGTCGGCAGCCAGAGCACGGGCCAGGCCGACGCGCTGACGCATGCCGCCCGACAACTGGTGCGGGTACGATTTTTCGTAACCCTTGAGGCCCACGGTGTTGATCCAGTGCAGGGCTCGCTCCGCGCATATGGCCTTGCTCTCGCCCCGGACTTTCAGGCCGTAAGCGACGTTGTCCAGCACGGTGCGGTGCGGCAACAGGCCAAAGCTCTGGAACACCATGCTGATCTTGTGCCGGCGGAATTCGCGCAGGGCGTCCATGTCGTATTGCAGAATGTCCTCGCCATCGACCAGGATCTCGCCGCTGGTCGGGTCGATCAGGCGGTTGAAGTGGCGCACCAGGGTCGACTTGCCAGAGCCCGACAGCCCCATGATCACGAAGATCTCACCACTGCCGATGGACAACGAGAGATCGTTGACCCCGACCACGCAGCCGGTTTCGGCCAGGACCTGATCCTTGGCTTTATTCTGGCGGATCAGTTTCAGGGCATCTTCGGCGCGAGCACCGAAGATCTTGAAGACATGCTTGACTTCGATCTTGTTCATCGTCTGCGTAACGCTCATTTGCCCACCCCATGCCGTGGTCGGCCATAGGCCTGGGTAATGCGGTCGATCACAACCGCCAGAATCACAATGGCCAGGCCCGCTTCGAGGCCGCGGCCCACATTCAGGGTCTGGATGCCGACCAGGACGTCCTCACCCAGGCCACGGGCACCGATCATCGACGCGATGACTACCATCGACAGGGCCATCATGGTGGTCTGGTTGATACCGGCCATGATGCTCGGCAACGCCAGTGGCAGCTGCACGCCGAACAGTTGTTGCATGCGATTGGCACCGAACGCGTTGATCGCTTCCATGACCTCGCCATCCACCTGGCGAATGCCCAGGTCGGTCAGGCGAATCAGCGGCGGTGCGGCATAGATGACGGTGGCGAAGATCGCCGGCACCTTGCCCAGGCCGAACAGCATCAGAACCGGAATCAGGTACACGAAGCTGGGCATGGTTTGCATGATGTCGAGCAGCGGCATCAACACCGCCCGCAGGCGATCGCTGCGTGCCGAAAGGACACCCAGCGGAATGCCGACCAGGACCGATATCAGTGTTGCTACCAGCATCAGCGCCAGGGTCTGCATCAGCTTGTCCCAGAGACCGACCGCACCGACCAGGAAGAGCAAGCCGACGATCACGGCAGTGGTCACGACTTTACGAGTGGCATGCCAGGCAATACCGGCGACGATCGCCAGCATCAGCCACCAGGGCATCGCGCGCAGCAGGCCTTCGAGGTTGACGATGGCCCACAGCAGGGTGTCGGAGATGTGCCGGAACACGTCACCGTAGTTGGTTACCAGCGCATCGACCCAGCCATTGACCCAGTCGGCAATGGAAAACGTGAAGTTCTTGGGAAACATGGGATTCTCTCGAGCAAGTGTATGAAGCGGACTGTCATGCGCCTTGTCCGGCAGGAGCCGGACGAGTTCACACGCTCAGAGTGCCGCGTCCACCTTTTTGGCTGCGTCTTCGCTGACCCAGCCATGCCAGACCTCGGGGTGCTCCTTGAGGAACAACCTGGCCAGTTCCGGCGACTCGATACGATCTTTGCTCATGCGCGCCAGGTTCTGATTCAGCAGATCGATCGGCAGATTGACCTTTTCCAGCACCGCCACCAGTTCCGGCGCCTGCTCGTGGAAGGCCTTCGACAGGCCCACCTTGATGGTCAGGGTTTTATCCACGCCTGGCTTCTCGTCCAGCTTGACCAGGTCAACCATGCCCATCAGCGGTGTCGGCGACCAGTAGTAGAACAGGATCGGCTCGCCACGCTTGTAGCTCGACAACACGGCGGCATCCAGTGCCGGGCCGGTGCCCGGGCGGAAGTTGGTGTAGCTGCTTTCCAGGCCATAGCGCTTGAGCATCTCGCTGTTGTCCAGCTCGCAGGTCCAGCCGGCCGGGCAATTGTAGAAGCGCCCCTTGTCCGGCTCTTCCGGGTCCTTGAATACCTGGGCGTATTGCCCAAGATCGGCGATGGTCTTGAGGTTCGGAGCCTTGGCTTCGAGTTTGCGCCCGGCATCGCCTTCGATCACATAGCGCGGCACATACCAGCCTTCTACCGCGCCAACGACCGGCGCGCCGACGCCAACCACCTTGCCGGCAGCCGCTGCCTTGTTCCAGACCTCGCTGCGCCCCACCCACTCTTCGGCAAATACCTGAATATCATTGCTACTCAGGGCGTTTTCCATGGAGATGGAGTTACCCGGCAAGCTATCGGTATCACAGCCATAACCGTTTTTCAGCACGAACTGCATCACATCCGTGAGCAGCATCCCGCTTTCCCAATTCAAACCGGCGAATTTCACCGGTTTGCCAGACTCGCACCAACCGGCCGCCTGGCTGGCGCCAGCGGCCGCCAGCAGCCCGAAAGATAGTGTCGTGGTCAGCAGAGCCTTTGTAATTTTCATTGTGACGCTCCCAAACAAGAACATGGATTGCAGTAGTCGAGGGCATCCGGCCCAAAGAGGGTCGCCAAACTTGCTGATGAGCCTTGCAATCGGCATCGGCGTGGCCCCTGTGATCGGTGGCCACTGCGCAGTAGAAATATTTCACAACCTTAAAAAAGGATAAAATAATATGTCCTGATGTATCACAACGGAAAAAACTATGAAGTTCACACTGCGACAACTTCGCTATGCGCTCGCAGCGGCCAAGCACGGAAACCTGACGACTGCCGCCATGGAGCTTCATGTTTCACAACCCTCCATCTCGGCGGCCATCACCGAACTGGAAGAGGTACTGGGTCAATCGATTTTCGTACGCCAACGTGGCCTTGGCATATCGCTGACCCCGTTCGGTCGCACCGTCATGGTCCAGGCCCGTCGCGTTCTGGCAGAGGCTCGGACCTTTGCCGAGATCAATGCCAATGCCGGGGAGTGTGTCGGAGAATTGGTCGTCGGATGTTTTGAAGACCTGGCGCCCTATTGCCTGCCACAGATTGTGCGACGGATGCAGGAGTCCTGCCCGAGGGTGACTGTCGATATGCGCGAAGGCAGCTTCGATTATGTTGGCAAGCGGCTGAGTGAGGGCGCGATAGAGCTGGCAATCACCTACGATCTGGGTCTGCCGCCGAACACGCAATGCACACAGCTGTGTCAGCTGACTGCCCAGGTACTGCTGGCTGCCGATCACCCGTTGGCCAAGGAGCCGCGCGTCAGTCTCAAAGCGCTATCCGAATACACTCTGGTCGTCACCGATCAGGTCCACAGCTGGCAGCACGTGCTGGATCTGTTCAGCTTCTACGATCTATCACCCGCCGCAGTGCACCGTGTGCGCACCTTCGAACTGCAGCGTAGCCTCGTCGCCAACGGGTTTGGCGTGGCGCTGATCTATACCCGGCCATTTGGTGACCGTAGTTATGATGGTCAAGCGCTGGTGTGTCGGCCGACTCTGGAGAAATTGCCAACGCATAGCATCGTCCTGGCCCATGACCAGCGCTATCCGCTGACGCCTTCGGCTGAGGCGTTCAAGGAGCTGGCGGTGGCATGGTTCGCGGAACGGCCGTCGTTTGCGTCCGAGTGAACAACGAGTGTCGCATGACGACGCTGGCGGGTAGATGAGATTCCCTGCACGTAAGTCAATCTGGCCGACCAACGGACATCAAAACCATGGCCACAGTAACTTGCATAATGAAAGTTACTGGCGGATAGTGACGTCATCCCAGGATGACGCCCAAGGCCGATGCCATGAAAAAAGCCAGCTTCCAACCCATGCCTTGCCCCGTAGCCCGTGCGCTCGAACACATCGGTGATGGCTGGAGCCTGTTGGTCCTGCGCGATGCGTTCTATGGCCTGCGCCGGTTCGATGAGTTCCAGCACAGCCTGGGCATCGCCACCAATACGCTTACCCGTCGGCTGACCGACCTGGTCACCGCAGGCCTGCTCGAGCGCCGGCCGTACCAGAACAACCCGCCGCGCTTCGAATACCTGCTCACCGAGGCCGGGCGTGACCTGCGCCCGGTGATCCTGACCTTGATGGCGTGGGGTGCGAAGCATGCCGAGGGTTCGCAAAAGGTCTACCTGGCCGATGAACGCACCGGCGAGCCTGTCGCCCTGGCGCTCATGGACGCCAACACTGGAAAACCCATCACCGTGGACGAGCACCGGCTGCGTATCGCACCCGACGCGGACCCGCTGACCCATTGGCGCGCTGAAACCGGGCAGGCCTACCGCCAAGGCAGCACCTTGGTAAGCCCCTTCCCCACCCAAGCCTCTTCAGAGGGTTGACCGTCATGAATGCTCACGTTGGCGCAGCGCCTGACCCGGTGGACGACACCGAAGCCATTGCAAGGAAATCCATCGGTAGAAAAGCCCTCCTGCGCATGGCGCTACTGGCGCTCGCGATGGTTGGCGGTGCAGGCTATGCCAGCCACTGGTGGAGCCATGGCCGCTTCATCGAAGACACCGACGATGCCTACGTGGGCGCGGACGTCACCGTGATCAGCGCCAAGGTACCGGGCTATATCACCGAGGTCGCGGTGGTGGACAACCAGTTCGTCAAGGCAGGTGACCTCCTGGCGCGGATCGATGTGCGCGACTACACGGCGGCACTGGCCAAAGCGGATGGGGCCGTCGCCGCGCAACGTGCCCGTCTTGCAAACCTCGATGCGGTAGAGCAGTTGCAGCATGCGCTCATCAGTCAGGCCAAAGCGCAGATCGACGCCCGCAGCGCCGAAGCTCAGCGAGCCATGAACGACAAGGTCCGCTACCAGACGCTGGTCAGCAGCCAGGCGGTTTCCGTGCAAAGCGCCCAACGCGTCGAGGCCACCTGGAAAACGGCGCAAGCCGATCGGGCCCACGCCGAGGCTGGCTGGCTTGCGGCGCGCCAGCAACTGGCGGTGATCGACACGCAACGTCAGCAGACACAAGCCGCGCTGGCCCAGGCAGAGGCAGACAGGGAGCAGGCGCGGCTCAATATCGGTTACACCGAACTACGCTCGCCGGTGGACGGCTACGTGGGCAACCGCCGAGCCAAGGTCGGGGCCTTTGCCGCATCCGGCAGTCAGTTGATCTCTGTGGTGCCCGCCCATGGGCTATGGGTGGACGCCAACTTCAAGGAAGACCAACTCGCGAACATGCAAGTCGGCCAGACGGTCAGCGTCACCGCCGATATCCTGCCGGGCCATACCTTCCATGGCCGCATCGAGAGCATCGCGCCAGCCACGGGCGCGCAGTTCAGCGTGCTTCCCCCCGAGAATGCTACCGGCAACTTCACCAAGATCGTGCAGCGCGTGCCGGTGCGGGTGCGCCTTGAGGGCAGCGATGCAGACTTTGGCGCCCTGCGCCCGGGCCTTTCGGTGATCGCCGAAGTCGACACCGGGCCGCAGGCCCTGCCGCAAGCGAAACTGGCATCGGCAGCCCGGCCATGAATGGCGCCCTGCCCGTTCTCACACCCGCACAGAAAGTCACGGCCTTTGCCACCATGTGCGTAGGGATGTTCATCGCCTTGATCGATATCCAGATCGTCTCGGCATCGCTCAAGGACATCGGCGGCGGGCTCTCGGCCGGTGCAGACGACATCGCCTGGGTGCAGACGGCCTACCTGATCGCGGAAATCATTGTGATTCCCTTGTCGGGGTGGCTGTCACGGGTCATGAGCACGCGATGGCTTTTCGCGGCATCGGCGGCCGGCTTCACCCTGACCAGCCTGCTGTGTGCATTGGCCTGGAACATCCAGAGCATGATTGCCTTTCGTGCCCTGCAGGGCTTTCTTGGCGGGTCGATGATCCCGCTGGTGTTCACCACCGCGTTCATCTACTTCACCGGCAAGCAGCGGGTGATCGCTGCCTCGGTCATCGGTGCCATCGCATCGCTCGCCCCTACGCTGGGCCCTGCAGTCGGCGGCTGGATCACCGACGTGTCGTCCTGGCACTGGCTGTTCTACGTCAATCTGGTTCCTGGCCTGTTCGTCACCATCGCCGTACCGCTGCTGGTCAAGGTCGACCACCCCAACCTGCACTTGCTCAAGGGCGCTGACTACCTGGGCATTGGTTTGATGGCGGTGTTTCTCGGTTGCCTGGAGTACACCCTGGAGGAAGGCCCGCGCTGGAACTGGTTCAGCGATGCAACGATTTCTGCCACCGCCTGGGTGGCGGGCATCAGTGGCGTACTGTTCATCTGGCGCAGCCTGAAGATCGAAGACCCCATCGTTGACTTGCGTGCCCTGCGCGACCGCAACTTCGCCTTGGGCTGCCTGTTTTCCTTCATTACCGGAATCGGCATTTTCGCCACGATCTACCTCACCCCCCTGTTCCTTGGCCATGTGCGCGGCTATGGCGCGTTGGATATCGGCCTGGCGGTGTTTTCCACTGGCGTGTTTCAACTGCTGGCGATTCCGGTGTATGCCTTTCTCGCCAACCGTGTAGACCTGCGCTGGATCCTGATGCTGGGATTGGCACTGTTCGGCATTTCGATGTGGGATTTTTCTTCGATTACCCATGATTGGGGCGGCAAAGAACTGCTGCTACCTCAAGCCATTCGCGGGTTTGCCCAACAGATGGCCGTGCCGCCGACCGTGACCCTCACCCTGGGTGCACTCTCGCCTGCACGCCTCAAGCTCGCCTCGGGCTTGTTCAATTTGATGCGCAACCTGGGTGGCGCGCTCGGGATCGCGGCTTGCGCCACGGTACTCAACGACCGTACCAACCTGCATTTCCTGCGCCTGGCCGAGCACCTGAACGTTCAGAACGAGACGATGAACACCTGGCTCGAGCAATGGAGCAGCAACGCCCAAGCCTTGGGCCAGGACAGCCTGGATGCCAGCCATACCGCGCTGCGCCAGCTCTGGGCATTGACCTGGCGCGAAGCGCAAACCCTGACCTACGCCGACGCTTTTCTGGTGATCATGGTGTGTTTCGCGCTCGCCACGGTACTGGTGCCGTTGATGCGCAAGGTACAACCCCCGACACAGCCTTCCGCCGACGCCCATTGACCCTTCCCGAAGCGCCCTCTTCTTTCCGTCGAGCGCCGGGCTCGTCATCGGCCCGGCGATCTTTTACAACCTTACCAATCATGCGTATAGCTGGCAGTCAACACAGTGCCCGGTGCCGGCAAGTGGCTGGTGTTGTTGTTATTACGCAGCAATTGGCTGTATAGCGGGTAGTAGTCGCGGTTGAACAGGTTCTGGATGCCGACGCTCACCTTGTCATCAGCGGTGATCTGGTACTGGCTGACCAGGTCCACTGTCGTATAGGTACTCACCTGATGTCGGCCAAAGCTGTCCACACCATCGAGCCTGTAATCCTTGGCGTCAAAGAACGTGGCTTGCAAGCGGTTGCTCCAGTCCAGGGTCGGCTTGTACTGGACGTAGGCGGTCAGTTTCAGGGGCGGAACGCGATAGCCGGTCATGTCTTGCCAGCCTTTGTCGTCCGGCTTTTCTCGCCCACGCATCCAGGTCGCACTCCCCCCTGCGCCCCACACCGCATCGTCCGATAGCCAGTCGGCACTGGCTTCAGCACCGTAGATGCGCTCCTTGGTGCGGGTCAGAATCAGGCCGTTGTTGAAACTTTGCACGTCCCCCAGTTTGGAGGTGGTGTAGAACAGGGCCAGGGTGCCCAGGGTGTTGCTGCCCAGCTCACCTCGCCAGCCAATCTCATAGTTGTTGGTTTTGACCGGTTCCAGGTTCGAGGCCCCCAGGTCGAAACCACGGCGCGCATTTCGCAACTGAATGCCCACGTCGGGCAACTGGAAGCCCTGGCTGAAGGAGGCGTAGATTTCCTGGCCGGGTACCGGCGAATAGACAATGCCAAGGTTCGACAGCACCGCATCGTAGTGAATGTCGCCACCCTTCACCGCCACAGGGGAGGCAGCCCTGGATTCGGACAAAGGAACGAAGTCATCGAATTCGGCGGTGGAGTATTCGTAGCGCAGGCCACCGTCGACCGACCAGTGCTCATCGAAGCGATGCTGAAGCTGCGCGAACGCACCGGCGCTTCGGGTCTTGAGCGGGGGCATGTAGGTGAGCTTGCCGGTCTTGTCGAAGACCAGGCCGCCACTGGCGTCATAAGCCGCTGGGTCGAAGACATCCAGCGGCATGTCGCTGCGCTCCTGGTTATAGTCGCCACCCCAAACCAGCTCGGTACTGCCGCTGTCGCCAAGTGGTGTGCGCAGGGTCAGGCGGCTGCCGAACACTTCGCTGTTCTGCATGATCTGGTCCACGTTGCCGCCGCGTGTGGCAACGGCCCGGGCGTCGAACGGCGTGAAGCGGGTGAAGTAGTCCCGGTAGTACATCTGGGCAGAAAGCCGGCTGCCGAGAATGTCGAGATTCTCGTACTCCAGGTTCAGCAGTGTGTTGCGAATGCGGTTCTGTTCGTCGAGATCCAGGCCCTTGATCGCATTGGCCGGCACCGAGCCTGCGGGGAGTTTCGCGACGCTTGGGTCTGTAGCGTAGTCGGTGTCCTGGCGTGCATCGTAGTGGCTGACGGCAAGCTGGATTCGCTGGTTCTCGTCGATGTGCAGCCCCAGCTTGCCGCCAATGTTGTAGATGTTCGAATCGAACAGGTCGCCTTGACTGGGCTCCGGAGCGATCCGGTCGCCGTGCGCATCGTACGAGGCACCGATGTGGCGGGTACCGAAGTCGAACGAGTAGTCCACCGCGCCCTGAGAGCCCGCAAAATACTGCTGGAACTGGCCCCCCAGGCCATCGCTGCCCAGGCGGGTAAGTGGCGAGGTGGCGCTCAGGCTGGTTTCGGCACGGCTTTCACCGCCAGCAGGTCGTGTAGTGATGGAGATGATGCCCCCCGTGGCGCCGCTGCCGTAAATGGCGCTGCTGCCACGGATGACTTCGACCCGTTCGATCAGCGCCGGGTCGATGTTGGCCAGGTTGCGCGAAGAGTCGCGGTTGGTATTGAGCGGCACCCCGTCAACCATGACCAACATGCTGCGCCCGCGCAGGGTCTGGCCATACTCGGTGATGGTGCGGCTGGAGTCGGACATGCCCGGAATCGCCTTGGCCAGTACCGTGGCCAGGCTATCCGAACCCTGGCGCAGCTCCTGCAGTTGTTCATGCTCGAGAACGGTGGACTGCCGCGTCGCGGACACCAGGCTACTGCTGGTGCGCGAGGCCGTGATTTCCATCTGCGCCATTTCCACGGGTACGCTTTGGGTCTCGGGACTGGGTGCAGGGGTGCCTTGCGCGATGATGACGAAGGTGCGCTCATCCTTGGCCTGTACTTGCAAGCCACTGTCCTTGAGCAGCGTTTGAAGTGCCTCCTCAGGTGTGAACCGCCCCTTCACCGCGGGCGCGTTTCGGCCTGCACCGAGATCGCTGGCAAAGATGATCTGTACCGAAGACTGCTGTGCAAGGGCGTTGATGGCCTCTCCCAGCGGCGCGGCAGGGAGATCCACGTTCACCCGTTCCCGGCCCTGGGCCGACATTGCGATGAGCAGGCTACTGGCAAGCAATGACAGGCGTAGTTGGCGACTGCGGAGGGGAAAATGCACTTCTCGAGTTCCTTTTTCTGGGTGGGCTTTTTTCAATAGCCGCCAAGGGAATCGAGAAACCCTACCTGCGCTTGAGAATTATTTTCTTGTCGATTTAGGTTGAATTCGCACGCTGCCATCCTCTTGTTTCAACACGGCGACGGGCAGGATGCTCGGTAACAGATCCAGCAGCAGGTCGACATTGTGCGCCTCGAAGACCCCTGTCACCTTGAGTGCAGCCAAGCTTGGGTCGCTCAGCTCAATGGATGCCTTGCGATAGTGACGCAGCAACGACACCGCTTCATCCAGCGGCGTCTGCTCGAATACGATGCGATCATCTTTCCAGGCCATCGCCTTCAAGGCGTCGACCTTCGCCACTGGCATCAGTTGCCCGCCAATCGAGTCGACCTGTTGCCCTGGCCTGAGGGTGACAGGCGCTTGCGCCGCAGCTGCCACGGCGACATCCACGCGCCCACGGGCCAGGGTCACACGCACCGCCTCGTTATCCAGGCGGCGAACATTGAACAGCGTACCGAGCACCTCGACTTTCGCCAGGCCAGCAGACACTACGAAGGGGCGGTACACGGCCGAGGACACATCGAAGAGGGCCTGCCCAGCGCGCAGGTCGACTTCGCGGCTGAGCAGGCGCCATCTGATATCGACGTGCGTACCACTGTCGAGCAGCAGTTTGCTTCCATCGCTCAGCAGCACAGCGCGCCGCTCACCAATGGCGGTAGCGAAACCCTCACTCTTATAGGCGGGGTTCAGCCAGGCAAGGGCGCCAAAGGCGATCGCAACCGCTAGCGTGATACCTGCTGACTTTACCGCTTTGGCGGGCGCTGGCCTGGACGGCGGCAGGGGGAACAGGTGCTTGAGCTCTTCACGGTGTCGCCCAAGAGCCTCGTCCAGTGGCGCCTGTTCGGGCTGCTTCGTCATGGTTGCACCTCATCGCGGCCAAGCCGTTGCCTGCACGCCGCCAACCCCAGGCGTAGGTGCTTTTCGACTGTCTTGATGGAAATACCGAGGCGAGCGGCTACCTCTGCCTGGGGAATTTCGTGAACCTTATGCATGACAAAAACGGCCTGGCAGCGAGGTGGGAGGTCTGCGATAGCGCTCACGAGCAGTTGAAACTCGCGCTCGCTGTCGTACTGGCTCATCGGCGTGGCTGCCGGGCAGGCTACCTCCGGAAGCTCGGAAACTGCCTCTACCCAGGCGCCTCGGCGGCGATCGCTACGGTAGCGACTCACGGCGGTGTCGTTGGAGATTTTTCGTAGCAACGCCAGCGGGGTCCGAACGTTTTCTTTCTCACCGCGCTCAAGCAACTGCACGCACACGTCATGCACTACATCGCGCGCCATGCTTCTGTCGCCGAAGCGTCGGCGAATGTGGTCCACCAGGTCGTCATAGTGACGTACCAATGTAGACAGCAGCGTCGGTTTGGCGGGATCGAGCGACACGATGCATCCTGAAAAGAGGTAGGCCCCGAAAACAAGATGCAAGTGTAAATGAGAAATAGTTGCGAATAAACACCCTCCTCTAGCCAGCTGTTGGCTGCTCGAGTGGGTGCAAGAGGTAATTGGAAGGCATGTTTGGCGCAGCTGCAGGGTGTCGATGCCAATGCAGAACTCAGCCAATAACCAGGGACGCTTCAAGGCAAGCCTCGACCTCGAAAAACACTTCATTGAGTAGTTTGATTTTTATCAAATGCTTCATTGCCTTCCTGCCTAGACTGAAAATCAATACGACGTGATAAGTCGAGGGAATGCTCCATGTACTGGTTCCGCCGTCACCGTCGAAGCCTGTTGCATCTCACCCTCGTGGTGTGGGTGTTGGCTATGGCCGTGATGGCAATCCAAGGGTGCTTGGTGCAACCGGATCACAATTTAGCCGCGCCCCACCATGCCGAGCAGTATGTGGTGGATGGTCATGCTCTCCACGCCAGTGGTTGCCTTCAGAGCTGTGAGGAAGCCACCACGGCAATAAAGCCTGCATTGCAAACTCCTGCATCAGACCCCATCCATTGGGCCGTCCTCTTGCTGCTGACTGCGGCAGTAGTGACAGGGCTTAACCCCGACAAGAAATCCTCCTTCGCCTCTCTTGCACTGAAACGCCCCGCGCCGCCGGACCGCCCAGCCCGCCTGATTTTCGTTCGTTCCAACGATTAACCCCCCTGCTTCAGAGTGGCCGGGTACCGGCCGCTCTATCTTGTTGAGTGCGGATTTTTCGGGACTCAGCTATTCCTGCTTATCCCTCACATTCCCTGGAGTTCATCATGCAAACGCATTCCAAATTCGTTGTGGCTGCCCTCCTGGCTGGCAGCGCTTGCATAGCCTCTGCCGAGGATGCACATCACCCGGTTGACGCACCAGGCGACTCAACCCAGAGCACAGCGCCAGCGGCGACGGCCATCACCAAAGCCATGAGCGATCAAATGCAGAAAATGCAGGCTGCGCATGACAAAGCAGCGGCGGCAAAAACTCCCGCCGAGCGCCAAGCGGCCATGCAAGAGGGCATGAAGGCGATGAAGGACAGCATGGCCATGATGAGCAAGGAGCATCGTGCAATGGGTTGTATGGGCATGTCTGGAGCTAAGGAGGGCGGAGGCAACGAGATGATGGACATGATGATGCAAATGATGGAACAGCAGTCGTCCATGATGGAAATGCCAATGAAAAGTAAATCTACTGGAGCTGATCCAAATTACTAAGCACCGGTGTTGGCGGGTTAAACCAGAACGCACCCGCCTGTTGTTTGCTGTTGAAGGCATACACGATGAGTACAGCAAACACACCCGACAAGTGAGGAGCACCAACCATGAACCATACTGAACAGGCC
>Ga0247821_10001616_pt1 | contig 12591 bp, 13 predicted proteins | sample 13C_Glycerol_Day_FD_192481 | JGI IMG/M metagenome (GOLD analysis project Ga0247821, IMG submission 192481) | Soil microbial communities from agricultural site in Penn Yan, New York, United States - 13C_Glycerol_Day14 | ecosystem: Environmental > Terrestrial > Soil > Agricultural land | place... | reverse complement strand
GGGGACAGCTTCGAGGTGTACGCCGAGGTGCTCGCGCGGTTGAGCCCGCTCGGGCGCGACGGCCACGGCCGGCTCGAGCTGCGCAACCCGCTGGCCGGACTGGCGACGATGCCGCAGGAGCCGGGGACCGTCGGGTTGCTGTGCCTGCTGCTCGGGTCGACGGCCTTCGACGGCATCTCTCGCTGGTCCGACTGGACGCGGCTGACCGGTGGGATCGCCCACATTCCGGCGTACACGCTGGGATTGGTCGTCACGGTCGCGATCGTCACCGGGCTGTTCCTGCTGGCCGCGCGCACGACCGGCGCGGCGCGGATCCGCCCGGGTGCGGTCGGGGCGGCCGGACTGCCAGGAGCGTTCGCGCACTCGCTGTTGCCGATCGCGATCGGGTACGCCGTCGCGCACTACTTCTCGTTCGCGCTGTTCCAGGGGCAGGCGGGCTGGCTGCTCGCGACCGACCCGTTCGGGCGTGGCTGGGACCTGCTCGGCACGAGCGGGACGCCGATCGATTACGCGTTCCTCGGGACCGGTCTGATCGCGGGGGTCCAGATCGGCGCGATCGTGCTCGGGCACGTCCTCGGGGTGGTGTCCGCGCACGATCGCGCGACCGGCCTGTTCCGCCGCCGGCAGTTGAGGCGGGCGCAGTACCCGATGCTGGCCGCGATGGTCGCCTTCACGGCCGGCGGGATCGCGCTGGTGACGGCCTCATGATCGCGATGCACATGGGCGGCATCCCCGAGACCGCGATGGTCCTCGGCCCGATCCTCCTCATCGTCGCCTTCCTCCGCATCGCCCGCCGCAACGAGTCGACCCTCCCCGACGACGAAGACGACTGGGACGCCGACCTCGGCGACCTGCCGGTGGACCGGCGGGCGCGGATCCACGAAAAGTGAGGCCCGGCAAACCCCCTGCGGTTCGCCGGGCCTCCCCGTTCCCCGTTGGTTCAGGCGGCCAGGGCCGGTTCGTAGTAGCCGCTGACGCGGGACGGCGTGCCGGCCAGTGCCAGCTCGGCCAGGCGCGCGCAGCCGGCGGTGAGGGCGGACTCCAGGGTCGGCCAGTCGGCGACGCACCAGTACGGGTCGTCGGGCTGCCGGTCGTTGTCGTCGTCGATGTCGGCACACCAGCCGCCGGTGCGGACGTGGTGGACATGCAGTCGGAGTTTCATGGCAGTGGCTCTCAGAAGGGCAGGCGGCGGCCGGACGGGGTCCGGAGATCGAGGGTCTGCGTCTGACGGCGCGTGGTGGTGGTGCGGGGCCGCCGACGAATCTGCTGCTGTCGCATCCTCTTCCTCCTGCCGGGTTGTTCTGGTAGCTATACGCTCCCGGATGAGGCGCGGTTCAGACATGCGGAGGATTACCTATCCGACTACCCAACCGCCCCCGGCCTTCACGTCCGGGTTCTCTAAGGGACGCTACCGGGGACCATGGACAGTTTTTCGGGGTAGGAAGAATGCCTGCCGAGCGCCTCGGTCAGCCCGTGGAGGGGAGGGCTTTGGGGTCGAGGCCGAGTTCTTCGTAGGCGACGGTTTCGATTTCGTGGGCCATGGCTTCGCGGAAGGCGGCGACCAGGGCCTGGCCGGCCAGGGGGATGATGCCTTCGAGGGTGCGCTGGATCTCGGGCCAGCCGTCGGCGGGCATGCCGGCGTTGGTGAAGTCGCGCCAGACGGTCGAGCGGAACAGTTCGACGTATGTCTTGGCGACCGCGTCGGCCTGTGCGAAGAGCTTCGGCAGCATCTCGAAGATCGCCTGCATCGGGACGCCGAGTTTGATCACCTCGAGGCCGGTGCGCAAGAGGTCCGGGTTCGGGATCCGCAGCCGGCCGTCGTCCAGCCGCTCGGCGATCCCGAGCTCGACGATCTGCTCGATCACCGCCGGGTCGTGCGGTACGCCGGCCCGCTCGGCGAGCTGGAACTCGTCGAGCTCCTCCGGCTCCGACGGCGTCCACGGGTTCACCAGGGTCTCGAACACGCCGAGCGCCATCGCGCCGTCGGGCAGTTCGCCCATCATCCGCTCGACCGCGGCCAGCGTGTAGCCCTTGTCGAGCAGCTCGCGGACCAGCGTCAGGCGGGCGATGTGGTCGTGCCCGTAATACCCCGTCCGGCCGACCAGCCGCGGCGGCGGGATCAGCCCCCGCCCGGCGTAGGCACGCACGTTCCGGACCGTCATGCCCACCTTGGCGGCGAGCTGGTCGACAGTGAGCTCCTCATCCACCCTTGACAGTCTTCCAGACTCCACGTTACATAGTAGATGTAACATGCACCATGGCGCATGCCTCATGTCGTGAAGGAGTTCCATGGCGATCCCGCTGGCCACCACCGGTACGGCGACGTTCGACCAGATCGCGATCGTCACCGGCGTCGTGTCGGTGCTCTACCTCGCGCTCGCCGTGCTGCTGTGTCGCGAACGCACCGGCCACGTCACGCTGGTAGGACGGTTCGCGGACACCATCGGGAGACTGGACCGAGTCCCCCGATGGGCCGCGCTGACGCCGTACCTGCACGCCGTCTCGCTGCTCGCCTGTGCGTTCGGTGTCTGGTGGGACATCGCGGTGCACATCGACCGCGGGCGTGACACCGGCCCGTTCGGTACGCCGGCGCACTACCCGATCTTCTTCGGCATCCTCGGCGTGATCGTGTCCGGCGTGCTGCCGATCGCGCTCGCCGGCAAGCCGCTGCCGGCCCGGACGATCAAGCTGACCCGCGGCTGGCGGATCCCGTGCAGCGCGGCGCTCGTCACGGTCTGCGGCACGTTCGCGTTGGTCGGCTTCCCGCTCGACGACGTCTGGCACCGGCTGTTCGGCGAGGACGTCACGCTCTGGGGACCGACCCACCTGCTGATGATCGGCGGCGTGGTGTTCTCGATCTTCGCGCGGCTGCTCGCGATCGCCGAGGTCGAGCAGCTGGCCGGGCCGAACAAGCGGCGGCTGTTCCAGGAGATCGTGTCGGTCGGCGCGCTGCTGATCGCCTGGGACCTGTTCAGCACCGAGTTCAACTACGGCGTACCGCAGTTCCCGCTGATCCTGCAGCCGCTGCTGATCGTGTTCGGCGCCGCGATGGCGTTCACGATCCTGCGGGCGCGGCGCGGTCCGGGGACGACGTTCGCCGCGCTGGCTGTGTACCTGGTGATCCGCGGCGGGATCGCCTGGGCGGTGGCCGAGCCGCTCGGCGAGATCGTCGGGCACTTCCCGCTGCTGGTCGTCGAAGCGCTGCTGGTCGAGGCCGCGGCGTTTGCCCTCGGCAACAAGAATCGCTTCCGGCTCGGCGCCGTCGCCGGCCTGCTGATCGGGACCGTCGGCGTGGTCGCGGAGTACGCCTGGAGCCACGTCTGGATGCCGATCGCCTGGCCGTCGTCGCTGCTGCCGTCCGCGATCGGGTACGGCGTGGTCGTCGGCGCCGGCGCCGGCCTGATCGGGGCCTGGCTCGCGACCCGGTACGCCGAGGTGGCCGGCGAGGAGCGGGCGATCGGGATCAAGCACATCCGCCCGGTCGCAGTGCGGCGGACCCATCAACTGTGCGCGGCCGGACTGGTCGCGGTGGTGGCGACGGTGTTCTTCTGCGTGCCGCGGACGGCGGATGCGGGTGTGTCCGGGGTCGTGTCGTTGGAGCGGGTGGCCACGGGGGCCGAGCCGACGGCGTACGTCACGATCACTCTCACGCCCGCCGATGCGGCCGACGGCGCGCGCTGGTTCGAGGCGCTGGCCTGGCAGGGCGGCGGGCTGGTCTTCCACCCGATGGAGAAGGTTGCCGACGGCACGTACCGGTCGGCGGACCCGCTGCCGATGTACGGGAAGTGGAAGTCGATGATCCGGCTGCATCAGGGCCGGCGGGACATGGTGGCGAGCTGGGTGTACGCGCCGGAGGATCCGGCGATCGAGAAGCCCGCGATCCAGGTGTCGAACGGGCAGACGGTCGAGTTCGTCAACGAGCAGCAGGTGCTGCGGCGCGAGGAGCGGACCGACGTGCCACGATGGATGTGGAACGCCGGGTACGCGCTGCTCGCGGTGGTCGGACTGCTCGAGGTGATCGGGATCGCCTGGCTGGTCGGGCGCGGCGCCCGGGGTGGGCGGATGCGAGCAGCCCATCTGGCCGAAGGTGAACGGGAACGGGAGACTGCGTGACGATCCAGTTGGAGCGCTCCGGGGTCACGACTCCAGACGGAGTACGGCTGAACGTCGAGGTCGCCGGGCCGGCCGACGCGCCGGTGACGGTGCTGCTCGTGCACGGATGGACGTGCTCGACGCGTTCGTGGCACAACCAGGTCGAGAGCCTGCCGCAGATCCTCGGACCGGACGCCGTTCGCGTCGTCACCTACGACCACCGCGGCCACGGACGCTCGGACGCGGCGCCGGCCGGGACGACGCGTCTCGATCAGCTCGCCGACGACCTGGCCACCGTTCTCGACGAGGTCGTCGGTGCCGGCCCGGTCGTGTACGCCGGGCACTCGATGGGCGGGATGACGCTGATGGCGGCCGCCGACCGGCGCCCGGAGCTGTTCGGTTCCCGGATCCGCGCCGCGGCCCTGGTCAGCACCACTTGCGGCCACCTCACCGAAGGCGCCCTCGGCCTCCCCACGAGGTTCGACCCCGCGGCCAGCCGGATCGCGCCGCGGGTGCTGAACGCGGTGGGCCGGAGCATCGACCGCCGCGACGCCCGCAAGGCAGAAGCTCTGGCCCGGAAGGCGGCAGCCGAAGCCCGCGAGGCCGGGACGGCTGGTGCGGCGGCCAGGGCGCAGACCGCCGCGCGGCGGGCCGCGGCGGTTGCCGCGGGTCTGCAGCGGCCGGCGTTGCGGCGGGTGGTGTTCGGGAAGAAGCCGGATCCGGCCGAGGTCGACCTGTTCATGGCGGATCTGGCGGTGGTGCCCGGTGCGTCGTACGGCGGGTTCTTCGAGACCATGCTCGAGCACGACCGCGGGGACGCGCTGAAGGTACTCGAAGAGCTGCCCGTGGAGATCATGCACGGCACCCGCGACCGGTTGCTCCCGCCGCGGCACGCGAACCGGATCGCCGCGCAACTCCCGAGCGCCCGCCTGTGGATCTACCCGGGCGCCGGCCACATGCTCATGCAGGAGCGTCCCCGAGACGTCACGCACCGCCTCGCGTCCCTGGCGCGCAAGGTGATCGCCTGAGAGTCGCGTCACGGCCCGCCGCGGCGTCCTCGCCTACTCTCGACCTCGTGCAGAACCTTCTCTCCGATGTTGTGGTCGTCGATCTGACCCGCGCGCTGGCCGGTCCGCACGCGGCGATGATGCTGGGGGATCTCGGCGCGCGGGTGATCAAGGTCGAGACGCCGGACGGCGGGGACGACAGCCGCGGCTGGGGGCCGCCGTTCGTGGACGGCGAGTCGACGTACTACCTGTCGGCGAACCGGAACAAGGAGTCGGTGACCGCCGACCTGAAGTCGGACGCGGGCAAGGAGTTCCTGACCAAGCTGGTCCGGAAGGCCGACATTCTGCTGGAGAACTTCCGGCCCGGCGTCCTGGACCGGCTCGGCTTCTCCACCGAGCGGCTGCACGAGCTGAACCCCGGTCTGGTGATCCTCTCGATCACCGGGTTCGGCCACGACGGCCCCGAAGGCGGCCGGGCGGGGTACGACCAGATCGCCCAGGGCGAGGGCGGCCTGATGAGCATCACCGGCGAGACCGAGCCGACCAAGGTCGGTGCGCCGATCGCCGACCTGCTGGCCGGGATGTACGGCGCGTACGGCGCCCTGGCCGCGCTCCACGAGCGCTCGATCACCGGTAAGGGCCGGGTGGTGCGGACCAGCCTGCTCGCATCGGTCGTCGGCGTGCACGCGTTCCACGGCACGAAGTGGACGGTCGCGCACGAGCTGCCCGTGCGGGTCGGTAACCACCACGCGCAGATCGCGCCGTACGGGCTGTACCGCACCCAGGACGACATCGTGCAGGTCGCGGTCGGCAGCGAGGGATTGTGGCGGCTGTTCGCCCCGATCGTCGGCCTCGATCCGGCGGACGAGCGGTTCGCGGCCAACTCGGCGAGGGTGGCGCACCGCGACGAGCTGACGGCGGCGATCGAGGCCGCGTTCGCCGGCGCACCGGCTGATGTGTGGCTGCAACGCCTTGCGGACAAGGGGATTCCGGCCGGCAAGGTCCGCGACTTCCAGCAGGTGTACGAGTGGGAGCAGACCCGCTCCCAGGGCCTGGTCATCGACGTCGAGCACCCGACGCTCGGCACCATCCAGCTGCCCGGCCCGCCGCTGCGTTTCGACGACAACGCCTACGCCGGCGCGCGCGAGACCAACCTCCCGCCACCCCGGTTGGGCGAACACAACGACTCGGTGCGCGCCTGGCTGGAAGAGTAGGCGGACCTGAGCCACTCACCAACCCCGCCCCACCTGCCGAGCCAACGCTCAGCTGGGCGCCGGACTCGGCTGGTCCTGGAGGTTGGTGAGTGCTGGGCGTCCGCCCGTCGACGCCCGGACCACCAGCTCCGGGCGGATCAACGTCTTTCGCGGACGCTCGACACCGGACTTCAGACGTTGCAGCAGCAGGTCGACCGCGGTGGTGCCGACCTCGGCGGCGGGCAGGCGGACCGTGGTGAGCGGCGGCTGCAGGTACGCCGCGTACGGGTGGTCGCCGTATCCGGTGATCGCGACGTCGTCCGGTACGGCGAGGCCGCGCTCGGCGAGGACGCGGAGCAGACCGAGCGCGAAGTAGTCGTTACCGGTGACGATGCCGTCCGGCAGGTCCAGCGACTGCGCGAACCGGTACGCCTCCTCCGGCTGCCAGGGCAGGGCGAGCGAGTCGTACCGGCGGGTGGGAACCGTACGGACCAGGTCGTCCGCGACCGGGAGCCCGGCGTCGGTCATCGCCCGGCGGAACCCGGAGATCCGGTCCGCCGTCGTGGTGATCGGCAGGTCCTCCTCGAGCAGCAGCAGGCTGCGCGCGCCACCGGCGATCAGGTGGCTGGTCGCTTCGTACGACCCGCGTTCGTAGTCGACGCCGACCATGTCGCAATCGAGCTCGGGCACGTCACGGTTGACGAACACCAGCGGGATCCCGCTGTCCCGGACACGGCGCCAGTGGTCCCACTCGGCCTGCACCGGTACGACCACGGCGCCGTCGACCGCGGAGCGCAGCAACGCCTCGGTGGCGCGCTGCTCGTTCTCCACGCTCTCGTCGGTGACGAGCAGCAGCAACGAGTATCCCTGGGCGCGGACCCGGAGCTCGATGCTGCTGATCAGCTGCGCGTAGAACGGGTTCGAGGGGTTGGTGATGACGAGGCCCAGGGTCATCGCCGAGCCGAGCACGAGCGACCGCGCGAGCGTGTTCGGGACGTACCCGATCCGCGCCGCTTCGGCCTGGACGGCGGCGCGCGTGCTGGCGCTGACGCTGTCCTTGTCGCCGAGCGCGCGCGACACCGTGTTCACCGACAGGCCGAGCGCCGTCGCGATGTCCCGCAACGTCGGCCGCGGCCGTGGGCCCTCCGTCATCCGTCCCCCTCTTACGCCTTCACGGCCAGGTGGATCCGTACCTGGACCGAGCCCTCGACCTTAGCGCGCAACCGCAGCCAGTGGCCGAACCCGGCGGCCGGCCAGCTGACCAGCTTGCCCGGCTCGACGACGTGCTCCGCGCCGTCGAGGTCGCACCAGGTGATCCCGTCCGGGGACACCTGCGTGACGTACGTCGCCGTACCGTCGCCGCCGACGTGCTGCACGAACCAGCGCGCCTCACTCGCCCAGGCGACCTCGTAGGGCTCGGTGGCGAACCGGGTGTCGAAGGTGGTGTCGCGTTCCAGCACCGCCGTCATGGACTGTCGCATGGGCCTACCAATCAACCGAGATGAGGACGGAGTCGAGGAAGAGGAAGTTGCGCACCGAGCTGTGGGTGCGGACCGAGAAGTAGAAGTTCAGCAGGTTCTCGAGCGTCTCGTAGCGTTCCTCGTACGGCGGAACGGGGACGTCGCGCATGTCCATCACCCGGTCGTTGACCTGCAGCTCCACGTTGCGCCGCTTGTCGGTGTCGACCAGCCAGCGCAGGTAGTGCCAGTTCACCTTGGTCGGGACCTCGTTGTAGCAGAGCTCCTGCGGCTCGCCGAACGGTTGCCAGTCCTCCGGGTTCGGTGCGGTGAAGTCGGCGGCGTACTCCAGCTTCACCTTGCCCTCGAAGTGTTCGCGCGGCGTCGGCTCGGGGACGGTCGGCGCCATCCACCGCCGGGTGAAGTGGTTGTCCATATCGGTGTTCTGGTAGCGCGCAACCGTGTGGTACCGCAGGCCGCCGTCGCCGCACAGGTCGGTGGCGACCGTGAACGCGCCGAACTGCGCCTCGGATGGGTGCGTGTTGCCGTCCCACTGGACGTCGCCGAAGGTGTCCAGCTCGGAGCCGCCACCGAGGGTGGCCTCGGACTTGAAGGCGAAGTACGTCTCGAGCTGGACGAGGCCGCGGCCGCTCATCGTGAGCCGGCGGATGGCGACCGCCGTGTGGCCCTTGTACGGGCGGGTCGCGAGCTTCAGGGCATACGTGCCGCTGAGGGCACCGTGCGTACCGATGTCGAAGAAGTTGCAGGCCGACAGCTGTGGCGGCCGGAAGTCGCGCATGTGGTCGTCGACGGTGCTGAGGTCGCCGCGGCCGTTGTAGTTGCCGAGCAGCTCGGTCCAGCCGTGCGTGCCGCTGTCGAACTCGTCGAAGGCCAGGATCCGCGGCAGCGGCGAGAACTTGGACAGCTTCGGATCGGCGGACAGTAGCGCGGCGCGTACGTCGGATGTCGTCACGCAGTGCCTCCCAGGAAGTTGGATGGTAGAGGTCCCGCAAAGCGGTGGCGCCTGCTGCGCGCCGCACCTCTTTGCGCGACCTCTAGGTGAAGTTAACGTTCACGGGAAATTGCCGTCAACGGGCCGTTCCACCTACAGCAACGGTGGTCTATTGACACCTAAATCACACGCTTCTACGGTGCATTAACGCTACCGTTAACGTTCACGGCAGCGTCCTTTCTCTTTGGGAGGCACCATGCAGTCGCTGAGCCGTGCCCTCACCGTCCTGGCCGAGCTCAATCGGGAGGACCGCCCGTACGGCGTCACGGAGCTGGCCGTCACCGTCGGCCTGCACAAGAGCACCGTCCACCGGATCCTCGCGACGTTCTGCGCGCACGGCCTGGCCGCGCGCGTCGACGACCACCGCTACACCGCCCGGGACGGCCTCGCCGCCCTCCGCCCGGCCACGCGACGTCCGGCGTCACCGGAGCACTCGCTGGCCGAGCTGGGAGCCCGCCTCGGTCGCCTGGTCGTGCTGGCCAAGCCGCTGCCGAAGAGCGCCGGCCTGGTGCTCCAGGTCGCCGACGTCGCAGGCGGCAGCGCTCGTGGGAGCGGCGACTACGCGTTACCGCCGCGGGGTGGTACGCCGCTGGGCGGAACGCGGCCCGGCGGCTCCGCCCCGGCCGTGAGCGTCGCCGGCCACTCACCGGTTCGGCCCGGTCATGCCGTCTCGCTGCGGCGCAGTGCGCTCGGTCGCGCGTACCTTTCCGCGCTGCCGGTCGACCAGGTGACCGGCACGCCTGATCTGCTCGACGCCTTGCAGCGAATCCGGGTGTCCGGTTTCGCCCACAATTCACGGCCGGTCGCATCGCTGCCGCGGATGGTCGCCGTCCCGGTCCGCGGCGCCGACGGCTCCTGCGCCGGCGCGCTGGGCGCCGAGCTGATCCAGCCGGGGTCCGTCGACGAGGTGCGGCGCGTGGTCTCCGTGCTGCGGAGCGGCGTCTGATGGCGGCGTACGTCGTCCGGCGGTTGTTCTTCTCGCTCTTCGTCCTGTGGGGCGCCGTCACGATCATCTTCGTCGTCCTGCGGCTCGTCCCCGGCGACCCGGCGTACATCATGCTCGGGCCGGACGCCGACCAGGCGCAGGTGGCCGCATTGCGCGCACAGCTCGGGCTCGACCAGTCCCTGATCCAGCAGTACGCGACGTACCTGGCGAACGTCGTACACCTGGACTTCGGCGAGTCGTTCCGGCTGAACGCGGACTCGATGAGCCTTGTCCTGCAACGGGTCCCGGCCACCATCCAGCTCGCGACGACCGCGTTGCTGCTGTCGTTGCTGATCGGCCTTCCGCTCGGCGTGATTGCCGCGCTCCGCGCGCACAGCTGGGTGGACCGGTCGATCTCGGTGTTCTCGCTGATGGGGCAGTCGACGCCGTCGTTCTGGCTGGGGATCGTGCTGATCCTGGTGTTCGCCCGTGGGCTGAAGATGTTGCCGAGTGCGGGATCCGGGACGTGGGCGCACCTGGTGCTGCCGACGATCACGCTGGCGTTGCCGTTCCTGGCGATCCTGGTCCGGCTGACACGCAGCGGGCTGCTCGAGGTGGTGCACGAGGGCTACGTGCAGACCGCGCGGGCGAAGGGGCTCGGCGAGGGGATCGTGGTTCTCGTGCACGCGTTGCGGAACGCGCTGATCCCGATCGTGACCGTCGTCGGGCTGCAGTTCGGCGCGCTGCTCGGCGGCACGGTGATCGTCGAGACGGTGTTCGCGTGGCCGGGTGTCGGCCGGTTGCTGATCGACTCGATCGGGCGCCGCGACTACGGCGTCGTGCAGGCCTCGATCTTGCTGGTGGCAACGATCTTCGTGGTGATCAATCTGCTCGTCGACCTCCTGTACGGCTTCTTGGACCCGCGGGTCCGTCTGGCGGGTGACTGACCTTGACTGTCGAGCTTTCCGTGCCGGCCCCGGTGGCCGTGCGCCGTCGTACCAGGGCCGGATCGGCCCGGATCCGGTTCGGGTTCGCGGTGATCGCGGTGTACGTCGTGGCCGCGGCGATCGGGCCGTGGCTGTTCCGGTACGACCCGGTCGGCACCCGTACCGCGGACCGGCTGAAGCCGCCGTTCACGCGGCTGTCCGACGGGTCGTTCGCGATCTTCGGCACCGACCAGGTCGGGCAGGACCTGTTCGCGCAGATGTTGCAGGGGGCAAGGATCTCGATCGCGGTCGGGCTGGCCACGCTGGTGCTGGCCGGGACGATCGGCGTCACGATCGGTCTCGCCGCCGGGTACTTCGGCGGCTGGCTGGACGGCGTGCTGATGCGGCTCGCGGACATCCAGCTGGCGTTTCCGTCGATCCTGCTGGCGATCTTCATCGCCGCGCTGCTCGGCCCGTCGGTGGTGAACGTGGTGATCGTGCTCGCGGTGGCGAACTGGGTGACGTTCGCGCGGGTCGCCCGCGGTCAAGCGCTGGCGACCCGGCGGCGGGAGTTCGTCGACGCGTCCCGGACGCTCGGCGCCGGCACCTGGCGGCTGGTCACGCGGTGCGTCCTGCCGGCCTGCGTCGCGCCGGTGCTGGTCGTCGCGACGGTCGAGATCGGGCACGTGATCCTGGCCGAGGCGTCGCTGAGCTTCCTCGGTCTCGGGACCCCGGCCTCGACGCCCAGCTGGGGCGTGACGATCGCGAACGGCCGCAACTACCTGGCCGACGCGTGGTGGATCTCGACGATCCCGGGGATCGCGCTGGCCTTCCTGGTGATCTCGCTCGGCGTGCTCGGCGACGCGCTCCGGGACCGGTACGACCCGCGGCTGAGGAGTCTGTGATGACGTTGCTGAGTGTCCGCGACCTGCGGGTCGAGTTCGCCACGTCCGGCGGGGTCGTGACCGCGGTCGACGGTGCGTCGTTCGACGTCGATGCCGGCGAGACCGTTGCGCTGCTGGGGGAGTCGGGCAGTGGGAAGAGCGTGACCGCCCAGGCCCTGCTGGGGATCGTGCCGAAACCGGCCGGGCGGGTGTGCGGCGGGTCGATCTCGTACGACGGCCGCGACCTGCTCGCGCCCGGGGCGGCGAAGGGGCTGCGCGGGCGGGAGATCGCGATGGTCTTCCAGGACCCGTTGAGCTCGCTGAACCCGGTCTTCCGGGTGGGCGCGCAGATCGGCGAGATGTTCCGGCGGCATCGCGGGGCGTCCCGGCGCGAGGCGCGGGCGGCGGCGCTGGACCTGATGCAGCGGGTCGGGATCCCGGCGGCGTCGAAGCGGCTGGACGACTACCCGCACCAGTTCTCCGGCGGGATGCGGCAGCGGGTGATGATCGCGATGGCGCTCGCGCTGTCGCCGCGGCTGCTGATCGCGGACGAGCCGACGACCGCGCTCGACGTCACCGTGCAGGCGCAGATCATGCAGCTCCTCACCCGGTTGCAGTCCGAGGAAGGTATGTCCCTCGTCCTCATCACCCACGACCTCGGCGTGGTCGCCGACGTCGCCGACCGGGTGGTCCTGATGTACGCCGGCCGCGTGGTCGAGACGGGCCCGCTCCGCGAGGTCTACGAGCACAGCGCCCACCCGTACACGTCGGGCCTGATGGCGTCGGTCCCCGCCCTCGACGGGCCTCGCGACCGCCTGATCCCCATCCAGGGTTCCCCACCAGACCTCCTGTCCCTCCCCTCCGGCTGCTCCTTCCGCCCCCGCTGCCAGTACGCCGACGCCGTGTGCGCCGACGTCGAGCCCGACCTCCGCCAACTCTCCGGCCGTCCCACCCATCGCGCCGCCTGCCACCACCCGGAAGGAGCTCTCACCCATGCCCACTGAGTCTCCGTTGCTGTCCGTACGGGACCTGCAGACCTCCTTCCCGATGCGGTCCTCGGTGTTGCGGCGGACCGTGGGGCAGATCCAGGCCGTC
>Ga0247821_10001612_pt1 | contig 12604 bp, 9 predicted proteins | sample 13C_Glycerol_Day_FD_192481 | JGI IMG/M metagenome (GOLD analysis project Ga0247821, IMG submission 192481) | Soil microbial communities from agricultural site in Penn Yan, New York, United States - 13C_Glycerol_Day14 | ecosystem: Environmental > Terrestrial > Soil > Agricultural land | place... | reverse complement strand
CGTGGTCCTGGCCCTTGCGGAGGACGAGGGTGGCTCGGGAGCGGGTGGGGAGGATGTTTTCGCGGAGATTGGGGCCGTTGATGCCGTCCCAGAGGGATTCGGCTTTCTTGATGGCTTCCTCGCGGCTGAGTTCGCCGTAGCGGACGAAGTACGACTCGGGGTTGCGGAACGCCGTTTCCCAGAGCTTGAGGAAGCGGGCCACGTACCAGGAGCGGATGTCGTCGGCGGCGGCGTCGACGTACACCGAGAAGTCGAAGAAGTCGCTGACCGCGAGACCGCTCTTGCCGTCCGCGTGCCGCGGTGCCGGCTGCAGCACGTTCAAGCCTTCGAGCAGCAGGATGTCGGGCTGCTCGACGGTCGTCCGTACGCCGGGCATCCGGTCGTAGTGCAGGTGCGAGTAGACCGGCGCCTCGACCGTGTCCATCCCGGACTTCACCTCGACGACGAAACGCAGCAGGGCCTTGCGGTCGTACGACTCCGGGAAGCCCTTGCGCTGCATCAGGTTCCGGCGCTCGAGCTCGGCGTTCGGCCAGAGGAAGCCGTCGGTGGTGACGAGCGCGACCCGCGGGTGCTCGGGCCAGCGGGCGAGCAGTTCGCGCAGCAGGCGCGCGGTCGTCGACTTGCCGACGGCAACCGATCCGCCGATCCCGATCACGAACGGCGTGCGGGTCTCGACCTGCTTGCCGAGGAACCCCTCGGTGTCGGCGTGCAGTGCGCGGGCGTGCCGGACGTACAGCGAGAGGATCCGCGACAGCGGCAGATACACCTCGCGGACCTCGTCCATGTCGATCTCGTCGCCGAGACCGCGCAGTCGCTCGACCTCGTCCGCCGTCAGCGGGGAGATGGTGGTCTCGGCCAGTTGCGCCCAGGTGGCCCGGTCGAGCTCGGTGTAGGGAGTCACCTCCCGCGACGGCTGCAGCATGTGGCCCATTCTTCCCATCGGCGACGGATGCACCCACATCGGACCGGAGTGGCCTTGGTCTCAGCTCCGACACGGTCGCGTCAGCTACAGTACGGTTTCGAAACTTTCGGTCACCGTCCGGTGACCGTCCGGTATGTCAGGATCAGCGCTCGATGACCGCCGATTCCGCCTGGCTGGGTACGCAACGCCTGCCCGAAGTGACTGTCCACGCGTCCGGGGTGCTCGCCCAGACGATCCGGGCCGAGCTCCGGCAGATCCGCCGTTTCCGCACCGACGTCCAGGTCGCCGTCTGCGCGCTGAGCCGTGTCCGCGAGACCGCCCTGTGGCGCGAGGTCGAGGCCGCCGTCCCCGAGCACGGGCTGGGCGTCGAGGGGTTCGTGGTGGTGCGACGAGGCAACGACCTGGTCGTCGCGGCCGAGGGCGGGCACGGCCTGCTGTACGGATACTTCTACCTGCTCAGGTACTTCGAGTGGATGAGCGGCGACTTCACCGTCGTCGAGCAGCCCGCCGTACCGATCCGGATGCTGGACCACTGGGACGAGCTGTCCGGCGCTGTCCGGCGCGGGTACTCGGGCGGCTCGATCTTCTTCCGCGACGGCGAGGTGGTGCCCGACCTGACCCGGGTCCGGGCGTACGCGCGGTTGCTGGCCTCGATCGGGATCAACACGGTCGCCCTCGCGAACGCCGAGCTGCCGGACGTGGCGCGGCTCGCCGGTGTTTTCCGGGACTACGGGATCGCGGTGAGTCTCGCGATCGACTTCGTCGACGACCCGCGCGACGAACGCGTCGCGCGCTGGTGGGCCGCCGCGATCGCCCGGGTGTACGACGTGGTCCCCGACCTGGGCGGCCTGGTGGTGCGGACCGCCCGCGACCCCGAGGGTGCGAACCTGCTGGCCCGGGCGGTGGCGCCGTACGGCGGAACGGTTTTCTGGCGGGTTTCCGCCGCGGAATCCGAGCAGGACTGGCGCGATCGCCGCACGGATCGGGCACGCGCGGCGTACGACGCGGTCGTCCCGCTGGACGGACGGTTCGAGGAGAACGTTGTCTTGCAGATCCAGCACGGGCCGCTGGACTTCCAGGTCCGGGAGCCGGTCTCGCCGCTGCTCGGGGAAATCCAGGAAACCGTGTTCGGTGTCGAGCTCCAGGTCACGCAGGAGTACTCGGGCCAGCAGCAGGACCTGTGTTACCTGGGGCCTTGGTGGCGGGAGATCCTGCAGTTCGACACCAGCGGCGGCGGTGGCGCGACGGTCGCCGACCGGATCGGCGCGATCGTTGCCGTGTCCAACGTCGGCGACGACGCCAACTGGACCGGCAGCAAGCTTGCGCAGAGCAACCTCTACGCGTTCGGGCGGCTCGCGTGGGATCCCGCCGCGGATCCGGTCAGCCTGTTGCACGAGTGGGCCGCCGCGACCTTCGCGATGGACGACCGGACCCGGAGCGAGCTGGTGACGATCATGGCCGGCTCGTGGCAGACGTACGAGCGGTACACCGCGCCGCTCGGCGTCGGGTTCATGGTGACGCCCGGCACCCACTACGGGCCGAGCGTCAACGGCTACGAGTACTCGGGAACAGGGCGGTATCACTTCGCGGACCGGTACGGCGTCGGCGTGGACCGCACGGTGAAGACAGGCTCGGGTTTCACCGGGCAGTACCCGGAGCCGCTGTCGAGTCGGTACGAGGACCCGTACACGTGTCCCGACGAGCTGCTGCTGTTCTTCCACCACGTGCCGTACGACCACGTACTGCAGAGCGGCAGCACCGTGCTGCAGCACATCTACGACACACACTTCCAGGGGTACGCCGAGGTGGAGGCGATGGTCGCGCGCTGGCGGGTGATCGCCGAACGCTTCGAGCCGGCCGTCCGGGCCGACATCACCGCCCGCTTCGAGACGCAACTGTCGAACGCGCGTGCGTGGCGGGACCAGGTCAACACGTTCTTCTACCGGCTGAGCGGCGTAGCGGACGCCCGGGGACGCGCGATCCACAGGTAGCCTGGTCCGAAAGTTTCGGATCGGGAGGCGTCGTGGGCGAACGGCCGACCATTGCCAAGATCGCCGAGCAGGCCGGGGTGTCGGTACCGACCGTCTCCAAGGTGCTGAACGGGCGCTCGGACGTGGCCGCGGCGACCCGGGCGCGGATCGAGAGCCTGATCCAGGAGCACGGGTACCGGCGGCGCAGCGCGAGCACGACGGCCGGCCCGATGATCGACCTGGTGTTCAACCAGCTCGGCGGCGAGTGGGCGATGGAGCTGATCCGCGGTGTCGAGGAGGTCGTCCGCGCCGAAGGCGTCGAGCTGGTGCTGTCCGAGTGCGGCGGCGCGCTGCGGCCGCGGCAGGAGTGGATCGAGTCGGTGCTGAACCGGCGGCCGCTCGGCGTGATCATGGTGTTCTCGGACCTGGACGCCGACCAGCGCGCCCAGCTGGAGGCGCGCCGGATCCCGTTCGTCGTGGTCGATCCGGTCGGCGACGTGGGCGACGACGTACCCTCGATCGGCTCGGCGAACTGGAACGGCGGGCGGCTGGCGACGACGCATCTGCGGACCCTCGGCCACACCCGGATCGGGATGATCGGCGGTCCGGTCACGACGCTGTGCTCACGGCAACGCGTCGACGGGTACACCGACGCGTTGCGCTCGACCGGCGTCGAGGTCGATCCCGCGCTGATCCGGTGGGCCGACTTCGAGGTCGGCGGCGGCCACCGCGAGGCACTCGCGCTGCTGCGGCTCGCCGACCCGCCCACCGCGATCTTCGCCGGCAGCGACATGCAGGCGCTGGGTGTCTACCAGGCCGCCCGTGAGCTGGGCCTCGAGATTCCGCGCGACCTGTCCGTCGTCGGGTACGACGACCTGCCGATGGCGGACTGGGTCACGCCGCCCCTCACCACCGTCCACCAGCCGCTCCAGCAGATGGCCCAGCTCGCCACCCGGGTCGTCCTCGACCTGTCCCGCGGCAAGACCCCGACCGCCCTGCGCCTGGACCTGGCTGTCGACATGCGCGTGCGCCAATCCACCACCTCGCCCCTCACCGACGGCGGCTAGGGTGGCTGCATGATCGTCGGCGTGGGTATCGATGTGGTCGACGTGGATCGGTTCATGCGGACGCTTGAGCGGACGCCGGGGTTGCGGGATCGGGTGTTCACGGCCGTCGAGGCGGTGAAGCCGCCGGCGTCGCTGGCGGCCCGGTTCGCGGCCAAGGAAGCGCTGGCGAAGGCGCTCGGGGCCCCGGGCGGGATGCACTGGCACGACGCCGAGGTACAGACCGACGAGACCGGGCGGCCCTGGCTGGAGATCACCGGCACGGTCGCGGCGCAGGCGGCCAAACTCGGCGTCCAGAGCCTGCACCTGTCGCTCAGCCACGACGCCGGGATCGCCTCCGCCGTCGTCGTCCTGGAGGGTTGACCATGCGGCACGCGCACACCGTCGAGCAGGTCCGGTCGGCCGAGGCCGAGCTGATGGCGAAGCTGCCCGAGGGCACGCTCATGCAGCGCGCGGCCGGCGGGCTCGCGGTTGCCATCAGCAACTTCCTCGGCGGCACGTACGGCGCCCGCGTGGTGCTGCTGATCGGCTCCGGCGACAACGGCGGCGACGCGCTGTACGCCGGCGCGCGGCTGGCTCGTCGCGGCGCGAAAGTCACGGCCGTACTCCTTTCGCCCAAGGTGCACGAGCGGGGTCTTGCGGCGTTGACGGAGGCCGGCGGGCGCGGCGTCTCGACGACCGGTGAAGTCTCCGCCGAGATCTCCGGGGCCGTCGAGGAGGAGATCGCCGCCGCCGACGTCGTGGTCGACGGGATCGTGGGCATCGGCGGGCGGCCGGGCCTGCGCCCCGACGCGCTCGCGGCCGTGCGGCTGGCCAACGACTACGGCGTACCGATCGTGGCCGTCGACACGCCGTCGGGCGTCGATGTCGACACGGGTGAGACTCCGGAGCCGCACGTCGCCGCCGCCCTCACCGTCACGTTCGGCACGCACAAGATCTGCCACTTCGTCGATCCGGCGGCGACCGCCTGCGGCCCGGTGCACCTCGTCGACATCGGCCTGGATCCCTCGCCCGCCGAGGTGCAGGCCTTCCAGGCATCCGACGTACGAGCGCTGTACCCCGTCCCGCACGGCGAGTCCGACAAGTACTCCCGCGGCGTACTCGGCCTGATGGTCGGCTCCGCGCAATACCCGGGCGCGGCGGTCATCGCCACCTCCGGCGCGCTCGCCGGCCCGGTCGGCATGGTGCGCTACATCGGCCCGGACGCCGTCGCGAGCGCGGTCCGCGAGGCACACCCCGAGGTCGTCGGCGACGGCCGCGTGCAGGCCTGGACCATCGGCTCCGGACTCGGCGACGACCTGGACATCCCACGGATCCGCGACCTGCTGGACGCCGACGAGCCAGTAGTCCTGGACGCCGACGGCCTGAAGGCGCTCGACGACTCCGGCGACCACGTCAACGTCCTCGCCACCCCGCACGCCGGCGAACTCTCCCGCCTCCTCGGCGTAGACCGCGCGACGGTCGAGGCTGAGCGCCTGAAGCATGCACGTCTGGCGGCCGAGCGGTTCGACGTCACGGTCCTGCTCAAGGGCTCGACCACGGTGATCGCGAGCCCAGACGGCGAAGTGCGGGTGAACACGAACGCCACCCCGTGGCTCGCCACCGCCGGCGCCGGCGACGTCCTCGCCGGCCTGTGCGGTTCGCTCCTGGCCGCTGGTCTGTCCACTCTGGACGCGGCCGCCGCAGGCGCGTACCTGCACGCCGCCGCGGCCAACCTCGCGTCGGGCGGCGGACCGGTTACGGCCATGACCGTCGCGCAGGCGCTTCCCGAGGTGACTCGCCGCCTCCTGAGCTGAGGCGCGCGATTGGTGTTGCGGGCGCGGGGAGGCGGACGTAGGACTGGAGCGTTGCCTCCGCCGCCCTTGGAGTGTGCTCGTGAAGCGATTCGTGGGGTTCGTGGTCCTGGTCGTCCTGGCTGTTCTGCCGCTGCCGGCGCACGCGCAGCAGGCGCGGGCGTACGTCGCCGACGCACGGACGAAGATCGACGTGATGGGGGAGTGGGCCCATCCCGACGACGACACCAGCATCATCGGCCCGTGCGGTGTCTGGCATCAGCTGTACGGCGTCAAGTGCGGCGTGATCATGGTGACCCGCGGCGAGGGCGGCGGGAACGCGACCGGACCCGAACTCGGCCCCGACCTCGGTCTGCGGCGCGAGAACGAGGACCGGGTCGCGCACTACCGCTCCGGGACCGTCGACATCTTCAACCTCGACCGGATCGACTTCTTCTACAACCAGAGCGCACCGCTGACGCAGTACTTCTGGGACGAGCAGGAAACGCTCCGCCGGGTCACGCGGGTGATCCGCGAGACGCAGCCGGAGATCTACATCGGCTTCACGCCGACCCTCGCCGCCGGCCACGGAAACCACCAGCAGGCAGGCCGGCTGATCTGGGAAGGTGTGCTTGCGGCGGCGGATCCGGCCAGGTTCCCCGAGCAACTGAAGGGCCCGCACGCCCTCAGCACCTGGCAGGTGAAGAAGGTCTTCTCCGGCGGGAGCACCGCGGGCGCCGGCGGTACGACGGCCTCGGCGAACTGCACCACCGGATTCACCCCGACCGGCCTCGACACGGTCGCGGGCGTGTGGACCGGCTACAACTCGCCGTACACCTGGCCGGCCGGCAACTCGCAGGGGCAGCCGGCCGGGACGCCGAAGATCTGGCAGCAGGTCGCCGACGAGGGGCGCGCGGCGTACCCGACACAGAGCCGCGTGATGTACAAGGGCACGTCGGCGCCGGCCTGTCCGCGCTTCGGGATGACCGAGTCGTTCGTGCCGTTCCAGCCGAACAGCAGCCCGCTCGCCGGCCGCGACGACGCGATTCTGTTCGGTGCGAAGAAGCCTGATCCGGGCGGGTTGCCGCTCGGAACGCTGGAGTACATCACGTTCTCGCGGTTCTACAACGTCGCCGGTGAGCCGTTCCAGGCGACCGTGCACCTACGGGCACCCGGCGGAAAGCTTGCTGCTGGCAACGTTCAGCTCGGCGTTCCGGCGGGCTGGTCGGTGGACGGTCCGCGGCAGGTGCAGCCGAAGCAGTCGGCCGACCTGACGTTCACCGTCACGCCCGCCGCCGGCGCGACGGTCGACCAGAACGCCAAGGTTTCCGCGCTCTACACGACGACCGGCCACGCGACGGGCTACACGGAAAACGTGGTACGAATCGTTTCCGCCGCCGAGGGACGTTTCCAGCGCTGGGGGAACTGGCAGGAGTACGACGAGTGGCTGCGGAACACCGCACCGCAGGCCAACCGGCTCGGCCGCTCCCAGGCGATCCAGTCGATGGGCGTCGGACAGACCATCGACGTACCGGTCGTCGTCCACAACTGGTCCGCCAAGCAGCAGACCGGCGCGGTGTCGCTCGATCTCCCGGCGAACTTCACCGTCGACGCGAACGCCAAGCCGTACGATCTCGCACCCGGCGCGGACACGACCGTCACGTTCAAGCTCACCAACACCGACGCGGCCCTGCCGGCCCAGCAGAACGTCGGCATCCCGATCCGCACCGCCACCGGCAGCGAGACCCTCACCCTCACCCTCGTGCCGACCACGGCGATCCCGCAGACAGCACAGGCTCCGGTCGTCGACGGGAAGGCCGCTCCGGGGGAGTACCCGGGCCCGACGCTCGACCTCGGCCGGATCTGGCAGGGCGCGAGCGGTTGCACCGGCGTCGACGACTGCGGTGTGTCCGCGACCGGCGCCGGCAGCACCGCGAAGGTGAGCCGGTCGGACGACGCGCTGTACTTCTTCATCCACGTCCGCGACGACTTCCAGTCGTACGCCGTGACGCCGGCCGAATGTGTCGGGCACTGGCAGGCCGACTCCGTCGAGATCCTGCTCGACCCGCGCGGCACCGCGTCGCAGGATCTCAAGGACACGGCGAACACGTTCAAGCTCGGCATCTTCCCCTTCACCCAGACCGGTGCGCCGTGCTGGGAACGGGACGCCGACAACCACCAGGGCTATTCGAGCGGCGCTCTCGACACCGGCAACGCGCCCGGCGTCCAGGTCGCGTCGACGGCGCAGTGGGTCGGGAGCAACGAGACGACCGTGCCGCACGCCTACACCGGCGGCGGGTACGACCTCGAGGTGAAGATCCCGCTCGCGGATCTGCCGTCCGCCGTCGACCCGTCGCGGCTCGGGCTGAACATCACGCCGTACGACAACGACGACACATCGGCGCCCGGTACGACGACGCTGCGGCACATCGACATGAGCACCCGGCTCGGCTGGTCGGCGCTCGGATCCGTGCAGTCCGACCCGTACCGCTGGGGCCTCGCCACGCTCCCCGGCTACACGCCGCCCGCGGACCGCCCGACCACACCGGCGCCGCCCGACGTGTCGAACCCGAACCTCAACGGCGCGCTGTCACCGCAAACGATTGCGCAGTCCGCGCGCAACGGCGTACCGATCTCCGGCCGGGTGCCGGCCGACGACCTCCGGATTGTGTCCGCCACGGCGCACGGGAACGCCGTCCAGTTGGTCACGTCGTCGAAGGGCACGGGCACCGCCCGGGCGTTCCTGACCAGTGGGGAGCTCGGAGCGATCCCGGTGTGGACGACGTCGTGTACGGCGGACCCGCCGCCGGACTACGGGTTCACGCCGTGTGCGATCACCGACGGGGCGACGCCGCCGTGGTCACCGGACATGAGCGGTCACCTGGTACAGCAGGCCACACAGCAGGTCACGCGCGGCATCCAGCAGTGGACGATCCCGTTGACCGCGGCCCAACGTCAGCAGCTGCAGGACCGCGGGCACCTGCTGGTTTCCTACGAGACGACGAAGAACGAGGTCCAGGCCTTCGACATCCGCATCGCATAGCCCGCCGCCTCGCGGACCTGCTCGCTCGGGTGGACGAGAGCCCGTTCCAGCAGGTCCGCGGTGGCGGGCTCGGCCGCCGCACCGCCTGTTGCCATCAGCAACGGAACGAGGCCGTACGGGTCCGTCTCCAGGGACAGCTGCGAGCGCAGGACCGGCTCGGTCCAGGTCAGGGTGTGCCGGTTGACGGCTTCGGTGACCGCGGCGGTGCGTTCGGCCGAGCGCAGCCGGAGGAAGAGCGCTTTGGCCCCGGCGCACTCCACCTCGACGATCTGCTCGTCGCCGGCCGCGAAGACGGTGCCGCTGGCGGTACGACCGAGCCGCTCGAAGGTGGTGCCGGTCGCGAGCGTGATCGCGGTCAGCAGATCCTTGTCCAACCAGTCGTCCGGCCGGATGACCAGACCTGTCCAGTGCTGCCCGCTCGTGGGCTCCTCACTCACTCGCGTCAGCGTAGCGCGGTGAAGTCCAGACCGCCGGAGGAGGAGCGCAGCTGCAGCGTCGAGCCGTCGATCGTGTAGGTCAGCTCGCCCTTCAATCCCTTCAGGACAACGGATTCCAGCGTGGCCGCGGCACCCGCGCAGGCCCGCCGGGTGGTGGCGAGTTCGCCGAAGGTCAGCGTGCCGGTCCCGCGCGCGATCGTGCCCTGGAACTCGTTGCAGCCGGTCGAACCGGTGACCCGCTCGCCGTTCAGCGTCATCCAGGCCTTCTCGGAACCGACCTGGTGCGACGCGGACTCGCCGGTGACGACGGTGGACAGCGCCCACTTCGTCCCGTCGAGCGCGAGATCCGGCACTGCGGTCTGCCGGTCCAGCAGCGAGATCGTCGCGCTGTCCGTGGACAGTTCGAGCTTGTCGCCGTCGAGCTTCCAGGCCGGCTTGGCCGCGATCACGCCGGCCATCCAGGCGTCCTGGCTCTGGAGCGGCTCCATGCAGCCGATCAGCGTCGACGTGATTTCCTTGTCAAGGACCAGCCGGCCGTCGCTCGTCGACACCTTCGCCTGTGACGAGTTGCAGCCGGCATCGAAGGACAACCGGCCGTCCTCGGTGAACTCCAGCCGGATCCGGGTCCGCGGAGCGAGTGCTCGCGGTTTCCCGTTCTCGCTCACCGAGGTGGACAGGAAGGTCCGCCCGGTCAGCGCGGCGCCGTCCCGTGCGCCGTCCCGTGCACCGTCCCCGGAGCCGGTTCCGGCCTCGGTCCCGCACGCGGTCAGGAGGAGCAGAGCCGTCGCGGAGAGTGAGATCATCCGTGTGTTCACACTCTGAGGACGCTGCCGGCAGCGCTCGCGTTGCAGGTGAAGGCTCCGTTAATTCAGGACCCGGGGTTGACATCTCTTGGTCACGGTTGGATAACGTCAGGCGCCGTACGCGAGAGCAACCTTCCTGGGGACCCAACCGAAGAGCTGGTCACCCGGTAGCACTGGGGCAACACCGGGCGGACCGTCTGACAGACAGGAACGTTACGAATGCCCCCCACCTCCCGATCATTCCGGAGTCGCACCCTCGTCCCGGCGGCCGTCCTCGCGGCCGGTGTGCTGGTCGCGGCGCCGATCGTCGTGCACGCGAGCAAGGACTCGCCGGTCGCGACCGCCAACGCCGCGGACAGCACGGCGACCGCGCTGCCCAGTGCCGGCCGTGTGGAGACCTGCGTCCTGGACGCGTACTCCGGATGCACGGTCCTGCACGGCTTCGGCCAGAAGCCGGTCGCGATCACCGCGACCCCCTCCGGCCCCGCGATGCTGTCGATCGACCCGGGCCGCACGACAGACCAGAGCTACCGCCTGCGTGCGCTGCGGTACGACGGCAGCAAGTACGCGGCCGGCACCAAGCTGACGTACACGGCCCACTACGACTTCGCCGCGGTAGCGGGTCAGCCCACGACCCCGGCACCGTCCACCACTACGACACCGACCAAGCCGCCGACGTCCAGCACGCCCACCGCGACGCCGACGCAGACCACCACCACACCGACCAAGCCGCCCACGTCGAGCCCGCCGACCAGCACGCCGACGAGCCCGCCGAGCAGCACCCCGACGAGCACGCCGACCGGGACGAAGAGCTGCACCAACCCGGGCTGGGTCACCACGGCGACAGGTAATGCCGGCGAGGGCCGGACCTACGGCCAGTACTACGTGCACAACAACATGTGGAACAACCACAACGGCACGTACACGATGTCGGTCTGCAACTACGACAACTGGTTCGAGGACGTCACCCAGCCGAAGCCCGGCGACCTCGGCGTCCAGGCGTACCCGAACGTGCACAAGGACTACGCCGACTTCCCGCTCGCGCGGATCCAGTCGGCGAAGTTCGCCGCCACCGCGCCGAGCTGCTCGGGCTGCATCTACAACGTGGCGTTCGACATCTGGATCAACAACGGCTTCGAGAACGAGCTGATGATCTGGACGCAGAACTCCGGCCAGACCCCGGCCGGCTCGAAGATCGGCACCACGACGATCGGCGGCCAGCAGTACGAGGTCTGGAAGACCGACGGCGCCAACACCCCGGGCGGCATCTTCACCTACAAGTCGGTGAACACCCAGACCGCCGGCACCATGCCGCTGCAGTCGTTCTTCCAGGACCTGGAAGCCCGGAAGTGGATCCCGGCGAACTCCACCACCTGGCAGGTCGACTACGGCGTGGAGGTCGTCTCCACCAACAACACCAAGCAGCGCTTCGCCTTCACCGATTTCTCCATCCAGGAGAGCTGACCCCCGCGCTCTCGCGACCCCCGGCGGCCACCGCGTCCTCACGGTGGCCGCTGAAGGTGTGTCTCCCGATCCCACGCCTACTGCGCGGCACTCGGCACGGCACCTCGCCGCACGGGTGCAAAGGCCACGATGCTCCGCATCGAGACCTTCGCCCCCGCACGCCGATGCACCGCACCGAGCACCTGCTCGCGACGGCGTGGGATCGGGAGACACACCTTAGGGTTCTGGATGTGACCGAACTGGTGATCTTCGACAACGACGGCGTGCTGGTGGACTCCGAGCGGCTGGCCAACACGATTCTGGCCGAGCTGCTCACCGAGGCGGGGCTGCCGTACACGTTCGAGGAGGCGGTGCGGGACTTCATGGGCGGGTCGATGGCCTCGATGCGCCGGACGGCGGAGGCGCGGCTCGGGCGGCCGCTGCCGGCCGATCTCGAGGACCGCTACCACCAGCGGCTGTTCGACGGGTTCGCGAACCTGCAGGCGATCGAGGGCGTCGAGGCGGTCCTCGACCACCTGGACGACCGTGGCCTGACCTACTGCCTGGCTTCCTCCGGCACCCATCGGCGGATCCGTACGGCGTTGACCGCGGTCGGCTTCCTGCACCGGTTCGAAGGTCGGATCTTCAGCGCCGAGGACGTCGCACACGGCAAGCCCGCGCCCGACCTGTTCCTGCACGCGGCCGCCTCGATGAGCGTGAAGCCGGTCGACTGCCTGGTGATCGAGGACAGCCCGCTCGGCGTCGCCGCCGCGGTCGCCGCCGGGATGAAGGTCTTCGGGTACGCCGGCATGACCGACCCCGCGAAACTTTCCGATGCAGACACGGTTTTCCACACCATGACCGCCCTCGCGCCCCTGATCGACGGCGCCTGAGACACTGGAACGACCATGCCTACTCCTCAGTCACGCCCGGTCCGCGCCGAGGCGGTGGTCGATCTGGCCGCGATCCGTCACAACGTGACCACGCTGCGCGCCCGCGCCGCGGGTGCGCAGCTGATGGCCGTGGTCAAGGCCGACGGGTACGGGCACGGGATGGTCCCGGTCGCCCGGGCCGCTCGCGAGGCCGGCGCGGACTGGATCGGCGCCGCGGTGCTCGACGAGGCGCTGGCGCTCCGCGAGGCTGGTGACAC
>Ga0247821_10001609_pt1 | contig 12613 bp, 9 predicted proteins | sample 13C_Glycerol_Day_FD_192481 | JGI IMG/M metagenome (GOLD analysis project Ga0247821, IMG submission 192481) | Soil microbial communities from agricultural site in Penn Yan, New York, United States - 13C_Glycerol_Day14 | ecosystem: Environmental > Terrestrial > Soil > Agricultural land | place... | reverse complement strand
ATGTCGCGTTGACCGGTCGCCTGGGCGTGGAGTTGGCGCGCGGCCGCCGCCACCAGTGTGCTGAACGCATCGCATGTTGGAAGATGCCTGTCCACGCGAAAATGCATGTCCAGCAACTTGTTCGTCAGAGCGGCGTAGTCGATCTTGCTCGCCTGGGAGGCCCGGTACTTGTTGGCCCACTTCGAGCATGCCTCGATGACGGCCTTTGTCACCTGCTCCAACTCCGCGGACGTGAGATGGGGGCTTTCCAGGCGGGTTGCGTAGGCTGCGATCTCGACCGCACGTTCGTCTTGCTGGATCGACTGGACGTGCGCGTTGATCCATCTCATGTCGGCGATCGTCTGACTCCAACCCTGGAGCTGCTCCAGTCCGGCAGCCCGGGGTGGCGGTAATTGCTGGAGCATCTGCGCCGCCTCGTCTCGCACTTGCATGAGCTGCAGCCGCTGAAGCGCCTCCTCGTCCGTCTCCGGCGGTGGAGGCGGCGGAAGATCCTCCAACTCCGCGCCATCATGCCGTGCCCCGGGCGTGGACACCTGAGCATCCGCAACCGTGACGGTTTGCCGCGCCCCCGGAGCCGGTGGAACCCTAGGCGCCACTGCAACCCCGGCGCTGAGGCGGGCGGGGCCTGCGACGCGGAAGCGCCGGATCGCGGAGATGAGAGATCTGGCGGCGTCGGGGACCTTTGGCATGGCGTTCTCTGCTGAAGTTATGTCTGAGTAAGTAACCGCCGTTCCTCATTAGTTCCAGGAGCGCCGCAACCCTGAGCTTTCTCCAGCTGAGGAACTGCGAGCCGCGCCTCTCCACACGATCGGTCGGGTCCCGAGATCGTCGATCTGGTGGGGAACTCCTCAGCGCCGCGTCTTCCGCTTCAGACTGGTGAGATCCCATGGCGACGCTGCGAAGGCTCCCGCTTGGGCTTGCGTTCGAGGCATCGCTCCAAGGTGCTGAGAATCGCGGAGCGGGTTTCGCGCGGATCGATCACATCGTCGATCCCGAAGTGGGCAGCCGCATGCAATGGGCCCAACTGACTGCGGAAACGCTGAATCAGCTCTTCCCGGCGTGCGGCGGGATCAGCAGCGGAAGACACCTGCCTGGCATAGGCCACGTCCACGGCGCCCTCGATCGACATGGCACATATCTCGGCGCTCGGCCACGCGACGCAAAGATCGGCGTCGAAGCTGCGTCCCCCGCACATGGCGATGTAACCCAGGCCATAGCCTTTGCGCATGACCACGGATATGCGGGGCACCGTGGCTTGGCCGAGCTCGAAGAGAAGGCGAGCGCTGCGCCGCGCGAGGCCCGAGTCCTCAGCCTCGCTGCCGACGAGGAACCCCGGCACGTCGATCAGGTAAATCAGCGGCAAACCAAACGCATCGCAAACCGAGACGAAGTGCGCGCCCTTCTCGCATGCGCGCGCGTCGAGCGTGCCGGCGAGGTGCAGCGGTTGATTGGCAACGATCCCGACCGGTCTTCCACCCATCCTCGCGAAAGCCGTCACGAGGTTCGGCGCATACGTCGGCTTGAGCTCGAAGATGCTGTCGGTGTCGCAGATGCCCTGCACTACGTCCTTGACGTCATAGGCCTTCCGTACGTTGTCGGGCACCACGGTCGACAGCCGCTCCTCATCCTCCCTGGTCGGTGGGCGCGCAGCCTGGCAGGCCGGAGGGCCAGCGGCGTTGGAAGGCAGATAGCCGAGGTAGCTTCGCACCAGGTGGAGCGCGTGCTCGTCGGAATCGGCGACGAGATCGGCAAGGCCGTTCCGGTCAGCCTGCGTTTCCGGGCTGCCGAGCGTCTCCTTGTCCGCGATCTCCCCCGTGGCAGCAGCCACCAGCGCGGGCCCGGCGATGCCCATCGTGGACGTGCCGCGCACCATCACGACGAAGTCGCAGAGCGCTGCGAAGTTTGAAGGGCCGGCGAACCCCGGGCCCATGACCAGTGCAACCGTGGGCACCCATCCCGAGAGATTCGCCGCGATCTGGAAGTAGCGCGAGCCCTCCGCGAAGTGCCTGCTGTCCAGCCCCTCCTGGATCCGGTGTCCTCCGCCGTCGAGCAGCAACACCAGCGCGCAGCCGTGCTCCAGGCAATGCGTGGCGATGCGCTCCACCTTGTGCTCGCCGATGCGGCCGTTGGAGCCGCCGAGGACCGTGAAATCGAACGCGCACAACCCCACGGCGCGGCCGTCGATCTGCGCGTAGCCGGTGAGCACTCCATCCGCCGGCGCCTGGAGGTTCTCGGTGCCGAAAGTGTCGCGCTTGGGCTGGACGAGCGCGCCGATCTCGTGAAAGCTGCCGCTGTCCACTAGCGCGGCGATTCGCTCGCGCGCCGACATCTTTCCCAGGCGATGCTGCCGCTCGATGGCCACTGCGCGCGCGCTGTCGCGCAGCGCCTCGCGGGCCGATGCAAGTTCTTCGACGGGTGAAGGCGCCCGCTGCTGCTCGCTCATGGGGATCCTCCCGCCGGGCGCTTGCCGGTCTTCGGTGGTCTGTCATGGCAACTAGGCGTGACGCCACGTTCCCGCAGCGCCTGCTTGCGGATCTTGGCGGTGGGCGTCTTCGGCAGTTCGGGCAGGAAGTCCACGTAACGGGGCACCATGAAGTAAGGCAAGCGGGCCTCCAGGAAGTCGAGCAGCGCATCGGCTTGCAGCTGGGCCCCGGCACGCAGCACCACGCAGGCGAGGATGTCGTCCTCGGTCGCGGCACTGGGCACGCCGACGACGGCGGCCTCCAGCACTGCGGGGTGTTCCATGATTTCCTTTTCGACCTCGAAGCTGGACACGTTCTCGCCACGGCGCCGCATCGCGTCCTTCATGCGGTCCACGAAAACATACTGGCCGTCCGCATCGATGCGGAACGCATCGCCGGTGTGCAGCCACTGGTTGCGCCACGCCGAGACCGTCGCCTCGGGCATGTCGTGGTAGCCGTCCATGACGCTCCAGGGATCGTTGGGGCGGATCAGCAGCTCGCCGGTTTTTCCATCCGGCACCTCGATGTCATGCTCGTCGACCAGGCGCACATCGAAATCCGGCCGGGGCACGCCGACAGCGCCCGGGCGCGCCCTGCCCTGCGGCGCGATCAAGGCGGTCGACCCCTCGGTCAGGCCGTAGGCAGTCGCGACTGTCTCGATGCCGAAGCGCTGCTGGAACTCCGCGAGTTGCGGAACGACCGGAACCATCAGCACCTGGCGCATGCCATGCGTTCGATCGTCCTCGCGCGGCGGCTGCTGGAAGAGGAAGTTGGCCATCGCCCCGAGCAGCAGCGTGTAGGTGCAGCCATAGCGGCGCACGTCGTCCCAGTAGGTCGTCGCGGAGAAGCGCGGCAGCACCACGCTGCTGCCCCCTGCAATCAGGTTGTTGTAGACGCCCGCCCACTGGCCCCCGATATGGAACAGCGGCAAGGTCACGAGGCTGACATCGTCCGGCAATGCGCGGCCCAGCACCGCCGGCGCGGCATAGCCATAGGCGTGCGCCTGGGTCACCCTCACGCCCTTCGAAGGTCCGGTCGTCCCCGAGGTGTACATGATGCCCATCAGGTCCCACGGTTCGAGCTGCACGGGCTTCGCGCGCGGACCTCCAAGTTCTTCCCAGCGATGCACTCTCGGGCCCGACGGAAAGCGCACCTCGGAACCGCCGCGCACGACCACGTGCTCCAGCCGCGGCAGGCGATCGATCACCTCCGCCAGCACCGGCAGGTAAACGGCGTCCACCACGATCGCGCGCGCGCCGGAGTTCTCCACCACATGCACGAGGATGGAGCCGCGGTATGCCGTGTTCACCGGCACCTCGACGCGGCGGGTGAGGGCCAGCGCCCACCATGCGATCACCGCGTCCATGTGGTTGTCGAGCATGAGCAGCACCGGCTCGCCATCGCGCACGCCGAGCCGCTCGAGGCCACCGGCAACGGACAGCGCTTCCTCGTACAGGCCCCCGTAACTGAGCGCGCGCTGCGGGTCGCGCACGGCGCATTGGTCCGGCCGGCGGGCGACGTGCTGCGCGATCACCGCGCTGAAGGTCCGCTCGGAGAGCGGCGGCATCCCTGGAACATTCGACACGGACTCTCCTCAAGCCGCCGCGACGGCATACATGCTGTCGATGGCGCCGCTGTATCGTTCAACGATGCGCCACCGCTTCAGCTTCATTGCGGGGGTCAAGGACGCTTCGTCGGCATCGGCGGGTGTGTCTATCAGCCGGAAGTCGGCCACGCCCGGGTCCGCCTGTGCGCCCGTGCGCTCGATTTCGCCGGCGATCAGCTTCAACACCTCGGGGCTTGCGCAGAGCGAGCGAAAGTCCGAGAAGGTTACCTGCCGGTCTTGCGCCCATTGCTCGACGGCTTCGTGGTCGATCATCACGAGGCACGACAGATGCGGACGCCCATGGCCGACCACCACGACATCGGCAATGTAGGGGCTGGACTTGATGCGGTTCTCCAGTTCCATCGGCAACACCTGCCGCCCCGTTGCCATCGCGATCACCTCATCGAGCCGCCCGATGATTTCGAGCCGGCCCGAGGCATCCACGCGTCCGACATCGCCGGTATGCAGCCAGCCATCGTCAAGCTCGGACTGCGCGTGCCCCGCACCGCCTGCATAACTTGACAGCAGGGATGCCCCCTTGACGAGGATCTCGGCCTCTTCGGAGAGCCGGACCTCCACGCCAGGAAGGGGCCGGCCGGCGCTCTCGGGCGCATCGCCCGCATCCGCTATGGCGGCATACCCCGCCAGCTCCGTGAGGCCCCAGGCATGCCGCAGATCGATGCCCATCGCGCGGTACCAGCGCACCAGGCTGGCTGACAGCGGCGCACCGCCGGCAATCCCGACGCGCAGCCGATCCAGGCCCATCATGCGGCGCAAGTTACCCAGCACCAGGCGATTGCCGAGCGCGTGCAGAAGACGGGTCGCGGCCGACGCTGTCGTGCCCTGCTCCCGTGCGCGCGCCACGCTCTCGCCCAGGCGCAGCGTGCGCTCGTAAGCCCACTGCTGGAGTCGCGTCGCTTCATGCAGGGTGACCACGAGCGACGAGTGCAGACGCTCCCAGATTCTCGGCACCGCGAACAGCACATCGGGCTGCACTTCGCGCAGGTTGTCGAACACGGTGTTCTGGCTCTCGACGAAGTTCAGCACAGCCCCTTGCATCAGGCTGGCGTACATGCCGCCGATGCGCTCCATGACATGGCTCAACGGCTGGAACAGGACACGCTCCCCGCCCATCGCGCCGCTCTTTCCCAAAGCCGGCCGCAGAGCGCCCGCGGCGGTCAACACGGCCTGGTGCGACAGCAGCACGCCCTTCGATCGGCCCGTGGCGCCGGACGTGTAGACGATCATCGCGGGGTCGGCGTCGGTGCGGGAACTCAGCATGCGCTCGATAAGGCGCCCGTCGGCGGCGAGCACCTGCTCGCCTCGTGCCTGCAGGTCGTGCAGGCTGACCAGGCGCGGGTCACCCGCCCGCCGAAGTCCGTCCGTGCGGAAGACGACGATGTGCTCCAGGCCGGCCAGATCGCCCGCTTCCAGCAAGGTCTCGAACTGCTCCTCGCCATCAATGAACAGCACGCGCGCGCCCAGGGCGGCAAGCTCGCGGCATGTCTCCATCGCTGCGTCGGTGACATGCAGCCCCGCGATGGTCGCCCCCGCGGTCTGGCCGCCGAGGTCGGCCAGCAGCCATTCCTTGCAGGTAGTCGCCGCAATCGCGACCACCTCGCCCGGCCGCACGCTGAAGGCCGACAGCCCCGCGGCGATCCGCGCCACCTGGTCGCCGACATCGCGCGCCGAATACTGGCGCCACACGCCCAGTTCTTTCTGACGCATGACGGTCGCGCCGGGCCGATCGGCGACCAGACGCGAAAACGCCAGTGGCAACGTGCCCTGCGACGCGCTCATCAAGCAAGCCTCCGTGGGTTCGGCCGCCGCTTCGGGTGCGCGCCGGTGCCATGGCCGCCCAGGTAGGCCTTGCGGATGTCGTCCCGCTCGCGCAGCCGCTCGCAGCGGTCTTCCATCACGAGCCGGCCGTTCTCCAGCACGTAGCCGTAGTCGGCGACCTGCAGCGCCATGTTCGCGTTCTGCTCCACCAGCAGGATGCTCGTGCCGCGCTCGCGGTTGATCCGCACCACGATGTCGAAGATGTCCTTCGTCAACTTGGGGCTCAGCCCCAGGCTGGGTTCGTCCAGCAGGATCAACTCGGGCGCAGCCATCAAGGCGCGGGAGATCGCCAGCATCTGCTGCTGGCCGCCCGACAGCAGCCCCGCGGCTTGCCGTTCGCGCTCCTTCAGGATCGGAAAGTAACCATAGACCTGTTCGAGGTCGCGGGCGACACCATCGGCGTCTTTGCGCGTGTAGGCGCCCATGAGCAGGTTCTCATGAACATTCAGCAGCGGGAACACTTCACGCCCCTCTGGTACGTGGCTGAGATGCCGCTGGACGATGTGCGCGGGCTCCATGCCGGCGATGTCCTCGCCCTTGAATCTGATACTGCCGCGCACCGGGTCGAGCACGCCGGAAATCGTCTTCAGGAGGGTCGACTTGCCCGCGCCGTTCGAGCCGAGCACGGTCGCGATCTGTCCTTTCTCCACGCGAAGGCTGACGCCCCGCAGTGCCCTGACCGGCCCATAGGCGCATTCCACGTTCGCCACGACAAGAAGGGCCTCCGTGCTCATGCGATTCTCCTGGCCGCTTCGGGCTCGGCCTCGGCCGTGCCCAGGTACGCCTGAATAACGCCCGGGTGACTCTGCACCTCGGCCGGCGTGCCCTCGGCCAGCACCTGGCCCTGGTTCATCGCCAGCACGCGATCCGAGACGCGCGAGACCAGCGTCATGTCGTGCTCCACCATCAACACCGTGATGCCCAGTTCGTCGCGTATCTCCTCGATCCACCACGCCATGCCGTCCGTCTCCTCCGGGTTCAAGCCGGACGAGGGTTCGTCCAGCAGCAGCAGCTTGGGCTTGGTGCACAGCGCCCTGCCGATCTCCACGACCTTGCGGATGCCGTAGGGCAGGCCGGCGACCAGCGAATCACGATAGCGCTGCAGGCGCAGCAGTTCGATGACTTGCTCCGCCAGCAGCCGCGCCTGCAACTCGGCGCGCTTCGCCGCGGGCGTGAAGAACAGCTCGCTCCAGAACCCGGCGCCGCGATGCGCGTGATGCCCGATCAACAGGTTCTGCAGCACGCTCGCGTGCTCGAACAGTTCGATGTTCTGGAACGTGCGCGCGATGCCCACAGCCGCGATGCCGTGGGGCGGCAGATCGGTGATCCGGTTTTCCTCGAAGGTGATGTGCCCGCTGGTCGGCTCGTAGATCCGGCTGATCAGGTTGAACACCGTCGTCTTGCCTGCACCATTGGGGCCGATCAGCGTGAAGACCTCGCCGCGCCGCACATCGAAACTCACGCGGTTGACGGCCAGGACGCCGCCGAAGCGCACCGAGAGGTCATGCGCGGAAAGAATGGTTTCCATCATCGTCTCGCCCTACTTCAGACGTTCCGACTTCTGGAACGACTTCTGCCGCCTGAACAGGCCCTTTCGGTAAGCAGGGAACATCTCGAAGTACGTTCGAACCTTCACCCAGCGTCCATACAGGCCCTGGGGCTCGAACATCACGAAGCCCATGAGGACGGCACCGAACACCACGGCCTGCAGGCCCGTCGCCTGGGCGATGGCCGCCGGGAGATAGTCTTTCGCGAGGGAGATGAGTTGCGGCATCGTGATGAGGAAGATCGCGCCCAGGAAGGCACCATGCACCGAGCCCAGTCCGCCCACCACGACCAGCAGCAGCAGATCGATGGATTGCGAGATCCCGAACTGTTCCGGCGAGACGAATCGCAGCTTGTGCGCGTACAGCGCACCCGCCAGGCCGACGATTCCCGCTGACAAAGAGAAAGCCAGGGTCTTGTAGCGGGCCAGGTGAATGCCCATGCTCTGCGCGGATACCTCCGAGTCGCGCATGGCAATGAAGGCGCGACCGGTGGAGCCGCGCAGCAGGTTCAACACGCACAGCGTCACCAGCACGCAGAGCACCAGCGACAGGTAGTAAAGCGATTCGGAAGATCGCAGTTGCCAGTCGCCGATCGCCGGCGCCTTGACCTGCAGGCCGCCGTTGCCGCCGGTGACCGACTCCCAGCGGGCGAATACCTCTTCGGCAATGAAGCCGAAGGCCAGCGTGGCAATCGCCAGGTAGATGCCCTTCACGCGCAATGCGGGCAGACCCACCAGCACACCGATCGCTGCCGAGAGCCCGCCCGCCCCGAGCAGGGCGAGTGGGAACGGCCATCCCTTGCCGACGAGATAAGCCTGTGTGTACGCTCCCACGCCCAGGAATGCCGCATGGCCGATCGAGGCGAGGCCCGTGTAGCCGGCCAGGAGCATGAGGCCCAGGCCCGCGACGGCGTAGATGAGGACGAGCGTCACCTGCGAGATCCAATATGCGCCCGCCCACAGCGGCAGCGCCGCGAGCGCCACGGCGAGCAGCCCGTACCAGATCCGCTGCCCCGGTTGACGCGCCAGCGCGATGTCCTGGACGTAATCGGTCTTGAGTAGGAAGCGCATTGACTAGACCTTCTTTCGGGTCGCCGTGCCGAACAGGCCATTAGGCTTGACCATCAGCATCGCCAGCACCAGCACATACGCGGCCACGTCCTTGAAGCCTTCGGGCAGGTAGTAGCCTGACAGGGACTCCACGACACCAATCGCCAGCCCGCCCACAACCGCGCCCGGCAGGCTGCCGAAGCCTCCGATCACCGCTGCCGGAAAAGCCTTCAGGCCGATGTAACCCATGTTCACGTGAACGAAGGTGAAGGGGGCGAGCAACAGCCCCGCCAAACCAGCCGCGCCCGCGGACAGCCCCCACACCAGGCCGTTCAGCCGCTTCACGGGGATGCCCATGTAGTGCGCGGCCAGCTGGTTCTGCGATGCGGCCTGCATGCCGATGCCCACCTTCGTGTGCTTGAACAGCATGTAGAACGCGCAGCACAGGACGATGGTGACGGCGATCACCGTGCCCTGTTCATAGCTCAGGATCAGTCCGCCGACCTTCCAGACCATGCCTTTGTACGGAGGATCGAAGGCGCTGGTTTCCGAGCCGATGACAGGCACCATGGTGATCAGCCCCCGCACCACGTAGCCCAGGCCGATGGTCAGCATCACCACGGTGAATTGCGGCTGGCCCAGCACCGGCCGGATCACGAGCCGCTCCACCAATGCGCCGAACGCCGTGATACCCACCAGCGCCACCAGCACCGCGATCCAGAACGGCAGGCCGGCGAACTTCACCAGCGCGAGGCCGGCGAATGCGCCGAGCATCATCAGTTCGCCCTGCGCAAAATTCACCGTCTCCGTCGCCTTGTAGATCAGCACGAACCCGAGCGCGATCAGGGCATAGATGCATCCCAGCGCGATGCCCGAGAAGACCTGCTGCAGGAAGTCCACGGAGCCGCCTTCCGCGTCAGGGTGTGATGAAGTCGGTGACCGGCGTCCACTTCCCGTTCTTCAGCTGAGACACGCGGATCGCTTCGGAGCCGATGTGCTTGGTCTTGGTGAACGTCATGGTGTCGAAGCCCAGCTTGTCACGTGGGAAGCTGCTGCTCTCCATGGTCTCGATGAATCGCTTCGTGGTCAGGTTCGGACCCGTCTTTTCCGCGGCCTTGATCGTCCAGTCCATGACCGCGTACCCCATCACGGCGAACTGCCCCGGCTCCTCCTTGAACTTGGCCATGTAGGCCGCATACCAGTCGCGCGCCGCCTTCGAGCCTTCGTCCGCGTACGGCTGCGTGGCCGAATGGGACGCGTAGATGCCTTCCGTCACCGCGCCGCCCAGCTTGGGCAACAGGTGCGTGTACGCGGCCGAAGTGGCGACGAACTGCGGGGCGAAGCCGATCTTCTTCGCCTCGTTCAACGTGCCCACCGTTTCGCGCAGCGTGGTGCCGAGGATCACGGTGTCGCAGCCCGCACCTTTCAGCCGGGCGACCTGGGACGAAAAGTCAGTGGCGGCGCGCTTGTACGTCGTGCGCTCCGAGACCGTCTTGCCGGCCTGCTTCATGGCCGAATCCACGCCCGCCATCAGCTCCGTGCCCAGGTCGTCGTCCTGCACCAGCGAGCACCACTTGCGGTCCGCCTTGGTCGCCAGCAGCGACTTGACGATGCCGCGCCCCTGCTGGAAGTACGGCACCGAGAACGCAAACTTCATCTCGGGCGGCTCGTAGAGGCCGCGCGCCGAGCCGAGCGGGAACAGATTGACCACGCCTGCATCCTGGAAGACCTGCTGCGTGGTCAGGGCGATGGTGGTGCCCATGGAGCCCGCGACAGCGAAGATCTTGTCGCTCTGCGAGAGCTTCTGCGCGGCCAGCATGGCCTTCTTGGTGTCGTAGCCCGAGTCTTCCACCAACAGCCGGATCTTGCGGCCGTTCACGCCACCGGCGGCATTCACCTCCTCCAGCCGCATGTTCATGCCGTTGAGCGTCTCCTTGCTGTAGGCGGCCAGCGGCCCTGAGAGGTCCTGGATGGTGCCGATCAGGATTTCGTTCTTGGTCACTCCCTGGTCGGCGAAGCCGCACAGAGGCAGAGCGGCAAAGCCCAATGCCACGAGCCAGCGAACACCTTGATTCCTCATGCTTATCTCCTTTGAACAGACGGGCCAATACGCGGGTGCGAGTCGCTTTGCACTCTAGGTTTTGTCCGCACCCGAGGCTTGCGCCTACTGGCTAACACGGGGTTAACCCTGTTTCAGTTCAGTGCGGCGAACGCGCACCCCGGCCGCCTCGCGATCCCAGCAATCGGCCGTCACGCCTTGCGCCCGCAGCTCGTGCTTCTGCACCTTCTGCGTCGGCGTGCGCGGCAGGGCCGCGACGACGCGCACATAGCGCGGCACCATGAAGTGAGGCATGCGGGGGATGAGGTGGTGCAGCAACTGCGCAGGCTCCAGGCTTTCACCTGGCCGCAGCACGACCGCCACCAGCACGTCATCCTCCCCATGGGGGCTGGGGACGGCAACCGCTGCCGCCTCCAACACCGCCGGGTGGGTGCACACCTCGGCCTCGACCTCGAAGGAAGAGATGTTCTCGCCCCGGCGCCGGATCGAATCCTTCATCCGGTCCACGAACCGGTAGTCGCCGTCCGGGTCGATCCGGAACGCATCTCCGGTATGGAACCAGCCGTTGCGCCAGGCCCGGGCGGTTGCCGCCGGGTCACCGAAGTACGCGTGCGCGAGCGCCCAGGGGCGGTCGCTGCGCACCAGCAGTTCGCCAACCTCGCCGGGCGCCACCTCACAGTCGTTCTCGTCGACGATCCGCACCTCGACGCCAGGGCGGGGCCGGCCGCAGGTCCCCAACGCGCCGGGATTCACACCCGACACGATAGGCACGGAGATCTCCGACATGTTGAACAGCGTGTAGATGTCGCAGCCGAAGCGGCGCTTGAACGCCGCAGCGTCTTCGCTCAGCGGGATCATCAGCGCGTGGCGCAGGCCATGTGCCTGGTCGCCAGGGGAAGGCGGCGCCTTCGCCAGCAGCGTGGCCATGCTGCCGAGCAGGCAGCAGAAGGTGCTGCCCGTGGCGGCGACCGTCTGCCAGAACGTGTCGAGCCGGAACGAGTCGACGATCGCCACGGAGGCACCCCTTAGCAGCATCGAATACACCGCCACGGTTCCACCCACGTGGAACAGCGGCAGCGACACGAGGTATCGGTCGCTCGAGTCGAGGTAAGGGAACGGGTCGAACGACGCCGAGAACAGATGCAGGTACGACGACTCCACGCCTTTCGACGGGCCGGTGGTGCCCGATGTGAAGACGATGCTCTGCGTATGCCAGGGCTGGATCTCCTGCGCGGGCGCAGCCAGCGTGCCTGCGTCGCCGTCAAGGCGCTCCTGCGCGTGCCACCGGGCTGCGCCTCCGGGCGCCGCCGCTGTGCCGCGCACGACGACCACGTCGCGCAGGCAGTCCGCCGGCAGCTCGGCGAGCCGATCCGCCAGGCCTGCGTGCACCACCATCACGCCGGCATTCGCAGTGCGCACCGCGTGCTCCAGCATCCGCCCCCGGTACGCCGTATTGAGCGGCACGTACACCGCGCCGAGCAGATTGGCGCCGAACCAGACACGCAGCGCGTCCGGCCCGTTGGGCAACCACGAAAGCACGTTGTCGCCCTGCCCTACGCCCAGCGACTGCAGGCCGGCCGCGGTGCGCTGTGCGATTTGAAGCGTCTGCGCCCAGGTCCATTCACTGCCGTCGTCGAAGCGCGCGAAGACAGCATCCGGCTGCTCGCGGGCCCAGCGTTCCAGCACGGGGTTCAAGACGCAATGAGCTGCATCCGGCACCCGGGGATCGCGCCATGGACGGGTCATCACCGTTTCTCCCATTCAGAAAGGCTCGACGAGCCGCTTGCGGGTGGTGCGCGGCGCCGGGGGCGGCAGCGACTCCAGCGTGCGCAGCAGCAGCTCGCGCGTGTCCGCCGGGTCGATCACGTCGTCGTAGGTGAAGCGGCTTCCCGCGACCACGGCGGAGTGCTCGTCCTTCAGCTCGGCGGTCAGGCGCGCATGCAGCCGAGCCCGCTCGTCGGGGTCGGTCATCGCATCGAGCTCGCGCCTGTAGATGATGTTCACGGCGCCTTCCAGCCCCATGCCTCCGTACTCGGCGGTCGGCCATCCTC
>Ga0247821_10001608_pt1 | contig 12613 bp, 13 predicted proteins | sample 13C_Glycerol_Day_FD_192481 | JGI IMG/M metagenome (GOLD analysis project Ga0247821, IMG submission 192481) | Soil microbial communities from agricultural site in Penn Yan, New York, United States - 13C_Glycerol_Day14 | ecosystem: Environmental > Terrestrial > Soil > Agricultural land | place... | reverse complement strand
ATTCTTTGCGGTGTTCTTGGCGGTCCCCGACCGCGCCGCACCGGGCGCCTTCGCACCCGGCACCTTCCGCGCCGCACCGGCCGCGCTGCGGCGCGCGCCGCCGCCCGGCGCCGCCTTCCGCCCCGAGCTGTTCGACGCCCGGCGAGCTTCGCCGCCTCGAGCCGACGCGGCGCGTGCGCGCGGCACGGCCGCGCCGCCCTGGGGGGCGTTGCTCACGCCCCGGCCGGAGCCGCCCGACCCGGGCGCCCGGCGCCCCTCACCGCGCGCCGCGGAACGGCGTGCGGCTTCCTCCTCCTGGGCTTTGCGGAGGAGGCGTTCGCGGGTGGATTCGGGGCGGGGTGGGACAGTGCGACCACTGTCCGTAGCGGACGGACGACGGGGTTGAGCCTTGCGGGGCGGGTTGTCCCGGCCCGGAGCAGCACCACGCTTTCGTGGCGGCGGCTCGTTTCCCCGTCGGTCCGTCATCCGATCATCCCCGTGTGGTCGTGGCGGGCTTCTTCGTCGTGGCCGGCGGCTTGGTGGTCCCGGCCGGCGGCTTCGTGGCGGTCGTGGGCGGCTTGGTGGTGCCCGGCTTGGTCGTCCCCGGGTTGGTCGTCCCGGCCGTCGGCTTGACCGGCGTCACGGGCTTGACCGGAGTCACCGGCTTCACCGGCGGCTTGGCGGTCGCCTGGCCGGTCGGCGTCCCCGGCCCGAACATCGCCGTACCGGCGCCGGCCTTGCCCTCGGCCGGTACGCCGAGCACCCGTCCGTCGGACAGCCGCAGGAACACCGGGTTCGGGTTCGGCACCATGCCCATCCGCAGCGCGCGGTCGGACAGGTTCTGCGGCGACTCCAGCGTCCGGACCTGCTTCTCCAGCTGCTCCTGCTGGTCCCGGAGCTGATCGGCCTGCGAGCTCAGCTTGGTGATGTTGAACGTGCCGCTCTGCAGTTCGGTGTTCAGCAGCAGCAGGCCGACCAGTCCGGCGGCCAGCAGCGACACCACGAAGATGACGAACGGCATCCGCGGCGGCCGGAACGGCGCGCCGTACACCACCCGGAGCCGCGGCTGCGGCTTTTTTGCCGGGCCACTGGCGACCGGAGTCACCCGCGCCTTCTGCGGGCTGAAGACAGTACTCATCAGGCCACCAGTCCCCTCTCCCGGATCCGCTCGGCCGCCCGCACGCGAGCGGAGGCGGCGCGCGGGTTCGCCGCGACCTCCTCCTCGGTCGGCCGTTCGGCGCCCCGGGTCAGTAGCTTCAGATACGGTTCGTGCCCGGCCGGGATCACCGGGAGGTCGTCCGGTACGTCGGACTTCGTGCCCGGCGCGAACGCCTGCTTGGTGATCCGGTCCTCGAGCGAGTGGTAGCTCATCACCACGATCCGGCCGTGCAGCGCGAGCGCCTCGAGCGCGGCGGGCAGCGCGCGGCGCAGCACGTCGAGCTCCCCGTTCACCTCGATCCGCAACGCCTGGAAGGTCCGCTTCGCCGGGTGCCCGCCGGTCCGCCGGGCGGCCTGCGGGATCGCGTTGCGGACCAGCTCGGACAGCCGGGCGCTGTTCGTGAACGGCTCGATCTCCCGCTCGCGGACGATCCGGTCCGCGATCCGGCGGGCGAACTTCTCCTCGCCGTACTGGAACAGGATCCGGGCCAGGTCGGCCGCGCTGTAGGTGTTGACGATGTCGGCCGCCGTGGTCGGGCCGGTCGGGTCCATCCGCATGTCGAGCGGCGCGTCCTGCGCGTACGCGAACCCGCGGTCGGCCTCGTCCAGCTGCATCGACGAGACGCCGAGGTCGAAGAGGATGCCGTCGATCGCCGCGACGTCGAGGTCGGCCAGCACCCGCGGCAACTCGTCGTACACCGCGTGCACGAGGGTGATCCGCTCCTGGTACGGCGCCAGGCGCTCGCCGGCCAGCCGCAACGCGTTCGGGTCCCGGTCGAGGCCGATCAGCCGGACCTCGGGGAACTGCCGCAGGAACGCCTCCGAATGACCGCCGAGGCCGAGGGTCGCGTCGACGACGACGGCGCCGGGACGCGCGAGCGCCGGCGCCAGCAGCGCGACGACGCGCTCCAGCATCACCGGCACATGCCGCTCCGCAGCGTCCATCTCGACCCTTCCCGTCGCCGCGGGGACGACCCTGCCCCCGCAGGTCATGTGGTGCGTAGACAGCCCGGAGACAGCACCGTCCGGTCAGATCGCGGGTACGCCTTCCGGGGAAGTACCTGTGGGTCTTGGCGCCGGGGAAGTGACGCCAACACTCCAGGTCGGAAGTCGGACCCGTGATCTCACCGGACGGTCGGTGTGTTCCAGTCCTCGCACACTGTTCAGCTTGATGATCAGAAGATCCCGGGCAGTACTTCCTCGGACAGGTCGGCGAACGCCTGCTCCTGCTCCGCGGAGTACCGGTTCCAGTTCTCCGTGTTCCAGATCTCCACCCGATTCATCGCCCCGATGACGACACAGTCGCGATCCAGTGACGCATAGTCGCGCAGCATCGGCGGGATGGTGACCCGGCCCTGCTTGTCCGGCATCTCGTTCGAGGCGCCGGCGAACAGCATCCGGAGGTAGTCCCGGGCACCTTTGTTGGTGATCGGGGCCTGCTTCAACTGCTCGGTCAGCTGGACGAACTCACGCTCCGGCCACACGGACAGCGATCGCTCCTGTCCACGGGTGATCACCAGGCCGTCGGCGAGCTCGTCGCGGAACTTCGCCGGCAGGAACAGCCGGCCCTTGTCGTCGAGCTTGGGGAAGTGAGTTCCGAGGAACACGCTCCACCTCCCCGTTGCGGACTCTCCGACTCAGGCGAGTGTTTCCACCACTTCAGTTCCACTGCGCTCCACCTTACTCCACTTTCCACCACCGTCAACCAACTTCCGCCCCGTTACGCCCCTGTGCCGCCTGAATTCACGCTCAGCGCCAGCGTGTCGCTGCCGGCTCAACGGTCGTCGTCCACCGAGTCCTGTCCGGTGCCGTGGAGCGTGGCGGACGGCTCCGGTGGAGCGAAGTGGAGGACGGTGTGGAGCGATGTGGAGGACCCGGTGGAGGAAAGTGGTGGAGAAGAGTGGAGGACCGGGGTGAACTGTTCGCGGCCCGGAACCGTGAACCAGACAGCGGTTCGCAGCGTCGTACGCCCCGCACACTGCTTTCACCGCCCGTACGCTGGGGGGAAGACTTTTCCGACCCCGCCGTGAGGGCGTGCGCCGATGGACACCGAAACGCCAGGTAACGAAACTTCCGCGACTCTAGGCCCGACCCCCGCAGCGGGACAGAATGTGTCGGCAGTCAACGAATGGGGAGGACACAGAGTGAGCAGCACCGCGACCAGCTCGCCGCTGGCAGGAGCCGGGGACTTCGACGAGCTGTCCGAGGTGGCGGGCCGAGTACGGCGGGCCATGGAACAGGTGATCGAGGGCAAGTCCGACGTCGTCGAGGTGGCCGTCACGGTTCTGCTGGCCGAGGGGCATCTGCTGATCGAGGACGTACCGGGCGTCGGCAAGACGATGCTGGCCAAGGCGCTGGCGAAGTCGATCGACTGCAGCGTGCGACGGATCCAGTTCACGCCGGACCTGCTGCAGTCGGACATCACCGGCGTCTCGGTCTTCAACCAGGAGATCCGCGACTTCGAGTTCAAGCCCGGCGCGGTGTTCGCGAACATCGTCGTCGGCGACGAGATCAACCGCGCCTCGCCGAAGACGCAGGCCGCGCTGCTGGAGTCGATGGAGGAGCGTCAGGTCACCGTCGACACCACGACGTACCAGCTCGAGGCGCCGTTCATGGTGATCGCGACGCAGAACCCGATCGAGATGGAAGGCACGTACCCGCTGCCGGAGGCGCAGCGCGACCGGTTCATGGCCCGGGTGTCGATGGGCTACCCGGAGCCGGCCGCCGAGCTGCGGATGCTGGACGGCCACGCGGCCGACGACCCGCTGCAGAGCCTGCAGCCGGTCACCGACGGCCAGCAGATCCTGCGCCTGGTGAAGACGGTGCAGTCGGTGCACGTGTCGGAGTCCGTGAAGGAGTACGCCGTGGCCCTGGTCGGCGCGACCCGCCGCTCGCAGGAGCTCCGGCTGGGCGCCAGCCCGCGGTCGACGCTGCACCTGATCCGCGCCGCGCGCGCGGCGGCCGCGCTGGACTCGCGGGAGTTCGTGCTGCCGGACGACATCCAGGAGCTCGCGGTACCGGTGCTCGCACACCGCGTGCTGCCGGCGGCCGAAGCGCATCTCGGTGGGCGCGGTGCGGCCGACATCATCTCCGGACTCGTGGCGAGCGTGCCGCTCCCCCGTACCCGCCGGGACTGAGACATGCGGCAGGCTTTGCGCGGACTGACCACCAGAGGGCGGGCGTTCGTCGCGGCCGGTCTCACGGCTTCGCTGTGCGCTCTCCTGCTCGGCCAGAAGGATCTGCTGCGCGTCGGCATCCTGCTGGCCGCGCTGCCGGTCGTGGCGGCGCTCGTCGTCGGCCGGACCCGGCTGCGGCTCCAGGTACGGCGCAGCCTCGCGCCGGATCAGGTGCCGGTCGGGACGCCGGCGACCGTCGAGCTGGCGCTGAGCAACCAGGGCCGGATGCCCGCGGGGCTGCTGCTGCTCGAGGACCGTATTCCTTATGTACTGGGCCACCGCCCGCGGTTCGTCGTCGACCGGGTCAGCCCGAACTGGCGCCGGACCGTCACGTACCCGGTCAAGTCCGACGTCCGCGGCCTGTTCCAGGTCGGCCCGTTGATGCTGACGGTGGCCGATCCGTTCGGGCTGGTGGAGACGACCCGGACGTTCACCCGCAGCCAGCACCTGCTGGTCACACCGCGGGTCTACAAGCTGCCCGAGGTCCGGCTCGGTGCGGACCGCGCCGGATCCGGTGAGAACCGGCCGCGGGCGATCGCGGCTGCCGGCGAGGAGGACGCGACGGTCCGCGAGTACCGCGACGGCGACGACCTGCGCCGGGTGCACTGGCGGTCGACCGCGCGCCGCGGCGAGCTGATGGTCCGCCGCGAGGAGCAGCCCTGGCAGAGCCGGTGCGCGCTGTTCCTGGACGCGCGGACGATCTCGCACCACGGGCACGGCCCGTCGTCCAGCCTGGAGTGGGCGGTCAGCGCGGCCGCGTCGATCGGTATCGACCGGATGCGGCGCGGCTACGTCACCACGATGCTCGGCGGGCCGACCACGCTGTCGGCGATCACGCACCGGTCGTCCGCGGCAGTGCACCAGCCGCTCACGCAGCAGCAGCTGCTGACCGAGTGCGCGACGGTCGAGGAGCACAAGTACGCCGAGCTCGGCCCGTTGCTGACCGTCGACCGGCACGCGCAGGACCCGAGCCTCGTGATTGCCATCGTCGGCGCCTGCGGCAGTGAGGACATCACCGCCCTGAACCGCTGGCGGACCAGCCAGGCGACCGGTGTCGCGCTGGTGCTGGACGCCGCGAGCTGGGCGGTCGGCGCCGAGGCGACCGAGAAGGCGGCCCGGCTGACCGCCGCCACGGACGCCACCGAGAACGAGCTGCGCCGGAACGGCTGGCGAGTCGCCAGAGTCCGCCGCGGCGACCACCTCCCGACCGTATGGTCCGGGCTAGGCCTACGAAGCGGAAGAATCGCATGACCGGTCACGCCAGGATTTCCCTCGCCGCCTGGGGCGCGACCGTGCTGGGGGCGATGGTCCTCACGCCGGTGTTCTCCGGCCCGTTCCTGTTCATCAGCGCGTTCCTGTGCGCGCTGGTGACGGGGGTCGGCGTCCTGCTGCAGAACCTGCGCGCCCCACGCATCGTCGTACCGATCGTCCAGCTGGTGGTGCTGGTCGAGCTGCTGTCGCTGTTCTTCCTGCACGACACGATGAAGTTCGGCGTGCTGCCGCTGAAGGCGACGGCGCTCGAGTTCAACGCGCAGATGGTCGACGCGATGGACTCGATCAACCGGTTCAGCGCGCCGCTGCCCCAGGACTCGCATCTCACGCTGTTCGCGGTGTCGGTGATCGCGGCGGCCGGATTCCTGATCCACGTGATCGCCGTCCAGCTGCGCCAGGCCGCCTGGTCCGGCTTGCTGCTGCTGATCATGTACACGGTGCCCGCCGCGACCGTGCACGGCGGGCTGCCGTGGCTGCTGTTCATCCCGCCCGCGATCGGGTACATCCTGCTGCTGTCCGCCGAGGGCCGCAGCCGGCTGAGCCGCTGGGGGCGCCGGATCTCGGGTGTCTCGCATCTCGACGCGGCCGAGCCCGTCGAGGCGTCGGCGCTCGGGCAGGCCGGCCGCCGGATCGGGCTGACCGTCGTCGCGATCGCCGCCCTGCTGCCCGCGTTGCTGCCGACGCTGCCGGAAGGTGTGATCGGCAACGGCCTGGCCGGCGGCGGGAGCGGCAGCGGGATCGGGGCGAGCATCTCGTCGACCGACCCGATGCTGGACATGGGCAAGAACCTGAAGCGCGGCGACAACGTCGTGGCGCTCACCTACAAGGGCGGCCCGACCGGCGGCACGTACCTGCGGCTGACCGCGCTCGACCTGTTCGACGGCAACACCTGGCGGATCGCGCCGCGCTCCCCCGGGCAGAAGCTCAACGGCGGCGACCTGACCCCGCCGCCCGGCTACTCCGGCGACCTGTCGAAGGTGCAGCAGACCTCGATGGAGATCGACGTCACCCGGACGTTCCGGTCCCAGTTCGCCCCGGTTCCGTACCCGCTGCGCTCGATCTCGCTGAAGCGGGACTGGCGCTACGACGCCGGCTCGCTGGACGTGGTCTCGTCGAACGGCTCGATCGTCGGCGGCAAGAAGTACAAGCTGACGTCGTACGACGTGCAGCCGAGCCCGGAGCAGCTGCACGACGCGATCACCACCAGCGCGCCCGACCAGTACACGTCGGTCGTGCCACAGCGGACGCCGGCCGACATCAGGCAGAAGACGTACGAGATCACCGCCGCGGCCAAGGACAACAAGTTCGAGGCGGCCGTCCTGATCCAGAACTGGTTCCGCAGCGGCGGCGGCTTCACCTACAGCACGCAGAACGCCAAGGGCAGCGGTATGGCGGCCCTCGAGGAGTTCCTGCTGACCAACAAGGAAGGGTACTGCGAGCAGTTCGCCACCGGGATGGCCCTGATGGCCAGGATCATCGGGATCCCGTCCCGGGTCGGGATCGGCTTCCTGCCCGGCACCGCCGGCAAGGACGGCGACTACACGGTCCGGATGCACGACATGCACGCCTGGCCGGAGCTGTACTTCCAGGGCGTCGGCTGGGTCCGGTTCGAGCCGACGCCGTCCGCCCGGGTCTCGGCCACGCCGAACTGGACGATCGCCGCCACCGAGAACCCGACCAACCCGACGACCGCGCCGACCAACGTGCCGACCACGCCGGGCGACCGGGAGACCCCCGGTGTCACCCGCCCGCGGAACGACCCGAACCTGCCGAACGACAACGGCTCCGTGATCGTTGACTCCGGCAACTGGTTCACCAACGGCGGCGGCAAGGCGATCGCGGCCGGCCTGGGCGTCGTCCTGCTGCTCTGCGTCCCCTGGCTGATCCGCACGCTGACCCGGCGCCGGCGCTTCCTGCGGCCACCGGGACGGGCCGCGGCCGAAGGGCTGTGGGCGGAGATCCGGGACACCTCGCGCGATCTCGGCCTCGACTGGTCCGACATCGCGACGCCGCGGCAGGCCGGTCAATGGCTGGTGTCCAAGCTCCCCGAGGAGAACCACGGCGCCGCACGCCGGCTGGCCCGTGGGATCGAGGCGCTGCGGTACGCCGAGGACACGCATCGCGACCTGGACCTGCGTGCGGACGCGGCCGCCGTACGCGAGGCGCTCTGGTCCCAGGCCCGGCTCCGCCGGCGTTGGCGGGCACGGCTGCTGCCGCCGTCGTGGCGCTGGTACCTGAGCCGGGGCACCACCGAGGCGTCCGACCTGCTCGACGATTTCGACCTGCTCCTGGCCCGGCTCCGCTCGCTGATTCTTCCGAAGCGCCCGCGCACCAACTGAATCACAGCGGGATCTGGTAGAGGATGAACCCCCGGTTCTCGGCCACCTGGTCGTAGAGCCGGCGGGCGGTCGCGTTGGATTCGTGCGTCGACCAGTACACGCGTCCGCACGCACGGTCGCGGGCCCAGTCGGTGACGGCTTCGATGAGTGCCCGCGCCACACCCCGGCCGCGGGCCTCGGGCGCGGTGAACAGGTCTTGCAGATAGCAGGAGTCCGGCGCCGTCGTGCTCGCGTGCGTCAGGAAGTGGACGATGCCGACCAGGTGCCCGTCCAGGCGGGCGCCGAGTGCGTGGATCTCCTCGTCACGCTGGAACCTGGTCCACGCCTGCTCGAAGAACTCGTCCGGCATCGTGCGGCCGTAGAACTCGTTGTAGCCGGCGAACAGGGTCTGCCAAGCGGCACGGTCAGTGGATTCCAGGCGTCCGATAGTGAGCATGGGACGAACGGTGTCACGCCGGAGGGCCGAGAAACGACCGCACCCGTCCCACCAGGGCACGGGTGCGGTCGAAAGGTCTCGAGAAGGGTCGAGCGGTGCTCGAAAGCGGTCAGAGATCCTCGTCGCGGCGGCGGCGCCAGCGGTCTTCCATACGCTCCATGAAGCTGCCGGACGAGTCGTGCTTGGTCCGGTGCCGCTTCGTCGGCGGCGGCGGCGGGATGTCGTCGGACTCCCCCGCGTTGCTGATCCGCTTCATGCTCAGCGCCGCGACGTACAGGCACGCCACCATCATCACGAAGCCGATGACTCCGATGATGGTGTTGGGAATGATCGCACCGGTCATCAGCACCGCGATGCCCAGCACGAATCCAACGCCGGCAAGCACTGCCCGGCGCTTGTAGTACAAGCGCACATTGGTCCCACGCATGGCGGAAACGAACTTCGGGTCTTCCGCAGCAAGGGCACGTTCGAGCTGCTCGAACTGGCGCTGCTCTTCTTCCGAGAGGGGCACCGTCGATCCCTCCATGATGAGCGCGATCTCGATAGGCCGCCTCCAGTCTAGGCCGCGCCCGCGTCACACGAAACCCTGACCGGCTGTCCAGCGCGTCACGGTCCCGCAACTGCCCTGGCCAGACCGGTCCCAAACCTGTGTCCTTCGGCGTGTCGCTCACAGCCGGTTCACAGCAAGCGTCCGCCCCGCGCGCCGGAGGTAGTGCTCTCGTCACCCTCCGTCGCAGCGCCGGTCAGCGGGTGGCGAGGATGTGCAGCTGCGTCGCCAGCGCGCGGAACGCCGGGTGCTGGCTGGCCGCACGCTCCAGCTCGGCCAGGGAGTCGGCCGCGCCCGGCTCGGAGTCGACGAACGCCGACGGCACCAGGTCCGCGAACGTCCGGACGCCGTGCACGGTGTGGACCATGAATCCGGCGTCCGCCAGCTGTCCGGTGATCCCCGCCTCGTCGAACCGCCGCGGCATCGGGTCGGTCGCACCCCAGCGCCCGTCCGGGTCCTGCAGCGCGATCCGCGCCTCGGCCAGGTGACCGGCGAGCGCCCGCGCCAGGACGACGGCGTTGCGCTGGGCAACCAGCAGACTCAGTACGCCGCCCTCGCGCAGCACCGAGGCCATCGCCTGCAACGCCTGGACCGGGTCGTCGACGACCTCCAGCACCCCGTGGCACAGCACGGCGTCCGCGCTCGACTCCCCCGCCAGGCCAGGGAGCTCCGCGGCGTCGCCCTGGACACCGCGGACCAGCTCACTGACGCCTTCGTCGCGGGCGCGGCGCTCGAGTGAGGCCAGCGCGTCCGGGCTCGGGTCGACCACCGTCACCCGGTGCCCCTCGACCGCCAGCGGAACGGCGAAGCCGCCGGTCCCGCCGCCGAGGTCGACGATGTCCAGCCCGGCGCCGGGGTCGGTCCGCTCACGTCCCGCCAACGCCACGCGCAGCGCCTCGCCCACCAACGCCGTCCGTACGCTGCGCCGCCGATCCACCATCAACCCTCCAGCCGGTCCCCCATCGCCACCCCACCGCGCCACACCCTACTTCCACCGGGCCCGCGGTCTGCCCGCCGCCCGTCGTAACCGGTCCTTAAGTCCCCGGATCTGTCGCCGGGGCGGGGATCGGCGCACTCTCGGCACAAGGGGAGATGCGATCACCAGGGAGGGATCATGGCCATCTTCAGCAAGTCCTTCGACGAGCCGGACGAGCGACGCGCACCGGACAAGACGAGCGTCGACGTCGTGAAGCTGCCGGGCGCCAGTGTCGCCCGGATCACCTTCCAGCCCGGCTGGCGCTGGTCCGAGTGCATCCGTCCGGTCATCGGCGGCGACTCCTGCCAGGTCCGTCACGTCGGAACCCTGCTCTCCGGCGAGATGGAGGTCGTCCACGACGACGGCACCAAGGCGCGGCTGCTGCCGGGCAGCGCCTACGTCATCGAACCCGGGCACGACGCGTGGGTCGTCGGCGACGGCCCGGCGGTCGGCCTGGAGTTCGAGTCGCTGTCCGCGGAGACGTACGCCAAGGCCTGACGCAGCGGCCGATCCGGGTGAGGCAGCATCGGAGGGGTGCTGCCTCACCCGGGCTCGGGCTCGCCTAGTGCGACGGCGTCCGGCCGATGACGTACAGGCGGCGGGTGGTTTCGGCGCGGGCGGTGATGGGACCCCGCAGGTACCACTCGATGTCGGTGAGGCCTGCGGCTTCGGCCACGCCGACGACGTACGCCGGCTCGTGGAGCACGTAGTCGAGGCTGACCTCGTGGCCGAGCAGCTCGTCGACGTGCCGGACCTCTTCGCCGGCGTGGAGTGCGAGGACCAGCCAGCCGCCGGGATCGAGCGGACGGGTCAGCGCGGTGATCGCGCCGGGCAGCTCGGACGCGGCCAGGTGGATGAGCGAGTACCAGCCGAGGACCGCGGCCCAGCCGGAGCTCGCGGGCGGCCGGCCGAGCCGGCGCAGGTCGCCGACCTCGAACTGCAGGTGCGGGAACCGCCGGCGGGCCTCGGCGATCATCTCGGGCGCGAGATCGATGCCGGTGGCGTCCGCGCCCCGGTCGGCCAGGTACGCCGTGACGTGCCCCGGCCCCGTGCCGACCTCCACCACCGGGCGGCCGTTGGCGTGGGCAACCACCCGGTCGAGCAGCCACCGCTCGAACGGCAACGCGTCCAGCTCGTCGAGCAACTCGTCCGCATACGTCCCCGCGACAGCGTCGTACGCCGAGCGCACCCGGGCGTCGCGCTCGTCCGCTCCGTCGGCGATCACCGTGTCGCGGTCGACGCTCTCGACGGCGACGGCGGCCTCCGCCTCGGGCACCGGGCCGAGGAGGTGGACCCAACGACGGTCGTGCTGACCGACACGACGCTCCAGCTCCCGCACCAGCGGGTCGGGGCGCGCCGCCATCCGCTGCAGGCACGCCTCGACGTCGTTGCGGTCCTCGAACTTGTGCAGCCGCTCGGCCCGCGTCCGCAGCTCGCCCGGTGCTTGCGCCCCGCGGAGCAGCAACACGGTGATGAGCGCCCGCTCGTCCGCTGCGAGCTCGAGCTTCTCGTCGAGGATCTGGTGGTACTTCAGCGTGCGCCGTCCGACATCCACCCAGACGATCCGCAGCAGCTCGCGGTCCCGCAGCGCCCGTGCGACCCGCTCCACCGTCCCCTGGTCGTAGTCGACCACCGGATCCCGGTTACTGGTCTGGTTGCACGCCGTCCGCAGTGCGTTCGCCGTCAACGGGTACGACGCCGGCACCGTGACCTGCTTCTCCAGCAGGCTCCCGAGAACCCGCTGCTCCTCGACATCCAACACCGGAAGTCCACTCACCCCGCCGACCCTAGACGCTGCCGGGCCGACGGATGAACACCTTTCGGCTGACTCAGCCGGGTTGGTAGGTGTCGGGCAGGATCAGGGGCTCGAACGCGGTGCCGTTGCAGGTCGGGCAGAGGATGTCGGCCTGGATGCCGGAACCCGCGCACTGCGTGCACAGGCCGTCGTGCCAGGAGTCGCCGGACAACGCCTGGTGGGGACGTGGGTAGTGGGTGTCCGGCAGGTAGCACTCGGCACCGGTGAGGGCGTGGACACGACCACACAGGTCCTTGCCGAGGCCTCGGGAGGGTTCGCTCACGGTCGGGATCTCCTCAACGCGGGACGGATGCGCGCCTCAGCTGGCTTGCATCCAGGACTGGGTCAGGACGGACTGCGGGTCGGTGGTCGCGGTGAGCACCGGCGTGGTGGACAACCGCAGGCTGGCTTCCACCTGGGTGTAGAAGGTCTCCACGGCGCGGATCAGGTCGTCCGCCTCGCGGGTGCTGACGGCGCGCTCCAGCCCGGCCTCGGCGGCGGCGCGCTGGGCGGCGCCGGCGGCGAAGAACGTGGCCCACTCGCCGAACTCGGGCGCGACCTCGGCGAGCAGCACCCAGGCGTTGCGCTGGACCCGCCGGCGGCTGCCCGACCGGACCGGGCGGGCGCGGACGGCGAGCACCGCGGCCGCGACCCGGAGCGCCGCGACGTGGGCGCTCGAGTAGCGGATCAGATGGTCGTTGGTCTCCGTCGCCTCGGCCAGGGCGGCGCGGGCACGGAACAGCTCTCGGCTGGCCGCGCCGGCCGCGGCCGGCGACACCGGTGAAACAGTCATCGGTCGGTCACCCTTTCCAGTTGCCAGCGGCCCGAGTCCGGGTCGTGGGCGAGGTCGAACATCTCCTGCCGGCCGCTCCGGCCACAGCCGGCTTCCACCCGGAAGACCGTGCGCTCCGGTCCCCAGTCGGCGGCCGTCGGGG
>Ga0247821_10001605_pt1 | contig 12624 bp, 12 predicted proteins | sample 13C_Glycerol_Day_FD_192481 | JGI IMG/M metagenome (GOLD analysis project Ga0247821, IMG submission 192481) | Soil microbial communities from agricultural site in Penn Yan, New York, United States - 13C_Glycerol_Day14 | ecosystem: Environmental > Terrestrial > Soil > Agricultural land | place... | reverse complement strand
CTTGCTGGAAGAGCAGTTCGCCGGCTGCGGTGGACAGCCGGCCGGCAACACGCGGCTCATGCTCGCTTCAACCGGCTTCCACGCCACGTGGGACGGTGCCAGGTCGTGCGGCGAGCGCATCCGCGCGCTGGCGCTGAGGCGCGGAGAGGCGACGGAAACGATCGTCGAAGACGGCAAGCTGCTGGTCCCGTCACGGCGCTACCGCGTCACGGTCAACAACTACATGGCCGAGGGCGGCGATGGTTACGCCACGTTCCGAAAGGGAACGAACCGGCGCGTGGGCCCGCGGGATGTCGACGCGTTGGCGGATTACCTGGGGCGGTTCAAGCCGCCGTCGGCTGCATATCGGCCGGAGGATGCGCAGCGCTTGCGGCGCATCGGTGGGAGTGTGTGTCCGACGGGTGCGGACACGAATCCCTGAAGCAGCGCGAGTCCGCTTACGGCTCTTCCCGATCCGGGATCGCCATGTCCGCCACGGCCCCGACGGCCTTGCCCGTCAATCGAACCGTGCCGATCGCGGCGTCAGCCGCCAGGCCCACGCCCGAGACGGCGAGGCCGGCCGCGGTGTCCACCGCGGCAACCACGGCGCAGCCGCCCAGCGGTGCAACGCAGGCGGCGAGAAGAAAGGCGCGGGCGACGCGACGGCATGGGCTGGAACGGATCAAAGGCATCAGGTCCGCTCATCCTATCGACGGGCTGTAACCCGGCTGTAGCCGCGCAGTAAGCAACTGTGCGGTAGCGGTGATCCTTCACGGTGCCGAGGACGCCAGTTTCCTTTTCGCCCTGATCATGCGCATCAACGGCAGTGCGAACCACACGAGGAAGGTGAGGAACGCGAGGCCGGCCGCGATGGGGCGTCCGACGAAGGCGGCCAGGTTGCCGTCGGACTTGATCATCGAGGTGATGAAGTTCTCCTCCAGCATGCCGCCCAGCACCACGCCCAGGATCGCGGGCGCGATCGGGAAGCGGTTGGCTTCCAGCACGTAGGCGATGACGCCGGCGACCAGCATCACGCCGATGTCGAACACCGTGTTGTTGATGGCGAAGGTGCCGACGATGCAGAACAGCAGGATCAGCGGCATCAGCACGTTGCGCGGCACGCGCAGGATCCGCTTGGCCACCTTGATGCACAGCAGGCCCAGCGGAACCATGATGATGTTCGCGATGATGAAGAGCAGGAACACCGCGTAGATGTTCTGCGGGTTCGTCGTGAACAGGGTCGGCCCCGGGTTCATGTTCTTCATGTACAGCACGCCGATCACGATGGCCGTGATCGAATCGCCCGGGATGCCGAACACCAGCGCCGGGATCCAGGCGCCGGCCAGCGCGCTGTTGTTCGCGGCGCCCGACTCGACGATGCCTTCCACGTGGCCGGTGCCGAACTTCTGCGGCTCCTTGGAGAACCGCTTGCTCATGGCGTACGACATCCACGCGGCGATGTCCGCGCCCGCACCCGGCAGGGCGCCGACAGCCGTGCCCAGCGTGCTGCCGCGCAGGATCTGCACGGGGTACTTCTTCGCCAGCTCCCACTGGCCGCGCATCACGTTGCCGACCTTGTCGACCACCATCTCCGCGGGCGGACTGGTGTCCACGACGTAGCGGATCACCTCCGAGATGGCGAACATGCCGATCATCATCGGGATCATCCCGATGCCGCCCGTCAGCTCCGCGTTGCCGAAGGTGAAGCGCGGAAAGCCCGCGGGATTGCCCAGGCCCACGCAGGCGACCAGCAGGCCGAGCAGCAGGGTGACCACGCCCTTGAGCGGCTGGTCACCGGTGATCAGGATCGCGCAGGTGAGCCCCAGCAGCACCAGCCAGAAATACTCGAACGAGCTGAAGTTCAGGGCGAAGTCGGCCAGCGCGGGCGCGGCGACGATCAGCACCACCGTGCCGAACAGGCCGCCCACCGCGGAGAAGACGAGGCCCGCGCCGAGTGCGAGTTCGCCCTGGCCCTTGCGGGTCATCGCGTAGGCCTCGTCGGTGTAGGCCGCCGATGCGGGCGTGCCCGGAATGCGCAGCAGGCAGCCGGGGATGTCGCCGGAGAAGATGGCCATCGCGGTGGCGGTGACCATGGCGGCGATCGCGGGGATCGGCGGCATGAAGAACGTCACCGGCACCAGCAGCGCCGTCGCCATCGTCGCCGTGAGGCCGGGCACCGCGCCGACGAACAGGCCGAAGAGGGACGCGCCGATCATCACGGCGATGGTGTACGGCTCGAACACCATCGCGAAGGCCTGGGCCACGGCTTGGAACATGGGGGCCTACCAGGCGTAAGGCGTCAGCACGCCCCAGGGCAGGGGAACGCGCAGCAGCTTGTAGAAGGCGAAGTGCACCACCAGCGTGGCGACCACGGCGATGAGGACGGCGCGGCCGGGCGGCACGCCCAGCACGATGAACAGCGCCGTGAGGATCAGCGTGGCCAGCGGCAGGAAGCCCACCGCGTCGGCCGCGACGATGTAGAGCACCGCCGAACCGAGCAGCACAGCGAGCGCGGCCAGGTGGCGCGGCGAGCGCACCCACGGTTCCCAGGCGAGCCAGGGCTCTCCCTCGGTGCGGTGGCGCTGCCACCCCTGGAACAGCAGGATCGCCCCCGTGACGCACAGGACCGCGGCGATGATGCCGGGAAAGAGCGCCGGGCCGACCGGCTGTCCGGGGATCTTCGGAAAACCCTGGATCGCGAACAGCACCAGCGCGCCCAGCGCGAGGAAGATCGCGCCGAAGACGGCGTCGTTGAGCTTCACCGGCGGCTTACTTGGCGATGCCCACGGCCTTCATCGTGGCGCCGAGCTCGGCGTCCGACTTGGCCATGAACTTGCCGAACTCGTCGGCCGGCGCATAGATCACGCCGAAACCGCGGCTGGCCATGAAGTCGTTGTATTCCTTGCTGGTGGCGATCTTCTTGATGGCGGCGGCCAGCTTGTCCTGGATGTCCTTGGGCAGGCCCTTGGGCGCGACGATGCCGCGCCAGGCGGCCATGGTCCAGTCGCTGTTCAGCGTGGACTTGATCGTGGGCACGTTCGGGTACAGCGCCGCGGGCTTGTCGCTCATGATGGCCAGGCTCTTGACCTTGCCCGCGTCGATCAGCGAGCGGGCTTCCGGCAGCGACACCGGCGCGATCTCGATGCCGCCGGCCACCATGTCCTGCAGGCCGGGCGCCGCGCCGTTGCTGGGCACCCAGGGCACCGCGGCCGGATCGATCTTCTGGTCGCGCAGGAGGCCCGCCAGCGCCAGGTGCCAGATGCCGCCCTGGCCCGTGCCCGACGCCTTGAACTTGCCGGGGTTGGCCTTCACGGCGGCCAGCAGGTCCTGGATGGTCTTGTACGGCGCATCGGCGCGCACCTGCACGCCCGCGGGGTCGGCGTTGACCAGGCCGATCGGCGTGTACGAGGCGCCGGTCAGTTCGGTCAGGCCCTGCCAATGCATCATGCCGATCTCGACGGTCGCGAGACCGATCGTGTAGCCGTCGGGCGGCGCCGACGCGATGGCCGCGTGGCCCACCACGCCGCTGCCGCCGGTGCGGTTCACCACGTTGACCGGCTGGCCGATCTCCTTTTCCAGCAGCGAACCGATGATGCGCGCCGTGGCGTCGGTGCCGCCTCCCGCGCCCCACGGCACGATGAGCGTCACGGGCCGGCTCGGATAGTTCTGCGCGAGCGCGGGCGCGGCCCATGCGAACCCCAGGCCGATGACGGCGGCTGAGACGAGGGCGCGGCGGATCTTGCTGGCTGTCATCGAGGCTCCTTCGGTCGTCGACCTGACGAAGGTCCTCAATCTAGAGACATCCCGGCGCGCGGGAATCAGGGTGAACCCAAAGGCGACGCCGGCCCGAGCGTGAACAGGAACGTCGCCCCCCGCCCCGGTTCCCCTTCCGCCCAAACCCGGCCGCCCAGTCGCGAGATCGCGCGTTCCACCGTCGCCAGGCCGATGCCGCTGCCGGGGAACTCGTCCTGCCGGTGCAGCCGCTCGAAGGTGCCGAACAGGCGGCCGGCGTGGGCCATGTCGAAGCCCGCGCCGTTGTCGCGCACGTAGAACTCGCCTTCGCCGTTGCGGCCCACGCGGATCTCCGCGTCCGGCGTGCGCGAGGTGAACTTCCACGCGTTGCCCAGGAGGTTCTCCAGCACCGACCGCATCAGGCGCGGGTCGGCCGCCGACTGCAGGCCCGGCTCCACGTGCCAGCGCACCGCGCGGTCGGGCGCACCGGACTGCAGCTGCTCCAGCACCTCGGTGGCCAGGGCGCTCAGGTCGACGGGGCGCAGGTCGATCTCCGCCTGCGTCACGCGCGACAGCGCCAGCAGCCCCTGGACCATCTGCACCATCTGCTCCACGTTGGCGACGATGCGATGCAGGTAGTGCGCGGACCTCGACCCCGCCGCGTTCAGCGCGCCGTCACGCTGCAGCAGCTGGGCGAACGAGGTGATGCGGTGCAGCGGCGACTGCAGGTCGTGCGACACCGAGTAGGAGAACGCGCGCAGCTGCTCGTTGGCCAGGGCCAGCTCCTGGGTGCGCTGCTCGATGCGCTCCTCCAGCGTGGCGTTCAGGCGTCCGATCTCGTCCGCCTGCAGGCGCAGGTGGTCCTGCGCCTGCTTGAGCTCGTGCACGTCGGTGGAGGTGCCGTACCAGGACACCACCTGGCCGCTGCCGTCCTTGTTGGGCAGGGCGCGCACGAGCTGCCAGCGGTCGCTGCCGTCCAGGACGCGCAGCCGCAACTCCATCTCGACCGGCTCGCCGGCCAGGTTCTCCGACAGCGTCTGGGCCGCGGCGCGCGCGTCGTCGCGATGACCCAGCTCGGCCCAGCGCTTGCCGAGCGCCTCCTCGACCGGCCGGCCGGTGGCTTCCGACCAGCGCTCGTTGACGAACTCCACCACGCCCTTGGCGTCGGTGATGAACACGATCTGCGGCATCGCCTGGGCCAGCTCGCGGAAGCGCCGCTCCAGGTGGCGGCGGCGGCCGGACTGGCGCTGCAGCTGGCGGCCGAGGGCGGCCGCCCCGGCCACGGCCAACAGCCAGATACCGCCGGTGATCCCGGCGAAGCGCCACCACGGCGCCAGCACCTGCTCGACCGAGGAGCCCACGACGATCACCAGTTGCGGGTACAGCTCCAGCACGCGGTAGGCGACGATGCGGCGGTGCTCGTCCAGTCCCCGGTCTCCCACGAAAACGCCTTCGGGCGACCGCGGCAGCTCCCGCGTGAACAAGGGCAGCGAGGGATAGTGCTGGCCGTGGCCCTGCGGATCCGGCGGGCTGCGGATCAGCAGCTGCCCGTCGCGGTGGAAGAGCGAGACGACGCCCTGGTGCGCCAGGTCGAGTTCCCGCCACAGCCGCTCGAAGAAGGGCGGCTCGACCGCCGCGACCATCACGCCGCGCCACTGGCCTGCGGCGTCGCGCAGCGGCACGGTGGTGCTGATCAGCCAGGTGCCCGTGCTGCGGCTGCGCACGCCCGGCCCGATGTAGAAGCCGGTGTCGGACCGCTGGCGGTAGACCTGGAAGTACTCCCGGTCCGCCAGTGAGAGGCCGACGTTGCCGACATCGGAGTCCAGGTCGATGCGCCCCTGCTCGTCGAGGGTCCAGATCGCGCGCACGTAGGGCAGGTCCTTCAGGTGCCGACGCAGGAACGCCCGGCCGGCGTCTTCGTCCACCTTGCCTTCCGAGCGCATTTCCATCAGCTCGTCCGAGGCGACCTGCAGCCGGTGGTCCACGGCCTGCAGGCTGCGGGTGGTCTGCTCGGCGATCACGTGGTTGAGCGCGCGCGTCAGCCGCTCGCCGCCGAGCAGGGCTTCCGAGCGCATGTGCAGCAGCACGCCCGCGAGCGCGGCGCCGGAAACCAGGGCGAAAGCCGCTACCCACCAGAGCACGTGCGCGGCCGCCGGCGCGGCCGGGTCGGACGCCGCGAGGGACAGGACCGTTTGCCGGAAATCGTCCGTGCCGCGCTGCTTCATCCATCTGCTCCTGGGAAGGGCCGATGATGCCCGCGCCTGCCGCTTCCGGGGGCCGGCTTGCGATGGCGTCAGTGCATCGAGCCGGCCGGCCGCCCCTGCGCGAAGGCCCTGGCATGGCGCAGCCGCACCCAGGCCAGCAGCCCCGTGCCGGCCGCGAACGCGGCGCCGATCGCGAAGGCCAGCTGGTAGCCCGCGTTGAGCGCCAGCGCGTCGGTTGCGCCTTGCGCCTGCGCGGCCGTAGTACGCGCTGCCGCCACGCTGGCCAGCACGGCCAGGCCCAGCGCGCCGCCCATCATGAACGACGTGTTCACCACGCCCGAGGCCAGGCCGCTGTCCTGCGGATCGACGTCGTTCATCGCCGCGAGCAGCAGCGGATTGAAGGCGATGCCCGCGCCGATGCCGAGCAGCAGCATGGCGGGCAGCACGTCCACCAGGAAACCGCCGCCGGCCGGCGCGCGCGCGAACAGCGCCAGTCCGATGGCCGCCACCATCAGGCCCACCGCCAGCGGTCCACGGATGCCCCAGCGCATGACGATGCGGGCCGAAGCGCCCAGCGACATGAAGGCCATGATCAGGTTGCCCGGCAGGAACGCCAGTCCGACCTGCATCGGCGTATAGCCCAGTACCAGCTGCATGTAGAGCGCCGACATGAAGAACCAGGCGAACATGGCCGCGGCCCAGAGCACGCCGGCCACGTTGGCGGTGGCCAGGTTGCGGTGCGTGAACAGGCCCAGCGGCATCAGCGGCTGCGCGATGCGCGACTCGATCGCGATGAACGCGCCCAGCAGCACGACGGCGGCGCCGAGCAGGCCCAGCGTCCGGCCCGAGAGCCAGCCCGCCTCGTTGCCGTTCACCACCGCGTACACGGCCAGCAGCAGCGAGGCCGTGATGGTGATGGCGCCGCCCCAGTCCAGCCGCAGGCCGGCGCGGCGCTCGCCCGGAGCGATCAGCGCGCGGCACAGCAGCGCGACGGCGATGCCGATCGGCAGGTTGACCAGGAAGATCCAGTGCCAGCTGAGCAGGCTGGTGAGCACGCCGCCGAGCAGCACGCCCACGCTGCCGCCGCCGGCGCACACGAAGCCGTACACGCCCATCGCCCTGGCGCGTTCGGCGGGCTCGGTGAAGAGATTCATGATCAGCGACAGCGCGACCGCGGATACGACCGCGCCGCCCAGGCCCTGCACGGCGCGAGCCGTCACCAGCGCGGCTTGGGTGGGCGCGAGGCCGCAGGCGAGAGACGCGATCGTGAACAGCGCGATGCCGGCCAGGAACACGCGGCGATGGCCGAACAGGTCGCCGAGGCGGCCGCCCAGCAGCAGGAAGCCGCCGAAGGTGAGCATGTAAGCGTTCACCACCCAGACGAGGGCGGTCTCGCTGAACTGGAGGTCGGTGCGGATGGAGGGCAGCGCGACGTTCACGATGGTCGTGTCCAGCACGATCATCAGCACGCCGAGGCAGAGCACGTACAGGGCCCACCAGCGGTTGCGCCGGCCGGCGTCTTGGGACGTCATGGCAAGTTCCTTTCGATCGATGGTTCGTCCAGCTACGACGAACCATCCGCCCCGTTTTCGACAGGGCCGGCGGATTCTGCACGGCTAGCGCGTGAGGCCTCGCACTGCCCAGGCCCGGGCGCGCAGCGCCAGCGCGCCGTCGCTGTCCGTGGGCAAGCGGGTCCGTAGCGCTTCGCGCAGGCGCAGCCGCCGTTCCTCGGGCAGCGAGGCGACATAGGCCGGCGCCGGGCCCTGGGCGCCGAGGAACGGCTCCCAGTAGTCCTCGAAGCCGGCGAACCTCGTGTCGATCTCCAGCGGCACGATGCTGACGTCATCGAGGCGGGCCTGCTGGAAAGCGGACAGCAGCGCGTCCGGCCGGCACAGGCCGAAGCGCCGGCCCTCGTGGAGCCGGGCGGCATCGGCGTCCAGCTCCACGGCCGTGTCCCAGAACAGGCGCAGCATCTCCATGCCTTCCGCGTAGTCCCAGACATAGGCCGCCACGGTTCCGCCGGGCGTGGTGACACGCGACATCTCGGCGAGCGCGAGGGCGACGTCCGGGACGAAGTTGAGCACCAGGCCCGACACCACCACGTCCACCTCGGCGTCCTGCAGCGGGATCGCGGCGGCGCTGCCGGCGGACAGCCGCACCGACGCGGGCAGCTGCTGCCGGGCCAGCGAGAGGAATCCTTCCGAGGGCTCGACGCCGGTCAGCGCCGCGGGGCGGGCCTGGGCGAGGATCTCGGCGCACAAGGCGCCGGTGCCGCATCCCACATCCAGCCACCGGCGCTCCGGCTGGATCGCCAGCCAGGAAAGGAACGGCGGCGCGACCTGCCGGCTCCAGCGGCCGATGTAGCGGTCGTAGGCATCACCTTGCTGCCAGTTGTCCCGGATGCTGGGTTCGGCCATCGCACTTCTCCTTGCGCCGAAGGCGGATGGCCCATGCTACGCGCCGGTCCGGGCCTCGTCCCGCGCGAAATCGATGAAGGCGCGCAGTGCGGCCGGCAGGTAGCGCTGGCGCGCGTAGTAGAGATAGGGCGGCCCGATGCCCGGGGACCACGATTCCAGGACACGCACGAGCTCGCCCGAGGCCAGCTCGCGCTCGACGTACCTCTCGTGCAGGTACGCGAGCCCGCCACCGGCAACCGCCGCGTTCACGGCGACCAGCGAATCGTTGACGACGATGCGGCCGGCCGGCGGCGGGACCTTGCCCGGCCGGCGCTGGAACTCCCACTCCTGGAGGGAGCCGCCGGGAAAGCGGCGCAGGATGCACTCGTGCGAAGCCAGCTCGCGCGGCGTGCGCGGCGCCGGATGGCGCTTGAAGTAGTCCGGCGAGCCCACCACCGCGTAGCGCTGCGGCGGCCCGATGCGCACGGCCACCATGTCTTGCGGAACCTCGCTGCCGAACCGCACGCCGGCATCGAAGCCCTCGCTCACGATGTCCTGACGCGCGGCTTCCGCGGTGATTTCGATCGTCACGTCCTGATGCTCGCGAGTGAAGCGGGCCGCCAGCGCGGCCAGGCGGAACTGCGCGATCGGTGCGGGCGCGTTGATGCGCAGGCTGCCGATGGGCGAACCGCGATGCAGGTTCACGCGCTCGACGGCATCGTGGATCAGGCGCAGGCCGGGCTCCAGGCTGGCGAGCAGTTCGGCGCCCGCCGCGGTGACGGCGACGCTGCGCGTCGTGCGCTTGAGCAGCACCACGCCCAGCTGGTCTTCCAGCTTGCGGATGGCCTGGCTGACCATCGAGGTGGACACCTTGCGCTCGACCGCCGCGCGGCGAAAGCTGCCGTGCCGGGCGACCGCGGCGAAGAACTCGAGCTCGGGGAGGAAGGAGCGCATTGTTCAATGCTGCTTAACAGGGCATCAACGATTATCCAGCTAGTCGCGGAGGCCCTCGATTCCTAGCATGGCGTCATCGCAATCAGGAGAACCCATGCGCAACTCGGACAACACCATCCTCGTCACCGGCGGCGGCTCCGGCATCGGACGGGCCCTGGCCCAGCGGCTGCACGACGCGGGCAACCGCGTCGTCGTGGCCGGCCGCAACATGGCCGCGCTGCGGCAGACGTCCGCGGGGCGTGAACGCATCACGGCCCATGAACTCGACATCGGCGACCCCGCTTCGATCGAAGCGTTCGCCGCTCGCGTGATCCAGGAGCATCCCGGGCTCAACGTTCTGGTGAACAACGCGGGCGTCATGCGCCGCGAGAACCTGCGCGTGCGCGGCGACCTGGCCGATGCGCAGGAGACGATCACCACCAACCTGCTCGGCCCGATCCGGCTCACCAACGCGCTGGTCGAGCATCTGGCCAGGCAGGAGGGCGGCACGATCATCAACGTCACCTCGGGCCTGGCCTTCGTCCCGGCGGCCGCGAGCCCGACCTACTCGGCCAGCAAGGCGGCGATGCACGCGTACACGGTCTGCCTGCGGCTGCAGCTGAAAGGCGCGGTGACCGTGGTGGAGTGGGTGCCGCCCGCGCTGCAGACCGAGCTGACGCCGGGCCAGTCGCACCGCGAGGGCTACATGCCGCTGGAGGACTTCATGGACGAGAGCATGCGGCTGCTGGCGCAGCGTCCGCTGCCCCAAGAGATCCTGGTCGAGCGGGTGCTGCGCCTTCGGCGGGCGGAAGCGGAAGGCCGCTTCGACCAGGTGGTGCAGGCGCTGGCGCAGTCCTGAAGCTCGGCGCACCCCGGCGGATTGCAAGAAGCAACAAAGTTGGAAAAGACACGTTGCGCCGCCTAGGCTGATTCCTTCGCCGGATTCAGGGGAGAGCAGCCATGGCCGAGAAGACGACATTCAGCGAGGAAGCCCTCGCGTCATTGAAGCAGGCCGTGCGCGGCCGGGTCGCGACGTCGGGCGACGACTACGAGCAGGCGCGCACGCTCTGGAACGGCATGATCGACCGCCGCCCCGCCGTGGTGGTGCGCTGCGCCGGTGCCGCCGACGTGCGAGAGGCCATCAAGTTCGCGCGCGAGAACGACCTGGCGCTCGCCGTGCGCGGCGGCGGCCACAACATCGCGGGTGACGCGGTGGTCGAAGGCGGCCTGCAGATCGACCTGTCGCTGATGAAGTCGGTCCGCATCGATCCGGCGCGGCGTGTCGCGCGGGTCGAGCCGGGCGCGACGCTCGGCGATTTCGACCGCGAAGCGCAGGCGTTCGGGCTCGCCACGCCGCTGGGCATCAACTCCACCACCGGCGTGGCCGGGCTGACGCTCGGCGGCGGCTTCGGCTGGTTGAGCCGGGCGCTCGGCCTGTCGATCGACAACCTGTTGTCGGCCGACGTCGTCACGGCGAACGGCGACCTGGTCACGGCCAGCGAGACCGAGAACCCCGACCTGTTCTGGGGCGTGCGCGGCGGTGGCGGCAACTTCGGCGTCGTCACCTCGTTCGAGTTCAAGCTGCATTCCGTCGGGCCGACCGTGCTGGCCGGCCTGGTCATCCATCCGATCGACGCGGCGGCCGAGGTGCTGCGCTTCAAGCGCGAGTTCGTCGCCAAGGCCCCGGACGAGTTCGTCTGCTGGTTCGTGCTGCGGCAGGCGCCGCCGCTGCCTTTCCTGCCGCCGCAGTGGCACGGCAAGGAGATCCTCGCGCTGGCCATCTGCTACAGCGGCGACGTCGCGGAGGGCGAGCGCATCGCCAAGCCCCTGCGCGAGTTCGGCCGGCCGATCGCCGACGTCGTGGGGCCGATGCCGTACGCCGCCTGGCAGACCATCCTCGATCCGCTGCTGACGCCCGGCGCGCGCAACTACTGGAAGTCGCACGACTTCGCCGCGCTGTCGGATGGCCTGATCGACGTGCTGGTCGAGCATGCGCGCCGCATTCCCGATCCGCAGACCGAGATCGCCTGCGCTCAACTCGGCGGCGCGGTCGGCCGCGTGCCGCGCGAAGCCACGGCCTACAACCACCGCGACGGCCAGTACGTGCTCAACGTGCACGGCCGCTGGGCCGACAAGTCCAAGGACGAGGCCTGCATCGGCTGGGCCCGCGACCTGTGGAAGGCGGCGGCGCCGTTCTCGACCGGCAGCGTGTACGTCAACTTCCTGACGCAGGAAGAGGGCGACCGGGTGCGCGACGCCTACGGCGAGAACTACCAGAAGCTGGTGGCGCTGAAGAACAAGTACGACCCGAAGAACATCTTCGGCGTCAACCGGAACATCCAGCCGAGCGTGTGGATGCCCCGTGAGCGGCGCGAGTCGGCAGCGTGACGCGCGGCCGGCACGGATCGAATCGATCAGTGCCCTGACCCTGGCGACGCACGACATGGCGCGTGCGGTGCGGTTCTATGCCGCGCTGGGTTTCGCGCTGCGCTACGGCGGCGAGTCCGCGTCCTTCACCAGCTTCAGCGCGGGCAACGCCTGCCTCAACCTGACGACCGAGGGCAGCGAGCGGGAGTGGTCGTGGTGGGGGCGCGTCATCTTCCATGTCGCGGACGTCGACCAGCTTTACCAGCAGGCCGTTGACGCCGGCCTCCAGCCGCAGGCGCCTCCGCGGGACGCCACCTGGGGCGAGCGGTTCTTCCACATCGTCGATCCGGACGGGCACGAGCTGAGCTTCGCGAAGCTGCTCGAGGAAACGTAGGCGGGGCTTACCACAGGTCCCGCGACGGCCATTTCACAGGCCGCGTGGAGAAGCTTGTGGAAAACCGCGTGACAGGTGTGCCGGAGCGAGCAGCGGCGCGGGCCGGAACGGGCTGCTCATTTGGTGAGCAGGGGTCCGACAGCTCATCGGCGGCGTGGCGTAGTTGACACAGCCGGCCATTCAGTAATCCCTAAGTTCGCCTGCGCCACAAGCCAGCCGCATCCGCGCGAACAGCGCGACCAGGTGGATCGCCAGCGCGGCGCAGAACGGGTAGCGCCAGCCCCAGGCCACGAAGTCGGCGTGCACCAGCTGGGAGGCGATGAGAGCCATCAGCCCGGCCGCGGCCACGGCGCCTGCCAGCGCGCCGACCACGGCGGAGGCACTGGCCGGCGCCGGATGCAGCGACCCGCAGGCGCCCCACGCCAGTCCCTGACCCGTGCGGCAGGCCAGCAGCAGCAGGACGGACAGCCCGCCGGCCACGCCGTAGCCCGGCAGCGTGCCGGTCGCCGCGGTGCATAGGACCAGGACAACGCCGGCCACGAGCAGCACCCGCGGAACGCCGAAGCGGCCTCGCAGGAACTGCGCGGCCCAGCGCCCGACGGGCCGCGCTCTTCACGCT
>Ga0247821_10001603_pt1 | contig 12628 bp, 7 predicted proteins | sample 13C_Glycerol_Day_FD_192481 | JGI IMG/M metagenome (GOLD analysis project Ga0247821, IMG submission 192481) | Soil microbial communities from agricultural site in Penn Yan, New York, United States - 13C_Glycerol_Day14 | ecosystem: Environmental > Terrestrial > Soil > Agricultural land | place... | reverse complement strand
ACCGATGCCTGATGCGCGCCTGGATGCGCTGGCAGCCATCGTCAAGCCGAACCGCGTGCTGCCGACCACCATGGAATTCGTCGACATCGCAGGCCTGGTAGCCGGCGCCTCGAAAGGTGAAGGCCTGGGCAACAAGTTCCTGGCCAACATCCGTGAAACCGACGCCATTGCCCACGTGGTGCGCTGCTTCGAAGACGAGAACGTGATTCACGTCTCCAACAGCGTCGACCCTAAGCGCGATATCGAAATCATCGACCTGGAACTGATCTTCGCCGACCTCGACAGCTGCGAGAAGCAACTGCAGAAAGTCGCGCGCAATGCCAAGGGTGGTGACAAGGACGCGCTGGCACAGAAAGCCGTCCTCGAAAAACTGATCCCGCACTTCACTGAAGGCAAGCCGGCACGCAGCCTGATGAAGAGCATGGGTGACGATGAGAAAGCGCTGATCCGTGGCTTCCACCTGCTGACCAGCAAGCCAGTCATGTACATCGCCAACGTCGCTGAAGACGGCTTCGACAACAACCCGCACCTGGATGTCGTGCGCGCCATCGCTGAAGAAGAAGGCGCTGTGGTAGTGCCGGTGTGCAACAAGATCGAAGCAGAAATCGCTGAACTCGACGAAGGCGAAGAAAAAGACATGTTCCTCGAGGCCCTGGGCCTGGAAGAGCCTGGCCTGAACCGTGTGATCCGCGCTGGTTACGGCCTGCTCAACCTGCAGACCTACTTCACGGCTGGCGTGCAGGAAGTTCGCGCCTGGACCGTCCGTGTCGGCGCAACGGCCCCTCAGGCAGCCGGTGTGATCCACACCGACTTCGAAAAAGGCTTCATCCGTGCCGAAGTGGTCGCCTATGACGACTTCATCCAGTACAAGGGTGAAAGCGGCGCGAAGGAAGCCGGAAAATGGCGTCTGGAAGGCAAGGACTACATCGTCAAAGACGGTGACGTGATGCACTTCCGCTTCAACGTCTAAGCTACTCCAGGCTCCTGCTAGAGCCCGCTGAACACAAAACCCCTTGAGGCCAATCTGCCTCAAGGGGTTTTTCATTTCTATTGCCCTCAATCAGACGCCCTGCCCGTGTCCATGCCTATACTCAGACCCACTTTCAATCACGAGGACTCAGCGCATGGCCAAAAAGCAGAAGAACAAAGAACACAGCGTAGAGCGGCTCCCGCGTAAGGATTACGATCAGCAACTCAAGGACCTGCACGTCGAGTTGGTCAAGCTGCAGCAGTGGGTTGTAGCCGAGGGTTTGAAAGTCTGCGTGGTCTTCGAGGGCCGCGATGGCGCCGGCAAGGGTGGCACCATCAAGGCCATTACCGAGCGAGTCAGCCCGCGGGTGTTCCGGGTTGTCGCCCTGCCGGCACCAACCGAGCGGGAAAAAAGCCAGATGTATGCCCAACGCTACATTCAGCACATGCCGTCGGCGGGCGAAGTAGTGATCTTCGACCGCAGCTGGTACAACCGCGCTGGCGTCGAACGGGTCATGGGCTTTTGCTCCGAAGACAAAGCGAAGAAGTTTCTCACCGTGGTGCCGCTGTTCGAAAAGATGCTGGTCGAGTCCGGCATCATCCTCATCAAGTATTGGCTGGAAGTGAGCGCTGAAGAACAGCAGCGGCGTCTTGAGGAACGTATCACCGATGGTCGCAAAATCTGGAAGCTGTCACCAATGGACCTGAAGTCGTTCAGCCGCTGGGATGAATACACCCGCGCACGCGATGATATGTTCGCCGCTTCCGATTCCTCCTGGGCGCCTTGGTACATGGCGAACTCAGAAGACAAGCGCCGAGTACGCCTGAACATCATCCAACACTTGCTTGAGCAAGTGCCTTACAAAGACATCACCCAAGATCAAAAGATCAAGCTGCCCAAGCGCGGCAAAATCGGCTCCTACAAAGAGGCTAATTATCCGTTCCGGATGGTTCCCGAACGCTCCTGATCAAGTCGATCGTTAACAAAGCCCCGCCTGCGCTTGCAGAGACGGGGCTTTGTGCTTCCACGCCTGCGATATCGCTCAGCCAACCATGCCACGCTCAAGACTACAGGGCAGGCCGAAACAGATTCTCGAGAACCCACAGCAGCACCACTTGCTGTGGCCGCTGTAAGAGCGCAAGGGCCATCAACTCACGCTATAAACACTCAGACACTGTGATACCAGGCAACACCATCGTCATCATCACTCACCCGCACCTGCCCACGGTGCAGCAGAAAATTGAGGTTGGCCAGACACTCACCGGTTGCCATGGTCAACAACGAGTCATCGATGGTGCGCTTGAACAATACGCTAAACAGATCCACCGCCCGCTTTGGCCCTTCAAGCAGCGTTTGCTGCAGTCGCTCGACTGCCCGGTACTGACTGTTATGCAACTGATCGAGCCTTGCATGCAACGGTTTGAACGGTTCGTTGTGCGACGGCAGCACCAGGACATCATTGGGGATCTGTTGCCGCAGTTTTTCCAGAGAGCTCAACCACAATGCCAGCGGATCGGCGCTGGGCTCGGAGGGAAACACCGAGATGTTGGATGAAATGCGCGGCAGCACCTGATCACCAGAAATCAGCAATTGCAGGGCCGGGCAATAGAAGCAGGCGTGCTCAGGTGAATGCCCCTCGCCCACCACCACCTGCCACTCATGCTCACCGATACGCAGGGTGTCGCCATCACGCAAACGTCGATAACCTTGCGGCATGGTCGAGATGTAACGCCCAAAACCGCCGAAGCGTAAGCGGTAGTTCTCGATAGCCACCGCATTCCACCCGGCGCGCCGGTAGAAGTTCACGCCCAGCGCAGGTGCGGCACGCCCACAGTCAGCAACCAGCACTCGGCAATTCATGTACTCGCCAAGGGTCATCCACAATTCACAGCCATGTGTCTCGCTCAACCACCCTGCCATGCCGACATGATCGGGGTGCATGTGAGTGACGAACACCCGGGTAATGGCCAGGCCACCCAACGGCCCATCAGCGGCGAGCAACGCCTGCCAGGCACTGACCGTATCAGGGGTGTGCATACCGGTGTCGAAGATCGCCCACCCCGCGTCGTCACGCACCGCCCACAGGTTGATGTGATCCAGCGACATCGGCAGTGGCATGCGCAGCCACAGTACCCCTGGCGCGACTTCCACAGCCGCGCCAGGATCGGGAGTCGGGCCGCAGGGATAGACCAGCGGTTTGCGCTCTTCGCTCATTGGAACTCCGGTTCATGCTGTTTGATTCACTGCAAACCACCCACGCAGCTCAGCTGTCGAACGACCTCAGTCTCGCGTACCGGTCAAAGGCAGCATAACGTGCCTGACGGTCGCGCATCACCTTGATCATCGCCACCTGCGGGTCCCTGGCCAACACCAGACGGCCGCGGTTAGCCACCAGATGATCGAGCAGGCGCTCCTTTTCTTCAGCCAGGCATTCAGGATTACGGTCGTACCCCGTGCCGACCTCCAATGCCAACCAGTGGGTGCCAGGAATGAGGTCGCCGGCAAACACCACACAACCTCCAGGCAGGTCTATTTCAGGCAGCAGTTGCCCAGGCGTATGGCCATCGCTGAAGTGAAAGCGCCAACCGCTGCCAAGCACGTCTCTACCTTCCTCATCGACCAGTTCCAGGCGAGAGCTGCTCTGCAATTGGCTGAGGATCGGCGCCAGGAACAACGCCCGGTCACGCGGGTGCGGACGCAACGCTCGCAGCCAGTGACGCTTGCCAGTGATGTAACGCGCCGCGGGAAAGAGCAGGCGCGGTGCATCGCCTTCCTTGATAGCGTGGTGCAACTCTGCTGACAGCAAGGCATGTAGATGAGTCAGCACCACGGCATGGATATCGCTCTCGCCCAAACCATGTCGCGCCAAACTATCCAGCAGGCCAGGTGGGTGTTTCTGGCAACGACAGGTGCGTGGCAACGGTGCCAACAGCGCATCGCTGCCGGCCAGAACCAGAATGTTCATGCCATCTTGCTGCACCAGCAGCCCGCGTGAAGGCAGCTCCACCTGGTTCTCGTGGTCTGGCTCGATCCAGTCAGCCCAGCATTTTCGCGGGGTGCTACCGAACATGACGCCGCCATCAAGCGTTCGACTACCGCTGGAAAGGGTAGAAATACTCCGGTTCACTGCGCGCACCTCTTTAATTCAAGCCATTCGCGCGCCTGGCCACGGCATGAGGTCGACGCTTGACGAATAATTGCAGCCTAGTGCCCCAGCATGCGCCAGCGCCCCACCCGCATGGAGTGGGTGGGTGGGGCCTGCCCAGTGACTATTCCGCCGCCCTGAGCCGGTAAGCTTTGCGATGGGCACCGCGGGCAAAGCAAACGAACAACGCCGCCATGATCGCCAATGCCATGGGCAAACCGTGCGGTGCGACATTCATCGCCGCGCCACTTACCAACGGCCCCACCAGGCTACCCACGCCCCACAACAAGCCGACGCTGGCGTTGGCCGTGACCAGGTCCTGGCCTTTGAACTGCTGACCGATCAGCACCAGCGCCAGGGTATATACCCCGCCCGCCACCGCCCCCAATAGCACCAGTGCTGGCCATAGCAGCCACTGCACCTGCAACAGCCAGGGCAAGGCGATACCAATCAGCATCGCCACCACACCACATACCAAATGCACCTTGGTCCTTTCGCTACGGTCGGCGAGCCAGCCCAGGGGCAGCTGGAACAACATGTCGCCGGTCAGAATCACCGTCACCATCAATGCCGCGACACCAACAGCAAAGCCATGACTGGAGGCATACACCGGCATCAACGACAGGATCACCGCATCAAAGAAGGAGAAGAACAACACGCCCATACACAGCGCCGGTGCGACGCGAAAGAAGCCCGCCAGCGAGAAACTCTTCCCGCCCTCTTCTCCGTGCTCAACGTGATCATTAGGCACGGTCAGCACAATACAGACCAGCGCCAAGCCATAGCAGGCCGTGACCACTGCGCTTACCCACACGCTCTGCGCCCCGACCAGCGCCAACATGGCTGGGCCGAGCATCTGAAAGCCGGTGAAGGCGGTGGCGTACAACGCCATAACCTTGCCACGGTTATGCTCCGGGCTCAGCTCATTGACCCATGACTCGCCCAGAATGATCGCGATCCCCATGCCGATCCCCAAGCCCAGACGCAGCACACCCAGCAGGTAGATCGACGAGAACGCCCATTCGAGCAGACCGATGCTCAAGGTGCACAAGCCGAAGCACAGCAGGTAGATGGTACGTCGGGTCAGGTGCCGACAACAGGCGTCAACCATGAACGCCGAGAGCATCATCCCCGCCGCCGGAATGGCCGAAACGATACCGATCTGCAAGGTACTGGCGCCCGCTTCAAGCAGACGCAAAGACACCAGTGGCAGGCTTGCCCCAAGGCTGAAACCCACCACCGACACGGCGAACAACAGGCCCGCCAGAAAACGCTTGTCCATCACAACTTCACCCACAGGCGCAGGGACGACATCACCCTGGCCCGCTCAAACATGCCCCTAAAAATGTTGGTGCAGCAAAGCCCGGCCACGGCCAAGTGCCGGGCGCAAGGCTGCCGGTCAGCAGCTAAATGCGGGTGGGGAGAAGGTGAAGGCGAACAACACGCTGCGCCGACGCTTGAGCACGGTGTCGCTCGGCCAATCGCAGCAGCGGGTCAGGATGACCGGCTGGCAGTGCGCGAATGTAAGGCTGAAGCGGCTCATACGTCGGTTACACAGGAAAGAATGGGCGGCACTCTAGGAGAACCCATGCCACCCGTCAATAGCCCGTGCTTGAGCCCTTAGCGCTTGCCGGTGGACGGCAGCAGGATCGCCAGCAGACCGAACAGCGGCAGGTACGAGCACAGGCTGTAGACATACTCGATACCTTTGAAGTCCGCCAGGTAGCCAAGCAATGCCGCACCGATCCCGCCGAAGCCGAACATCAGGCCGAAGAAAATCCCGGCAATCATGCCGACATTACCCGGTACCAGCTCCTGGGCATACACCACGATGGCGGAAAACGCCGAAGCCAGGATAAAGCCGATGATGACGCTAAGCACGCTGGTCCAGAACAGGTCGACATAAGGCAGCAGCAAGGTGAACGGGGCGACGCCAAGGATCGAAAACCAGATCACCGCCTTGCGTCCGATGCGGTCACCGATCGGTCCGCCGAAGAAGGTTCCCGCTGCCACCGCACCAAGGAACAGGAACAAGTGCAATTGCGAGCTGGCCACCGAAATGTCGAACTTCTCGATCAGGTAGAAGGTGAAGTAACTGGTGAAGCTGGACATGTAGAAGTACTTGGAGAACACCAGCAGCCCCAGCACCACCAACGCGCCAATCACGCGCTGGCGAGAAAGGCCATGCGTTGCACGCTGGCCTTGCTTGGCCTTGAACAGGTTCAGGTGCTCACGGTACCAACGGCTCAAGCCGTAGGTTACCAGCACCGCAAACACCGCAAACAGGCCGAACCAGACCACATTACCCTGGCCGAACGGAATGATGATCGCCGCCGCCAGCAGCGGCCCCAATGCGGAACCGGCATTGCCTCCGACCTGAAAGGTCGACTGCGCCAAACCAAAACGCCCGCCCGAGGCTAGGCGGGCAATCCGCGAGGTTTCCGGGTGGAAGGTCGACGAACCAATGCCGATCAGCGCTGCTGCCAACAGAATCATTGGAAAGCTGCCGACATACGCCAACATTACGATCCCCACCAGCGTGCACAAGGTGCCCAGCGGCAGCAGATTCGGCATCGGCTTGCGGTCGGTATAAAAACCTACCCAAGGTTGCAACAGCGAGGCGGTGATCTGGAAGGTCAGGGTAATCATCCCCACCTGGGCAAAACTTAGCCCGTAGTTAGCCTTGAGCATGGGATAGATCGACGGCAGTACGGCCTGGATCAAGTCGTTGATCAGGTGCGCCAAGGCGCATGCGGCGATGATGCGCATGACCAACGGACTGCTCTGTGCGCTTGAGGTGCTTATGGGAGAAGTGGACGCGGCACTGCTTACAGCCATGGCATGGTCTTCCATCCGGTAGGTGGGATCCAATTATCCAGAATTCGTTAGCAAGCGCACTATTCTTTTCGACGGGCGTTAATTTAAATCGGCCTCGATCAGCCCGGCAGCGCGATCACTGCCCTGCTCAGCAGTCAGAACCTACGCCGGAGCAAACGTGGCGGACTGGGGATAATACCCACTGATGAACACGTGCAAATACGAAGCCTGAGCAGATGTGCGGCTAAGCGGTTGATCGCGCGTAAAAAATTTTCAAAACAAGTGTTGACACAACTTCGTTTCGAGCGAATAATGCGCGCCACTTGGCTACATAGCTCAGTTGGTTAGAGCATAGCATTCATAATGCTGGGGTCCGGGGTTCAAGTCCCTGTGTAGCCACCAAGTACCGAAAAATGGCTTACCGCAAGGTAAGCCATTTTTTTTTGCCACCTGTATTTCTGGTGGGAGCGGGCTTGCCCCGCGATACAACTTCACTGACGCACCGCCGTCAGCAGGCGTCATCTGCGCTCGTGCATCTGCCCGTTGCGCCAGGCCAGCAGGCGCTCGGCATCCACTGCCTCGGCCCGGCCCAGACTTGCGCCGCGTACGATCAGGCGCTGGCCTTGGCTGAGCAAGCGTTTTTCACCATATTGGCTGCTGACCTCCACCTTGCCCTTGAGCAGGATCACTTCATCGTGGTCACGGCCTCGGCTGGCCGCCAGGTGAGTGCCAAACACCTGAACCCGGGCATCGCCGAGTTCGACCTCAAACGGACGGCCATCAAGCATTACATTGATGAACACCTGGCCCTGGACAAGGCGCACCTTGCGTACCGGCCCGCGCAGATCGACATTCACTGCACTGGCGCTGTCCAGCGTCAGGCGCGAGCCATCGGCCAGCAGGATCTGCCGGCGTTCGCCCGGGGCCGTGGCCACATCGCTGATCAGCCGTTGCAAGTAGGGCAGTTGGTTGAAGATGACCAACCCGGCCATCAGCAACACGCCGGTAGCAATGGCCCAGCCTAGCCAGGAGCGGGGCGCTTCACGTCGTGTTGCCTGGCGTATCCGAGCGCCGGGTGCGGTCGATGGTACTGAAGTGGGCAATGGATTCATGGCGGGTGCAATGCTCTGAGCAGGGACCAAAGGCTGAAAACCTGAATGATGCTATAGCTATTGAGAATCATAAGCAAGAAAGTCGAAATGACGTTCGTCGAAAAGAATCGTGCGCTTGCTAACGAATTCTGGATAATTGGATCCCGCCCACCGGATGGAAGACCTTGTCATGGCTGTAAGCAGCGCCTCGTCCATTTCTCCCGCCAGCGCCACGGCTGCCCAGAGCAGCCCGCTGGTCATGCGGATCATCGCCGCTTGCGCCCTGGCGCACCTGATCAATGACTTGATTCAGGCGGTGCTGCCGTCGATCTACCCCATGCTCAAGGCCAACTACGGGCTGAGTTTTGCCCAGGTGGGGTTGATTACCCTGACCTTTCAGATCACCGCTTCGCTGCTGCAGCCCTGGGTGGGCTTTTACACCGACCGCAAGCCGATGCCCAACCTGTTGCCACTGGGCACGCTGTGTACCCTGGTGGGGATCGTCATGCTGGCGTATGTCGGCAGCTTTGCGATGATTTTGCTGGCGGCGGCGCTGGTGGGCATCGGTTCTTCGACTTTCCATCCGGAAACTTCGCGCATTGCCCGGCTGGCTTCGGGTGGACGCTTCGGTCTGGCGCAATCGACCTTTCAGGTCGGTGGCAATGCCGGCTCTGCGTTCGGCCCGCTGCTGGCGGCGGCGATCATCATTCCGTTCGGTCAGGGCAATGTTGCCTGGTTCGGTCTGTTTGCGCTGTTCGCGGTGCTGGTTACCTATGGTTTGAGCCGCTGGTACCGCGAACACTTGAACCTGTTCAAGGCCAAAGCCGGCCAGGCAGCGACCCATGGCTTGTCGCGCGGGCGGGTGATCGGTGCGCTGGTGGTGCTGGGGCTGTTGGTGTTCTCCAAGTACTTCTACATGTCCAGCCTTACCAGTTATTTCACCTTCTACCTGATCGAGAAGTTCGACCTGTCGGTGGCCAGCTCGCAACTGCATCTGTTCCTGTTCCTCGGCGCCGTGGCCGCCGGGACCTTCTTCGGCGGGCCGATCGGTGACCGTATCGGGCGCAAGGCGGTGATCTGGTTCTCGATTCTCGGGGTTGCCCCGTTCACCTTGCTGCTGCCTTACGCCGACCTGTTCTGGACCAGCGTTCTGAGCGTGGTCATCGGCTTTATCCTGGCCTCGGCGTTCTCGGCCATCGTGGTCTACGCCCAGGAGCTGGTACCGGGCAATGTCGGCATGATTGCCGGGATTTTCTTCGGGTTGATGTTCGGCTTTGGCGGTATCGGTGCGGCGCTGCTCGGCTACCTGGCTGACCTCAAAGGTATCGAGTATGTCTACAGCCTGTGCTCGTACCTGCCGCTGTTTGGCCTGCTGGCGATCCTGCTGCCATCCACCGCCAGGCGCTAAAGGCTCAAGAACGGGCTATTGACGGGTGGCATGGCTTCTCCTAGAGTGCCGCCCCATTCCTTCCTGTGTAACCGACGCATGAACCCCTTGAGCCTTACATTCGCGCAATGCCAGCCGGTCATCCTGACCCGTTGCTGCGATTGGCCGAGCGATACGGTTCTCAAGCGTCGGCGCAGCGTGTTGTTCGCCTTTACCTTTTCGCCACCCGTTCACGCCCGCTGAACAGGCTGTCGTACGCCCGGCTTCTGGCCGTGGCTGCGCCTTGCCAGTTGTGAATTTTTTCTGGTCGTGTTTACGCGGGCCCAGGGCGATGTCGCTCCTGCGCCAGCGGATGGAGTGGTAATGGACAAGCGTTTTCTGGCGGGCCTGTTGTTCGCCGTGTCGGTGGTCGGTTTCAGCCTTGGGGCGAGCCTGCCGCTGGTTTCCCTGCGCCTGCTGGATGCCGGCGCCAGTACCCTGCAGATCGGTATCCTGTCGGCCATTCCGGCGGCCGGGATGATGCTCTCGGCGTTTATGGTCGACGCTTGCTGTCGGCACCTGACCCGGCGGGCGATCTACCTGCTGTGTTTCGGCTTGTGTGCCTTGAGCATCGGTTTGCTCGAATGGGCGTTCTCCTCGATCTACCTGTTGGCGCTGCTGCGCCTCGGGCTGGGTATCGGCATGGGCATTGCGATCATTCTTGGCGAGTCCTGGGTCAACGAGCTGAGCCCGGAACATAACCGCGGCAAAGTCATGGCCCTGTACGCCACCGCCTTCACCGGCTTCCAGATGCTTGGCCCGGCCATGCTGGCGCTGGTGGGCGCGCAGAGTGCCTGGGTCACCACAGTGGTCACGGCCTGCTATGGCCTGGCCTTGCTGTGCATCGTCCTGACCGTGCCCAACGATCATGTCGAGCATGGCGAGGAGGGCGACAAGAGCTTCTCCCTGGCGGGCTTTTTCCGCGTAGCGCCGGCACTGTGCATGGGCGTGCTGTTTTTCTCTTTCTTCGATGCGGTGATTCTGTCGTTGATGCCGGTGTATGCCTCAAGCCATGGCTTTGCCGTGGGCGTGGCGGCCTTGATGGTGACCGTGATCCTCACCGGCGACATGCTGTTCCAGCTGCCGTTGGGCTGGCTGGCCGATCGCAGCGAGCGGACCCGCGTGCATCTGGTCTGTGGTGTGGTGGCGATGCTGATCGGCCTGGCCTTGCCCTGGTTGCTGCAGGTGCAGTGGCTGCTGTGGCCGGCGCTGGTGGTGCTGGGGGCGGTTGCCGGTGGTGTTTATACCCTGGCGCTGGTACTGATCGGTCAGCAGTTCAAGGGGCAGGACCTGGTGACCGCCAATGCCAGTGTCGGGCTGCTGTGGGGCGTGGGTAGTCTGGTCGGGCCGCTGGTCAGCGGCGCGGCCATGGATGTCGCTCCCCATGGCCTGCCCATGGCGCTGGCGACCATGGCCGCGTTGTTCGTGTGTTTTGCCCGCAGTGCCAACCGCAAGGCCAGGCGCCTTGCGGTGGTGGGTTAGGCGATCCGCAGGGTACCCGCTCAGAAGCGCTCGGGAACCTGCCGGAACGGGTAATCGGCACTCTTGTAGCGCCCGATCTTGCCGCGCTTGGGCAGCTTGATCTGGTGCTCGTGGGTGATGTCCTTGTACGGGACCTGCTTGAGCAAGTGGCTGATGATGTTCAGGCGCACCCGGCGCTTGTCTTCGGAGTGCGCCATGTACCACGGCGCCCAGGAGGAATCGGTGGCGGCAAACATCTCGTCACGTGCGCGGGTGTAGTCGTCCCAGCGGCTGAACGACTTCAGGTCCATCGGCGAGAGCTTCCAGATCTTGCGGCCATCGGTGATGCGCTCTTCCAGGCGGCGTTGCTGTTCTTCGGCACTGACTTCCAGCCAGTACTTGAGGACGATGATGCCGGATTCGACCAGCATTTTTTCGAACAGCGGGGTCACCGCGAGGAATTTCTTCGCCTGGTCCTCGGTGCAGAAGCCCATGACCCGTTCGACCCCGGCGCGGTTGTACCAGCTGCGGTCGAAGATCACCACCTCGCCAGCCGAAGGCATGTGATGGATATAACGTTGGGCATAGATCTGGCTTTTTTCCCGCTCGGTCGGCGCCGGTAGCGCAACAACGCGGAATACCCGCGGGCTGACCCGCTCGGTGATGGCCTTGATGGTGCCGCCTTTGCCGGCGCCGTCACGGCCTTCGAACACGATGCAGACTTTCAGGCCTTTGGCCGTCACCCACTGTTGCAGCTTGACCAGTTCGACGTGCAGGGCTTTGAGTTCCTGCTCGTAGTCCTTGCGGGCCATCCGTTCTGTGCTGCGCGCTTTTTCCTTCTTTTTACTCATGTGCCGTTGCCCCTCAGTAAAAGTGGTTCTGAGTATAGACAGGGCAATTTCCAGGTGACCTGATTGAGCGCAATGGAAAAGAAAAACCCCTTGAGGCGGATATCCTCAAGGGGTTTCAGGGGTATCGGGGCCGTCAGGGCCCTGAGACGGCTTAGACGTTGAAGCGGAAGTGCATCACGTCACCGTCCTTGACGATGTAGTCCTTGCCTTCCAGGCGCCATTTACCGGCTTCCTTCGCGCCGCCTTCACCCTTGTACTGGATGAAGTCGTCATAGCCGACGACTTCGGCACGGATGAAGCCTTTCTCGAAGTCGGTGTGGATCACGCCAGCGGCCTGAGGGGCGGTGGCGCCGACGCGCACGGTCCAGGCGCGAACTTCCTGCACGCCGGCAGTGAAGTAGGTCTGCAGGTTGAGCAGGCCGTAGCCGGCGCGGATCACGCGGTTCAGACCAGGCTCTTCGAGGCCCAGGGCTTCGAGGAACATGTCCTTTTCTTCGCCCTCGTCGAGTTCGGCGATTTCCGCTTCGATCTTGTTGCACACCGGCACGACTACGGCGCCTTCTTCTTCGGCGATGGCGCGCACGACGTCCAGGTGCGGGTTGTTCTCGAAGCCGTCTTCAGCGACGTTGGCGATGTACATGACCGGTTTGCTGGTCAGCAGGTGGAAACCACGGATCAGTGCCTTCTCGTCGTCTGCCATGTTCTTCATCAGGCTGCGCGCAGGCTTGCCTTCGGTGAAGTGCGGGATCAGTTTTTCGAGGATGGCTTTCTGCGCCAGGGCATCCTTGTCACCACCCTTGGCGTTACGCGCAACCTTCTGCAGTTGCTTTTCGCAGCTGTCGAGGTCGGCGAAGATCAGTTCCAGGT